>Ga0315268_10000375_pt1 | contig 52390 bp, 43 predicted proteins | sample C1_top_MG_FD_204535 | JGI IMG/M metagenome (GOLD analysis project Ga0315268, IMG submission 204535) | Sediment microbial communities from Yellowstone Lake, YNP, Wyoming, USA - C1_top | ecosystem: Environmental > Aquatic > Freshwater > Lake > Sediment | place: USA: Wyoming | collected 2017-08-01 | reverse complement strand
GCGCCGGATCGATAAATCCCGGACGGCGCGCACGGAGTGACGCGCCCTACCATTGAAATTCCGTCGCTCACTTCTTCTTGTACATCTGCTCCGGCGTGAGCAATTGTGGTTCGGTCGTTTTGAACGTTTCGCCTTTGCCTTCAATAGAGCGGAAAAAGCACGACTGGTAACCCTCGTGACACGCCGGGCCGTTTTGCTCGATCTGGATCAGCAACGTGTCGCCGTCGCAATCGAACGCAACGTCCCTCACGGTTTGCGTGTTGCCGCTTTCCTCGCCCTTCATCCAAAACTTCTGGCGCGAGCGGCTCCAAAAGTGCGTCTTGCCCGTCTCGATGGTTTTCTCCAACGACGCGCGGTTCATCCACGCCATCATCACCACGCGGCCGCTTTTCTGTTCCTGGACGATCGCGGGGATCAATCCGTTCGAGTCAAATTTCAGTTTGTCGTAAAAGCTCATGTCTGTTCCAAAATGTGCCGGGGAAATTAGCAGAACCCGCGTGGGCAAACAGGAAAAAGTTTTTAGCGCGCGGCGGCGCTTGCCGCTGGCAGTTGATCAGTGCAGCAACAACAGAATCCCCATCCCGGCAATCGTCGTCAGAACGGTGACTGGAATGCCGAACTTGGCGTAGTCCCAGAAACTCACCTCCGCTTGGCCGCGCGCGGACTCAACGACGATGATGTTGGCCACCGAGCCGAGGATGGTGAGGTTGCCGGCAAGCGTCGTGGCGAGCGCCATGACCTTCCACATCAACTCCGGCTGCGCAAAGTTGCCAATCCATTTCCTGGCCACGAGCACGAATGGCACATTGGAGAAGACGTTCGAGCCGAGCGCGGAGAACCAAGCGAAGTTCCATGCCTGGCTGTCCGCTGATGTTCCGAAAATGCCATGCAGCTTGCCGTAGGCCTGATCGGGCAGGCCCGTTCCATTCAGTCCTTCCACGACCACGAACAGCGCTGCGAAGAAAACCAACAGATGCCAGTCCACCAACTTGAGCACCTCGTGGGTGTCGCGCCGCGCCACGACCATCACCAACGCGCCGCCGGCCAGCGCGGTCCACGGCAGATTCAATCCTGCCATGAAGCCAGCAAACACCAGCGCCAGCACGGCTATCGTCATGATCAACAATCGCCGATCCAACTTGCGGGGCTGGGTTTCAGGGCGATGGATGACGGCGGTGCGCAAAACCTTCCGAAAGCCAAACGAGAGCACCGCATATTGAATCGCCAACCCCACGAGCGCGACCGGCAGCAGTGACGCCGAGAAGCGCAGAAACGGAATATGCGAGAGATGGCCGATGATCATGTTCTGCGGATTGCCGACGAGCGTGGCGACGCTGCCGACATTGGCGCTCATCGCCAGCGCCAGCAAATACGGCGCGAGCGGCAATTTGCCGCGCACCATCACGGCCACGACCAGTGGCGTCAGCATCAGGCACACGGTGTCGTTCACCAGCAACGCCGAGAGAATTCCCGAAGTGCCGATCAGATAGAGCAGCAGTGATTGCGGCGTTTTGGCCTTGCGCAGAATCCAGTCCGCCGCCCAGTCGAAGAAGCCCGCCAGGAACAGATACGCGGAGATGAGCATCATCCCGAGCAGCAGCACTAGTGTGTCGTAATCCACCGAGCGATACACCCGCTCCGGCGTCATCACGCCGCAGGCGACCATCAGCACCGCGCCCAGCAACGCCGCGGCGGGCCGGTTCAACGGCAGCACCTTCAACCGCCGCCCGCTGATGAGCAGGTAGGTGAAGCAGAAGATGGCGATGGCGATGATTTCTTTTACGGTGGCGGTCACGAGATTTCTTCGGTCCTAGAAAACTAAGGATTGGCCTTGAATCTGAGATGTTCGCCTTTACAGGACCAAACCCCGTCGAGTTCGGGAATGCGCTTAACGAACTGATTACAATCAGGGCAATAAGCACATTCCCGCAACGCAACGATGGCATCGCTCAACTCTTTGGACTCATTGCCAGTCAACAGGGCCGCCCATTGGTTGTAATGCGCACCAGCAAGATTCCGCAGGCGACGCAGTTCGTCGATCTTTTCGAGATGAACTTGAGCCGCGGCATAAAAAGACGCGTTCTTCTTTGCTTTCGGCAGAAAACTTGTCCACAAGGGATCGAGAGTGTAGTCGCCCCGCAAACGAAACGGAACAGCTACCGATAGGCTGTCGCACAGATTTTGCAGCATCTCTTCAAGAAGACGCCCTGCCTTAATTATTCTGTCGGCTGGTTTTGCAGCGAGTCCGACGGCTGATTTGAGCCATTCACAATCAGAAAGATGATCACCCCAAACAGGGCCAGTTGCTAAACTCCAATTGGCAATCCGAAGATGGCGAAATTTGCGCCCCTGCCCCACCGCTTTTAAGTTTTCAAACCAAAGCGGATCGTGAGTTGTGATGATGATCTGATGATCATCGAACTCTTTGAGGATTAATTTTGCCGTGGCGAGGCGATGTTCGCCATCCACACTGTGCAAAACATCATCGAGCACTAGGATGGCGAGCTCGGGTTTTTGGGAGTGATGCAGACGGCGAATCGCTAAAAAGATGCAAAGCCCCACAGAATCGACATGCCCCTCACTGTAGCAGCCACGCGGATCACCCTGTTTGCCGTGAAACTTGCTGGTTAGCGCAATGCTTCCTGTTCCACGATCGGGCACCTTGAGCGATAGACCGCCGATGTTTTCTCCGGGATGAATGATTTGGAAATACTCATCCGCTTTTGCTGCAATCCGGTCCAACAAACCCTGCACAGCGATCTTGCGGCCTTGCTCGGCGAGTTTGCTGATTATTGTGATTTGCCCTTGAGCCGTATTGAGTCGAACTGTTTCTGCATTGGCCGTAATGACTTTCTTCCAATTGACAATGACGGCTTGCAAGGCTGCTTTGGCGTTCGTGAGCAACTGGTATCGTTCGTTGCTGGGATAGGTCTGAAGTTTTGTCTCAACCGTTGTTAGCAAAGCCGCCACGGACGAATCAATGTCAGCCGACTGCAGTTCGGCCATGTCTCTTTGAATGGCCTCGGGCGTTTCAAGTTTTTTATGAGCCATCCCGACTTCGTTCAGTCTGCTGATCACAGCGCCCGCCGCTTCAGGAAAGGCTAGACCAAGTCCCTCCTGCCATTTGCCCTGAACCTTCACAAGTTCGCTGCGAAGTGCTGCCATGGCGCCAACAAACTCGGCGTGCGCTGCGGATTGACGACCTCTGAGTTTTGACAACCCTTCGTGTTCTGCCAGCCTAGCCTCAACACGTTTTGTCACTTCCGCGATTTTGATTTCATTTTCGCACAGTGGGCAGGAATCCAACGAATCTTCTTGAATCCATTTCAATCCACTCTTGAGGACTTCTTCATAGAAATGTCCCTTGAGTTTTGTTTCTTCATCAATGGTCTCCTGTCGGAGTTTGCTGTAAACCTTGCCAGATAAATCCACTCTCGTTGCTGAAGGGATCTCTTGCACCAGGAGCTTTAGCCCTTGAACTTTTTGCAGTTCATTCATTTTTGAGAACGGAGCAAGCAGTGCGTCAACCTCCGTCGCGCGGTTTGCTGCCTCATCAAGTTTGGCAATTGGGGCGGCGACGGCTTTTTCCAAGATGCCATTGACCTGCTTGAGGCACGCGGCCTCGTCAAGGGCGCCCAATGGGGTTAGCTGTAACTGGCGGCGGAGGGCGGCTTCGTTGACCTCCTTCACGGCCCTTGCCGCCAAAAGTGAAGCTTCAGCGCTTGTGAAGAGCGCCCGCAGCTTTGTTTCGAACGTGTTGAATTTTTCGAGCCGAAGGAATTCTTCAATCGCTTCGTAACGATGAGCTGGCTTTGCGTTGATAAAAGCCAACAACGTTCGCCTGCGTAAGATAAAACTCTGTTCATGCGCCGCTGACAATAACGCCTGTAGCGGCTTGTCGAGCGCTGTTATGGGAGTATCAAGCTCAACCGGAAAATCCTTGTTTCCGTCGGTTATGACCATCTGAATTTCAGGCGGCGACTTACTCGATATGTGTTTTCCCTGATTGTCCCATGACAACCCTTGGTCTCCCGTATCCAACGAACTGCATCTGCCAGTCAGGACCTTTTCAATCGCGTCAACGTAGGAACTTTTGCCAGTGCCGTTGTCACCAACCAAAAACAAACCGTCACTTTCAAAATTAAGTTCGGGGCCATCGACAATGCCGCGGCATGCTTTAGCTTTGAGTTGTTTTAGGAACAGCATCTTCCCCTCCTTCCAGCAAAGTTTTGAGCACGTCGGCATCCTGCGGGACCTCTCTTTCTGAAAGCTTTAGTGCTGCGTCCTTCCACGCTGGCAATAGAGTCTTGTCCGCTTTCAAAAGTCGGTGGAATGCTTTCGTTGCCGACAAATTCAAGTCTTCGGCTGTTTCATGTGAAGGTTCTGCCTGTTTTGAAAATCCGTTCATAACCTCACCGGGATGTTCTGCTTCGCCAAAAACTGTTTCACATCACCGACGGTGTAAGTGCCGAAATGGAAAATGCTCGCGGCGAGAACGGCGTCGGCTTTGCCTTCGAGCAACACTTCGGCCAGGTGTTCCAGCTTGCCCGCGCCGCCGCTGGCCACCACGGGCACGCCGACGGATTCGCTGATGTGCCGGGTGATAGCCAAATCAAACCCCGCTTTCGTGCCGTCGGCGTCAATCGAGTTCAACACGATTTCGCCGGCGCCGAGCGACACGGCGCGCTTGGCCCATTCCACGGCATCGAGGCCGGTGGCTTTGCGGCCGCCGTGTGAGAAGACTTCCCATTTGTCCGGCGCGGCGCGCTTGGCGTCAATCGAGACGACGATGCACTGGCTGCCGAATTTTTCCGCACCCTGCCGGATGAGTTCGGGATTGGCGAGCGCGCTGGAGTTGATGCTGGTCTTGTCCGCGCCCGCGCGCAGCATCGTGTACATGTCATCCACGGACTTGATGCCGCCGCCGACGGTGAGCGGCATGAAGCATTGGTCCGCCGCGCGCTCGATCACATCCACCATCGTGCCGCGACCGTGCGCGGTGGCGGTGATGTCGAAGAACACCATTTCGTCCGCGCCCTGTTCGTTGTAGCGCAGCGCAAGTTCGACGGGATCGCCCACGTTGCGCAGCCCGCCCTTTTCGGCGACGCCGAACTGGACGCCGCGGGTGACTTTGCCGTCGTGAACGTCCAGGCACGGAATGACTCGTTTGGCCAGCATCACGCCAATTGAAACGCCGCTCGCGGCTCAAGGCAAATTATTCCGCCCGCGGCGAAACCTATTTCTTTACGCGCCGTCTGGTAACATTGAAATGACCGCGAAAGCAGCCTAAAGCAATTTGCCGCAACTGGTTGAAACTTTTTGAATGTGGGCGTAGCGTTTTCTGTCTGATTGAGAGAGTATTGGATTATGAAAATACATACTTTGACTTTGGCAGTGGCCACTTCGGCGGTGGTGCTGACGGGTTGCGTGAACCCGGACGGCACGCAGGACAACACGGCGGGCGGGGCTTTGATCGGCGGCGCGGTTGGCGCGATCACCGGCGCGGCGATCGGAGGTTCGCGGCATGGTGGCGAGGGCGCTTTGATTGGCGCTGCGTCGGGCGTTATTGCCGGCGGACTGATCGGCCATTCGATGGATCAGCAGCAACAGGCGCGACTACGTCAACAAGCCCCGCAGACTTACACCCGCGTGGAACAGGGACAACCGTTGAGCGTGGCGGACGTCAAGGCGCTGGCGCTGGCGAGGGTCAGTGACGACGTCATCATCAGCCAGATTCGCAATTCGCGCACGGTTTATCGTCTGAGTTCAGCGGACATCATTGATTTGCACAACTCAGGCGTGAGCGACAAAGTCGTTGATTATATGATCAACACACCCAGTTTGCTGGGAGGGAATTCCGGAATTATGCCTGCGACCCAAGCCAGCACGGTAGTGGCCGCCGAACCGCCGCCGCCGCCGCCGGTCGAAACGGTGATCGTCGCACCCGACCCGGGTTATGTGTGGGTGGGCGGTGAATGGGCTTGGAATGGTGGGTGGTATTGGGTCAGCGGACGTTGGTGTCCGCCGCCGCATCCTCGCGCAATTTGGGTTCGTGGTTATTGGGGAAGAGGACCTCATGGTTACTACAGATATTCGGGCCACTGGCGATAATTCAACCTCGCACGGTTGAATTTCATGGCGATTCGGTTGTCGCCGAACGGATGCACGGTCACGGTGGAATTTTTTTGAACCCGGCGACCAGGTCGTTGCCAAGTTGACCAGACAGATCCCCCTGCGGCTGCGCCATCGCGGAAACCGGCACCTCGATGGTGTGGGCGAATGGTGTGTTCAAGGAGGTGAACGGCATTGCTACCGGGAACGAAACACCGTGACAAACGGGCATTCTCACGGAGAAATCAACCGGGCACGTGGAGTTCGTTTCAGCCAACGACTCGCGAAGGGATTCACGACCCGCGTCCGGCAGGCGCGGTAAGATTGTAGCGCCGACGTTCGGGCCCGGCGCGCCAAAATGTTCTCGCCCCGCACGGTGGATTTCTCCACCATGCGGGCGAATTCTTTTACAGACCGACACCCGTTTCCGATGAAGGCCAAAATTATTATCACACCGAAGAAAGCCGTGCTCGACCCGCAGGGCAAAACCGTCCAGACCGCCCTTGAACACATGGGCTACACCGGCGTCACCGGCGTCCACATCGGCAAATACATTGAGATTGACCTCGCGCCCGGCACGGATAAGGCGGCGGCGAGCAAGGCCTTGAATGACGCTACGCACAAGCTGTTGAGCAACCCGCTGATTGAGGATTACAGACTCGAGATCGAATGAAAACTTTTCGTCGAGAGACGAGTGCCGAGAGTCGACGGCCAACGCCCGCTCTCGACACTCGGCCCTCGACCCTCGACTAAAATGAATTTCTCCGTCCTCCAATTCCCCGCCTCCAACTGCGACCAGGACGCCGTCCACGCCGTCCGCCTGCTCGGCCATTCCGCGCGGCTCGTCTGGCACAAGGACGCCGCGCTCGGCGACACCGACTGCGTCATCGTGCCCGGTGGTTTCAGCTACGGCGATTATCTGCGCTGCGGCGCGATTGCGCGGTTCAGTCCCGTGATGCAGGCCGTGAAACAATTCGCCGACAACGGCGGCCTCGTCCTCGGCGTCTGCAACGGCTTTCAAGTCCTCACCGAAGCCGGTCTGCTGCCTGGCGCGCTCATCCGCAATCGCGATTTGCAATTCCACTGCGAAAACATTTTCCTCAAGACCGCCACAAACGATTCGCCGTTCACCAGCCAGATTCCGGCGGGAAAGATTCTCCGCGTGCCCATCGCCCACGGCGAAGGCTGCTACTTTGCCGACGAAGAAACGCTCGCGAAGCTCAAGGCCAACAACCAAATCCTCTGGCAATACTGTGACGCGACCGGAAACCTGACCGACACCGCGAATCCCAACGGCGCGCTGCAAAACATCGCCGGCATCTGCAATGAAAAGCGCAATGTGGCCGGCCTGATGCCGCATCCCGAACGCGCCTGCGAACCGCTGCTCGGCAGCGACGACGGCAAATGGATTTTTGAAAGCATCTTCACCGCGCTCAAAAACAAGACTGTCGCGCAAGTGGCGTGAGTAATTATGGCTACGAACCCGGACATTGAATTTGAATGCGAGGTGCGCAGGATTGCTCGTCTGCTGTGGCCTGATGCTGCGCATGGCGGCGCACAAATGATTGCAGGTCGAGAGAGGGATGGCGTGTTTGAATCTGCTGAAGAAGTTCATATCATAGAATGCACGACCTCTCGAAGCCGAGATAAGGCGATCCAAGACGTTAAGAAGCTCAAAGAAGCAATAAAGTTTTGGGAACAACGCGAACCAACCAAGAGCGCAAAAGGCTGGTTTGTAACGAAGGACGAACTGACCGCAGACCAAGCAACCATAATTCGGGATTCAAAAGCTCGCGTTGTCGGGGTTTCGTTTGACCAATTCCGAGCCAAATTAGTTAATGCGAAGGAGTATCTTGATCTTCGCGGTAAATATCCTTTCGGAAGCGTTGCCGATCCAGAAACGGGCAATGCCGTCTCTGAAATCAACTATGTAGAATTGAACATGGTAGATACGGACGGTCATTTGTATTCCGTAGATGCAACCATAGACGCGCTTCAGGCCGGGAAAAGATTCATTTTGCTGGGAGATTATGGAGCAGGGAAGAGTTCAACAATGCGGGAATTTTTTCTTCGCCTGCGAAAGAAGTATTTGGCGAATAAAACGCTTTTATTTCCCATTCTGTTAAACTTACGCGACCATCTCGGGCAATCAGACCCGGTTGAAGCGTTAGACCGCCACGCTTATCGTGTGGGTTTTGGCTACAATCGAGGGACAGAATTAGTTCGCGCACTGCGTGCTGGATATGCAGTTCTCCTACTCGATGGATTTGATGAAATAGCGACTACTGGCTGGGCATCCAGAACAAAAAAACTCCGTGAAATCCGCAAGCGTTCAATGGAGCTTGTAAAAAACTTCATTGAGCAGACACCGCAGGAGAGCGGTATTGTCGTTTCAGGCAGAGCACATTTTTTCGACAACGATGAGGAGATGATGACATCTCTTGGTGCTGATAATAAATTCAGATCAGTAAGCCTGAATGACTTTACAGCAGAGCAAGTAACTGATTTTTTGGCTGCAAAAGGGTGGCACGAGGCTGTGCCGAGTTGGCTTCCAGCACGTCCACTGCTTCTTAGTTATTTAGCTTCACGAAATCTCCTCAGACAAACTCTTGAAGTTGATGCTGGCTCTGGTCCTGCGGCGGGGTGGCACGCGCTTCTTGATCGCATTTCAGAACGCGAAGCAAAAATTGCACAAAGCGTGGATGCTGATTCGGTGCGGCAATTGATTGAAAGACTTGCGACTTTGGGGAGGGCATCTATTGGCGGTCTTGGAAATCTTCTGCCCGAACAATTGGTCAAGGCATTCACCGAAGTTTGCGGCTATCCGCCCGATGACAATGGCACACTGTTAATTCAGCGTTTGCCAGGCTTGGGCGTGCATAATCCTGAAGATGGAACTCGAAAATTTATCGATGTTGATTTTGCCAGCGTGGCGGCTGCGGGAGACGTTTTTAGATTTATTGCCGATCCGTTCACAAACCATTTGGATGACTCAGCGTGGCAAGCCTCGCTGCCTACCATAGGCATAGAAACCATCGCTCACAGAAGTTACGCTGCAAAATTTCCAGAAGGAAAACTTTCCGCAGCCGTGAAAGAAGCCAGTGATAACAAGCCGCCACACACGCTTTGTGCTGACATCGTTCGGACAATAATGGAGCTTTCCATGTCATATAAGGGTTCTGTGACAACTCTGCGTGATGTAGAAATCCCAGAGCTTGTTTTTCATTCTAATTCCACAGATATGCAAGGGCTGGTTTTTCAGGGCGCGCTGATTGGTGTGTTGGAGCTTTCACACGAAGTGCCAGACGATTTGCTCCCTAATTTTTCTGGTTGCTACTTCGGAAGTATCGAAGGACGAACTGGACTACAAGACCTCCCAAGCCAAATTGACCAAGAATGTATCGTAGATAAGTTTGATGATGATGCCGCAACGACCAGTTCTATTTTGAAGCTCGAACTTCCCGTCGGGACAAAGGTGTTGCTGACAATTCTAAAAAAACTTTACGTCCAAAAGGGTGCTGGTCGAAGACAATCCGCTCTTTATCGTGGGCTTGACCACAAAGCACAAAGTGTCGTTGCAGATGTGTTGAAACTTCTCCAAAAAGAGGGTTTCGTCACGCTTGCTCATTACACTGATCAAATTGTTTGGTTGCCAGTTCGTTCCGCAGAAGCGCAGAGACGGGCGTTACGAATTTTGGGAGCACCAAACGAGTGCCATGACCAACTGGTTTCATTGAGTTCCAAAATCGGATAAGAGGTTTTTTGGAATAGAGCTAAAAACGATTGAGTAAATTGAATTTTTCCCATGACCGAACCCGCCATCACCCCAGAGTTGGTTGCCAAACACAACCTCACGCCGGAAGAATACGCCCATGCCGTGGAAATCCTCGGCCGCACGCCGAGCTACACCGAGCTCGGCATCTTTTCCGTGATGTGGAGCGAGCATTGCAGCTACAAAAACACCAAGCCGCTGCTCAAGACCTTCCCCACCAAGTCGCCGAAAATCCTCGTCGGCGCGGGCGAGGAAAACGCCGGCATCATTGACATCGGCGACGGCATCGCCATCGCGTTCAAGATCGAGTCGCACAATCATCCGAGTGCGGTCGAGCCGTTTCAGGGCGCGACCACCGGCGTCGGCGGCATCGTGCGCGACATCTTCACGATGGGCGCGCGGCCGGTCTGCGCGGTGAACTCGCTGCGCTTTGGACCGATCACTTCGGATGTAGGAGACGACGTGAGGAGTCTCAAATCAAATTCCGAAAGTCAGAGTCTCGTCACCTCGACTCCTACAAATGGAGAAGCGAACGCGCAGTTGAAAAACAACCGCCGCCTCTTCGCCGGCGTCGTCAGCGGCATCGCGCATTACGGCAATTGCTTCGGTATCCCGACCGTCGCGGGCGAGGTGTATTTCGACAAGACGTATCAAGGCAATCCGCTCGTGAACGCCTTTTGCTTGGGCGTGCTGCGCCACGAACAGATCACGCGAGGTGCGGCCAAGGGCGTGGGCAATCCCGTGTTTTACGTCGGCCCGGCCACGGGTCGCGACGGGCTCGCGGGCGCGGCGTTTGCGTCGCAGGATTTGACCGAGGAATCCGCCGAGCAACAACGCGGCGCGGTGCAGGTCGGCGATCCGTTCATGGAAAAACTCGTGTGCGAAGCGTGCCTTGAATTGCTCGCCACCGGTTGCGTCGCGGGCATGCAGGACATGGGCGCGGCGGGTTTGACCTGTTCCACCTGCGAAATGGCGGCTCGTGCTGGCACGGGCATCGAGATCGAACTCGACAAAGTTCCGCAACGCGCTGCGAACATGAGCAGCTACGAACTCATGCTCTCGGAATCGCAGGAGCGCATGCTCATCGTCGTCCACAAAGGCCGCGAAGAGGAAGTGAAACGCATTTTCGACAAGTGGGATTTGCCGTGGTCCGAGATCGGCATCATCACCGACACCGGCCACATGAAGGTGCGTCACGGCGGCAAACTCGTCGTGGACATTCCCGCGCGGAAGATCGCTGACGAATCGCCGGTGTATCAGCGCGAAGCCGTTGAGCCCGCGTATTTGAAAGAAGTCCGCGCGTTCCGCCTCGACGGCATTGCCGACACCACGACGCCCGCTGAAGATTTGAAAAAGCTGCTCGCGTGGCCGAGCATCGCGTCGAAGAACTGGGTCTATCGCCAATACGATCATCAAGTGCGTGACGGCTCGGTGGTTTTGCCCGGCAGCGACGCGGCGGTCATCCGCATCAAGACGGATTCGTTGCCCGTGATGAGCGCGGAACTCGCCGCCAAAGTTTCCGGTAGGGCCGAGCTGCCGCTCGGCCAGGACGCGCAGCAGCGCGTCCCTACCATTTCGGAAAAGCTCATCGCCATGACGGTGGATTGCAACGGCGGCTACGTTTATCTCGATCCCTACGAAGGCGCGAAAATCGCCGTGGCCGAAGCTTGCCGCAATCTCGCCTGCTCCGGCGCTTTGCCGCTCGGCGCGACGGACAATCTCAACATGCCCAGCCCGCTCAAGCCCGAGCTGTTCTGGCAGATCAAGGAATCCGTGCGCGGCCTCGCGGAAGGTTGCAAAGCCTTCAACGCGCCCGTCACCGGCGGCAATTGCTCGCTCTACAATCAAAGCCCCGCCGGTCCGATTGATCCGACGCCCACGATTTCCGTCGTCGGCCTCATCGAGAAACTGGAGCACGTCACCACGCAATGGTTCAAGGATGAAGGCGACGCCATCATCCTGCTCGGCGAAGCAGTGGACCAAGCCGCCCCGATTCTCGGCCTCGGCGGCAGCGCGTATCTGCAAGTCATCCACGGCAAAAAGAACGGTTCACCGCCGCGTTGCGATCTGGAAGTGGCGAAGACGCTGCACACCACGCTCATCGGCCTGATCCAATCCGGGCTCGTGAAGAGCGCGCACGATTGCAGCGAAGGCGGCCTCGCCGTCGCGCTCGCCGAAAGCTGCATCAGCCAGCTCATCGCCCGCGAAACCCCGCGCCTCATAGGCGCGACGATTGATCTTTCATTGGTAGGGACGACTTCCACGTCGTCCCAAACTAAAAACGGGGACGCGGTGGAACGCGTCCCTACCACAACGCGCCTCGACGCGCTCTTCTTCGGCGAAACGCAATCGCGCGTCGTCATCTCCTGCAAACCGCTCGACGCCGTGAAAGTCGTCGAACGCGCCAAACTCATGGGCGTTCCCGCCGTGCAGATCGGCAAAGTCGGCGGCGACAAGCTGACGGTTAAGACCGCCAGTGGCGAATTCTCCGCCCCGCTCACCGAACTGCACGACGCTTGGTGGAACAGCATCGCGCGTGCGATGAGTTGATTATCAGCGCGATGTCGCCCATCACGCATTTCCTCGGGAGCTGGCTGGTCGCCTCAGTCGTGACGGACAATCCGCGCGACCGGAAGCTCGTGACGTTGGCCGGGATTCTGCCGGACGCGGATGGCCTCGGCCTTGTGGCTGATTTCGCGGGCGCGCTGATTCACGGAGAGGAGCCGACGTTCCATTACTACCAGCAATATCATCACCTGCTCTTGCATGGTTGGCCGGGGGCGATTGCAGTCGCCGCATTGCTGACGGTCTTCGCCCGGCAGCGGACTCGCGTGGCGCTGATGTGCCTCGTCGTTTTTCACCTGCACCTGCTTTGCGATTTGCTCGGCTCGCGCGGGCCGTCGCCCGCCGACTTGTGGCCGATTTGCTACGGCGAGCCGCTGTTCCGACATCCGATTTGGTTCTGGAAAGGCCAGTGGCGGCTTGATGGCTGGCAAAACCAGACGGTTTTCTTCATCGTGTTCGCGCTGTCGCTGTGGCTTGCGGTGAAACGCGGCTATTCGATGGCGGAATTTCTGGGCGCGCGTGCGGACGCCGCCGTTGTGAGCGTGTTGCGAAAATGGCGCGCGAAGTTTTCTTTTGGAACTTGCTGAATCGGTTTGCGTCTGTTGGAATAGCGTCGAAATTTGTATCATCAAATGCAGCGTTACCCCAAACATTACTGCGGCGTTTTCGGCGTGTTCGGCCATCCGAACGCCGCCGAGCTGGCTTACTACGGCCTGTTCGCGTTGCAGCATCGCGGGCAGGAGAGCGCCGGCATCGTGACCAGTGACGGGAAACAGTTCCGCGTCCACCGCGGCATGGGCCTGGTGCCACAGGTGTTCGACGGGGAAATTCTCCACGACCTCGTGGGCCACATTGCCGTCGGCCACACGCGGTATTCGACCACTGGCTCGTCGCACTTGCGCAACGCGCAGCCGCTCACGGTGGATTGCGCGCGCGGCCAGATCGCCATCGCCCACAACGGCAACCTGACCAACGCCTCCCAATTGCGCGACGAGCTGGAAGCCAAAGGCTCGATTTTCCAGACCACGGTGGACAGCGAAATCATTTTGCATTTGATGGCGCAGCCGGATTTTAACGGTTGCAGCAGCAGTCTCACTCATGCGATGCGCCGCATTGAGGGCGCCTACTCGCTCGTCATCATGACCGAGGACGCACTCATCGGCGTCCGCGACCCGCATGGCTTCCGGCCGTTGTGCCTCGGCCAGATTGGCGACGGTTGGGTGCTGGCCAGCGAGAGTTGCGCGCTGGATTTGATTCACGCGAAATTCGTGCGCGACATCGAGCCGGGCGAAATTGTCATCATCAACAAGGGCGGCTTGACCAGCATGCAGGCGTTTCCGGAGCAGCAGCGGCGCGCGTTTTGCATTTTCGAATACGTCTATTTCGCGCGGCCCGACAGCACGATTGCCAACCGGAATGTTTACAAGGTGCGCGTCGAGATGGGCCGGCAACTGGCACGCGAACACGCGGTAGCGGCGGACGTTGTCGTGCCTGTGCCCGACAGCGGCAACTGCGCGGCGCTGGGTTATTCGTTGGAAAGCGGCATCCCGTTTGAAATGGCGTTCGTGCGGAATCATTACGTGGGCCGCAGTTTTCTCCAGCCCTCGCAACTCATCCGCGACTTCGACGTGCGCGTGAAGCTCAACCTCATCGCCGAACTCGTGCGCGGCAAGCGCGTGGTGGTGGTGGACGACTCAATCGTGCGCGGCACGACGTGCAAGACGCGGGTGAACACGCTCAAAGAGGCGGGCGCGAAGGAAGTTCACGTGCGCGTGAGCTGCCCGCCGCACATGCACCCGTGCGTTTACGGGATTGATTTCCCCGACCGCAGCAAGCTCATGGCGGCAAACTCTTCGCTGGAAGACATCCGCAAATATCTCAACGCCGATTCGCTACACTATCTTTCGCAAGAAGGCATGGTCGCGGCCACCGGACTGCCGAAAGAATCGTTCTGTATGGCCTGTTACGACGGGCATTATCCCGTGCCGTTCGATCCGGCGGTGAACAAACACACCATCGAGCGACGCAACGGACGCGCGCAGGGCCTACTCGAAACGCTAGCCAAGGAACGGGCGCAGATACGGTTGCTGTGACGTTGAAGGCCAAGCTTTAGCTTGCACCGCCTGCGTAGCGCTCCCCGACATCGACAAGCTGGAGCTTGAACTCCAGTAACCGATTCGCTATTCACTCCGCATGGACTCCCGCGAAGCGCTCATCGCGTTAAATCTCGTTGAAGGTGTCGGCCCGGTGCGCGTGCGCCAACTGCTCGAACACTTTGGCGAAGCGCCCGCCATTCTCAGCGCTTCCCGCTCGCAGCTTCTCCACGTTCGCGGCATTGGCGAGGAAACTGCGGATGCAATCGCGGGTTGGGAAAAAACCGTTGACCTCGCTGGCGAATTGAAACGCATCGCGGACTTCGGCTGCCGCGTGGTGATTCAGTCCGACGAAGAATATCCCGCGATGCTGCGGGAAATCTACGACCCGCCCATGGTGCTTTACGTCAGGGGCGGGTTGAATGCGAAGGATAAAAATGCGGTGGCGATGGTCGGCTCGCGGCAAACGACGCATTACGGTATCGAGACGGCGCGCAAGCTGGCGTACCAACTCGCCTATGTGGGCGTCACGGTGGTGAGCGGTGGCGCGCGCGGGATTGATTCGGCGGCGCATCAGGGCGCGCTCGCGGCAAAGGGACGGACGGTTTGCGTGCTCGGCACGGGCATCAACATCGTTTTCCCGCCGGAGAACAAGGATTTGTTTGAGCGCATCGCGAAGAACGGCGCGGTCATCACTCAGTTCCCATTCAATCGCAACGGCGACAAACAATCCTTCGCCATCCGCAATCGCATCATCGCCGGCATGACGCTTGGCACGGTCGTGGTTGAAGCAGATTTGCATAGCGGCGCGCTCATCACGGCGAATTTCGCGACCGAATATGGCCGGCAGGTTTTCGCCGTCCCGGGGCGGATTGATTCGCCCCGCAGCAAAGGATGTCATGACCTGATCAAGAAAGGCGCGAAGCTCTGCGAAAGCGCGGAAGATATTTTGAGCGAGTTCGAGTATTTGTTCCCGGCCAGCAACCGCCCGCCCTCTCCCGGCGAAACGGGTGTGCTGCCCGCGCTCGAGCTTTCGGAGAATGAACAGAAAGCCTTTGACACGCTCGCGACCAATGGCGAGACAAGCATTGACGAAGTCATTCGCAAGAGCGGCCTGCCGAGTTCGGCGGTGAGCGTGGCGCTGTTGAGCTTGGAAATGAAACGGGTGGTGAAGCAATTGCCCGGAAAATTGTTCGTGAGGAATCGGTGATCTCCAGTTACGGTTGCCAAAGCAAATATGAAAATTATTCGTTACCAAGACAGTCGGGGGAATATCGGGCACGGCGCATTGCAGACAGACGGCACGGCGCTGAAGCTCGCCGGAAATATTTTTGAATCACCGAAGCTCACGGGCGAAAAGGCCGACGTGGCGAAGCTGCTCGCGCCGGTCGAGCCAGCTACGATCATTTGCATTGGCCTGAACTACCGTCGCCACGCGCAGGAAACCAACGCGAAGATTCCCGAGTTCCCGGTTGTGTTTTTCAAGGGGCTTAACACCTTGCAACATCCCGGCGAGCCGATTCTGTTGCCGACACACCTCAAGAGTAACGAGGTGGATTACGAGTGTGAACTGGCCATCGTCATCGGCAAGCGAGGCAAGAATGTTTCACGAGCGAAGGCGCTCGAATACGTCCTCGGCTATACCTGCGCCAACGACGTAAGCGCCCGCGACTGGCAAAAGAACGGTGGCGGCGGCCAATGGTGCCGCGGCAAGTCGTTCGATACATTCTGCCCGCTCGGTCCGTGTCTGGTGACCACAGACGAAATTCCCAACCCCAACGCGCTGAAAATCCGGACTGTGGTCAGCGGCGAGGTGCTTCAGGATTGGAACACCAACGACATGATTTTCGACGTGCCCACACTGATCGAGTTTCTCAGCGGCAGCACCACGTTGCTGCCCGGCACGGTGATTCTGACCGGCACGCCCCACGGCGTCGGCATGGCGCGGACTCCACCGCGCTGGTTGCGTGCCGGTGACAGCGTCAGCATCGAGATCGAAAAGATCGGCACGCTCACGAATCCCGTCCTGAGCGAGCCCGTTTGAAGATCGCTGGGAACATTTGGATCACAGGAACGTTAGAGTGGGCGGCGACGATGCGGCGGTCACGCAGCGGAAGTTGCGGGGACTTTGAAGCGAAGCCCCCTGTGCAGGCGAAGCGGGCGTAGCATCGGGTTAGGCTCGTGGCGGCGTGGGTCTGGCAGGAAAAAGATGGCAAGCGAAAGCAGGTGTGGTAAACTTCATCAGGCTACGGTGGCCGCAGGCTTTCAGCGGACCTTCCCGGCCTGCGAGGCCTTTCGTGGGCCGTCGTGGCACTTACAAGGCGCGGGTGCGATGCCCGCGCCGTATTCTTTTCTACGAGCGAGAATCAGACGGGATGCGCTGCGGTATTTGGTGGCGACGAAGTCGCGGGCGATCACGCAGCGGGAATTGAGGAGGCTGTGATTAACGACACAGAGCGGTCACAGCCGCCGGCGCGGGACGCGCCCGACTACTTGTGTAAGGCGCGGAATTCGAGGTACTTTAGCTCGAGATCGAATAGTTCGTTTTGGAGTTGCTTCGCCGAGTTGGCATTGTCCTGGATGAGAGAATAAATCTTCGAGGGATCAGATGAGCTGCTGTTTGTCGCCAGCTGTGTGACGTAGAGGGCCCCCGCTTCGCTGGTTGCAGCTATTTCTTGTTGTATGGCGGTGCGCTTTTCCGCCAGCTTTCCCAGGAAGGCGATTTCATCGAGATTGGGTCCATTGGTCGCGCCGGTCACGGAATTCGGGAGGACAGACGCGGCAAGGTCGGGGTGAGCTTGTTCAACGGCAAGGCGTTCTTTGCTGGTGTTATTCAGCAGGCTCAGAATGGCCGATGCTCTATCGCCCAGTTCCTTTGCCAGCTCACTTTCCCATTGGTACCTGCCTTGGTCGCGGGGTGTTGCCTCGGCGCGCTTTCTGTGTTCTTGAGCTAACTGGTTCAGGAGCTCGAATTGCGTGTTGGATTCAATCACTCGCCGGTTGAGGGTTGCGTAGTGGGCGACCTGGTCAGCCTTGGGTATGCCCGGCGTGGCCGTGTCAGACAGGGGGGCGTTAGTCGCGACAGGAGTTCCGGATTCCTGAGCACAGCAAAACGATACGAGGATTCCGGAAATGCCCAGAGTGGCTAAAGTCGTTCTCATGGGACTGAGCATTTCAGATTAGATGGAGCCTTCAACCTAAATCCCGCAGTTTGTCGTGTAGTTTACCAAACCGGACAAAAAGCGGGATTTGTACTACTGGAGAGTGAAATGTTCCTGGTGAAAACCAAGCCGACAAAGCTTGGGGTTCAAGGGTTCAGTGTTCTACCCGCACGCGAACCAACGTGCTTGAAGATTTCTCACGCAGCGCCATGGCGTACTCACCAGGCTCACGGTAGCGAACCTGCCGCGACAGCGGGCTGGAAGGCGCGGAGTCCGGAGGGCTTGCACTTTGGCGCGGGGCTGGGGACGGCGTGAAACCCAGCGCCGGGGTATGGGGATGGCGTGAGCTCCCAACAGCCGAATGGCTGCGCGACTGAACTGCGTGAGTGATTCAGCCGCGCGATTTTTTGGCGGGGCGGCTCGCGCGGACGCTAGCCCCATCTGAGAGGCGGCGATAGGACTGCGCGCCAGGCTCAATCCACCCCAATCTTCTTCAAGAACGGCTCGATGGACCGCGGGCGACCGAGGAATTTTTCGATGGACACGTTTGCGTCGCGCGAATTGCCCACGGCGTAAATTTCGTCGCGCAGACGGCGACCCGCCTTCTGATCGAAGAATCCATCGGGCGAATTCTGGAACACCGTTGCCATGTCCGCCGCAATCGCATCTGCCCACGCGTAGCCGTAGTAGCCAGCGTCGTAACCGATGATGTGGCCGAAGTAAGCCGGAAACGCCGTCCCTTCCGGCATCGGATAAAACACTTCGCCCAGAACTTTGTTCGCCAACGGCAGGGTTTCCTTCGCGTTATTCTCATGGATTTGCGTGTGCAACGTCAGGTCCATCATCCCGAAGGCAAGCTGCCGGCGATAACGCGTGCCTTCGACCGCGAGCTTGGATTCCTTCAACTTTGCCAGAATTTCGACGGGGATTTTTTTCGACGGGTCGCGATAATCCGCCGCAAAGCTGTCTAAAACTTTCTTGTCCCACACCCACGCTTCGAGCATTTGCGACGGGGCTTCGACGAAATCGCCGGGCACGGACGTGCCGGCGAAACGCCCGCGTTCCGCCCGCGTGAGGATGACGTGCATAGCGTGGCCGAACTCATGGAAGATCGTTTCCACGTCCGAGTGCGAGAGCAGTGAGGGTTTGTCCGGCGACGGCGGCGGGAAGTTGCAGACGAGCGAACAGACGGGCCGCTGATAACTCCCGTCGCGCAGCCGTTTGCCGTCCATCAAGCCGAACTCCGCATAATGATGAAACTTCCCTTCGCGCGGATACAAATCGAGATAGAACAGGCCTAGCGGTTCGCCAGTCGCCGCGTCGCTGACGGTCCAGAGTTGCAGGTCATCAATCCACTTGTAAGGCGGCTCGATGCGCTGGTATTTCAGGCCAAAGATGCGCTGGTAAATCGCAAACATGCCGTCCAGCACGCGTTGCATCGGGAAATAAACGCGCAGTTGCTCGGCGTCCACCGTGTATTTCTCCTTCTTCAACTGATTCGCGTAATAACGCCAGTCCCAAAGCTCGACCTTCGCGTTCGCGTCGCCGGTGTCGCGGATTTTCATCTGGCGGAACAGCTCGCGCTCGGCGTCGAACTTGGGTTGCAGGCCGGTTTCGAGCCGCTGCTCGAAATCAATCGCGGTCTTCCCGTTCTTCGCCATTTTAATTTCGGTCTGGTAATCGGCCCACGTGGCGTAACCGAGCTTCTTTGCGATTTGGTCGCGGTGGATGAGGATTTTTTCCAGCAACGGAATGTTTTCATCCTTCGCCAGCGTGTGGTTCTCGATCAGCACGCGCTTGCGCACTTCCTCGCGCTTCGCGTTTTCGAGCACCATCAAATTCTGCCAGGTGATGTTGGCCATGATGGTGTATTCGTCGTCGCCGGTCTTGATGCCGGGCTGCTTCAAAAAATCCTCCGTCACGCCGTCGAGTTCCGCTTTCGTGAACTTGATCGCCTTGTGCGCTTTCGTGACGTTGCTTTCAAAATCCGTGCCGAGCGTCGCCAGTTCCTTGCGCAAACGCTCCACTTCGTCGCGCTCCGGCTTGGGCAGCGCGAGGCCCGCACGGCGGTAATCCCGCAACGTTTCCTCCAGCAACTTCGCGTCCTCGCCCTTGAGCTTGGGCTTAGTGTCAGCGAACGCCTTCACTGCGCGGTAAACGTCCTCGCGATAATCCAGGCCCACGGCCCATTCCTGAAATTTCTTGATGGCTTCCGTGGCGGCGTCGCGCATCGCGGAATTGGTGCTCGTCTCCTTGATCAATCCCAGCCGGTTGGCCGTCAGGCCCGCCTCGTAGCTGGTGTCATCCAGCGCGAGCAGCGTGTTGCCAAAGTTCACCGCCGACGGCGCAAGTTTGCCCACGCGGTCAAGCGAGGCGTTGGCCGTGGCGATGGTTTTGTCCAGCGACGCCTGAAGCGCCGCGGGTGTGGTTTCAAATTCCGGCAGGCGGATGACGTTCTTGAATCGCTTCGCCTGTTGTTGGAAATCTGCGAGCGTCAGAGTTCCGGTGGGCGATTTGTCGCTGCAACATTTTGTAGGTGTCGTCGTGCAGCAGGAAGTTGCGATGGCGGCGGTCATGAGCATGAGAAGTGATTTCTTCAACATGATGGCAAACTACCGGCGACCAGCGCGCGCTTCAAGCAGATTTCCCTGTGCTTTCAGCTTTCCTCCGTCCGCGTGATTGGCTAAGTCACTTCCGCCATGCCGCTGCTCGAAATCAATAACCTCGCGCTGGATTTCCTCGCCGGTGATGCCAGCTTGCGCGCGGTGGACGATGTTTCGTTGAGCATCGAAACGGGCGAAACGCTTTGTCTCGTGGGCGAAAGCGGCTGTGGCAAAAGCGTCACTGCGTTGTCCATCGCACGGCTCGTGCCCACACCGCCGGCCAGATACATTAGCGGAGAAATTCTGCTCAACGGGCGCGACGTGTTGAAAATGTCGAAAGCCGAGCTGTGTGACATTCGCGGTGGCGTGGTGAGTTACGTGTTTCAAGAACCGGGCGCATCGTTGAATCCTGTGTTCCGCGTCGGCGCGCAAATCAAGGAATCGCTGAAGCTCCACCGGAGAGATTTGTCCGGTAGGACGGGCAGTCCTCTGCCCGCCGCGCGCCCGAACACAAACGACGGCGCGCACGGAGTGACGCGCCCTACCTCGAAGGATTTTGACGCCGAAGTCATCCGCCTGCTGAAACTCGTCGGCATTCCCGCGCCGGAATCGCGCATCAAAGATTATCCGTTTCAAATGTCCGGCGGCATGCAACAGCGCGTGATGATCGCCATGGCGCTGGCCAGCGAACCGAAATTGCTCGTGGCCGATGAACCGACGACCGCGCTCGATGTGACCATCCAGGCGCAGATTCTGGATTTGCTGCGCGACCTCAAGCAGCGCCTCGGCATGGCCATCCTGCTCATCACGCACAACCTCGGCATCGTGGGCGACATGGCAGACCGCGTGGCGGTGATGTATGCCGGGCAGATCGTCGAACTCGCGCCCGCGCACGAATTGCTGCGCCGCCCGCTGCATCCCTACACCCGCGCGCTGATGGCGAGCGTGCCGAAACTCTCCGGCGGCGCGGAACGGCTCACGGCGATTCCCGGCAACGTGCCGCGCATCGGCAATTTCCCGCCCGGCTGCCGCTTCGCCCCGCGCTGTCCGATGGCGAAGCCGGAATGTTCCAACGCAATTCCCGAACTGGTCGAAGTCGAGCCGCAGCGCTGGGTGCGGTGTCCGTTTTGGAGATGAACCAACTTGAAACAACAGCGCCATCGGCGCGAAAGAGAATAGCCCACCGATTCATCGGTGGGTTAATCAAATCATCAACCGATCAAGTCCCGTAGGGACGACAGAAGACATATGCACACCTTCACATCTTGTTACCTGCATTGTGTGTGGAGCACAAAGGAGCGACGGCGATTGATTACACCAAACCTTCAACAACGACTTTGGCCCTATCTTGGCGGCATTGCTCGCGCGAACAAGATCGCGGCCATTGAGGTTGGGGGCGTAGAGGATCACGTTCATATTTTGCTCTCGTTGCCGCCAACGCTCTCCATCTCGAAGGCGATCCAATTTTTGAAAGGCAATTCGTCGAAGTGGATTCACGAGACGTTCTCTGAGCATCGAACATTCGAATGGCAGGAGGGCTATGGCGCATTCAGCATCGGCGTTTCCGGAATCGAAGCGACGGTTGAATACATCCGAAAGCAAGCGGTGCATCATCGGACGCTAAATGTCCGAGAAGAGTTCATCGAGTTTCTGAAGAAGCACAACATGCCGTATGAGGACAAGATGCTTGATTGAATTCTGTCGTCCCTACGGGACTCACTGTTGTTGGGACATAGGACCCGCCGTTAAAACGGTGGGCTATTGTCTTTCGCCCTGTGGGCTCTTGGTTGACCGCTGCGAAAGCGCGGTTCAGCACCGCGAGATATGTCCCTTATGATTACGCTCCTCGAAGTCCAAAACCTGAAAGTCCATTTTCCGGTGAAGCACGGGGTGTTCAGCCGTGTGCGCGCGCACGTGAAGGCGGTGGATGACGTGAGCTTCAGCATCGCGCCGGGCGAAACGCTCGGGCTGGTGGGCGAGAGCGGATGCGGCAAGACGACGTTGGGCCGCGCCATCGTGCGGCTGGTCGAGCCGACGGCGGGGAGCGTTTTGTTCGAGGGCGAAGACCTCGCGCGGATGAGCGGGGCGACGTTGCGCGCGCGGCGGCGCAAGTTGCAGATCATTTTTCAAGACCCTTACGGCTCGCTCAATCCGCGCATGACGGTGGAGGACATCATCGGCGAGGCGCTGGACATTCACAGGTTGGCGGATGGCAAGTCAGCGCGGGCGAAACGCGTGGCGGAGTTGCTGAAGGCGGTTGGGTTGGACTCGGCTTACGCGCAGCGGTATCCGCACGAGTTCAGCGGCGGGCAACGGCAGCGTATCGGCATCGCGCGGGCGCTGGCGGTCGAGCCAAAGTTCATCGTGTGAGACGAACCGGTGAGCGCGCTCGACGTGTCGGTGCAGGCGCAGATCATCAACCTACTCCAGGATTTGCAGCAGCGGCACGGCATCGCCTACTTGTTCATCGCGCACGATCTGGCGGTGGTCGAACACATCAGTCGTCGCGTGATGGTGATGTATCTGGGCAAGTTGGTGGAACTGGCCGAGGCGAAGGAAGTCATCCGCGCGCCGAAGCATCCGTACACACAGGCGTTGATTTCAGCAATTCCGGAGATTGACCCGGATACGAAACGAAAGCGCATCGTGTTACCCGGTGATGTGCCATCGCCGATTCATCCGCCGTCGGGCTGCCGGTTTCATCCGCGCTGTCCGGTGGCGGAGAAACCACGGTGCGAAACGGAAGCGCCGGAACTGCGGGAGATCGCTTCAAAGCATTGGGCCTCGTGTCATTTCGCAAAGTAAAGTCGGGCTGCATGTTATTAGCGGCATTTCGCGACGACGGCGCGGTCGGCATTGCTTTCCTCGTTCTCAGCGTTATTCTGGCTGCGTAACGACATGAAGACGTTTGCCCAACTCGGTTTTCCCGGACGGCTCATCGCCGTCGAGGGACTCGATGGTTCGGGCAAGTCCACGCAGATTTATCTGCTCAAGCGCTGGCTGGAAGTGCAGCGACTCAAGGTCTTTTTCAGCGAATGGAACTCGTCGGTGCTCGTCAAGAACGCCACGACCAAGGGCAAGAAGCAGGAATTGCTCACTCCCACGACCTTCAGCTTGATTCACGCCACCGATTTTGCCGACCGCTATGAGCGGCAGCTCGTTCCCTGGCTGCGCGCGGGCTATCTCGTGTTGTGCGACCGCTACATCTTCACCGCGTTCGCTCGCGACGTCGTGCGCGGCTGCCAGCCCGAATGGGTGCGCGGCATTTACAACTTCGCCGCGCTCCCGGACATCACGTTTTTTTTCAAGGCCGATCTGGAAGTTTCGCTGGCGCGCATCCTCGACGGCCGGCCCGAGTTGAAGTATTTCGAGGCGGGCATGGACATGCGTTGGACAAACGACCCCTACGAAAGCTTCCGCATCTTCCAGGGCCGGATGCTCGAACAATACACGGCGATGAGCGATGAGTTCAATTTCATCGTCGTGGACGCCAACCAGCCCGTCGAAGCGCAACAATCCATCGTGCGCCGGAGCGTCGCGGGAAAAATTGATCTGCCCGCGTTCGAGTCGCCGCAATTCGCCGCGCAATGATCTCGCACGAATGAAAAAGAACGGAGATTCCACCCCGCCGGACGCCGCGCCGAAGCCCATCGCTGTGCCACCGCGCCAACCGCGGCGCTTTTACGGTCACGGCATGCCGAACGTGGACCTGGAAAAACTCGCCGGCGTGCTCATTGTGGTCGAGGGCGCGGACGGTTCGGGGCGCTCGACGCAGATCGCGCGGTTGGTTGAGTGGCTCGAGGGCAGCGGTCACGCGACGGTGCAGGTGGGTTTGAAACGCTCCACGCTCGTGAGCGAGGAACTGGACCAGGCGCAACAGGGAAACATTTTAAGCCGCACCACGCTGAGTTTGTTTTACGCCACGGACTTTGCCGATCAACTGGAGAACGTCATCCTGCCGGCGTTGCGCGCCGGGTTCATTGTGCTGGCGGACCGTTACATTTACACCTTGATGGCGCGCGACCTGGTGCGCGGATTCGACGAGGCATGGGTAAAAAATCTTTACGGCATCGCCCTGGTGCCGGACGCCGTCTTTTATCTTCAAGTCACGCCCGAGGAGCTCGTCCAGCGCAACTTCGCCAAGAACCAAGTGCTCGACTATTGGGAAAGCGGCATGGACCTCGGTCTGGCGCGCGACATGTTCGACAGCTTTCTCAAATACCAGGCGCTCATGGCACAGCAATTTCAACGGCTGCAAAAGACTTACGATTTCACCATCGTGGACGCGGGCCGCCGGGTGGACGACATCAACGCCGAGTTGCGGAAAAAAACCTCCGCCGTTTTGGCCGGGAGAAAGTCAACTTCGTAGAACCGTTCAATCGTTGCCTCGTCAAAACCGATCCAACGATTCAACGATTCAACGACGCATGAGCCAACAATACCGCGCCGTCATTGATATCGGCACGAACTCCATCAAGCTGCTCGTTGCCGGCGTCACGGGTCGTGACGTTCAGCCGCTCTGGGAGGACAGCAAGCAAACCCGTCTGGGGCGGGGTTTTTACGAAACGCACCAACTCCAACCCGAACCCATCGAGAAAACGGCGCGGGTCGTGGCAAAATTCGCCGCCACCGCGCGCGAGTGGAAGGCCAGGTCCGTGCGCGTCATCGCCACCAGCGCCGCGCGCGATGCGAAAAATCCGCGCGACCTGACCGCCGCCATCGAGCGCGAATCCGGGCTCAAGGTCGAAATCATTTCCGGCGCACAGGAGGCCGACTGGGCTTTTCGCGGCGTGACGAGCGATCCGGAACTGGCGAAACCCCCGCTGCTGCTGCTCGACGTGGGCGGCGGCAGCACTGAATTCATCCTCGGCCACGGCAAACGCAAGCATTTCGCCCACAGCTTTCCCCTGGGCACTGTGCGGCTGATGGAAAAAATCCCGCACAGCGATCCGCCCACACGTTCGGAACTGGCCGCCTGCTGTGCGTGGCTCAAAGATTTCCTGCGAACGCAGGTGCGCCCGAAACTCACCGCTGAATTACGGGACGAAGCGAGATTTGACCCGGCCCAGTCCCGGGTGCAACTCGTCGGCACGGGCGGCACGGCGAGCATTCTCGCCCGCATGGAATCGGAGTTGCCGTCCTACGACCGCGAGCGCATCGAAGCCACGCGCTTGAGCCTCGACCGCGTTACCTGGCACCGGAAACGGCTCTGGCGCCTGCCGCTGGAAGAGCGCCGGCACATCATTGGCCTGCCGAAGAAACGCGCCGACGTGATTCTGACCGGTGCGGCGATTTACGAAGCGGTGATGGAGGAATTTGGTTTCAACGAACTGCGCGTCAGCACGCGCGGACTGCGCTTCGCAGCGGTGATGGACGGCGCGTGAGCCGGCTTCACGCTTGAGGTTTCGGGCTGGCGGGCGCAGGATAAGGACGGTTGCGCGCGTGGCGGAATTGGCAGACGCGCCAGACTTAGGATCTGGTTCCGAAAGGATTGGGAGTTCAAGTCTCCCCGCGCGCACCATCCTGCTTGGGAAGACGAACGGAAGGCGAGTGCCGACTTGGGGAGAAAAAACTTCCGACCGGAAAAACTTTCACCGCCACGCCGCGCCGACCTCGAAACCGACCGGAGTTTTCACACAGCCTCGCGATTTGTTAGGCATCTTTTGCATTTCGGAATGTCATCAACCGTCCCTTTCCAAGCTTTCGGAATGACTGATAGGCCGTCAAATAATACCAACACGATCCCAGCACATTTAGGACGATGGTGAGAATCAACCACTTTGAACGTTCCAGCGGTGAGCTAACATACTGACTGGAATGGAGTGCCGCGAATCCACAATACAAAAGCAGACCAACAGCCAATAGAACCTGGACGCTAACATTCAAAACACCTGTCGAAATGTCAAACGACCCCGCAGCTTTACTCTGCTCAGTCATAACTTCCACGATTACCAAACCAAAGAGGAAGATCGCGAATATAACTGCAAATATGCGGCTCATATATTGATGCCTGACATTAATATTATCCGGCGGTCCGTGCCTGGGGGCGTGCACGGTTGGTTTTCACAACGGCTGTTGCGACCATGCGGTTAGGAAACCTGCCTGGCGCATTTCCATCAAGGATTTTCGTTCTGCCTTCGCGCTGCGCTTCGGCGCGACAAGCCGGGGCAAAACCCTCAAGGTATTGCTGGCGTCTGCCGTGAGCTTTTTCGACAGGATGAACAGGATGGGGGAGAAGCATCCTGTAAATCCTGTTCATCCTGTCTCGAACCCCGCAGCTTTGCGCCTTTGCGTTAAAACATTCCCCTCTCACCACGCCGCCGGATCCCATCGCCGAAACGAGTTTGCCGTGCGGTTGCGACGGTTTGCCGTTCGACATGGCCCGTCTGCCGTTCGACATGGCCCATCTGCCGTTCGACATGGCCCGTCTGCCGTTCGACATGGCCCGTCTGCCGTTCGACATGGCCCGTCTGCCGTTCGACATGGCCCATCTGCCGTTCGACAGCTCCAGTTTGTCGTTCGACAAACGGCGTCGTCAGACGGCAAAGGCTTTCTGTCGTTCAACAATCCGGTTTCGTCGTTCGACAAAGTCATTTTGCCGTTCGCTGGCGCGGATTATCGTTCGGCGGAAGGGGATTGCCGTTCGACATTCCGGCCTGGTCGTTCGACAAACTAAAATAATCGTTCGACTGGGCCGGTTTCCTGTTCGACAAAGGGAAATTCCCGTTCGACAAAATCGGTTTGTCGTTCGGGAAATCGGTTTGTCAGATGGCTTTTTTGACCAAAATCGCTGAAAGTAGCCGCCGAGGTAACGAGGCGGACAAAGCATTGCTCTTTTTGAAGGAATCCGCCGCCTCACGTCGGCGGCTACGGAGCACTTGGGCGGATGGCTGGACTCCATCCCCTAGCCCGGTCCGTGAAGGGATCGGTCCGTAGTATTGACACAATTTCGGCGCGGGCGTAGAACCGGGTCATGCCCCGTGTGTTGCCAGAGTAATCTACTGCCCCGGCTTGAGCCTCCAGTCTCCTTTTGATCACACACAACATTCCGATTATTTGAACGGCACGACAGGTAATTGAATTGAAATTGCCGCGGCGGAACGGGAAAGTAAGGGCCGATGAAGTTGCTGGTCATATCGCTCGCGGGCATTGGCGACACCCTGTTCGCCACGCCGCTCATCCACGAGTTGCGGGAAAATTTCCCGGACGCGACCCTCGACGCGTTCGTGTTGTGGCGTGGCGCGCGCGCCTTGCTCGCCGGCAATCCGCACCTCAACCGCGTCCACCAGCACAATCTGATTGCCGAACCCAAAATGGCGGCGTTCAAATTTCTGCTCAGTCTGCGGCCCGAGCGCTACGACGTGTCCATCAACACCCACCCGCAAAGCCGCATTCATTACCGGCTCGTGGCGCGCATCATCGGCGCGCGCACGCGTCTCAGCCACCGCTACGACCACGCCACGCCGCTCGATCGGCTGCTGGTGAACCGCTCGCTCCCGCAGGATTACGCGCGGCACAGCATCGAAAACAATCTGGCGCTCTTGGAATTGCTGGGCGCGAAACGACGTTTGCCCCAGCCTGGCTACGAAATCTTTCTCACGCCGACGGAGCACGCATGGGCGGATGGCTTTCTGGCAGAGAAAAAACTTTCCGGTCGGCTGCTCTTGGGCGTGCATGTCGGCTCCGGCGGCACGAAAAATCTCGCGCGACGCCGCTGGCCGCTCGCGCACTACGTCGAAGTCATCCAGAAGCTGATCCGTGCGCGACCGGAAGTGGCCGTGCTGCTGTTCGGCGGCCCGGAGGAGGAGCAGGACATCGCACGGATGCTGGCCGAAGGCAATTCCGGCCATGTCTTCCATCCGCAAACCAAGGACCTCCGTCAAGCCGCGGCATTGGTGAAGCGCTGCGCCGCGTTCTTGAGCGTGGACACCGCGCTGATGCACATCGCGGCGGCCATGAAAGTGCCGGGCCAGGTCGTCATCGAAACGCCCACGTGGAACAAAACCATCGAGCCGTATCGCAATCCGTTCACGCTCGTCCGCAACCCGGCGGTGGCGGGACGCGGCTTGGAATATTACCGTTACGACGGGCGCGGCATTCGTGGAACGGATGAGGAACTGGCGCGGTGCATGGCGTCGGTCACGGTCGAGGCGGTATTTGAAGCCGTGACGCGGACGCTGGCTTGACGCGCAACAGCCCCGCGCCTTGCTTGACTTGGCCTCGCGACTTCGAAACACTCTGTCCCGTCGTATGCCGATAAGAAGTAGTGCCAGGAAAAAGATGACCCCAGCCGAACAGCGGGATCTCGACGTGCGGATTGAATTCATCGAGGGCCTCGTGCGGCGCGACCCCGGCTACGTGGACGCGTTGCAATTGCTGGGCGACCATTACACGCAGCGCGGCCGCTTTGTCGAGGGCCTCCGGGTGGATGAACGTCTTTCGCGCCTGGAACCCACCAGTCCGCTGGTTTTCTACAATCTCGCCTGCAGTTATTCGCTCACCGATCAATTTGACCGCGCCGCCGAGGCGCTGGAAAAAGCCCTGAGTCTTGGCTACCGCGACTTCAACTGGCTGGCCAAAGACCCCGACCTGCGCAAGCTGCGCAAGCACCCGCTTTATCAACGCATCGAAGACAAAGTCCGCCAGATGAAAAACACCGTGCGCTGAACCCGGCCAGCTTTCGCGCGCGGCTTCCGTAAATTGATTCCCTGAACGTCACCGTCCGGATCAGACGTGGCTTTACCGCGCCGTCACTGCTTCTTGCGGCTGATCTCCGCTACCGTCAGTAGTGTGTATCGCTCGCTATCGAGCATCAACGGCGTCGCCAGCACCTCCAGTTCCAAGGCGATTTCGCGACCATTGACCACACGGGTCAGGCGGCACTCCGCCATATCCCGACTGCCTGCCAGTCCGCTCAGGATGACCTTCACCGCGAGACATTGGCGGCAGAACCGGCTTGTGCCACAACCGCTCTCGCATTCGTAAGCGTGGACACACCCCAGCGCCTCGCCCGGACGCAGGCCCACGATTTGATCCATCGTCTTGTCGGGCATCAGTTCCAGGACGTTTTCGCTGGCCATCACGATTTGCCGTTGTGCGTTCAAAACAAAGAGGTAGTTCAACCCCGCGTTGAGGAAAGTCCGGGCGAGCGGTGATTTGCTGAGGCTCCCAGCCTGCCGGTGAACCACTTCAATCGGCTCGCGTTCAGCCGGTGCGAAGAAGGTGATTGGAATTTTCATGGCCGGGCCAGGCTTGTCCTGTCGCTTTTCGCTTTCAAGAGGCGACGCTTCTAATCTCCGCCGTGTCAATGCGTTTGGCAATGGAAACCTGCACCGGAAGATGATTTTGGAAGGCACGGCCAAGGACAATCGCCATCGGGAGTTTCCCTGCAAGAATGAGCTTTTGTTGGGACATTCCCATCATACTCTGGTAATGCAATGTGAGCCGCGAGTCGCGGGCGGGAGTTCGATTGGTTCTCAAAGTATGAAGTCCCTCAAACCGTCATGGTCCTGGTTGGCGGCGCTGTGTGCGCTGGCCTTGGCCGGATGCACGGCCGCACATTACCGCCGGACCGCCGACCGCGACGCCTACCGTGCCATCAAGCAGAAATCACCGCTGGTCCGCAACATGGACCCAAACTTCACCATCGAGCGGACCAACCAGCTCTCGCTCGACGGGCTGCCGATTGTGACGAACGTGCAGGAGTTTCTCGGTCCCGACGGCGAACGGGAGCGCGGCGCGCGCATCCTGCGGCTCGAAGACGCGCTGGCGATTGCCGTCGAGCACAGCCGGGCGTACCAATCGCGCAAGGAGCAACTCTACCTATCGGGTCTCTCGCTAACGCTGACCCGCCACCAGTTCACGCCGCTTTTTTCGGCCAGTGGCCAGGGCGCGTTCGCCGGCCAGACCCAGCGAACCGTCGAATACCAACTGGACCCGATCACTGGCCAACTCACGCCGGTGTTAAGCGACAATCTCGTGGAACAGCAGCAGGTCAGCGCGTCGGGAAGCATCAACGCCAGTTGGTTGATCCGCGACGCGGGCCGGCTGAGCACCGCCTTCACCACTACCTTCCTCCGCTTCCTGAGCGGCGGGCAACGGCCTTCCTCACAGCTCAACGCCACCTTTGTCCGCCCGCTGGTGCGCGACGCAGGTTACAAGCAGCAGATGGAGGCGCTCACCCAGGCCGAGCGGCAGTTACTCTACGACCTGCGGGATTTCACCCGCTACCGCCGCGACTTCAGCGTGCAGATCGCCACGGCCTATTTTGGCGTGCTGGGGAACCGGGACACGGTGCGCAACAACTTCCTCAACCTGCAAAGCTCCCGCAAGAACGCCGAGCGGACGCGCGCCCTGGCCGACGAGGGCCGCATAACCCAGTCGGACCTCGGCCGGCTCGCCCAGCAGGAACTCTCGGCCGAAAGCGCCTGGATCAACGCCATCCGCAGCTACAAGCAGGCACTCGACAACTTCAAACTCCAGTTGGGCCTGACGATTGACACGAATCTGGTGCTGGATGACGCCGAGTTGGCCGCGTTGCAAATCCGCCACCCGGAGATCAGCGCGGACAACTCCATCGAAGTGGCGCTGGCCGCGCGCCTGGATTACCTGAACTCGAGAGACGGGCTGGTGGACGCTGATCGCAAGGTGAAACTCGCCGCCAACCTCCTCAAACCGCGCGTGGATTTCACCTCGACCGTCAATCTCAACAGCAACCCCGACCAAACCAAAGGCCTGCCGCTGCCGGAACTGGATCGCTACAACTACAGCGCCGGGCTGGATGTGGACCCCGGCCTGGACCGGACCTCGGAGCGGAGTTCCTATCGCTCCGCGCTCATCTCGCGCGATCGCGCGGCGCGGGCCGTGGAACAACAGGAGGATGAAATCAAATTGCAGGTGCGTGATAGTTGGCGCTCGCTCGACCAGGCCAAGCGGAATTTTGAAATCAGCGAGATTGGAGTGAAGCTCGCGGAGCGGCGCGTCGAAGAACAAACGATCCTGGCGGAACTCGGCCGGGCCAAGGCCCAGGACCAGGTGGATGCGCAAAACGATCTCGTGAACTCCAAGAATCAGCGCACGCAGGCGCTCGTCGCCCACACCATCGCGCGGCTGCAGTTCTGGAACAACATGGGCATTCTTTACATCAAAGACCACGGCCAGTGGGAGGAAATCAAAGATGCAAAAAATCAGTAAACTCATCGCGGTCATCCGTCGTCAACCGCGCTGGCGGCTCGCGCTGGTGGCGGCGATTATCGTTATCGGCGCACTCCTTTGGTGGCGGAGCGGCGGGCGTTCCGCCGGAAAGATTGCCACGTTCGCGGCGCGGCGCGGGCCGCTGGAAATCACCGTGCTCGAAGGCGGCAGTTTGCAGGCGCTCGAATCGCAGGAAAGCAAATGCGAGGTGCGTGTTGGCTACCAGGGCACGAAGATTCTGAAAATTGTCGAGGAAGGCTACCTGGTCACCGAGGAGGACGTGAAGACCAACAAGGTGCTCGTGGAACTGGATTCCTCGGAGTTGGAAAAACAAATCGTGCAGCAGGAGATTCAGTACCAGTCCGCCCTCGCCTCGCTGACCGATGCGCAGCAGAATTATGAAATCCAAGTGAACCAGAATCAGAGCGACATCAAGGGCGCGGAACAGAAAGTCCGGTTTGCGCGGATGGATTTTGACAAGTTCCTCGGCGACTCCGTCACCGAAGACCTTGTGCAACAGCTTGGCCTGGACAAATTGATCGCCGAAGCCAGCACGAACAACGTCACCGCCAGTTTTGAGGCAGACAAACCCGAAGGCAATCCACCCAAGCCAACCTCGGCAAGCGCACCGCCACCCAATGTTCCGCTCACACCGAAGGCGGGAACTTCCGCCGCGACGAGCGTGGCGAAGGATCGGGGTGATGTTCCGCCGCCGTCCCCGCCGCGCCCACCGGCCGGCGATGCAGTCGGGCTGCCGCGCCAGCCGACGTTCGAGTTGCCGTCCACGGCGGCGATTGATTTCGATAAATATGCGCACCTCGAGGTGCTGGGCGACGGCGAAGCGAAGCAGAAGTTGCGCAAGTTCGATGATGACCTTCAGGTGGCGAAAAAGGAACTGGGTCAGGCGAAAGTCACGCTGGAAGGCACACAGCGCTTGTTCGAAAAAGGCTTTGTCACGAAGAATGATTTGCAGCGCGACGAAATCGCGTATGACAACAGCCGGCTCAAGGTGCAAACGGCCGAGACGGCGCGTGATCTGTTTCTAAAGTACGATTTTCCGAAGTCCGCCGAGGAATCGCTTTCGAAGTATCTCGACGCGGTGCGCGAGCTGGACAAAACGCGGCGGCTGGCGATCTCGAAGCTTGCGCAAGCTGACGCGCGCCTGAAATCCGGCCAGGGCCAGTACGAGGTCCAATTACGCCAGCGCAAGGACCTGCGCGAGCAGCAGGAGAAATGCACCATCCGCGCGAAGAAAAGCGGGCTGGTAGTTTACGGCGCCGGTCGCGACGACATGTTTCGCTACGGCAACGAGGAACCCATCCGCGAAGGCGCGACCGTGCGTGAGCGTCAGGCCATCATCACGATTCCGGATATGACGCGCATGTCCGTGAACGTCAAAATCCATGAGACTTACATCAAAAAAATCCTGAAGGGCCAGAAAGCGCGCATCACCGTGGACGCATTCGCCGACAAGTTCCTGACCGGCGAAGTCACCAAGGTTGGCGTGCTGCCGGATTCACAGAATCGCTGGATGAACCCGGACCTCAAGGTTTATGCCGTGACCATCGCCATAGATGGCACGCACGATTGGATCAAGCCCGGCATGAGCTCGAAGGTCGAGATCATGGTCGAGCGATTGGAGGACGTGATTTATGTTCCGGTACAGGCCGTGTCGTTCAACGCCGGCAAACAGGTTTGCTACATCGCGCGCGGATTGAAACCCGAGCGGCGTGAAGTCGAGGCGGGCGGCTTCACCGACGAGTTCATCGAAATCAAACGCGGGTTGAAGGAGGGCGAGCGAGTTCTGCTCCGCACGCCCGACGGTGTGGAAACCGACACCGGCAAGGGCAAGGAATCGAAACCCGCGCCGGCCAAGCCGGAAAAAACCGCGGATCAGCCGAAACCCGCCGCCAAACCGGCTAAAGCGTAAACTCAACTCTTGTGTCGTCGCGCATCGTCCAGTTTGACAACGTCCGGAAGCATTACCAGATGGGTCTGGTGGTGGTGGAGGCGTTGCGTGGTGTGACTTTCGGCATCGAGGCTGGCGAGTACATTAGCATCATGGGGCCGTCGGGTTGCGGCAAGTCCACCCTGCTCAATCTCCTTGGGTGTCTGGATCGGCCGACTTCGGGCCGCTACCTGCTCGGCGACGAGGACGTTTCGCAGATGCCCGACGACGCGCTTTCCTCGGTGCGCGGCGCTCGGCTTGGTTTCGTTTTTCAATCCTACAACCTTATCCAGCAACTCACCGTAGTGGAGAACATCGAGATTCCGCTTTACTACCAGGGCCGGCCCGAGGCCGAGAGCCGGGAAACCGCGCGGAAGCTGGCGGCGCGCGTCGGGTTGGAGGACCGGCTCGAACACAAACCGTTTGAACTTTCCGGCGGCCAACAACAACGGGTGGCCATCGCGCGCGCGCTCGTCAACGACCCGCTCGTCATTCTCGCCGACGAACCGACCGGCAATCTCGATTCCGGCTCCGGCGTGGAAATTCTGGCCTTGTTCGACCAACTTAACGCACAGGGCAAAACCCTCATCCTGGTCACGCACGACACGAGCGTGGCGCAACACGCACGCCGTGCGATCCACCTGTGCGACGGCGAAATTGAAAGCGATGTCCGCCGCTAATCCCATTGGTCTTGCCGAGACGCTGCTTCGCGATCTGTCGCTCGCGCGGCTGAAGCGCACCGTCCGGCTTGGCATCAAAAGCCTCTGGCTGCATCGCCTGCGGTCGTTGCTCACCGTGCTGGGCATTGTGTTCGGCGTTTGTTCCGTCATTGCAATGCTGGCCATCGGTGAGGGCGCCAGCTTCGAGGCGCAGGAACAGATCAAGAATCTGGGCAGCCAGAACATCATCCTCCGCAGCACGAAACCGCCCGAGGAACAGAAGATTTCCGACAAGGGCAGCCAGAGCTACGTACTCCAATACGGAATCACCTACACCGACGTGAAGAGCATTCGCGCCACCATCCCCGGCGTCACCATCGTCCTGCCCGCGCGCATCATTCGCGATTACGTCTGGCACATCAGCCGCCGCGTGGATTGCGACGTCGTCGGCACCGTGCCGTGGTATCCCGAACTGCGCAATCACCGCGTCGCGGACGGCCGGTTCTTTACCGACACCGACATGGACGGCAAAGCGGGCGTTTGCGTGCTCGGCGCGGAAATGGTTCCGGCGCTGTTTCCGTTGGAGTCACCGTTGGGAAAACACGTTCGCGTCGGAGGCGAATACTACCAGGTCATCGGCGTCATGGAACGGAGCGGACAAGCGGCAAAAACCGACGACGCGACCGACACCGCCGCCAAGGGTGCGAGCCAGCGCATGTTCATCCCCCTCGAAACCGCGAAGGTGCGCTTCGGTGAAGTTCTCATGCGCCGTCGCTCCGGCAGCTTCGAGGCCGAGCGCGTGCAGTTGCACGAAGTCACCGTGAAGGTCGCCTCGCTCGAACAAGTCATGAGCGTGGCCGACGCCATCAAACAATTGCTCGAACACAACCACAAGAAGAAGGACTTTGAGGTTGTGGTGCCGCTGGAATTGCTCAAGCGTGCCGAACGGACGAAACAAATTTTCAACATCGTGCTTGGCTCCATCGCCGCCATTTCGCTGCTCGTCGGCGGCATTGGCATCATGAACATCATGCTCGCCAGCGTTACCGAGCGCACCCGCGAGATCGGCATCCGCCGCGCCCTCGGCGCGCGCCGCCACGACATCGTCCTGCAATTTCTTGTTGAGACCGTGCTGCTCTCCGGTGCCGGCGGAATCATTGGCGTGTTTCTCGGCGTGGCAATTCCATTTGTCGTCACGTGGACTGCCGGCATGAAAACCATCATCACCCTCTGGTCACCGCTCCTGGCGTTCACGATTTCGGCGCTGGTGGGAGTGATCTTCGGCATCTATCCCGCGCTTCGCGCCGCACAAATGGACCCGGTTGAAGCCTTGCGCCACGAGTAATTTGCCCATTCTGGGTGACCGCCAACTATTGACGGAATCCGAACCGCGCCCCCGCAGACTTGCGCCACGCCCCAACCCGTGAAACAATGAACCCTCAATTACACACGATTACACACGACCCAGGACGCAGACATGGTTCAAGCGACGCAAAAACACTCCGGACCGACGGTGGATGCTTATTTGAAACAGTTCGGACGTTTCGAAACGCAAGCGAATCAGCCGAAGTGGTTGCTGCCGCTGCGCAAGGCCGGCCTCGCCCGCTTCCGCGAACTCGGCCTGCCGACGCTCCACGACGAAAACTGGCGGTTCACGAACGTCGCGCCCATCGCCAAGCTGCCATTTAGGCTGGCGTTCGAGCCGGACGATAGCGTCACCGCCAAGGCGCTTGATAAGTTTGCTTTCGCCAAAATGCCCGGCGCGCGGCTGGTCTTCGTGAACGGTCACTTCGTGGCGAAACTTTCAGCGGTGAAGAACCTTCCCGCCGGCGTGAAGGCCGGAAGCGTGGCGTCGGCGTTGGCGTCCGACGCGGCTTTTCTGGAGAAGCATCTTGGTCGTTACGCGCAAAAAGCAGACAACGGCTTCGCCGCGCTCAATCAGGCGTTCTTTCTCGACGGCGGATTCGTTCACGTGCCCACAGGCAAGGTCGTGGAAAAGCCGATTCAATTTGTTTACGTCTCCACCGCGAAGCAAAGCGGCGCGACGTTTCATCCGCGCAACCTGGTCATCGCCGAGGCGAACAGCAAAGTGACGATTCTTGAAAGCTACATCTCGCTCGGCGGTGCCGGCTATTTCACCAACGCCGTCACGGAACTTTTCGCCGGCGACAACGCGACGCTGGAGTACGTGAAGTTTCAGGACGAGGCGGCGGACGCTTTTCATATCGCGGCGTTCCACGGCGAGTTTGGCCGCGCCAGCAACGTGAACGTCCATTCGTTCGCGCTGGGCGCGAAGCTTTCGCGGAACAACATCCGCACCAAGCTGGCGGGTGAAGGGCTGGAGTGCATCCTCAACGGCCTTTACCTCACGCGCGGCGAGCAACTGGCGGATCATCACATGGTCGTCGAGCACGCGCAGCCGCATTGCGCCAGCCACGAGTATTTCAACGGCATCCTCGATGACAAATCCAAGGGCGTCTTCCACGGACGCATCTTGGTTCAACCTATTGCGCAGAAGACCGACGCGAAGCAGACCAACAAGAATCTCCTGCTCTCCGACGATGCGACCGCCGACACCAAGCCGCAACTGGAAATCTATGCCGATGACGTGAAATGCACCCATGGCGCGACGATTGGCCAGTTGAACGACGAGTCCATTTTTTATCTACGCTCACGCGGCATCGGGCCGGAAACGGCGCGACGGATGTTGATTCACGCCTTTGCCGGCGAAATCATTGAGCGCATCCAGCACGAACCCGCGCGCGAGGAACTGGACAAACTCGTGTGGGAACGGCTGGAGGCGAATCCGCATCTGGCGGAAAAGAAATGACGAAGCCCGAAAGGATCGGCCATGTTCGACGACTTGAACGACCTTTATCAGCAGGTAATTCTTGACCACTGCAAGAAGCCGCGGAATTTCCACGAAATGCCGCAGGCCACCTGCTCGGCTCAAGGTCACAATCCGCTCTGCGGCGACCAGCTCAGGCTCTTCCTCGCGCTCGACGGTGATACGATCAAGGACATCAGCTTCGTCGGCTCGGGCTGCTGCATCTCCAAAGCATCGGCGTCCTTGCTCACGGAATTCGCCAAGGGCAAAACCAAGGCGGACATGGAAACAATGTTCGGCCGAGTGCACGAAATGGTTATGTCAGGCAAAGTCAACGGCGACGTAGGCAAGCTGGCGGTGTTCGCGGGCGTGCACAAGTATCCGGCGCGCGTTAAGTGCGCCATCCTTTCATGGCACGCCGTCATGGCCGCGCTCAAGGGCGACCAGCAGCCGGTGACAACCGAGTCGGAGGAAATTTGAACCACGCCAGATCCGATCAGGTCAAAAGGTGCGGAAGAACATCGACACGCTGCTGGCGGGCCGGTAACTTCGGTGGAGCGATGTGCAATCCAAGCCGGATACGCGTCGCTGATCGCAGCGCGAAATGAAAATCGACGTTACAGAAAAGTTTCAACATTTGCCACATGCTCCAATCGTAGAAGCGGTGATCGAAATTCGTAATCGTGCCGAAGCCGCTTGGGAAGAGGGTGTGATTTCGAATCAGTTGAAACCCAAACTGCAAGACTATCCGAAGGTGACCTCCAGAAGCGGCATCAGGCACGAGGTGAAGTTGGGCGTTGGACAAGCGCCGCAAGCAACAAAGCACGACTTGGGGTGGCAGGGTTTGTGGTTCCAGTCAGCGGACGAACGGCAAAATGCGCAATTCAATCGTGATGGCTTCCTATTCAGTCGTGTCCAACCGTACGAGAGTTGGGAGCAATTTCGTGACGAGGCGATGCGGCTGTGGAACATTCACACAGACGTTGCCCGGCCGACAGAGGCTCAACGAATCGGCGTTCGGTTTATCAATCGCATTGTTTTGCCGCCTCAAGAAAACAAATTTGAAGACTACATTCAGCCGTATCCAGAGCCGCCATACGATCTTGATCTACCGTTTATCAGCTTCTTTCACCTCGACACACTGGCCGTGCCTAGTTATCCATACGCAATTAACGTGACGCGCACGATTCAGCCCCCGCAGGCTCCGCAGACCGAAGGGATTTGTCTAATCCTTGATATTGACGTGTTTACAACGCAGCCACTCGAAATCAATCACGAAGTGTTGTACAAGTGCTTGGTTGAAATGCGCTGGTTGAAGAACAAAGTTTTCTTCGGTAGTATCACAAAGAAAACGTTAAACCAATTCCAATGATTATCGAAATGGCTGACTCAGCTTTAATCCCGTACGGTGTTACCGGAACTTCAGGCATAAGCGATGTCGCCCGACATGTTTTTTGCCAAATAGAGATGGGGCGCCGTCATTTGCAGAATTCCGTTTACTTCGGTTTGGCAGGGAAGGGTGTTTTCGACGATTTGTTTGCGGTTGCTGAAGAGTCTAACTGTCCAAACTGGGACGGCCAAGGGGCTGCGCCAGTATCCGAAGAAACTTATCGAATCGCCTATCGTTTTTTGGAAGGGTTGCCGCTTGGAATCCCAGCACCGAGTGTGGGTGCAGAACCGGATGGACACCTGACATTCGAATGGTATCGCTCGGCGCGCCGCACGTTATCCGTAAGCATCAGCCCTGAAGGTGATTTGCACTATGCTGCATTGATTGGGGCAAGTAAAGCATACGGGACTGAGCCGTTCTTCGCTGACGTTCCAAAGGTGGTTTTGGACTTAGTCAGTCGCGTAATGGCCGCATGAGCGATGGTGCGGTCATACCGTCTGTTGCAGATGCAGAATTACTATCTCGCTTCATTACCTCCAGCAGATGGATTCGGCACAACAAAACTGTAAAGCCGGATGCGTTCATTCCCCACCCCTATCCCGACCTGTCCGTAACAAGGCACAAAGAGCTAACCAATGAACAACTTTGGCAGATAGGACAGGAAATTGCGGATGCTCGACCTACAATGCTGCACGGACGAGCGGATATCACCGCCAAGGAAGTTAGACAACAAAAATTGGAAGTCGAAGCCAAGCCAGTACCCGAGAATCTGAACCACGGGAGCATCACTGGCTGGCCGGTTGACAAGCCTGCCCAAAAAAGTTTCGCCCAAGAGCTCGCGGCGGTTGCGCGCTACGTAGCTCGGCCATAGTTCTTACGCACGAAAGCAGTCAAAAACTTGTCCCACCTCTATTGATAAGTTCACAAGTGGTATTCGGAGTCGGTCCTCCTTCGCCTTCATTCTCCAATCGATTTACTCAGAGACAGTGGGCGGGATTTCAGTTAGTGTGCTGGCATGAACAACAACGAACCAAAGACTCTGACTCGCGACGTCGAGGCGTCAATTGTGCCCGTCGGCACGAAGGTCACGTTGCAAAAGGGCGAGCAAGCCTACGTCACACAGTCGCTCGGCGGCACTTACACTGTCGTCGTCAACGGTAACATGTTCCGCATCGAGTCCAATGACGCCGATGCCCTCGGCCTCGAAGTACAAGCCAAACCCGCGTCTGCCGCCGAGTCCGGCCCGATCACGCAGGAACAATTGGAAAAACAGGTCTGGGAATCGCTCAAGACGTGTTACGACCCGGAGATTCCGGTCAACGTTGTGGACCTCGGGCTGATTTACGATTGCCACCTGACGCCCATTGGCGCGAATAACTACAAGGCCGACGTAAAGATGACGCTCACCGCTCCAGGTTGCGGCATGGGACCGGTGCTCGCGCAGGACGTGCAAAACAAACTCATCTCCCTCGAACCGATTGAAGAGGCGAACGTGGAATTGGTGTGGGATCCGCCATGGAATCAAAGCATGATGACCGAGGCGGCCAAGCTGCAATTGGGATTGATGTGAAGTCCTTCAATAAGGAAGCCAAGAGTCCAGGAAAGCTGGAAACAAACTCCTGCCTTCCTGGTTTCCTCATTAAATCCAAATGACCAACTGGACATCATTGCGAAAAGATTTCCCCATCCTCGATCAGCGGGTCCAAGGCAAGCCGCTGATTTATTTCGACAACGCCGCCACGTCGCAAAAGCCGCGCGCGGTGATTGATGCGCTTGTCCATTACTACGAGCACGACAACGCCAATGTCCATCGCGGCATCCACGAATTGAGCAATCGGTCCACCGCGGCGTTCGAGGCCGCCCGCACCCGCGCCGCTAAGTTCATCAACGCTCGTAGCTCCGACGAAATCGTCTTCACGCGTGGCACGACCGAAGGCATCAACCTCGTCGCAAATTCCTGGGGCGCGAAGAACCTCAGGGCCGGCGACGTGATTCTGCTCACCGAGATGGAGCACCACAGCAACCTCGTCCCGTGGCAATTGCTCGCCCAACGCACCGGCGCGAAACTCGCCTACGTGCCCGTCACCGGCGACGAAGGGGTTCTCGACTTGAGTAAGCTCGACTCGCTGCTCACGAAGCAGGTGAAACTCTTCGCGATGGTTCACATCTCAAACTCGATGGGCACGGTGAATCCGGTCGCCGACCTTTGCGCACGCGCACGCAAACTGGGCATCACCACGTTGGTGGACGGCGCGCAAAGTGCAGGGCATTGCCCCGTGGACGTGCAATCCATCGGCTGCGATTTCTTTGCGTTCTCCGGCCACAAGGTCTGCGGCCCAACCGGCATCGGCGTGCTGTGGGGTCGGCACGAATTGCTGGACGCCATGCCGCCGTATCAAGGCGGCGGCGAAATGATTTTATCCGTCGAATATCAGAAGACTGAGTTCAAGAAAGCGCCGCATCGGTTCGAGGCCGGCACGCCGGACATCTCCGGCCCGATTGGCCTGCACGCTGCAATGGATTACCTCGACGCCATCGGCCGCAAGAACATCTGGAAACACGACCAGGAACTCGCGCACTACGCCTACGACCAGCTTGCCGCGCTCAAAAACATCCGCCTCTTCGGCCCGAAGACCGGGCGCGCCGGGCTCGTTAGCTTTCTCCTCAAGGACGTTCACGCGCACGACGTGGTAACGCTGGCAGACCAGGCGGGCGTGGCGTTGCGCGGCGGCCATCACTGCACCCAACCTCTCATGCACCGGCTTGGCGTCGAATCCACCGCCCGCGCAAGCTTCTACTTCTACAACACCCAGGCCGAGGTGGACCGGTTTGTGGAAGTGGTGAAGGAGATCCAGAAATTCTTTGGCGGCTGAAAAGAACCTCGTTTGCGGCGATGGCCGGTGATTCTCGCTTCGTCGCGCGACTTACGCTCCCGCCGGCCGCAATTCGATTTTTCTCCACCAACGCCAGAGCGTGAACCCGACTGCCGCGCCGCCGAGGTGCGCTGTTGCCGCGACATTACTGAAGCCGCCCAGTTCCATGAATGCGCCGACGAACTGCATCAGCAGCCACAGAACCAAAGCGCCCCACGCAGGCATTTGAATCCATCGGAAGTAAATAAAATATCGGAAGAGAAATCCCAGCCGGGCTTGTGGGAATTCCAATGCGTAAAACACAATGACGCCTGAAATACCGCCGCTCGCGCCAATGGCAGGAATGGTTGAGTGGGGCGCGGCCAGTCCATGCACGAGGTCGCCCGCAAGCGTGGCGGCCAGGATCAGCAACGCGTACCGCCAGCGTCCCAAATAGTCCTCCACGTTGTCTCCAAAGATCAGGAAGAAATAGAGATTGCCGATCAAGTGCATGACTCCGCCGTGCAGGAAAAACGAGGTCAATGACGTCAGCCCGCCGTAACGCCAGGCCTCGGCCGGGATGAAGCCAAACCGCACCACAATATCTTTCAAGTCGGGGAAGGCCCAAACACTGACCGCAGCCACAGCCAGCGCCAGCGACCACGTGACCCACGGCCACCGCGTCAACGGATTCGTTTCGACCTCGACGGGAAATCCAAAAAACGCCGGGATGGTTTTCCACTCTTCGTCCGGTTCGCTGTCCGTCACGCCTTTCTCCTTCATCTGCTCCAGCCGATACATGGCGATGGCCTCAGCTCCGCGCAAACGAACTTCATCGAGAGATTCAATCGCCCTTTCAGGAACGGCCTCGAATTCCTGCGGATCGAACCAGACCGCGCCGCAGAGCTTGCAGGCATCAAGTTCCAAATCGGGTTGCTGCGAATTGAACCGCCGCTTCCGCCGGCAGCAAAACGGACAGGGGCGGTCGCCGAAATGCGAATTGCCGTTGATCTGGCGCAGCAGGTTCGTGGCAAAACGGTCGCCGGCGACGCGCCGGATTTGCGGGATGGTAACCGCGCGGCCTTCGCACGCCGGGCAAAGGAAAAACAGCCCTTCGCGATGCCGGATCGTGTTTAATGGCGTCGAGCAGTTCGGACAGGCGAGCATCGGGGCGAAAAATACCGTGTGATTGATTCGCGTTCAATTGGAGAATCCAGCGAATCTTGTAACCGCATCGGCGAAAAATTTGACGCGCACGACTGCAAATTACCCCACCTCCAGCCTTCCCATTCCACCGCAGGGAATAACGAAGTTTCCGTCACCCCCTTCGACATTCTTTCGCGCGTGGAGTAACCTATGGTGGAGTTGTTTATGGTTACTGAACAAATCAAACCACCGGAACGCAAGCCTTCCCCGCCGAAAGTGAAACAATACACCGGCGAAGTGGTTTATATCTACGCCTTTGACGTGGCGTACGACATGACGCGGCAGCCCGTGCGCGAGCTGCTCGGGCAACCGGTCGCCCAGTTCGCCGTGGACGCCAGCAAGCGCAGTCCGCGCCAGCTTTTCTTTTACAAACCGCAGATGGTCCGCCTGCCACCGATGGAACGCATCGGCCCGCGCGGCCCGGTCCGGGTTGAACGCGCCGTCAAACTCCTGCCGGTCGGCGCCATCAGCATTACTGTGCGCGTGCCGTTCGCCGTCAATCATGTCGAAGACCTTGTCGGCTTTCACGATTTGCAATTCAACAATGGCTCTTTGCACGACGAAGTGCGGCGGTTGGCGGAAGAAGTCGTGGGCGAACTGAAATCGCACTACGTTCGTCCGCACCCCCAACTCATTGAGGAGGAGGCTTACACCGTGTTTTGCATCGCGTCGCCGTTGATGACCCAAGACGGTGAAGCCATCAGCGCGGAAGGCTGGTTTCAATCGCACCGCCGGCAGGTCGCCGCACTGCTGACGCAGGAGCCGGACGTTGACCGCCTCTCGAAACAGGAGTCCGATGAGTCCACCGGCCGCTACCTGAGTTACTACGAAAACGACCTGGTGGTGGTGGACTGGGACGCGGCGCTGATCATTGACGAGCCGCAGGACGTGGACGAGACGCTTTACCTCATGGAACTGGCTAACCTTCAACTGGCCGAACTCGAAGCCTACGACCGCATCCTCGACGACGCGCTAGACCGTTCCTACCGCGACCTTGGCGAGCGCGGCCTTCGCTCGCGCGGCGACATTCTGCGCGAACTGCGCGAGCTGCGCATTGACCTGGCGCGGTTCAACGATGAGTTGTCCAACATCACGAAATTTTTTGGCGACTGGCATCTGGCGCGCATCTACGAAAAGATCGCGTTACGCTTCCACCTCGGCGACTGGCATCGCACGATTGACGGCAAACTCAAGACGCTCGACGATCTTTACCAGTTGCTCAAGCACGACCAAACCAACCGTTGGATGATGATCCTGGAAGCGACCATTGTGCTGCTGTTCATCATTGATCTGGTGATTTTGGTGATGGGATTGAAGGGGCGGTAAGCGAATCACTTCAACAGTTCTCTCACTTTCCCCGCGTCTTGCGCTGGTCGCCGGCCCGGCTTGTACGTGCAGACAAACCCTCAGGCCGCTTTTCGCTTGGCGGAAAGCCCGGACCGTCATAGTTTCTGGATATGAAACGCAATCTTCTCCGCGCGTTGGTTCTCACCGCAATTTTCACGGCCGTTGGCCAGGCTTTCGCCGCCGATGCCGAACCGGGCTTCACGCCACTCATGGACGGCAAAACGTTCGACGGCTGGAAAATGGCCGAGGAAAACAAGAGCACCTGGAAAATCGAGGACGGCGCGTTTGTTGCGCACGGCAAGCGCTGCCACCTTTTCTATGTTGGCGACCCCAAGCCGTTCAAAAACTTCCATCTCAAAGTCGAGGTGATGACCGAACCGAACTCGAATGGCGGAATTTTTTTCCACACGAAGTACCAGGCGGAAGGCTGGCCCAAGGGCGGCTTCGAGTCGCAGGTCAATTGCACTCACGGTGACTGGATCAAAACCGGCAGCTTGTGGGGCGTGGTCAACGTCGGACTCACCACCGCCCAGGACCGAAAATGGTGGACGCAGGAAATCATCGTGCAAGGCAACTCGGTCACGGTGCTGATTGATGGCAAGAAGGCCATCCAATACATCGAACCCGCCGGAGCGCAGCCGGGAGAATATGAGCGGAAGCTCAGCGAAGGCACTTTCGCGCTGCAAGGCCACGATCCCGGCAGCACCATTCGCTATAAAAACATCCGCGTGAAACGCCTGGACTGAGAGCCAGAACTGAAACAGCTTTGTTCCCCCGGCGCGCGTTTATCAAACGTGCGCCGTTTTGATTTCTTTCGCGAATCCAGTCGAATTACGTGAGAATGGACGGAAGTCACCGCCCTTACTGCTCCGCGTAAAACGCATCCACCTTGGCCGCCACGTCGCGGTAGCCAATGTCCACCTTGTAGATGAGCTTGAACTGTTCAATGGCGTCTTCCTTTTTTTCCATGTTTTCCAGCACGCAGCCGAGGTGGTAGATGAGTTCCTTTTTCTCCTCGTCAAAAACGACTTTTTCCTTGATCGCGTTCTGCAGCGTTTCGGCGGCAATGTCGTACATCTTCCGCTTTGCGAAACACTGCGCGAGGTAGCCCAGCGCAGCGATGCGTTTGTGCGGATTGTCCTGCGCCTTCTGAAATTCCTTGATGGCTTCGCCAATTTTGCCGACCCGGAAATACAGCGCGCCCATTTCAAAGCGAATAGCCAGGTCGGTCGGGTATTTTTCGACGCGTTTCTGGCATTCGGCCAATTGGAACGCGACCTTTTCAGCTTGGAGCCGCGCCAACTGCTCGGCGTAGTCGGGCGCGCCGGCACTGAGTTGCTCGATCTGGTGATCGAACTTGCGCACGGCGGTCAAGCCGATGGCGCGCTCGAGCGACGGGTCGTTGCCCATTTCGGAGGATTGCACGCGCTGGTACAAAGCGAGCGCGCGGTCGAATTGCTTTTTCTGCGTGTAAAGTTCGGCGAGCGACCGGACGAGTTTCAGGTTGGCCGGCTCGGTCTGAAGGCGCGTTTCGTATTCCTGGATGAGGCGCTCGTTGGTGTCCTCGGTTTTATGAACGCGGCCTTCCTGTTCAAGCGAGATGGCTTTCTTTTCGTCCTTGAGGATGTCGCGGTAGGAGCCTTCGCCGCTGGCGATTTTTTCGTAGCCGCCCTCGCCCATGGTACGCTTGGCGGAAAGGTTTTTCAGCGCCTGGGACAACTCCTGGTCGTTGGGCGCGGAGCGGGCGAACTCCATCAGAATTTTTTCGGCGCGCCTGACTTCGCCGGCGTCCGCGAGCATTTTGGCGAACTCGATGGCGAGTTTTTTGTCCTTCGGCGAGTGCTGGTGAATGATTTCCAAGGACATCACAGCGGTTTGCGGCATTGCCAGCGCCGTGGCAGCGGAGACGACAATGCGGTGGGCGAGGGAGTTGTTCGGGTCGCTGTTGAGCACCTGCTCGGCGATGGCCAGCGCCTCGGTGGGGTCTTTGCGCAATGTCATCTGCGCCCTGGCGACCTGCGGCGAGGAACTGGCGCTACTCCAGGCTTTCTTGAAGAAGCCGCCGCCGCTGGAATTGTGCTGTTGGGCGGTGCGGAGCGCCCGGCGACATTCGGCCAGCCCCGGTTCGCGCGCCAGAACCTGACAAAACAGGTCAATGGCGTAGTCGAAGTTGTCTCGCGACAGCGCGTCGTTGCCCTTGGTGAACATCACCCGCAAGTCGCGCGAGATTTCATTCAGACTCTTTTCCGGCATGGCGAGGAAATGTAGCCGCAGGGCGGGGGGAAAATCCACTGTAATTTCCGGAACGACAGCCCCGGATTTGAAGGCGGCATAACCTAAAAAATTGTTTGAGATTTGTTTGACAATGGCCGGGCTTCCCCGGTAAATGAGCAGTGGCATTTCTCAACGTCCTCCCTATGGTTGGGAGGTTGAGTCGCCAAACAACTCTATGAAACGAATCTGTGCGTCTCTCGGATTGGCCGCCATCGGAGTGGCCAGCATTCAACACGCTCAAGGACAATCTGCGGACCCGGCGAAGTCGTGGAGTGTGTCGGCATCGCTGCGAGGGTTCTACGATGACAACGTCAACAGTTCTTCCACGGACAAGTTGAAATCCTTCGGCTTTGACGTCAGCCCGTCGCTGTCGTTTGTCTTACCCTTGGAAGAGACGTCCATTGCCGGCAGCTACACCTACGATTACATGTGGTACGAGAAAGTGATCAATGGGAGCGCCGGCCATGATGATCAGACGCACACTCTCGCCGCGCAGTTGAGGCACACCTTCAGCGAGCGACTGCTCATGTCCGTGCAGGACTCGTTTGTCATCGGCCAGGAGCCGGACTTGCTTCGGGTTGAGAACAGCGCGCAAGGGACGTTCCAGCGCATTCCTGGAGATAACATCCGCAATTACGGCTCCATTGTTTTCAACGCGCAAATCACGCGTCCATTCGGAATTGAGGCGGGCTACGCAAACGCCCTTTATAAATATGCCGACGACTCGCCCTTCGGCAGGGCGGCTCGGTTGGATAGTATCGGGCAAACGGCACACATTGACGGACGGTGGACCATTCAGCCAAACACGGTGGGGATCGTCGGTTATCAATTCAGCTTGGTGGATTACACGGCCGACCTGCCCGTCGGGTATGTGCTATTCAGCAGCCCCCCGTATCTGCGTGTGCTACCCAGCAGCAGCCGGAACAGTCTTTCGCACTATGGCTATGTTGGGTTGGAACATACGTTCCGACCGGACTTGATGGGGAGCATCAAGGGTGGCGTTCGTTACAGCGATTACTACAATTCCCCCGATCAAGAAACGAGCCTTTCGCCTTATTTTCAAGGCAGCCTTCGCTGGAACTATGCGAAGGAGAGCTTTCTGAATGTCGGGGTTTCGTATGATCTGAGCGCAACCGACCAGTACAGTTACAGTTTGAATAGTCAAAGCATCACGGTTGGCGCGAACTCGGCCGTGGCTTATGCCTCCCTCACGCATCGGATCTTGCCCAGCCTGTTCGGCAGTGTGATCGGCAGCTACCAGAATTCCACCTTTGTTGGCGGCGCATATGATCAACTAGCCCAGCGTTTTTATTCGTGCGGCGCGAATCTGGAATACCGGTTTAATCGCCATGTTTCGGCCAACGTGGGTTACAATTACGACAAGCTGGATTCCGACTCGGGGTTGGCGTACGGGAGTTTTGAGCGCAACCGGTATTACGTCGGCGCAACTGTTATTTATTGAATTGATTCAAGCAGGAACGGGGGCTGGGTCGTTTGACTGGCCCCTCTTTTTTTAACTATGGACCCGCTAACAACACAAGCCCCGCAGGAATCGAAACTTCACTTTCTGGATTATTGGCGAATCATCCGCATCCGCAAGACGGTTATTCTCGCTGTCTTTTTGCTGGTTGTCATCACGGCCACGCTGGTGACCTTCATCCTGCCTGAATCGTACTCGAGTTTCGCTCGCATCAAGGTTGAGCGTGACGCATCGGATATTCAGGGTATGACCGAGCGCCCAGGGTACGGTATGGGGTACGATCCGTATTTCATCCAGACCGAATTTGAAGTCATCCAGTCGGAGAAGGTTCTGGGCAAGGTCATTGAGTTGCTGGATTTGAACACCGTGTGGGGCCGGAAATACCAGAACGGCGAGAAACTCAAGACCACCGAAACCATCGAACTCCTCAAGAGACGCATCGCCCTGCGCCCCGTCCGCAACACCAGCTTCCTCGAGATTCGCGTTTACAGTGAGGACAAAAAGGAAGCGGCCGATATCGCCAACGCCATCGCCGAGGCGTACCGCGACCACCGCCTGGAGCAACGCCGGCAATTGACCATTGGCGGCCTCAAAGCGCTCGAAGACCGTTACCAGGAACAGGAGAACAAGATTCGCAAAGTGCAGACGGAGATGGAACACCTGCGCGAGACAAACGTGATCTCCGACATGGATCCGTCGGGGCTCTCCTCAACGCCCAGCCTCGATTCGACGATCGTCCGCCAGATTCAGGCCACGCAGATCGAGAAGAAAACGCGCCTGATTGGTCAAGAGGAAATACTCCAGAAACTCAAGGCGTTGCCTCCCGATGAACTCAAGCAGGTTCTTCCCCGGACGATGCAGGATACAATTCTAACCGAGTTGATCAGCCAGTTCAACCTGGCCGAGCAGAAGTTGGTCACGCTCAGGAAGGATCTTGGCGAAGCGCATCCCGATTTCATACGCGTGCAAAGCCAGGTGGATGACCTGAAGCAAAAGATAGATAAGAGCGTCGCGGGTTCGATGATCGCACTCGAAACCCAGGTGGCCAGCGCCCGGGCGGAAGTGACGCAACTGGACAAGACCCTTGATGAGGCCAAAAAAACTGACATCGAAAGGGCCGAAAAAAGCCGCACCTACTTTGACAAGAAGCGCGAATTGGAAAACCTGCTCGGATTCAGGCGAATTCTCGAAATGAAAATCGCCGCCGAGAAAATTGACGTGGAACTGCCCAAAACCATGATGGTCGAAATCATGGACCGCGCCGTGCCCAGCCTGCGGCCCGTGCGCCCCAACAAGCCGCTCAACATCTCCCTTGGCATCGTCATCGGCCTGGTTGTCGGCGTCGGCCTCGCCTTCTTCATCGAATACCTCGACACCAGCGTGAAGACCATTGACGACGTTGAACGGTTGCTGCAATCGCCGGTGCTGGGCGTCATTCCGCAAAACGTCGGCTACTTGGTGGACGAAGGCGAGGAAAGTCCGCACGCCGAAGCCTACCGCGTCCTGCGCACCAACCTGCTCTTCTCGCGCAAGGACGACAAGCTCAACGCTGTTGCCGTCGTCAGTGCTGGCGCGGGCGAAGGCAAATCCACCACCGTTCTCAACCTCGCCACGGTATTCGCCCAGAGCGGCCAGCGCGTTCTGATTGTTGACTCCGACCTCCGTCGGCCCACCCTCCACAAGTTGCTCCGCGTAAGCAACAACGTCGGACTGACCAATTACCTGCTCAAACAGAACACGCTGGAAGAAGTCATCCAAACCACCGTAATGTCCACGCTGGATTTCCTGGCCAGCGGCAAATTGCCCAGCAGTTCACTCGGCATCCTCAGTTCCGCCCAGATGAAAAGCCTTATCGGCGAACTGAAGCAACGCTACGACTTCGTCTTCTTTGACTCACCACCCATCATGGGTGTCAGCGACGCGTCCATTCTTGCCAGAGAAGCGGACGCGACTCTGCAGGTGATTCAGTATCGCCGCTATCCGCAGTTGATGAACGTCCGCGCCAAACAACTCATCGAAAAAGTCGGCGGCAACCTTATTGGCATCGTCCTCAATAACATCAATATGTCGCAGGACGAAAGCTACTACTACAGCGGCTACTACCACGACTACTATTCCAAGAACAAGGAAATGGCCGAGGGGTCCCCGGCTGGCAAAGAAACCGGCCCCGCGGACAAAACCAAGATCAAACAAAAGTATTGATTGCGGCAACGAATTCCTCAGGATAAAGCGCAATGAAACCGTTTTGGAGACTTTCGGGGTTGGGTTCGTTTATTTCGTGTGGCGCGCTGTTAGGCGGCCTCTTGTTCTCTGGTTGTGCCGCGCCGGAAGAACCGGTTTTTTTCAGTGATCCGGCTATAACCGGCGTGCCCGCAGTAACCGGCGCACCGACCGTAGCCGGCACGCCGACCGCAATACCACACGCGGGGGTTCAATCAGACATCTTCAGCCTTGGCGATCAGGTGATCGTGGTTTTCTCCGAGCCCTCGTTGCAACCTCACGAAGAACGGATCAAAGATGACGGCACCATCACCCTGCCATTGATTGGCCCGGTCAAGGCCGTCGGCAAGTCGCCCGGCGAACTTCAAAAGGAAATCCAGGAACTCTATGTGCCGAAGTATTACCAACCGGGCCGGCTCACGATTACGGTCAAGTCGCAGGAGCGTGCTTACTATGTCGGCGGAGAAGTCCGTAATCCCAACCGCTACATTTACAGCGGTGCCATAACCGTCACCAAAGCCATTCAAACCGCCGGAGACTTCACCGATTTTGCCAACAAGAAAAAAGTGCGCCTCACTCGTGCCGACGGAAAAACCATTACCGTCAACTGTAAGAAAGCACAGGAAGACTCAACCCTCGACCCCCCCGTTTTCCCGGGCGACAAAGTCCACGTGCCACGACGGCTCTGGTAATGGTCCAGCTTCAAATTCTTTCTGGAAAACAGGCGGGCGTTCGATGGATGGCCCGCCGTTTTCCTGTACGGGTTGGCCGCGCTGCCGCCAACGATCTGCAGCTGGAGGAGGACGGCGTTTGGGACCAACACTTTGTATTGAACTTTGACCCGGCGGAAGGGTTCATCCTGACCGCCCAACCGGATGCGCTCCTGACCGTCAACCGTGAACCTGCTCGAAGGTCCCGCCTGCGCAGCGGCGACTCCATCGAACTTGGATCGGCCCGCCTGCGATTCTGGCTCAACGAAATCCCGCAGCGCAGCCAGCGTCTGCGCGAGGGGTTCGTTTGGATGCTCATCGTCGCCGTCTGCCTGACGGAAGTCGCCCTCGTTTACTGGCTGCTGCGGTGAGGTGCGAAAGCCGCGCCATTCGCGGTTCAATGCCGGAAATGCCTCACACCCGTGAACGCCATCGCTACGTTCCGCTCATCCGCTGCCGTGATTACCTCGGCGTCGCGCACTGAACCGCCGGGTTGAATCGCCGCTGTGGCGCCCGCCTCCGCCGCTGCGATCAGCCCGTCCGGGAACGGGAAAAATGCATCGCTGCACACTACGCTGCCTTTTAGCGACAGCTTCGCCTCGCCCGCCTTCCACGCGGCGATCCGGCTTGCGTCCACACGGCTCATCTGCCCCGCACCCACGCCCAGCGTGCGGCCTGCCCCGTCGGCGTCTGCGCTGCAATAAAGGATCGCGTTCGATTTCACGTGCTTGACCACCCGCCAGCCGAACAGCATCGCCTTGAGTTCGACGTCCGACGGCGGGCGCTTCGTGACAATTTTCAAATCGGCGGCGCTCGTGGCTTTCAGGTCGCGCTGCTGCAACAGGAACGAATCCGCACCGACACTGCGCATATCCCACGGCTGTGCCGCCGCCGGACTTTTCACAATTTGCAACAAGCGCAGATTTTTCTTCTTCTGCAACACCGCCAGCGCCTCCGCCGTGAATTCCGGCGCGACAATGACTTCGCTGAAAATCTCCGCGATGGCTTCGGCGCATGCGCCATCGAGCGGTTGGTTCGCCGCGATGATGCCGCCGAACGGCGCCTGCTTGTCTGTCGCGAATGCCCGGCCCCACGCCTCGCGCAGATTCGTGCCCTGGCCAACACCGCACGGGTTCGTGTGCTTGAGGATCGCCAGCGTCGGCGGATCGTCTTTGAACTCGCTGATGAGCGCGGCCGCGGCGGTGAGGTCGAGAATGTTGTTGTAGGAAAGTTCCTTTCCGTGCAGTTGCTTGAAAAACTCGTGAAACCTGCCGTAAAGCGCGGCCGTCTGGTGCGGATTCTCCCCGTAGCGTAAAGGCTGGGCGAGCGGCGCCGAAATGGTGAGCGACACCGGCAGCACATTCTTGTCCGCGGAAAACTCCTTTTGCAGATGCGCTGCAATAGCTGCGTCGTAGGCCGCGGTGCGCGCGTAAACCTTCGCCGCGAGCTTTCGGCGCAACTCCAGCGTGGTGTTTCCGCTTTCGCTGATCTGCTTCGCCACCTCCGCGTAATCCGTCGGGTCAACGACAACCGTAACGCTCTCGTGATTCTTCGCCGCGCTGCGAAGCATCGAGGGGCCGCCAATGTCAATGTTCTCGATGGCATCATGCAACGAGATGTTCGGCTTGGCGACCGTCGCCTCGAACGGATAAAGACTCACCACCACCAGGTCAATCTGCACGATGCCGTGCTGCTTGACGGCGGCTTCATGCGTGGGGTTGCCACGGATGTAGAGCAGCCCGCCGTGGACTTTCGGGTGAAGCGTCTTCACACGGCCATCAAGCATTTCCGGGAAGCCGGTGTGCTCGCTGATGTCCTTCACCGCCAACCCCGCGTCGCGCAGCGCCTTGGCCGTGCCGCCGGTGGAAATCAATTCCACGCCTGCGGCAGCGAGCGCCTGCGCCAACGGCACCAGACCAGTTCTGTCAGAAACGGAAAGCAGCGCCCTAATAATTTTCGCCATAGCCAGGTCACAATCT
>Ga0315268_10000374_pt1 | contig 52677 bp, 52 predicted proteins | sample C1_top_MG_FD_204535 | JGI IMG/M metagenome (GOLD analysis project Ga0315268, IMG submission 204535) | Sediment microbial communities from Yellowstone Lake, YNP, Wyoming, USA - C1_top | ecosystem: Environmental > Aquatic > Freshwater > Lake > Sediment | place: USA: Wyoming | collected 2017-08-01 | reverse complement strand
ATGCTAGACTCCTTGTGTCTGATGTTGGGACGTGGATTTTAGGGTTAGAGTGGCAGGTACCGATGCGGGCTTTGGTGGTCGCACCATCCCAGATTAGTTTCCGCGGGTGTCCAGATAACGCAACGGGTTCACTTCGAAAGATGAAGCCATCCCATACTTGCTTGCGGGCAACCCAAACGCTCACGCCCCGTCAGCGCTCCCACGGCGGTATCGCTCCAAGGATACGCTGACGCCACGTCCCATGCAAGGACATTCTAATAACGCAAACCGTTGGGTTGCTATTTCCTTCAGGATAGTATGAAAATCAATGTAATCTCATTGGTGATACTTATTTTCTTTCTCAGTGCGTGCAGTTCAATTCAGCCCGAACTCGCTTCAACCTTTACGCCTATTGCGACGAACACACTTCAACTGCCAGAAACACCAGAAGTTTTACCGACATCAACGCCAACAATTCTGCCTGAAAGCACCGCGTTGGAAATTACAGCAACTTCAAAGGGCAATCAGATTATTCTCAAAGGTTTTAAAGGTTACGTATTTTGGCTGGTTTGGTCAAAAGATGGAAAGACATTGTTTATCGCAACAGAAAAAAGCGGGGTGGTTATTTATGATGTGGTAAACAAAAAAGTAATGGCAAATGTGGAGAAAGACCTTGAGTATGGTTTGGTTATTCAAAATATCGCATTAAGTTCTGATGAAAAAACTTTAGCCAGTGTCATTTATAGTAAAGGTTCTATTCGTTTGATTAATCTAGAAACGGGCGACTTAATTAAAACCATGTATATTACACATTACCAGCCAGGTGGATTAGCCTTTAGCCCTGATGGTAAAGTGCTGGCATCCGTCAATCTCTACAACAATGACAGGACGATAACATTGTGGGATGTCGCTACTGGAACAAAAATAAAGCAATTATTTACGGATAACTATCCAAATGCACAAATTTGGTTTACGCCCGACGGGAAATCACTTATAGCACCCGTCAAAGAAGGCGACATTGGAATTTGGGACACAAATACTGGGAAACTTCAAAAAACATTTCATTGTGAATGTTCGGGGCGGTTCTCTTTTAGCCCTGATGGTGAAAAACTTGCGGGGCACACTGGAGTCAACGAAGGTAGTGTGTGGGATTTCAAGAGTGGTAAAAAATTATTTAATCTGAACAGTTCTCTGTCTTGGATAACTGCAATTACCTTTGACCCAAGCGGTAGGTATTTGGCGGTTAGTGGCGGCAATGGTGGCAACGATAAAATAAATAACGCCATAACGATATGGGATGCAAATACTGGAAAACAATTATATGAATTGATTACTGGATATTATGTTCATGCTGACGTCTTGGCATTTAGTCCTGATGGAAACAAATTAGCATCAGGTGGATATGCCCCAGAAGGTATTCCTGAAAGCGAAGTTGTTATATGGAGTACGAGTCAACCATAGTTCGATGTAAAATAAGACGCAACCCAACAAAGCGTGCACCCGACGTGTGGGAGTCTGCGCGGTTTACAGACATGTTTCTGGCTTCGGGTTTTTCCTGCTCCCAAGCAGAGTCCACGCCCGCCTTGGTTGTTGACTAGCGTAGCTGTGTCGAAACACAGCGCCACAGCCCGCAGGGCTAGTTCGCGAACGCAAACCGTTGGGCGTTTTCAAAGTACAACAATTTATCTTGGAGGAAAAATGGCTTTAAAAAGATGGTTGTATCGTGATGGACGCCCACATACATTAGCCAAAATACTAAATCGAGGCTGGGCAATACTTCACTCACTAGGAATATCTCCTAACTATCTTGTCACTTTAGAAGTAGTGGGAAGAAAATCTGGAAAAATGACAAGTTTTCCACTTGTGATGACAATAATGAGCGGAGAGAGATATTTAGTGTCCATGTTAGGTGAGGAAACAAACTGGGTGCAAAATATTAAGGCAGCAGGAGGCAAAGCACGGCTTCAACACGGAATTAGTGAGCAAGTTCTCCTGGAAGATGTAGATATTAGGGAGAGAGCGCCAATCTTGAAGGCGTATTTACAACATGCACCTGGAGCGCGTCCGCATATACCCATAAGCAAAGATGCACCAATCTCGGAGTTTGAAAAAATAACGTCAAAGTATCCAGTATTTAGACTGGAAATAATGAAATAACGAACCCGGTTTACGGCGGGCTTTTAGTGACTATCGAGTCTTGCACAACAAAAAACGCCCAACACCGCGCAATGGACACATTCGCTTCGCTCAGGGCAGGCTGCTGGGGATTCTGGCGCATTTTCGAGTATTTCGCGTACGCGTGGCTTCGATTTTTCTCTGCTCCCAAGTAGAATCCACACCCGCGCACTATCCGCTAATGGAAACCGTTCGGCGGCAATAAAGTAGAAACTGGGTTTATGTTTGGACTGAAGGCAAAAATGGAAACCTTTGAAGTTAACGGAAGTACATTTCAAGGCTATTTATCTAAGCCAAGCGCAGGAAAAGGGATTGGCATTCTGTTACTTCATGCCTGGTGGGGCTTGAATCGTTTTACTGTCCAGACCTGTGATCGTTTAGCCCAGGCTGGTTGTATTACGTTAGCTCCCGATTATTATCACGGGCGTTTGGCTAAAACCATAGAAGAAGCAAAAGTCGCCCGCGAGAAAATGGACAGGAAATCTACTCAAAAGCTTATCAACCAAGCAGTTGATTATCTTTCAGAACTGCCTTTATTAACAGGTTCGGGTATTGGTGTAATAGGCTTTTCATTGGGAGCCAGTTTTGCCATTGAAGTAGCGCGTAGCAGGAACGAAATCATTAAAGCTGTAGTGTTGTTTTATGGCGCTGGTGGTGGGAAAATTGAGAAGACCAATGCAACATTTCTCGGTCATTTCGCCGAGAATGACAAATGGGGCGCTCATCCTCCAAAAGTGAAGGCGCTTGCCAACCGAATTCGATTAGCAGGAAAAGATTCAAAGTTTTATACTTATCCCAAAACAGAGCATTGGTTTGCGGAAGCTGACCGACCAGAATATAACAAAGAAGCAGCCGAACTTGCTTGGGAACGAACAAATAAGTTTTTGCGTGATGAACTTACCTGAGTTCTTAAAGAGTGCCGCCGAACAAAGCGCGCACTGGACCCTTCGACCGAAGGGACGGTCAAGCATTTCGCGTACGCGTGGCTTCGAGTTTTTTCTGCTCCCAAACAGAGTCCACGCCCGCCTTGGTTGTTGACTAGCGTAGCTGTGTCGAAACACAGCGCCACAGCCCGCAGGGCTAGTTCGCGAACGCAAACCGTTGGGCGGCTGGTGCCAAAATGAAAATCAATTTAAATCAATGTAGGTAATCAGCGATGAATGAAACCAACAATAAAATAGGTAATGAAGATGAGCGTTGATTCCGCACATAAAAGTCACTGGGAGATTGCAGAAGTCGTTTTTGGGATTCCATTTCTCATCAGCATCGCCATAAACTTCGTAGTTCCATTTTCCCTACCACAAGGAATCTTTAGACAAATCCTAATCCCTGTGGGAATCGTTCTGATAGTCATAGGCATCGGCTTTGTCGTCTTGGCACGCCGTGAGTTTGCTTATTTCAGTCAACCCACAGACCCTGGTCATCCAACAAGTAAGGTTGTTAAAACAGGCATGTTTGCTATATCGAGAAATCCGCTCTATCTGGCGAGTGTCATTGTATTTTTGGGTCTTGCCTTAGCGCTAAATATGCTTTGGGCATTAGTAATGCTTCTGCTTTCGATAATTATCTGTCTTTACGTTCTGATAATTCCTGAGGAGCAATATCTGGCAGCAAAATTCGGTGAAGAATATAAAGAATACACTGCTTCTGTTCATAGATGGCTTGGTCGTAAATGACTCGCAAAAACATGAGCCTATTTATGTCGAAAACGCCGCCCAACAAAGCGTGCACTGGACACATTCGCTTCGCTCAGTGCAGGCTACTGGGGATTCCGCCGCATTTTCGAGCATTTCGCGTACGCGTGGCTTCGAGTTTTTCCTGCTCACAAGCAGAGTCCAGCCTGTGCTGAGCTTGTCGAAGCACCCGCCCCAGCGCCACAGCCCGCAGGGCTAGTCCGCGAACGCAAACCGTTAGCCCGCTCCTTGATAGCATAGCGCGAGCAAACCAAGAGGTTAGAAAATGAATCACATTCTGAAAAGTCATGAGATTGTCAAAACCGATTTTGTTCGCGGAGAGAATTGCCATCTCTATGACCAGCAAGGCAAGCAGTATGTTGATTTTGAATCAGGTATTTGGAGCGCCGTTCTCGGTCATGGCTATCCGCGTATCATCAAGACAATGGAAGCGCAAATGAAAAGGGTTATTCACCTTGGCACGCGTTATCCAAGCCCGCTTTCGGAAGAGGCAGCTGTTGAAATCCTTGATATCCTTGGAATGGATAACGGAAAATGTGTCTTTCTGAGTTCAGGCAGCGAAGCCGTCGAATTTGGAGCGCAAACGATAAGGCGCGTCACACGGAAAAATTTCCTCCTTACCTTTTCCAATTCCTATCTCGCGGCATACGGTTCAGCGGGAAGAAAAGATGGGAACGAATGGGAATTGTTCGATTGGAACGCTCGCGAAAATACAAATTACGATGAATCTTTGAAGGCGATCCCATTTGAAAATATTGGCGGGCTTGTTTTTGAACCAGGAGGAAGCGGTTCAGGATTTGTTAGATTTCCCCCCAAGCAACTTGTTCAAAATATTGCGCAACGTATCAAACAACAAGGCGGCTTGGTCATGGCGAATGAGGTCACCACAGGAATGGGACGCACAGGCAAGTGGTTTGGCTTTCAGCATTATGATATTCACCCAGACATTATTTCCCTGGGGAAGGGTCTTGGAAATGGGTATCCCGTCAGCGCAGTTGCCATGAAAAAAGAAATTGCGCAGGAATTAGAGAACAGCGATTTTCATTATGCCCAATCCCATCAAAACGATCCGTTGGGTTGTTCTGTTGCCAAAGCAGTAATCAGCATCCTGCGTGAAGAAAATTGGATTGAAAGAGGAAATACGATTGGAGCGTTCTTTCTTGAGGGGTTGAAACGGCTGGAGGGGAATTATAATATTGTGAAAGAGGCGCGGGGGAGAGGTATGTTGCTGGCATTGGAATTGCACCCGCAAGAAAATTTTTCAGTTACAACCTTTTATCATGCGCTTTTGGAGGAGGGATTTTTAGTTGGGTATTACCCTGCGGGCAATGTATTGCGGTTTGATCCGTCATTGACCATTGAAAAAGTGGATATTTCACGTATACTCGAATGTATGGACTCGATTCTAAAAACTGCGGGCTAACAAAGCGTACACACCTTCGCTACGCTTTGGCAATCGAGCATTTCGCTATGCGTGGCTTCAAGTTTTTTCTGCTCCCAAGCAAAGTCCAGCCTGTGCTGAGCTTGTCGAAGCACCCGCCCCAGCGCCACAGCCCGCAGGGCTAGTCCACTAGCGCAAACCGTTGGGCTGTAGTGAGTATTTTATGACATATCAACAGTACACAATCGCGCTCCCAAAATATTGGAACGGTAAAGGATTCGAATTCTATTCCGCCTATTCATATATGTGGAGTCACATCCTGCGAGACATTGAGCCAGAAGTAAGTCTTGAACTCAATCAATTAACCGCATCAGGTCAAACGTTGGTTACATTGTTCGACCATGAACACAAAGTATATATTCTTGCGACAGGTTCACACCAAAAGGCTTTGAGTTTTCATGGATTAACCGCTATTGAGCATACTGGTTCTATTCCAGCAAGAGGTGGTGGTTCAAGCATGTTACTTGCTCATTATTCAGCCGATATTCTTAAATCAGATAATACACATCCAGCGCCCGCTGGCGCAATAGGACGTACAGTTTTCCCAATTATCCTTTATTACGGTTATTCCGAATTGCACCAGCAGTTCTTCGATTCACTTGCAGGGCATTTAGCAAATGAAATTAGCGTTCCCGTTATTAAATCCACATATACGTTGGATAATTAACGTGAATGTCAAAGCAAAAAAACGAAACCTTACAAAACAGCCCAACAAAGCGCGCACTGGACGCTTCGACACTCCCTCCGGTCGCAGGGCAGGCTGCTGGGGACTGCCGCTTCGCGGTCAAGTATTTCGCGTACGCGTGGCTTCGAGTTTTTTCTGCTTCCAAGCAGAGTCCACGCCCGCGCTACTGTCCGCTACGCAAACCGTTAGGCGTTTGATTGCAATACCATCATCGTAAAATAAACATAAGGAAAATAGACTTTATCGGTAATAAGGAAAGAGTCTATTTTGGACGCTGAAAAACGCTGATTTTCGCTGATTCAAAAAAGAAATATCTGCGTTTTCTGCGTTCATCTGCGTCCCGATTTAATTTCCGATAAAGTCTAATAATAATGTCAAACAACACAGAAACAGTTGACAAGCTTTTCGAGTATGCAATTAAACTTGAAAATGATTCGGAATATCTTTACAGGCAATTAGAGAATATGTTTTCTCAATATCCTGATGTCGCGCTATTTTGGAAACGCTATGCCGATGAAGAGAAAGGACACGCCTCATATCTTGAACGCACAAGGGCGGGCGTGGATTCTGACCGCCTATCCCGTCAAGCCGATAGCGCTATACTTCAGAAGGTTCTGCAACACTTTGAAAGATCGATTCATTCAAGATTGGATAAAATCAAAACATTGGAAGATGCCTTTCAATTGGCAACTGAATTGGAGAATTCGGAAACAAATATCGTTTTTGAGTTCATGATTGTGAACTTCTCAACTGACGAACTGGCAAAATCTCACCAATTCTTACGGACACAATTGAACGCTCATATTACGAGATTAGTAAATGACTTTCCGAATCCGTATAAGAGCAGTACTGCCCGACAAAACGTATCCGCTTTGAAATAACATCCAGGAGCATATCAATATGGCAAAAAAACTGTTTGATTTTGACACAGAATTCAGACTCGGCATAGATTCGATTGACAACGAACACATTAAGCTTGTAGATATGCTCAACGAAGTTCATGCTTTGTTGAGCGAAGGGAAAAGAGACGAAGCGCGACAATACTTCAACGAAACGCTGTCAAGTTATGTCAAAGAGCATTTCGCTAATGAGGAAAAGTTCATGGAAACCATCGGCTTCCCATATCTTGATGAGCATAAAAGAATCCATGAAAACTTCAAAAAATCTTTTCACGAATTAAAACCATCAATTGAATCGGCCGATGAGACAGCCTTCCGTAAGGCGCTAAACGACGCTTTTACCTGGATTATTTCTCATATTGGCAAGACGGATAAAAAGTACGCTGCTTTCTATCTTTCAAAAGGCGCTGGATAAAAACTTTGTCATGTTGGCAATGGCGTCTTTTTCAGTCAGTAAGTTTTGCACAAAAAAACGCCTAACAAAGTGCGCACACCGTCGCTATGCTCCCCTTTCGGGATGCTTCGCGATCGATAGGCGGGATTCTGCGGCACGCTTCTCGTATGCGTGGCTTCGAGTTTTTTTTCTGCTCCCAAACAGAGTCCGCGCTACTGTCCGCTTTGCAAACCGTTGGGTGCTTCGCTGAATAATTAAAGGAAAGGAAAATGAAATGAAGACAAGTAGTACGTTAAGGGCAATCCTTGCAGTAGTGACTATGGTATTGTTGAGTGCATGCGTCCCTTCTTCACCACTAGTTCTTGTTCAAACTCCTACACTTACATCAGAACCAACACCTATCCCTACACTGACACGCACCCCCGTTCCCAGCGCAACTCCGTCACCTATATCTATCCCAGTCTATGATGGAGTCCTTGTCCAAGAGGTCAAGGATCAGAAATTCAAGTATATAGACACCACGTGCAAGTACGAGATAACGCTACCATCTGATTGGCGTTCCAACACAGATGAAGAAGCCTCGGGTATATTTATTCCGCGCCTGATCGCCGAATTGTACGCACCAGACTCGTCCCTCTTGTCAATTTTATATCTCATGAAGGTTGATATTCCCAATAATTTGAAAAGCAAATCTGTAGATGAACTCACTCAAAATTATGTTGACACTTTAACAACCGATGAGGAATTAATCTCTACAGAAGTTATAAAAACAAAAAATGGAGTCACTGTCAGTATAACTAACACAGTTAAGAAGGACACACCCTATTTTCAGAGAACCATCTTTTTCAAGTCTGAAGATTGCTTCAATCAGATGTGGTTTGATACTCTGCAAGAATACACAAAACGAGTTGATCCACTATTCGACGAGATCGTCGAATCCATTGAATTGACGCAATAATTACAGTGTTTGATTTTTTATTAGCAAGTACATTGGTTTTAGAATCTATGTGGGCAGAAACTTGGACAACACAGCGTGCACACCTTCGCTACGCTTCGCGGTCAAGCATTTCGCGTACGCGTGGCTTCGAGTTTTTTTCTACATATCAAACAGAGTCCATGCCACTGTCCGCTAATGCAAACCGTTGGGCATCATCAGGGAGATACATATGAGTAAATTTGGAAGAATCTATGCAAGCCTAGCAACTATCGTGGTTATCGTTCTTTTTTCGCTTCTCGTATTTCTTCGAGATCTTCCATCAGAAGCGCTCGTTGCATTTATCGGCGTTTTGGTAGGATCTCTCATTTCAGGTTTTGTTCAGTTTGCAATGTCAGAAGCCAATACAAGACAGCAACTAAGGCTCGCAGCACTTGATAAACGCCTCCAAGCTGCTCAAGAGGCAATGACCTTATGGCATCGCCTTCGAACTGCTAACGAAAAAGAGTCCGACGAACTCAACATTCTCCGAGATTGCAAGGATTGGTGGGACACAAATTCCTTGTATCTTACAGAAGAAGCACGAGACGCTTTTAATAAAGCATATCGTGCAGCGGGCGATCTTTTTGTTGCCCGAGCAAGGCATGCAACCTGGGATGAGATGAAAGCATTGTCAGCTATCATTGACCGCGCTGCGCCAACCATCGCTGAAAGTGTTTATTTACCTCCGATTAGCGAATTAGAATCAGATCACACAAAAGCCCGCTCAAGCAAAAAAGATGCCTAACACAGCGTGCACTGGATCCTTCGACACGGTGAGCGAAAGACGAACCGTCAGGGCAGGCTGCTGGGAACTCTGCGGCACGCTTCGCGGTTGAGCATTTCGCGTACGCGTGGCTTCGAGTTTTTTCTATATCTCAAACAGAGTCCATGCCACTGTCCGCTAATGCAAACCGTTAGCCCGTCCATCCAAAACTATGCCAACCTGTGAATTATGGTAATTGGAGAAATACAAATGAAAAAGCCTTACACGTCTCTTGCGTCTTTGTTAGGAATGTTCCTGATCCTTAGCGTTGCCGTCGGGCTTGAAAATTGGATTTACAATCTCCGCCAAATTTCCCAAAAGGAATTCAGTGGAGCGCTATCTTGGCTTGTACCAGCAAACATATCCGTTTTGTTACTTGCTGGATTGTTGTTAGGTTGGCTCTGGTTCGTTTATAACAAAGACCAAAGTAGTCTGGTGATTGCAATCATTTATGTTTTGGTTGGTTTTGGGTCGCTGTTTTATAATGTTCTAGCAATTGCACTTGCACCCATTCTGCCACTGCCAATGCAATTGATGAGATTTCCCATTTCTCCTTCTGCTTTCGTAAGCGCAGTCGTTGCCATTGTTGGTTTGCAAAAATTATTCAATGGAAAAACTGCGTAGTAAGACCTCAATTGGAGCAAAAAGCAAATTGCATGTGTAGAAAATATTTTGGAGAAATTACATTTCACAAAAAAAGAAGGTAACTTCCAATCAAAGAACGGGCTAACAAGGCGTGCACTGGACCCTTCGACATGGTGAGCGAAAGACGAACCGTCAGGGCAGGCTGCTGGGAACTCTGCGGTACGCCCGAAGGGACGGTTGAGCATTTCGCGTACGCGTGGCTTCGAGTTTTTTCTATATCTCAAACAGAGTCCGCGTCCACATTATTACGCAAACCGTTGGGCTTTCCATCTATGTTATATAGGAGATCATTATGAGCGCCAAAGTAATCTTGAAACGTATCCTGGCTGGTGCGATTATTCTCGTTCTTGTTATAGTTACCCTGTTCTGGTTCGCTACTTATCATCCGGCAAATATCCAAAATGAAGTAATCATCTGTCCGCAAAAAACGCCGACACTTCGATCCGGTCAATCTATAAAAGTACTGACGTGGAATGTGCAATTCATGGCAGGAAAGAATTATACGTTCTGGTTCGATGTGCCGAACAATGACGGTCCGGACGAACGTCCCACATCAGAAGATATAACAGCCACAGTAAAGGAAGTAGCGCGTGTTATTCAAGCTGAAAATCCCGACATTATTTATCTGCAGGAGGTGGACAAGGGAGCGTCGCGTACAGATTATCGCGATGAATTAAGCGAACTGCTGAAGACGATCCCTGAATATACCTGTCATGCCCAAACCTATTATTGGAAGAACGTCTATGTGCCTCATCCGCGAATTCACGGAGCTACGGGGCTTACCTTGGTCATATTATCCAAATACAAAATTGACAATGCGACTCGCTATCAACTTGCTTTGCCGCCCGCCGATCCTCTCACGCAACAACTTGGTTTAAAGCGCGCCATCCTTGACGCGCGTATGCCTGTTGATGGCGCGGCTGATTTCCATGCTCTCAATACGCATCTTGATGCTTTTGCACAGGGAAACAACACAATGGACTTGCAGGTTCAGGAAGTGGATAAACGGCTTAACGCGCTGGATAAAAGCGCCAATGCCTGGGTGATTGGCGGCGATTTCAATCTTCTGCCTCCAGATGACGCATCTCGTGAGCGTCTGCCTGTCAGCCACCAGAACTACTATAACCCTCAATCGGAAATTAAAGCGCTCTACGCCAAATATAACGTTATTCCAAGTTTGCAAGAGGTTGCCGGCGCAGATTTTGCAAAGTGGTTCACTTATCTGCCGAACGATCCGGCGATCCCGTATCTTGACAGCACACTTGATTATCTTTTTTATTCGAAAATTCTCACTCTGGGCGAACATTATATCCGCTCGGACGATACACAGAAAATCTCGGATCACATGCCGGTCATCGGCATATTCACATTGCCATAAACAATCGGGACTTTCGCTCACATTCTCCCGAGGGACATCGGGAGAATGACAGGACGGCAACTTGGGGTAATTATCGAGCAGGGAAAATTTATTTCGTTGAAGAAAAGGGGACTTAAATTTATATGAAAATCAAATTGGTCGTATAGGAGAAACGATGCAAATGTCACGCCTTACAAAAGGATACTTCATTGCAATTATTGGAATTATCTTTTGGTCTACTACCGGTATTTTTATCGGTTATTTGATTACGAATTATAAAATCCCCGCCTTATTGCTGGCATTATGGCGCAACTTGTTGGTATGCGCGGCATTAGTCCCTGCATTATTCCTGACTCGCCGTTCTTTACTTTATATCAATATCTCTCAAATTGGTTTTTATGCTTTTTACGGATTCATCCTAGCCCTATTTAATTCCATCTGGGTCCTTTCAGTAAAAGCCAACGGAGCCGCTGTCGCTACCGTTCTAGGATATAGCTCGGCAGGATTCACGGCGATCCTTGCCTGGTGGCTTTTCAAAGAAAAACTCGGGCTTCCCAAAATTCTGGCAATTATTTTAAGTTTGAGCGGATGCGTAATGGTTTCAAATGCCTATAGTCCGGAAATGTGGAAGCTAAATCCATTAGGAGCGTCAACCGGCTTGCTTTCAGGATTATTGTTTGCGGCTTACAGTTTGCTTGGCAAAGAAACAGCCAGACGAAAAATTAATCCGTGGACGTCAATGTTATATTCATTTGCTTTTGGCTCAGCGTTTATCATGATATTTAACTTGTTCCCCATATTACCCGGCGCCGCGGGATCGTTCAAAGCGCTTTTACCGAATTTACCTGTAAATGGATGGTTAGTCCTGATCGTTCTCTCTTTTGTTCCAACCATTTTTGGCTTTGGACTTTATAACACGTCAATGAACTACTTGCCTGCCAGCATCGCGAACCTTCTTGCAACTTCAGAGCCGGCTATGACCGCAGTAGAAGCGTACATTTTTCTGGATGAACGCATGACAATGATTCAGATCGTAGGCAGCCTGATAATTCTTTCAGCCGTGCTAATAGCTCAATTGGAAAAAGAATAATTGAAAATCACGCCGGGGTTCTGTAAAATGTTTGGGTATTTTTATAAAAAGCGCTGACTTTACAAACTCCGCTTCACGCCAAATTCGGTAAATTCATTTGTAGGATCTTCCCATTCAACGCGCGCTTCTTCCACTCTCGAGGCGCGCGGACCTTGTTTTACCTGCGCGATAAATCTTTCCAATTCATCGCGCGTGCCTTCTGCCAGCGCTTCAACTGTATCGTATCCAATATTTCGCACCCAGCCGGTGACGCCAATTAGACCGGCGTGATATTCGACGTGCGCGCGAAAACCGACAGCCTGCACGCGTCCTTTTACCCAGATATGGACGCGCAATTTTTTATTATCAACCTCATCCACGTTTTCTCCTCGCGCGCATCATGTCAATGGCGCCCCATATTGGAACGATCAAAATCAAAATCATGATGATGACATAAGGGAATAAATTGCGGATTGCCACGCCGCCTACATTTTGTCCGAGTACAGTTTCGCGCCAGTGTGTATCCAGTTGATTGAGCGGCACACTAAACGCGCGCGTAGCTCCGATTTCACAATCGAGACCATCCGCGTAATGGCGGGTCAATGTCGTTACGCCGGTGGCTCCATACGTCTCGCGCAAATAACGGACAAAGGATTGGGATTGGGCATAGGCTAAAAAAGCGCGTCCGGTATCGGGTGGGAATGAATCGCATAGATCTGAAAATGGAATCAATGAATTATTCTGGCTGGCAAGAGTCAACGCCTGAGCATAATCGGCATTCGCATATTGTTCCGTCATGGACGCCAGTCCTTCGATCAACCATGCCGGTAAATTTTTATATCCATCGCCAAGCGAACGATATAACATGACGTGCGCGAGCTCGTGTGGAATCTCCGTTTGCATTTCAATGGATTGCAAATCGCTCGGCGGGATGGCTACCAGCGCTATACCCAATTCAGGGTCTGCATGACCGCCGACCCATTTCTCGCCGCCAAGCGTGAGCGCGCCTTGTAAATCTTCTATGCTTGAATAAATATAAATGTCAACGGGAGCGTCGAGTGTGACCGGCACGATCTCATTGATTTGAATCAGGCTCGCGCTCGCCGCGTCCAGCGCGGACTGCGCGAAAGCGTCATCGCCGTCGTACCAGTGAACGTTTACAGGACCAGCCGTTATATCGCGCCACGGAAAACGGTCATCCTTGTAGCTGACAGAATAAATGTCGCTCGTCTCAATGGAGCCGTCAATAAATGTCACTTGATACCAGAAGACAATATTTGAGAACGGCGGAAAAACATTTTGAGACACATCGTATACCAGCGACGTCCTGCCCTCCGCGTCGAGTCGCAAAGTTTCCACGCGCGTGACCTGCTCGCGCGCTTCGTGGAATAAAAGCGAAACCTGAACCATTTGGATGGAAGACTGGATGCGCGCCGAGAATGTGATCTGTTGTCCAAAGACCGGCGACACATTCAGCTCTGTCACCTCGATTCGGGACGCCGCTTGAGCCTGCGCGCCATTAAATTGCATCAGCGCGGCGATCAGCGCGATTCCCGTTAACGCGCACAGAAATATGCTTTTTGTTTTTTTCATGTTTCTCTACCTTCCCAGATAGACAAGCAAAGGCGTAAGCGTAAGCGGACTGATCACTGTGCTGATAAACACGATGGCAGTCACCAGAGACGGCTCAAGGTTATATTCCGAAGCCAGCACGGTGGTCGCAACCGCCGCCGGCATGGATGCTTGTACGATGTTTCCACTGCGCGCCACTCCATCCATGTGATAAGCTCTCGTGAGGATGATACCAATAATGGGACCCGCGATCAAACGCAGAAAAGCTCCGAGACTTATGGCGCGTAAACTGTGCGACCATTCCAGACGCGTGAGTTCGAGTCCGAGCAATACCAGCATCAGCGGAATACTGCCGCCCGCGGCTAAGTCAATTGTGCGGACGAGAGGCGCGGGCAGGATAATGCTAGCGCCATTTAGTAAAAGCGCCAGCGCGACGGCGTATATCAGCGGTACTTTGAACAATCCAAGCAGCGCTGATTTTAAGTCCATGTGACCGAGGGATGCAATCAATACGCCGACTGTATTTAACAGAATCGTTGTGGTCACGAAATAGATTGAGGCATACGCCAGAGCTTGTTCGCCAAAAGCAAAAGAGATAAGCGGCAGACCATAATTGCCGGTATTCCCAAAAGCAACGGTGATAATGACTGCCAGCAACATGCGTCGTTCAAGTCGCAGTAACTTGCCGAACAGAAAAGCCAAAATACCCAGCGTCGCGATGACTGTCACTGTATAAGCAATGGTAGTGATGGCTTGTTGATAATCAAGTTCGCTTTTGAGCAAAAGGTCAAAGATAAGTAACGGACTGAAGAGATAAAAAACCACGCGCCCAAGCGTGCGTGAATCCACGGTGATGAACTTGCCAACCAAAAAACCCGCGCCGCTGAACAGGATGATGGGCAGAATGTTGTTGGCAAAAGTGGAGAATAGCAGGTTAAAAGACATGGCGTATGCTGTTTCAAAGACATCCGAGTTCTTCAGGAACTCGGATGTCTAATTATTCATCGTCGTCAAGTTTTTCGAGATCAATTTCCTTAAGCTCGTCATCGGGATCGAGAGCCAGCATTTCAAAGCGTTCGAGATCTTCGGTGAAGGTCAGATTTTCGATGGCGTTTTCGAGATGTTCCAGCGCTTCTTCATCTTCGGTTTGATCGAGCAAGGCTTCAAGATAGGTGCGGACATCTTCGCCGCCGATCTGTGAAAGCGACCAGATGATTGCGGCTATGATCTCGTCATCTTCTTCCTCTTCGAGCATGCCAAGCAATAAGCCGCGCGTATCCGATAATGCTAATTCGCCTGCGGCTTGCACTGCCGCTTTGCGAATACGCAGGTCTTCATTTACCAGCATGGTGACGATCTGCTCTTCCCATTGCGGGTCAGCGGAATGTCCCATGGCGGTCAGCGCGCTGGCGATCCATTCGGGGCTGACGCGCGTGAACGCGGTCTCGATGACAGTTTCTACTTCGGGGCGCGATGAATATCCTACGGCTTCAAGCGCGCGGCGGCGAAGCCGATCATCTTCCTTACCGCTTACAATGGCAAGCAAGGCGTCTTCAATCTCGCAGCGGGTAGTTTCATCGAGTTCTTCCAATTCGCCGAGGATTACATATTCGCCAAGCATGTTCGCGGCTTCGAGACGCGGTTCAAGCTCGGTATCTTTTTGCAGGATATTTATGTAAGCGTCTGCAAGTTTGGGATCGTCTGATTCAGCCAGCAAACGGATCGCGGCGGCGCGGACGTTTCCATCCGCGTCTTTGAGCAGGGCGCGGCCGAGGTTTTCAAACGAGACGATGGTGTCAGTTTCAGCCAGAGCTTCAAGCTGTCGAAGCAGGATCAGTTGTCGGGTTGGGTTGACGCGGCTCCATACATCCAAAAAGGATTTAAGTGAAGCCGAGTCGATATCCGAAAAAAAATGCAGGTAACGCGGCGGAAAATCTTTGTTGTCGTTTAACAAAGCATCCAGTATGGTTTGGAATGAGGTTTTATTTTCAGCCATTAGGGTAATACCATTTGAGCGGGATTGATGAAGTCCATCACGTTGATGTAAAGCATGAAGAGTAACAGGATTGCCATGCCGGCGGCGTGAATGTAATTCTCAACTTGCGCGGAGATGCGGCGGCGCAGGATGAGTTCGGGGATGATAAAAAAGATTCGCCCACCATCGAGCGCGGGGAATGGAAAGAGGTTGAACAGACCGATGGACACGGTCAACATGGCGATAAGTTGCAATGTGTAATAGCTGGGCGCGGCGGGCGCGGGGGTTGATGTTTCAATTTGCGCGGGCGCGCGGCTTGCAACGTCGCGGCTCACAGCTTGATCGAAGAGATCAAAGATGCCTTTTAATCCGATAAAGCGTCCTTCTTCAGGGGATATGGCGCCGCGTAATATTTGCGCGGGCAATAAGATTAACATGCGCGCCTGTTCATAGACTGCAAGCGCGCCATATGGAACGGCATACAAAAAATTTTCCGGTTTCACGAACGCGGGTCCCATTTGGATGCCGACTGCGCCTTGGTCGGCATTACGCGCACTGAGAGGCGTGACGGTGAGATTCACTGTTTCGCCGTTTCTTAAAACGCTGACCTTGATTGGTTGATCGAGATGGGAATAGATGATGGCGCGTGTTTGTTCAGTGTCAGTCGGCGTTTTTCCATCCAGGCTGATAAGCACATCATCGGTTTGTAAGCCGGCTTGCGCAGCGGGAGAATCCGGTAGGACATTATTGATCTGTACTTTTTCAAAGTTGGGGATGCCGATTTGCGAATAAAGAAAACTGAATACCAGAATACCGGCAATCAAGTTCATGGTAGAACCGGCGAATAACACAGCCAGCCGCGCCCACGGACTGGCGGCGGCTAATCCGCCTTTGATCTTGGGATCGTTCTCGCCTTTCGGGCGAACGAAGCCGCCAAGCGGAAGCCAGTTCAATGTGAAATCTGTGCCGGGATGAACTTCATTCACCACGCCGATCAATTCGGTTTCGCCGCGTTTTGTCCCAGCCTGAATCGTCTTTTTAATAAAGACCGGTTCGGGTTTTGTCTCAGCGCTTACTTTGCCTTGTTCATCAACGCTTACAGACTCAGGCTGTGTCCCGCCGTTTTTTTTCGGCTGTTTAACTTCCTGTTCTTCAACATATTCAAGCGTACCAAGAATCAATTTATCGTCAACTTTATTAACGGTAATTTTGCAATCATGGTTCTGCAAGTTGTTCCAATCCAATGCCTTGTCAAAGTTGGACGGGATTTCAATACGCTGGCTGTTATGAATGAAATAGCCTTTTCTGCGCCACAACCTCAACGCGCGCGGCGGCAGTCCAATGCCAAATTCTTCCACTTCCACTTTGCATAGCAAAGATACAATGTAATGACCGAATTCGTGGATGATCACAACGCCTGCGAACACCGCAACAAATATCAAGCCGGAGAGAATGTTTATATTCATGGTTTCACCTTTTTTAAAATAAAAGCCTCTTGTAGGCGATTTGATTATATCCTTTTTTACCTTTGCAGAATGAGAGAAGGATTAGGCAATAATTTTCAGATGACTCTTATTCATCCGCAGATTTCGCAGATGACACAGAAAAAGCCATTAAAAATTTGCGGATAATTTTTTTGGATTAGACGATGCGCGCCGGACCACCGACTCCGGCGACAAGTACATTACTGACCCCGGGCATTTTCCTCAACCGTTTCTCGACCGCCTCAGCCTGCGCGCGCGGACAAATGGCATGGACATTCGCCCCGGCATCCACTGTATACGCTACGAGGATTCCGCTGGCGCGCCATTGACGTATAGCATGGAACAGACTCACAGTAGTAGATTGCCAATACATTAAAGCGGGCGAAGACGTCATCATAACGGCGTGCATAATATCTGAATCAAGTTCGATGATATTTGCAAGTGCATTGAAGTCGCGCTGTAGGATCGCCGCGCGGCAAATGTCAAGTCTGCGCGGCGCATCAGCAACGCGCGCATTTTGCAGCGGACTCGTTCCGGCGATGGCATGTCCTTCAGTGGAGCCAGTCTGTTTGTGTGCCGCGCTGACCACCGCGACGCAGTCCACCAAATCCCAATGTCTGGGCGGCGCGAGGGAAACCGCGACAGAGTCCGCGTCGCTGGCGCCAATTTTCCATTCGACAAAACCGGATGGAATGGAACGCGCGGCTGAGCCTGATCCGCGCCGCGCGAGACGCGATAATTCCGCTTCGCTTAAATCCAAGCCCGCGGCTTTGGATGAAGCCAGCGCCAAAGCCGCGAATGCCGCCGCCGATGATGCAATCCCTGCGCCAGATGGAAAGTTGTTCTCGCTGACTATTTCCGCTTTTTCTTTGATCTTCGCCAGTCCGCGCACAAGCTCTAGCATGGCAGAGACGCGGAAAAGCCCCGGACCGAAAACCGGCTTGTTGTTTAGGAGCAAGCTGTCGGTGGGTAAAGAAGCGGAGAAGGTGACTGTGGTGCGCGTGAAGAGTCCATCCAGATTCATCGAAATGGAACCGTTAGACGGAAGCCGCAGGATGTTGTCGCGGTTGCCCCAATATTTGATAAATGCAATATTTGGATTGGCTTGTGCGGTAGCGATATGAGTAGACATAGAGGCAGTTTACCACGATTGGTAATAAGAGTTTCCCAATAAGGCGTCTCTTTGTAAAGAAAAAACGCATTAGAATCATGGACGTTATATGAAAATAGCGCCCTGCTTCTAGTATCCATTTTCCCCTTCGTTGGTTTTCGAACTACATCGTCGTTATCGCCCAGATGGTCGGTTTTCAGGATTACTTTTAGATGGTTCTGTTGCGAGTCACAATAAATCTTGATGTATTTCCAGGAACGCGCTCACTACATCTGGATCGAAGTGTTTGCCTGACTGCTCGCGAATGTATTGATACGCATCTTCTTTTGACCAGGCCGGGCGATATGGCCGATCGGAAGTAAGCGCATCGAACACATCTGCAACCGTAAAAATACGGGCGGCTAGTGGAATTTGTTTTCCTTTGATGCAACGTGGGTAACCGCTCCCATGCCACTTCTCGTGATGACAGTAAGGAATATCCAATGCCTGCTTTAGATATGAGATAGGCGCCAGCATTTCGTAAGCATAGACAGGATGTTGACTCATAATTTCCCATTCAGCGTCTGTCAGCTTGCCAGGCTTGAGAAGAATAGAGTCGGGGATTCCCATTTTGCCAATGTCATGCAGGAGCGCGCCGCGGCGAAGATCCAATTTTTCCATGTCGCTCATCCCCATTTTGCTTGCCAATTGAAGAGCTATTTCCGTTACGCGTTGGCTATGGCCTTCTGTTTCCCTGTCTCGCATATCGAGTGCGCGCGACCATCCCTCGATGGTCGCATCATAGGCCAGTATAAGTTCCGTGTTGGAGCGTTGTAAATTTTCCAATAAGGATGCGTTCTCGATCGCGATGGCAACCTGTGTTGCCAGCGTTTCAAAATAATCGAGCCATTCTTGTGTTGGATCAAGCGTTTTTTGATGGAAGACTTCCAGCACACCTTTGACCTGTCCCTTAACCACCAGAGGAGTGGCGTAGTGTGACGCAAACTCTTCATTCACCAACAGCGAAGAACGGCTAAATGTTTCGCACCCCAGTCTCAGGTCCGGACAGGAAACAGTGTGACATTCCAGGGCTGCGCGCCCCGCGTATCCATCTCCAAGTTTGACATGCGATTGTTCAATCCCATGTGTTCTGAATCCATTTCCTGCGGCATAGTCAAGTGTATGGGTGACAGGGTCCAATAACAGGATGCTGGCGGCATTCACTTCAAGTTCGTTCTTTGCGTTGTTTAAAATTACATTAAGCGTGATATTTAAATCAAGGTTGGCGCTGATGGCAATATCAATTTGATGCAGGGCGATCAAGTGACGCAGCCGTTCCTCGGTCTGCTCATAGAGCATGACGCGATAAATGGCATTGGCCGCGATATCAGCGATTGCATTCAGCAGGCGCAAATCCCGTTCTACAAAGTTTATCTGGCGGGCAATCCATAACGCGCCAATGGCTTGTTCTTGCGCGATAAGAGGCACAGAAACCACGCAATGAGAATCGCCGAGCAGTTCGGGCCGGTGGAAAAGCGCATCGACATCTGCATGATTGTTCAGATAAGGCTTCTTGTTCGCGATTACCCATCCGCTGACTCCCTCGCTCGGCGGAATATTCAGGCCGGTAAATCTTTCGCCGACCACCCCGCGTCCCATCTCAATCGTGGTACCCCCAACAATCGGGTCGGGCAGAGCCAGCATGGAGCCATCCGCCTCAAATAATGCTATTACTTGATCCAAGATCACTGTGAGGATCCCAGCTCGTGTCGTAGCTTTGCGCAGTGAATTGCTGACGGAAATGATCGATTCACGTTCAAGTTCATGTTGTTTGCGTTCAGTGACGTCGCGAAGGATAACAACTGTATAAATCTCACCATTCAATTCATAGGTGGACGTATGAACATCCATGTCGAATTCAGAACTGTCTTTTCTCAGCCCACGCGTTTCATAGGCGGCAGGGGCGGATTGCCTTTTCGCCCGGAGGCGTACATTCTCCATGACTTGTTCATGGTGACTGGGTGCGATGAGATCGAGAATTGGTTTTCCGATCAACTCAGCGCTGTCGGCATAATCAAACAATGCCAGATAAGCCGGATTGACGAAAGTGTGAACACCCGTTTTCGATACGCCAATGGCATCCACCGAGTTTTCAAAAATGGCGCGGAGCTTGGCTTCGCTCTCGCGTTGCGCAGCCTCCGCCTGCTTACGCTTCATCCGATTTTCGGCGTCGCGCAACGCCCGCCTGACTGCCGGGGCGAGACGGGAAAGCTTTTGCTTGAGCACATAATCAGTTGCCCCTTCCGTTAGTGCCTGGATGGCGGCATCCTCACCCATGGTGCCAGAAACAAAGATAAAAGGAATGTCCGGATACCGTTCCCGCACAAAGCTTAATGCGGATATACCGTCATAGTTGGGAAGTCTGTAATCTGCCAGGATCAAATCGTATCCGCCCTTGTGTAGGGCCCCGCTGAATTCACCCGAGGTTTGGACTCTCGTAATTTTGTAGAGGATGTTGGCAGAGTCCAATGCCGCTTGAACAAGCTCCGCGTCTATTGCATCATCTTCAAGGTGCAGGATTTGGAATGATTTTTCCAGCTTGCTCGTTGTTTTTGTCTTATCAGGCATAGTCACGATTTCCTTGTGCTGTTTGGAGGAGGTTCATTGATAAGCGCCCAAAACACGCCGATCTCCGTGACTGCCTCAACAAAATCTGCAAATCTGACGGGCTTCACAACGTAAGCATTGACGCCAAGCTGGTAGCAAATCTCCAAGTCATGGGATTCGCGGGAAGAGGTTAGGATCACCACTGGTATCGTTCGCAGATCCTCATCTGATTTGATTTGCCTGAGGACCTGTATGCCGTCCATCTTTGGCATTTTCAAGTCAAGCAGGATTACGACTGGATTCCCGTTGGGTTTTTGCGCAAATACTCCCCTGCGATATAAGTAATCCAGGGCCTCAACGCCGTCACGCGCGACCAAAATATCATTTGCCAGATTATGTTCGCTGAGCGTGTTAACGATCAGTTCTATATCTTTCGGGTCGTCTTCGGCGAGCAGGATGCGTTTAAACGTCTTCATGATATCTCCTGTTTTAGCGTGGGAAGTGAGATGTAAAATGTTGCACCGTGATCTATCTCCCCTTCCGCCCAGGTTCTGCCGCCGTGGCGGCCGACAATGCGGTGTACATTTGCCAGGCCGATTCCTGTTCCTTCGAAATCCTCCTGCCGGTGTAAGCGTTGAAAGACTCCGAAGAGTTTGCTGGCGTAATTCATATCGAAGCCAACGCCATTATCACGGACAAAGATCACCGCTTCGGTTTCATTTTTCCTTTCGCATCCAATTTCGATCCGTGCCATCTTTCTCGGACGGGTGAACTTTAAGGCATTCGAGACCAGGTTGACCAGCACGGCGCGTAGCATGGCCCGATCACCAGTGACCCATGGCAATGGGGAAATTTCCCATTGAATGTCCCTGCCCTCAGCTTCGGGCCTGGATTCCTGAATTACATCCCGAACCAATTCATCCAGGTCAACCTGTGATTTGAACATTTCATTGCGGCCCATACGCGAAAATGACAGGAGGTCGTCAATGAGTGTCCCCATCTTATGGACCGAGTCGGTAATGACCGCCATGTAGTGCCGGCTTTGATCGTCGAGGGTTGTTTTCGTTCTCTTTTGTAGCATCTCAATGAAACCATCAATATGCCGCAATGGCGCCCGCAGGTCATGCGAGACAGAGTACGCAAAGGCCTCCAGTTCCTTGTTCGCCGCTTCCAATTGCGCGGTGCGATCAATCACCCGTTGTTCCAATTCCTGATTAAGTTTGCGGATTTCTTCCTCTGCCCGCTTACGTTCGGTAATATCCTGCGCCGTTCCGCGCAGCCCCACAATCTGACCGTTTGCGTCGCGCTTGGTTTCACTGCGCGCGGTGATCCAGTGGCTCGGTCCATCTGCGCGGACAAGTTCCAAATCGAGCGCGTACGCTTCGCCGGTTTCCATATTTTTTTTCACGGCTGCATCCAGCCGCGCCGCGCTCTCCGGTGTGTACGCTTTCAAATGTTCCACGTATCCCGGCGGACGCTGGTTTGGATCGAAGCCGTAGATGCGGTAATACTCTTCAGACCAGGTGATGGTATCTGTCACGGCGTCCCAGTCCCAACTGCCAAGCCGCCCTACACGTTGCGCTTCTTTGAGACCTGCCTCGCTTTTGCGCAATGCTTCCTCCGCCTGTTTGCGTTCGGTGATGTCACGCGCGACAAATTGAATGGCTTCCTCGCCTCGATAATGGATGGGCATCCCCCTCACATCAATATCTATCTCTGTCCCATCGAACCGGCGCAGCTTTTGTTCATACACGGGCGACTTTTCGCCCTCTGCTAGACTGGACTGCATTCTCTCCTGGGCTATTTTTTTGCGGCTGGGGGGCACAAACTCCAATACCGATCTGCCAATAATCTGATCGGGACTTGAGGCTCCCGACAATTTAACGCCGGCCTCGTTGATGAAAACTATCTTTCCTTGCTGGTGGATGACGATCATATCCTGCGACAGGTCTACGATCTGGCGATAGTGCATCCCACTTTCCTGCAGCGCCTCCTCCACCCGCTTCCGCTCGGTGATGTCAAATATTGTCGAGCGGCTCATGACATAATTGCCATCGCTGTCGGTAATGGCTGTCGCGTTCAGAATCACGGGCAGGATGCTTCCATCTTTGCGAACCATCTCGAATTCCAAATCGGATACCCAGCCTCGTTCTTTGAAACCCGGAAAATTCGCTTCAAATGTTTTTCGGCTATTAGCTGTGAGCAGGTCTCGAAACATGACTTTCCCAACGATTTCATCGCGGGAATACCCCAGCCATCGCAGTTCGGTGTCGTTAATAAGGATAAAAAAACCGTCTTTATCGAGCGAGTGATAGCCACAGGGTGCATTATTATAAAGATCCTTGCTCGCCTCGTTTGAGGTGTGAAGTTCCTCTGTTCGTTCCGCCACCCTGAATTCCAATTCATTACGCGCCTCTTGCAGTAAATCCCTTTGCAGGCGGTTTTCAAGCGAGATGGCTACATAATTGGCGAGATTGCCGATGAAAGGTTTGTAGACGTTGAAAACATCGGGATCATCTATCTGGAAAACAAAAAAGCCGAAGTGATGATGGAGTGAATCTATCGCGTTGAATTGCATGCCCGGCTGATCGGCCAGCCTGCACCTGAAATCCGGTTTGTATGAAGGAATCTCTTTGTGCCCGGCGGCTTTTTTTTGCAATGCCTGGCATTCTTCGCAAATCTCTCCCCCCATTTCGCCTTTCTGGATGGTCACATCTTCCAGGCAGACGCGGCAGGACATTATCCCAGGAATTGTTATCAGTGTCTCGGCAAAGAATTCGGCGATATGGGTTGTATCGGGGAGAGCGAATTCGATGTTTTGCGCCGCAAGTATCTGCCCCAGAACGCGCGCATCGGCTTTTAGCCAATCCTTGTTTCCAGCGCGGTCTTTATTTGTCTTCATAAGCGGCATCTCCTTGCGGCAATAAAATGTCCTCAGTGCTAACTTTTACTGCCTCGGCTTGAATTCCTTGAGAAATTCCTGCGGCGATATGTAGTATGGATTCTGAACGATCTTTCCCTGCACGATCATCATGGGGTGAACTTTCAGCACATTCAGAAGCGTGGCACCGTCGAACCGCCGCGCATCGTACTGGCAGATGGGGGTAACAGGGTGTACTTCATTGATCGTGTTTATCAATGCCTCGTATTCCAATAGTCTCTCCGAGCCGGGGATTCCCTTGAGCGCCCAAGACATCTCACCGCTGGCGCGCGCCCCCTGATAACCCGCCTGGATCGCCTTGTCGTAACAGCCGCCAAGCGTGGACAGCATTTCGGATGGATCAAATCTCCCGGATGGACAATAGACTTCTTCCGCCTTGAACACTTCGAATTCCCCGTTACGTTTTCTGGAAGGAAGTTCTAAACCCATCTCTTGTAACCAGGTTTCCACTTCTTCGGGCGTGCTCATATCGGCAAAGTAACCGACTTGCTCTCCCAAGGTGATGCCCCTTGCAAGAAACTGACCGATGACTATTTTGCGTTGCTCATCATTGTCGTAGATCATGCACATGTGCGTGCCTTCCAGGAAGGGTTCCTTTGTGAAACCCATATCCACTTCTTTTCTTGGGCTATTCATTCTGGCCTCCTTTCATAAGCCAAATAGAAATAAACCATCATTCATCCCTTGTCCCAGCCGGGAAAGGATGTGATGGTTTTGATGAGAAACCCTCTTGTATTCGCTTCCCCTGTCAAACACGGATAGTTCATATTGCCCTCCGCGCCTCAATGTTGCATGGACCCTATTGGTTCGGGAGATCATGCTTGCAGGGAAAACCAACTCTGGCACATTTCAGTTACCCACTTTTATTATATTACCATCGCTTCATCCGCTCCATTGCATTTTGACAATACTCAGGGTTTACTGGCAAGCCCACCGTTGGATAGTTCGCCAACAGTATCACGAATCCCCCGTGCTATTTTTACGAAATCCCTGCGGACTCTTTCCCTGTGTACAATGTCTACCTGTCTGGCATTTTCCATGTATACTTACCCATCATCATTACCTCACTGTGGAGAAAACATGACCACTGTCCTTCAAACTGACTCTTTGACCAAACGCTACGGCTCACTCACCGCCGTTGATGGACTCTCTTTGGAAATCTTCGAGGGTGAGGTCTTCGGACTGCTCGGTCCAAACGGAGCGGGAAAAACCACCTCGATCAGCATGATGTGCGGTTTGCTCAAACCAGATTCTGGGCAGGTCATCATTCATGGGAAACCAATCACGAATGGAGATGCGTCCATCCGCGCCCGCGTGGGCGTTTGTCCGCAGAACATCGTTTTGTGGAGTCAGTTGACCTGCCTCGAACAAATGCAATTCATCGGCGAAATGTATGGGCTGAAAGGGGCGACAGCCCGCCAGCGCGGAGTGCAACTTCTCAAAGAACTTGACCTCGACGAAAAACGCGATAAACCTGCCCGCACACTTTCGGGAGGAATGCAGCGGCGCTTGAACCTGGCGATGGCGCTTGTCCATGACCCTGAAATTTTGGTGCTTGACGAACCCGAAGCGGGACTTGATCCGCAAAGCCGCGTGCTGGTGCGCGAGTACGTCAAGTCCCTGGCGCGGCGCAAGACTATTATCCTCACCACTCATAACATGGACGAAGCCGAACGCATGGCAGACCGCGTCGCCATCATCGATCACGGCAAATTGCTCACCGTGGATACGCCCGAGGCGCTGAAGCGCACGGTCGGCGAGGGAGATGTCCTCGAAATAGAAACAGGCGAAGGGCTCGCCCTGAGCGAAGTCGAAGGGGCGGTCGGAAGCGCGCTGTCGGTCATCTCAAAAATCGCCCCGCAGGTTTCGGCATCGAATCATTCACTGGTCATCCGCGCGCGCGGCGTCGTTGAACTTCTGCCCGCCATCCTCGACGCGCTTCGTGCGGTGGATGTTCATCCTGGCGAAGTGCGATTGCGCGCCAACACGCTGGAAGACGTTTTCATTTCACTGACTGGAAGGAGACTGCGCGAATGAAAGCCCTCACCGTCTTCCGCAAAACCCTGCTCGAGATGTCCCGCGATAAATGGATGCTGGGACTGACGCTTGCCTTCGCGCCATTTTTTGTTTTGCTCTACTGGCTGATCACCGCGGGCGGTTCGACCACTTACACTATTTTGACGATCAACAACGACAGAGGGATTCAACTTGCGGATGGAACAACGTTCAACGCGGGATATGAGGCTGTCTCCGCGATAAGCGACATTACCTACGCTGACGGCCAGCCCATCCTGAAATCCGTCCCCGCCGCCAGCCGCGCCGAAGCGGAACCAATCCTGAAGAATCGCGGCGCGGCCGCGTTTATCCTTATCCCCGAAAACTTCTCACAGACGATTCAGTCCCTGCAAAGCGGAGACCGTTCGGTGACAACACAAATTATTTTCGGGGGCGATGTTTCAAACCCCTATTACATGGTCGGCGTCAACCTGAGTCTCACCGCCATTGACGGTTACGTCATGCAAGCCACAGGACAGCAACCGCTGATCGGATATGTCGAAGAACCGTTGGGCGCGTCGGCGGCGCGCACCGAGTTCGAGACCTACGTGCCGGGTACGCTCATCTTCGCTGTGATCCTGCTTATCTTCCTGGCGTCCATGACCGTGGCGCGCGAAATCGAAACGGGAACCTTGCGCCGTTTACAAATGACACCGATGACTTCACTCGATTTGTTGGGTGGGATTACTGCCGCGCTGGTACTGGTTGGGACAGCCGCATATGTGCTGGCGTTTGCGTGCGCGCTCGCGGTTGGCTTTCGGAGTCAGGGTCCGCTATGGGTAGCGATCCTGGTTGGCGCAATCACCTGCCTGTCAGTGATCGGACTCGGTATGATCGTCGCCAGTTTTACGCGCACGGTCTCGCAAGCCTTCGTCGTCGCCAACTTTCCCATGGCGCTGATGATGTTCTTTTCAAGCGTCATCTATCCCATGCCAAAAGTCGTTTTGTTCACCCTGGGCGGACACGAGATCGGGTTATACGATATTTTGCCGACCACTCACGCCGTAGCCGCGCTCAACAAAATCCTCACCCTCGGCGCGGACTTGAGTCAAGTCACTTTTGAACTTTCCGCGCTGACGATTCTTTCAGCGCTTTACTTTTTCATCGGGGTCTGGTTGTTCAAGCGTTTCCATTTGCAGTAAGTGGTTAATCTTTTTCATCAGCCTTACTTCGCAGCGCCTGCAGGAATCCTTCCTCGTAAATCCGCGATATTGATTTGTTTGAAATCCTTTGCGAAAATCATCTTTGGATGATTTTGCCACTTCTCCCTCGTCGGCGAGAATGAACTGACCTACGAGGGAGAACGACGTCAACGGACATTATTTTGCGGAATTATCAGCATTTTTCTTGCGAGTTAAAAGAATCACTCCTATGACTGCCAGGGTAATTGGACCGATAATATGTGGAAAGATTAGCCTGCCGCCAATGAACAGTATGACAGCCAGTACACCTGCCGCTATCACCAGGATAGTTCCGATAGTTTTTCTTATCATTTTTGATCTCCTTTTTGTATTACTTCTTATTGATTTTCAAATGTGCGGGTGTTGTGAACTCATCCCCCGTGCAGTTTGATCAGGAAGTCCACGAAGTCAAAGTTACTGGTAGCCAGCAAAACAGCGATTACGATCAAGCTAACGATGACAACGAGGATCGTTACAAGTGTGACCGCATTCTTTTTCTTGTTTCCTTCTTTTTTCTGTTTTGTATCCATGGATTATCTCCTTTCTAAATATATGCCAGTGTTTCTCGAATAGTCAGCCGCGATGCCTGCCATGCAGGATAGGCGCTTGCTGCCATTGAGCCGAGCACGATAACCAGGAGCCAGATAACGAGGCCTAGGGGCGATACGATCAGATTCAATGGAACATAAAAGGACTGTTTGCCAATCACAGTGCCAATCACCAGAGACAGTGGGATCGAAACCACAATGGCAATCACCCAACTCATCAAGCCGATGAAAACGCCTTCGCTGATAACGTTCCGCAGGATGGTGCGCGATTTTGCTCCAATAGCGCGCATGACACCAAATTCACGCGTGCGCTCGATGACGCTGGTTCCCATACTGGACATTAATCCCAGCGCACCGACGACAGCCATCACAAGTGACATCGTGATCAGCGCGAAGATGAAGATGTACACGTGTCCGCTGGTTGCGCTTTCCAGCATTGTTTCAGAGATAAAAACTTTTACTCTAACGTTCTTTGCTTCAAGCGCACTTTCGATTTTTCCTGTAACAGCGCTGATTGTGCTGGCGTCATGCTCATTCAAAACGACGCGCACGCCATTGATGGATTGCGCGGGAATCCCCGTTGCCGTGGCAAATGCGCTTGATGTAACGTAAGCCGCCGCGGGAGTCAGGTTTTGTTGCACGATCCCTACCACACGAAAACTGGCGGTGCGTTCGTGGATCGTCAGACTGATGGTATCGCCGACCTTCACGTTCGGAAAAAAAGAGGCGGCCATGTGATTGAGTACCACGCCATCGGTATCGTCAGCCTGGAGCCAGCGACCGCTCAATATTTTCGACTCAATAAATTTGCTTTCAGGAGGAGCCGAGCGAAGCAGAAAACTGCCGTGGCCTCCATCAGGATAAGTCTTTACGATCTCCAAGCCATCGGGGCGACTTACTGCAACGGTCATCAGATTCCAGGTTTCAACTTTCTGCACCCCAGGGATGCTGGCAATTGCCGAAAGAATCTCATCCGCAGGTTGGGGACTGTTCAAGCGAACCTCCAAGTCATAATGACGCATTGATGCGGCATCCGCAAGGAAACTGTCCCAGGCCGTCTTGACATTGATGCCCGTCATGAACATCCCACCTCCCGCCGCCAATAAACTGACGGTCAGCAATAAACGGCCTCGGCGTCGGAACGTGTTGCGCAGCGCGAGGATCAGGGTGTTGTCAATGCCTCGGATTTTTCCGAGCCAGCCATCCAGTCCGCGTGAACCGAACGATTCACGAGTCGTGCCGTAATCGCTGATCGTTTCCCGAACCGTGATCCGAGCCGTTCGTTGGATTGGTCCCAGCGCAACGAGGAGCGGAACAAGCGTTCCCATCAGCAACTGCACGATGTACACCCATGCAGGAATGGATTCACTGTAAAGCGTGAAATTCAAAATCTCAGCAACGACTCTCGCCAAACCGTGTCCTGCCGCGATGCCAAGCGGTAAGGCGATCAAAACCGCTATCAGACCTAGAACCACCACCAGCACAAGGTAAAGACTGGTGATCTGGGCGGAACGTGCACCGATTGCTTTCATGATGCCGATCTGGCGGGTTTGCTGAGCCAGCATTCCGCCGACGATGGTCACGGTTAGGATGGCGCTCAACACCAAAGCCATCAGACTAAAAATCAGCAAGGTGAGCAAAACGGAATTCATCTGACTCTGATGCGGGTGCAGGAGGGGCGGTGGAATGCGAATCTCTCCCACCGTGCGCCCCTGCCCTTTTAGCCATTGCGCCAAATTGCTGACGGTCGCTTCGACCGTGGCCCTGCCCTGCGACTGATCCTTCACAACGACTTTGAGAATATGCAGCGTGTCGCCTTCGCCGAGCCAGGCAAGCGTTGAGGGAGTGACATAACCATAAGCCATCTGTTCCTGCCATGCAGGCGCCAAGCCTGGATCGTGAACAGAACCCGAAATCGCAATCGCCCGCTTCGGTCCATTCGGGGTCTGAACATTGAGCACATCGCCAATGTTCGCGTTGATGAATTTCAAGGCTGCCCTTTCAATCAAAATGGTTTGATTGGGCGGAGGAAACGCGCCTGCTTCGGGCGTGAACTTGTTGAGATGCTGTGTGTTGAAATCCTTTACGACGAATAGAAGCAGCGGCCTCCATTCATTCGGACTGATCTCGACTCTTGCCATGACCCAGGAACCTGCTTCCGCGTCAACGATGTTTGGTTGCTGGCGGACGGCTTCGACGACCGAATCGTTTACTCGATCCAATTCCAAATAAGCCGAGGCGGGATTCGTCCCGAGATAGTTTCGACTGATTTCGCGAGTCAGGATAGTGTATGCGCTCAGGATAGTTCCCACAGCGAAGATGCTGACGGCAATCGCAATTACCATCATTGCCATGCGGCCTGTGGATGCCTGAAGGTCGCGCCACAATTTTTTCCAACGCGGGCTAACCATTTTGTCCTCCCACATTCGAAACAATATTTCCATCGGATAACATGACCGTGCGCGTAAAATAGCGACTCAAGTCGCGTTCGTGTGTTACCATCACCACCGTCTTGCCTTCTGCCGCGAGATCCGCAAACAATCGCATGACGGCATCTGAGGTTTGAGAATCCAGATTCCCTGTTGGCTCATCAGCCAAAAGAAGGGGAGGATCATTGGCAAGTGCTCGCGCAATGGCGGCGCGTTGTTGCTGTCCGCCCGAAAGGTCAGACGGGAGTTTATCTGCCTGCTCGGCAATGCCAACTTTTTCCAGCAGGGACATCGCCCGTTCCCGTCGCTCACTCACAGGAAAAGTGTTGCAAAAATCCATTGGCAATACAACATTTTCTACAATAGTCAATGTGGGAAGCAATTGAAAGAACTGAAAGACAATCCCAACATTCTTTCCACGCCAAACCGCGAGTTGTTCTTGATCCAGGGCATGGACGGGGGTGGATGTGACGAAGACTTCCCCAGAGGTGGGATTATCAATACCCGTGATCATGTTGATCAAGGTGGATTTGCCACTCCCTGACTTGCCAACCACCGCGACGAACTCGCCCGCGTCCACCTGCATGTCAATTCCTTTGAGCGCCATGAATTTACCTGCGGCTACATCGTAGGCTTTGGTCACGCCATGCAGTTCGATCAATCTGCTCTCGCGGACTGGAAGTACTTCTTTAATGAGATGATGATTTTTCAAATGGGTTTGCATATTTTCCTTTTCTTTTCGATTTAGTTAATGTACAATGTGTTTGTTTACTGACATATTGTTTGTTTATCTTATACGAGTCCATTGGGCATTTGTCAACAACCAACCTGTTCATAAACGTTCAGTGCTGAACATTTCAACTTGATATGTTCATTAACGGAGGCATAACATGGGCAAAAAAATATTGGATCGCCGCATCCTACGTACGCGGAGGCTTTTGCAGAATGCGTTACTTGAACTCATTTTAGAAAAGGGCTATGATGCGATTACTGTGCAGGATATTATTGACCGCGCCGATATGGGGCGATCCACGTTCTACGCCCATTTTGAGGACAAGGAAAATTTACTGCTTAGCGAATTTGAAGATATGCGTGAGCAATTCGATCAGCATTTAACGAATCAATCTGTCCCTACAGAAAGTCCGTGGGGATTAACTTTATTGATGTTTCAACATGCACAAAGCCAGCACAGACTTTACAAAGCGCTGATCGGAAAACAGGGTGGCAATACGATGATCTCCCACATTAACACCTACCTCTCCTCCCTCATACTGGAACACTTAAAATTGAATCTTTCGAAAAAGAAACAAGAAGTAATACCACCAGAAATTCTGGCGTATTATCTGGTTAGTTCCTTCATGGCATTGATGACCTGGTGGCTTGACCATGATATGCCGTATCCCCCTGAGCAGATGAATGACATGTTTGAGCAACTGATGAGATTCGGGGTCGAATCCATTATTCAACAGACATGATCGGTATCGAAATAATATAGTCATGCCATGATTAGTGGTCTTGAACACGGTACGGATGTTGGTCAAAGAGATTGATGCGCCAATCAACCTTATCGCCGGCGCAACAACACCGACCATACCAGAACTCCAGGAAATGGGTGTCGCGCGCGTCAGCCTCGGTCCCAGTCCAATGAGGGCTGCGCTGAGTCAGTTGAGAAAGATCGCCAAAGAACTGATGACGACAGGGACGTATGACCTGATGTCGGAATCATCCATCACGTATTCAGAAGTCAATCAGTGGTTTACACAAGAAAGAGTGTAGTGACCTTGAAATGACTGATGCAGATCTGAACGATTTCTTTGTAGCGATTCGCCAGTGTTGGTCTGTGAAACAAATCCACGCTGGTTACGATCCGGCGCGAGGGCAGTGCAATGTGACAGCGCTCGTCTTCAACGATCATTTCGGCGGGGAGATTCTTGAAACGCCGATCGAGAATCAGTGGCATTTCTACAACCGTGTGGATGGGACGATTTACGATCTTACGGCTGAACAATTTCCCGTGCCGCCAATATATCTCAACATCCTGTCCAGCCGGGATGAGGCTCTCGCTGGAACCTTATTTACGCGCTATCAAGCTCTCGCGAGGCGAGTTCGCGAGAGTCTACCCATAAAATGAGGTTACGCAGATTCATGAAACGCATCATCGTCTTTCTAGGCCCAAAAGGCGGAGCTATTCTGGGTCGCGCGGATTGACAACCGCGGTATCCGCCAGAATAATAGATGAAAGATGGCAAAACCAAGATCGAAAATGCCGCCTGTAATGAGGATGGTTTCAGCGAGATTGTTCATGATTGGAAATCCCTTGATAGATGATTTGTGATGTTGCTCAGAAACCCGTTAAATAAAGCGAATAACGAACAACATCAGTGCGACTTGAGCCAGCGCAGCTAAAGCGCCAACTCCCAAGTGTAAAATGACCGAATTGTTTTGCCTGATGTCAATCAAGATCGCCGTGATGAAAAAGAGTACGGTGACGGGTATGAACAAGAGGCCAATTGACCAGAGTCCCATGATTACGAAGGCTACCAGTATGCCAATCGCCGCCCATGTCACCGACGCTGAAAATGATGAGGGTTTTGCGCCACTGTACAATACACTCAACCAGCAAATGAGGCTCACGATGCCAGCTTCAATTAAGTACATGGCAGGTAAGGGCCATACAGGCTGCTGATGGCTGAGCGCTTGTCCGAGCCAAATGCACTCGATCAGGCAAATAGCAACGGCGATGCTTGATAGAATGCGTTCAAGGATTTGTGTTGATGTTTGAGTGGGGGCGATGTTAGTCATGTTTATTTCTCCGTTTCCAGTTAAAAGGAATAGACATGTGAGGCAGAATAGCACAAACAGCAAGTCGGGTCAACAACCATTTCCTTGGATTTGTTCAATAACAGACAATTGAAGAGTCATTTGGTCATCTGCATTGGGCATCAGATGGTGCATTTCCTAAAAGCCGTCTTTCAGAGACACTGTCGTAGATACTTCGAATATCTGGTGGCTGTGGTCATAGATAAAGTTTATTATGAAGAGACGACACAAGCCAAAACTGTTGACTTTTTTATGCGCATATCATGTATAATCTTGTAAAATAAAACAACCCCAAATTATATTTTCATCTCGTTTCTATTCTAAAGGATAAACCATGAGCATCAAGTTATCACTGAAACGCGTTGCCGATTTCGCAGGTCTGGTCGTCAGCCCGACGCTGGCTCCCGAAACGCTTTCACCGGAAACGGCTGGCAAGGACGCGGGCGAAGTCCGCGCGGTGAGCGGAAAAATTCTGCTTTCGTTGGGCGCTCAGAAAAAACTATCCGCTGAAATGATCCGTCGGGCAGGCGGCGGATTGGCGAAATGGCTGGTAAAAAATAATGTAACTGAAGCCGGCTTGGAGTTGGCTCCGTTGTTAAAATTGGGATTACCTGACTCCATCGTGGTTACTGCTTTGGTGGAGGGAATTTTGCTCGGCGCGTTTACGTTTGCGAATCACAAGTCTGAGGATGAAAAGAAAAAGGATACGGCGCTGACTCTGCTGATGGTTGGCGCGGCAGGCGCGAGTGAGTCCGCGCTCGAGGGTTACATCCAAAAAGCGGCGATCGCCGCCGAGGCTGTTAATCTCGCGCGTGAATGGTCGCATGAACCGCCAAATGTTATTAATCCGGTGACGCTGGCGGAACGCGTCCAAAAAGTCGCCGCGGAAGTTGGTTTGAAATGTACGGTTCTTGACGATAAACAATTGAACGAAATGGGCGCGGGCGCGATTGTGGCAGTTGGCAAAGGATCGAATACGCCGTCGCGGCTGATCGTTTTGGAACATGCCGGAAAAACTGGAGGCAAGCCGGTGGCGCTGGTTGGCAAAGCGCTGACGATGGACACGGGCGGTTATTCGCTTAAATCCGGCGAAGGCATTTTGACGATGAAGTACGATAAATCCGGTGGGATGGCGGTGATTGCAACTTTAGTGGCAGCCGCGAAGTTGGGGCTGGCGACTCCGGTGGTTGGCGTAATTGCCGCCGCTGAAAATATGATTTCGGGTGGGGCGTATCGTCCCGATGATATTATAAAAGCGCTTAACGGAAAAACAATTGAGATCACCAGCACAGATGCTGAGGGACGATTGGTATTGGCTGACGCGTTGACTTATACCGAGAAAACCTTTCAGCCGCGCGCGATGATTGACATCGCCACACTAACCGGCGCGGTGGTGATTGCGTTGGGTACGGTGCGCGCCGGCGTATTATGCACGGACGATAAATTGGCTGAGGCGCTTTCGGCTTCTGGCGAACGAACTTTTGAGCGCGTCTGGCGGCTTCCGATGGATGAGGAATATTTTGAACAGATCAAAGGCGATGACTCAGACATCAAGAATACCGGCGGACGTAAGGCTGGCTCGATTATCGGCGGCATGTTCCTGAAACAATTTGTGACCGACGCCACGCCCTGGGCGCACGTGGACATGGCTGGGATGATGGACACGGAAAAGGATATGCCCTACTGTCCAAAAGGCGGCATGGGTTATGGCGTGAGGTTGTTCCTGGATTACCTGAGTTCGTTGGAATAAAAAGACTTGCAAGACATCCGAGACGCTTCGCGTACGCGTGGCTTCGGATTTTCCTGCTCTCAAGCAGAGTTCACGCTCACCCACACACCACTACGCAAACCGTTGGGCAATAAACTATTTGCATTGCGAATGAGAAGGTTATGCCGCGATTGTCGGGTATGCCCGGAGTTTATGACAAATGACACCTGACTCAAGAGAATGGATTTTGTACAATAAGCATAGAAGATAATTGCTAATGATTTCTGATATCCTAAGATAATCTGAACTGCAAGAGGACACAATGGACACATATGAAAATCAGATCTTCGTAAGCTATGCACGGGAACAACGACCTGAAATAGAAAAAATTGTCAATGATCTTAATGCAGCCGGCTTGATTGTGTGGTGGGACAAAGATATTCCGCCTGGAGCGCAATGGCGAAAAAAGATTGATGATGCAATTAAGAACAGCCAACATTTCCTATTGTATTGCACCGTTCATTCTAAGGCCTCGAACCCGGTGAGCCATGAAATTAAGAGCTTTAGAGAGTACGCTAAGGGCGATCTCTCTCGAAAGCTCTTCGTCCTGAAATCTCCCGATTGCGAAGACAAGCACGTTCCATTAGAACTCGGTAAAATACAGCGCGCGGACAGCTTGAAAGATATTATCATCGATGTTCTCAAGGAGGCTCGAAAAGAACTCGACCAGAAATTCCGCGAGTTCGAGAAAAAAAACGAGCAGGAGAAAGAAACTCTCGAAAAAGATCTCCTCAGTGAGCGAGCAAAAGTAAACGAGGCTCGTAAGTATTATCGTCATCGTCGGTTTTGGGGACCATTCGCGGAAAACAAGGATGTTCATATCTTCACCTGCGGTCGCGACATACCGCCTGACGATGGTCGTCCACGGGGTTCTGGAGGATTTCGAACCAATATTGACAAATGGGACTATCGGGCTGTTCTTGGAATCGCACATTTTTTCGCATCAAACTATCCTGGTACTAGACTCACCATTGAGGATCCTGCAAGTAAATTACAACAGGAAGACATTAACAAGGTGCATGTTTTAGCAAATCGGATTGCCGAGATTGGTAATTTATTGAAAGATAAGGATTGCATCATCATTGGCTCGCCAGATGTTAATGATTTTGCTGAAATCGTTCTTTCCCATATTCATAAGGTCGATGCGTATGACGATGACAGGAAGAAGTCAAAGGGATTCGTTCTTGTACGGAACAAGAAGAACTCAGCTAGCGCCTTTTATTGGAAGACAGAGCCGGGTGAGGATGAGGGGATTGCGCGCTTTGGACAGGGAGATATGAAAATCTACAAAGACGAGCCACCTTCAATGGACTTGGGCAGACCAATTGGAAAGATGCACGGTCTTCTTGTAGTTGCGAATAATCCTTTTAGCCATCCTTCAGATCCTAGAAAAATAATGATCTTGTCAGGCTTTAGCGGAGTCGCTACAAACGCAATCGCGAAGTTCTTGACAGAGGATACTTATTTGCCCTCCTTTTTTGCTTTTGACGATGAGTCTTACTCTCAACAAACCCAAGCGATTGAGGCAGTGATCAGCGTGAAGTATATCGTGGGACCCGGCTCGGAAAACAAGGATGCGCGCCAAATTGATGAGGCGCCCGACTCCATCGCATTCGAAGAGATGGTTGCAATATAAATGCTTTGCTGTTGCGGCACCCCGCTTAGCCAACTGAACAGGGGGGAATTATTACCGCGACCTGTAGGTGAATGGAAACCAAGAATCCGCCCAATAAAGCGTACACACAGTGGACGTGTGGGATTCTGCGGCATTTTCAAGCATTTTTCTGGCTTCAAGTTTTTTCTGCTCCCAAACAGAGTCTGGTTGTCGAGCCTGCCGAGACACACGCCTGCGCTGACGGTTCGCCTTTCGCTCACCGAGTCGAAGCGTATGATAAGCGAAAGTCATGTATTTATTTGGGAAACGCATGAACACAGAAACGCAAGTGGAATTGACGGTTGATGAAGTTCAATGGGCGGTTGAGACTGCGCGGTCATCTTTTGCTAGATGGTCAAGTCAGACGGGATATTATAACAATCGGCTCGGTTCACATTTCAAAGGGAAACTTGGAGAACTTGCCGTTGAACATTTCCTGCTCGATCAAAAACTAAAACTGGATTCGCACTTCCGTTTTTCGGACCGGGAAAATTTAGCCGATCTGGTTATCAAGGCGAACGGATATAAAAAGGTTGCGCGCATAGAAGTAAAAACCTGGAGCGTCAATTACTGGCAGGATTTGGGAAGGTGCATTTCAGTCGAGCAATATCCAGACCTGAAAAAGAAAGCCGATATGATTGTCTGGTGTCTTGTTGATGTTGTGGATATAAAAGAGGTTTTAGAAAATTCCATGCCATTAAAAATTATCCTTGCGGGCTGGTCAAAAATAGGCGAAGTATCAAATGCTCCCGTTAAGTTTACCGGTTCAAACGGCATGAGGAAAGTCGAAAATTATCAACTGGCAGAGGAAGATTTGCATCCCATGGGCGAGATGCTTAGTCATGTTGTATAGAGGAATGGAGATTAACACAAATGGATGACTTGCATCCATCTATTGAGTATTGTAGAATATAAAAGTTCACCCAAACAAAGGAGATAAAATGAAAAACAAAACTGGCGGAATTATCGCTACGCTCGCAGCGTTGTTGTTTTGCGGTTTACCGGGACTGGCTTCGATGTGCTTTGGAGCCGTTGGGTTAATTACCCCGCCATCTTCCGATACAACAGGCAGCGCGACAACCACAGGCTATGTTACCTTTTTTGCTTTGATCTGCGGGGGACTGCTATTTATGCTTATTCCTCTCGCGGTTGGATTCTTTACCTTACGAAATAAATCAACGCCTGATCCAGTTGCGCCTGCCGTTTATACATCAGCGCCTGTTTATCAAGCGCCAGCGCCGGTTGCATCAGCCAGTTATCAAACAAACGCCGGAGGAATGGACGCATCCACGCAGGCGGTATATGACAGGATCATGGCGCTCAATCGTCCAACCGCTCCATATCAAATTATTGACGGCAGAGCCAAAGGCGTGGACTTGATCGCGGAATGGAAAATCGTGGACGCGCAATGGTACGAAATTTTCGCAAAAGCCAATCTCACCAAAGTGTTTCGCATCCACATGAAATTTGATCCAAGCAAACGCGAAGTCCGCGCCATGGATGAAGAACTTAACGTATCATGGCGGGCAGGCGTCCCCGGTCTTTCAGCCGAAGCCAGTTTCTTTAAGGGACAGAAAACTTCCATCTCGTTTGGCACAGGTTATGCCTTCACGGAAAATCTGGCTCCGGGTCAGGTTTACAAATATAAATTTAACACCAACGAATTGAAGAAACCAATTCAAGACGCCATCGCGGCAAGCGGCTGGACTTATAAAGGTGTCGCGTTTGGAAAACTATAGTAACGATTAAAGCGAATAATTCTAGTGACAAATGAGCGCTCTAAAATTCCAACAGGATGAACTTCAACTTCTCGCCTCGTATGAAGCCGAAGAGTGGAAGTCTGTCAAAAAATTGAAAGAACAAAAAGAACAATATCGCGCGTATGCCCGCGCCACCTTCCGCAAAGACAAACGCGTCAATATCCGCATTTCAGAAAAAGACCTGCTTGATCTGCAAAAGAAAGCCATACATCAGGGCATTCCTTATCAAACCTTGTTGTCGAGTGTATTGCATAAATATGCCAACGACACGCTCACCGAAAAATAAAAAAACGCAATTCTCAAAAAACAATCCGCTCATTTCAAAAAATGGGCGGATTGTTTTTTTTTTATCTCCGATAATATCTTTCATCTTTTCTTTTTTGTCCTATACCCAAGTTGATTCAACGAAGACGGATTATCGCGCCAATCTTTAAGCGTCTTCACGCGCAGTTCAAGGAAGACCTTGCGCCCGCCCATTTTCTCAATTTCGGCGCGCGCCTTACTGCCGATCTCCTTAAGCATCAATCCGCCTTCGCCGATCACAATTCCCTTTTGAGATTCGCGTTCCACAAAAATGGTGGCGGCAATATAAGCCATGCCGTTCTCGCGCTCCTTGAACTCGTCCACGCGCACGGCAATTCCATGCGGCACTTCATCACGCAAACGGATCAAACACGCCTCACGGATCAAATCTTCGGCGATGTCGCGCTCGTATAAATCAGTCACCTGTCCTTCGTCAAAATCAGGCGCGCGCACCGGACAAAGCTGGATCAACAGACCAAGCAATTGATCGAGATTTATTTTCTGCGCGGCGGATATGGAAACGAACTGCGCCTCTTTCCCGACGAGAACTTGAATCGCTTCGAGACGCGTGATCAGCGCTTCGGGTTTGACCAGGTCAATTTTGTTCGCGGCAACTATAAGCGGAGTCCGACGCGTAGCTTTTTTCAGCAGTATCGCGATCTGGCGGTCATCATCCGTTAAGTCGGCAGATACATCCAAAAGGAAAATAATTACATCCACGCCGTCAAGGGATTCTTCAGCTTCCTGATTTAAGAAATCGCCCAGCTTATGACGCGGAGTATGAATTCCCGGCGTATCCACAAAGATCAGTTGGGCGTTTTCGTTCGTAAGAATCCCAAGCTGACGCCGGCGCGTGGTTTGTGCACGCGCCGAAACAGCCGCGACCTTTTGTCCAAGCAAGGCGTTGACCAACGTAGACTTACCCACATTTGGTCGCCCAACGATGGCGATAAAACCGGAATGAAAATCTGTCATTTTGTTTTCCAATTAACAACCACAATACTGGAAATGATAAGCGCCGCGCCGAGGGCAAGCTGCCATGAAAGATGTTCATTGAGGAAGATCACGCCCAGGATCACGCCTCCCAATGGAAAAAGATATGTGACCAGCGAGGCGCGCGTGGGACCAACTTCATGGATCAGATAATAGAACATGATCATGGCGAGTCCCGAACCGAGGATTCCCAGCCACAAAGCGGCGATCCATGTCAGAGGCAATGTTGGAATTAAGAAAGGTTTCTCAGTGATGGGACCGATAAGCCACATAAAAATTGCCGCGGTGATAAGCGGAGCCGCGCCGCGCGCAACTTCATTGACATGCTGTGTGGCTTTGCGCGCGAAGACCGCGCTCCACGCGTAAAAGAAAGCGGCAAGGATGACAGCCGCCTGTCCGAGCGCCGAACTATGCGAGCTGGTGAGTAAATCTTCACTAAGCAGTACAGCCACGCCTGCAAAACCAACCAATAGACCGAGAACTTTTTGCACCGTCATCTTATCGTCATGAAGCCAGAAGTGCGCGATGACAATGGTAAAGAGAGGCACGGTTGCATTGAGTATGGATGCGACCGCCGAGTCAATTGTCTGCTCGCCCCACGAGATAAAGAAGATGGGAATGGCAAGACTGGTGGGACCGAGAATGGCAAAGATGCCCCATGTTTTCCAGTCACGCGGCCATTTCACTTTTTGAACGGTGGCAATCAGAATCGCCGTCAGCGCGCCGAACAACATGCGGAAAGCCACCAGCGCCATCGGTCCGATTTCCTGCACGCCGATCTTGATCCACAGGAATGATGAGCTCCAGATCAAGCCAAGTAAGATGAATACAATCCAGTGTTTTGTTTTCATATTTTCCTTTTAATCTTTTAATATACAGACTTCAGAAGTTTAAGAAGGCTTCCGAAGTCTCGTTATGCTGAGTGTATCACAAAGCTATTGCTTGGCTTATAATTGCGCTAATTATCAAGTAGATTTTTAATTTGGAAAATAACCAAAGACCTCCGAGATTTTCAAAATTTCGGAGGTCTGTATTACATTACTCGCAACTCATTACTTATTTCTCTCCATCTTCAACAACCACTCCTTCGTTTTCAATCCGCCTTTTCCTCCATAGCCATGTAACTTGCCATCCGCGCCGATTACGCGGTGACATGGAATCACCAGCGGCATGGGATTTGTCGCGTTGGCGCGCCCGACCGCGCGATAGGCATGAGGATGTTTTACTTGCGCGGCGATTTCGCCGTAGGTGCGCGTTTTTCCATAAGGAATGGAATAAACGGCTTGCAATGTCAATCGCTGAAATGGGCGGATGAAAGACCAGTCAATGTCAAAGGTGAACTCGCGGCGTTTGCCCGCCAGATATTCTTTCAGCTCTTTGGCATAAGGCGCGAGTTTGCGCGTGTTCAATTGCAAAGGTTGATTCAGGCGCGCGAGGTAGGCATCCAGATCGGATTTAGAGTCAGCCCATTCAACGGCGAGCAAGCCTAGGTTGGAGGCGGCGAGGCGAAAATCTCCAAGCGGCGTGTCGTTTAATTCGCCAAGGTAAATCAAAGAGTTGGAAGAGGTCATTTTGTTATCCTTTATCCTAAAATCAATTACAGATATGTTAGCTGTCGTACAATCGTAGGGGAAGCGTAGGTTTAGCGTCAAGTGTTATTCGGACAAGCATGATAAAGTTGGGACATAAGGTGATTTCTCTTCTCCTCCTTTACAAGAGAACCGCGGTCGGCGTCCGCGGTTCTCGTAGTTTAAAGGACGTGTTGGCAGTATAATCCAGCCATCTCACTTTGAGAGGATGACACATGACTACGAATATTACGATTATTGGCTTGGGACAAATTGGGGCTTCCATTGGATTAACATTCGCAGATAAAAAAACCGATGTGCGCCGTGTTGGGCATGATAAGAATCCCGAAACCGCGAAACTGGCTCAAAAACAAGGCGCGGTGGACGAGATCAACTATAACCTGCCCGCTTCTGTTAAAGACGCGGCGGTTGTGATCTTATGCCTGCCGCTCGATCAAATACATCCCACACTTGAGATCATCGCGCAGGATTTAAAAGAAGGCGCGGTGGTGATGGACGTTTCGCCCGCCAAACGTTCACTGGCTAATTGGGTAAAAGATATTTTACCTGCAAACCGCTATTATGTAGGCATAACGCCCGCGATTAATCCGGCTTATTTACATGAATTTGAATCCGGGATCGACGCGGCACATGCGGATCTATTCAATGGCGCTACTTTACTTTTGGATACGCCGTTGAATATGCCTGAGCAAGCCGTCAACCTCGCTTCCAACCTGACCCAGGCGCTGGGCGCAAAAACTATGTTTTCAGATTCCGCTGAGGCTGACGGCATAATGGCAAGCGTGCATCTCCTGCCTCAACTAGCCGCCGCCGCATTACTCAATTCCACGCTGGGACAACCCGGCTGGCAGGAGACTCGTAAAATTGCAAGCAAACCTTATGCGTTCGCCACAGCCGCGCTATCTGACGCAGATGCGTTACGCGAAGCAGTACTTTCAGACAAAGAAAATACATTGCGCGTGCTTGATACTTTCATCGCTTCATTAACCGATCTGCGCGAGGCAATTGCAGACAACGATGCTGACTCGCTAGGCAAGTGGCTAAAGTCCGCGCACACCGGACGCCAAAATTGGTGGAATGGACGAATCCGTGGCGAATGGAAAGATTCCAACAATATAAAGTTGGAAATGCCGACCTTTAGTTCGCAAATGAAACAGACTTTGCTCGGCGACCGAAAAAAAACGACTAAGGGATAAAAAGGTTCATGCCGTGCTACTGTTACATCGTTGAATGTTCAGATGGGACTTATTACACCGGCTGGACGATAGACCCTGAACGCCGCGTCAAAGCACACAACGCGGGGCATGGAGCTAGGTATACACGTATGCGCCGACCAGTGAAATTGATCTATGTTGAATCCCTGCCTGACCGCGCCAGCGCCATGAAAAGAGAGCGAGCCATTAAATCTCTCACACGCGCGGGAAAAATAAAATTGATCGGATAATTCTATCCGCCAAACTCAAAAGTTGACATTCCCCTTACATTCGTCTGCAACTTAAATAATCCGCCGGATTTCGGGAAGTGGATAAGAGCATCCTTGTCCATGCCTGTGCGCGCGGACGTGATGTACAGTTCGGTCATATCTTTCCCACCAAAGACACAGGATGTTACGTTCTGCGCCGGGACTTCGACCTGCTCCAGCAATCTGGCTTGATTCGGGTCCCAGCGCGTGACTTGCGCGCCGCCCCACATGGCGATCCATAAATTGCCTTCTGTATCCGAAGTCATGCCGTCGGGAGCGCCTAATTCCTCAGGGACGGAAAAAGCCGCGCGCATATTATTGATCTGTCCAGTTTGCAAGTCATAATCAAAAGACTTGACTTCGCGCGTGGGCGTGTCAATGTAATAAAGAGTCCTATAGTCTGGACTCCATGCAAGTCCATTTGAGATGCGGATTCCGCCAAGTAGTTTTGTGATTTGTTTATCAGGCGATAAAGAATAAAGCGAGCCATTTGATTCGCGTTCAGCCATGTCCATTGTGCCAGCCAGCAAACGTCCAAACGGATCACATTTGCCATCGTTGAAACGGTTGGTTGACGGTTCTCCGCGTGGGACGGCGATCTCGGTCAATTTCGCGGCGGTCAGGTCCAGGGTCCAGAAGCCGAAGCGCAGGGCAAGGATCAGCTTGCCATCTTTGCACGGCGCGACACATCCCACATAATCGTTAAGTGGAATCACATATCCTTTTTTCCCATCATGGGAATGTAATCGCTTTTCGAGAATATCCACCCAATACAAAGTATTCGTTTTCGCATCCCAGGCGGGACCTTCGCCGAGAGTATTTTTTGCATCTACAAGGAGTTCAAGTTTCATGGTTGGATTTTATCTTATTTATGCAAGCCAGCGTCTGTAATGCAATTCCAATAATTGGCGCTTGACAAATTAGAACAATTGTTCTATATTAGAGAAGTCGTTCCTATTTGCTTATTCAGGAGATTATAAAATGAAAAACTCCTTTCCAATTAAACTGATCCCATTTCTCAAAGATACCGCGATCAAACGCGGCGCCATCTTTGGAAGTATTCTCATCAGCGCTTTGCTGGCGTTTGAGGTATTCAACTTCGGCACGACCGCTTTTGCATTGCGCGATGTGCTTGGCGATTTAACTTTCGCGGGCATAAGTTGGGCTACCATGCTCGCCATCGCCTTCTGCGGCATTGACTTCGCCGGCATTGCGCGCATCTTCACTCCCGAACAAGGACGCGATGAACCCGCTGAAATCTATTATCTTTTTGGCGCGTGGCTTTTGGCGGCGGCGTTCAACGCAACGCTTACATGGTGGGGCGTTTCGGTCGCGATCATCAACCATAACTCTGCAGGCGATATATTAATTGGACGCGATGCAATTGTTAAGGTTGTGCCAATTTTTGTAGCCGTGATGGTTTGGTTGATACGCGTGTTGATCATTGGGACATTTTCCATAGCCGGTGAACGACTCTTCTCTGTCGCGGACTCACGCGTTCCATATCGGAATCAACCGATTAATACAACGCCTCAACCGCGGATATCAAACTTGCCCGCCAATCCTTATCCTCGTCCGGCTCCCAAGCCTGCTTACAACATTCCGCAACCCATTGCGCGCCCCGAACCGACGTATCATCCGGTTGGCATGGGCGCGATGAGCAGTTCCAAAGATTCTTACACGCGGAGGTAAACTGATAAGTCCTTTATAAACATCTCCACTATCCAACCGCCAGGATGCCTGATAAAGGCATCCTGTGCGTTAAGTTAATCTTCAGGTTCCAATGTGCTTTCGCCATGCGTGAGGACATAAAAACTACGCGGCTGATCTTTTGATTTATCGAAAATAAAATCGGTGGCGATATAGCCCGCATGGAAGGCAGTCTCGAATACTTCGCGAGAGAAGAAACGCCAATCGCGGGCGAGTGAAAAATCCGCGTCTTTGAGCGCGGGAAAGTCGGATGGAATCTCGGCTAACGCGATGCGTCCGCTGATGGGCGAAAAATGTTCGGGTGGACGCGGCAGGTTCAAGCCGCCGAAAAGAGACGTGTATAAGGGTTGCAGATCGGCTTGGGCAAAGTCATCCAATTTGAGCGCGCCGCGCGGATGTTTGCTGAGTCTGCTTTCTACGCGAGGCGTGTTTACCCACCAATCCACTTGAAAGCGGTCAGAAGGCAAACCGACGTTTAGTCCGTCACGCATGTCGCCATATTCAGAGCGATGATAGGTATTGCAGACCGCGCCGAGCCGCGCGATATTAAGATGCGCGTTGCGGCTTAAGAGAGGATCATACGTCCACGTGACATGATCGAGTTCCTGATGACGCACCATTTGCCATTGCGCGCGTTTGAGCGCGAAGCCAAGTCCCGCGTCGCGACGATCGGGATGAATGCCCATCATGTGCGAACAATGTTTAGGACGCGGTCCATCGGGCGTGGTTTCGAGACCGGGAAAACCAAAGACAAAACCGATCAGTTGATCTTCAAGAAATGCGCCGAATACAAGTCCGCCATTATGCACGCTCGTAATGAGCAAGTGCGCGGGGACTACATCCGTTTCACTGCCGGGCCATACGGCGCGTTGCAGTTCTTCGACTAATGTCATATCTTCGGGAGTTTCAAGCAGGCGAATGATTGTCATGGTTATTGTCTTTATGAAATAATTTCAGCCGCAGATTTTGTATTGGCGGCAACTACGCGTTATTGTATCAGTAGGGGATTATCGAAAGTATAGATTGAGTTGTTGTTACAAATTGAAATAATCTTGATTTTAGATCGCGACAATCATCTCTTTTGTTTCGATGATTTCTGCCTGCAACTTACCCGCGGAAAGTTCGCGCAGGTCGTTTTGGAAAGCGTCGAAAGAATCCACCGGCACGCGGATAGTGATGGTCACGTCCGCGCCGAAGTCTTCGCCGAGAATCTCGCCGCGTTGATGCGTCACCACAAGCCGCAAACGCTCCAATAAATTATATGGAATTGCCAGCATCGCGACATGCACCGGGACACGCTGTCCGCGCCCGACCGCGTTAACGACAAGCTGTGCGGACTCAGTGTATGCCTTGACCAATCCGCCTGTGCCAAGCAATGTCCCGCCGAAATAACGCGTGATGACAAGCGCGGCGTCACCGAGTCCACTTCCGCGCAGGACTGCCAGCGCAGGTTTGCCCGAAGTGCCGGAAGGTTCGCCGTCATCCGAGAAATATTCGGTCACCGTATTTCCTCCGCCGATAATATACGCAGGCACATTATGCGACGCGTCAGCGAATTCTTTTTTGATGCGCGCCATGAACGCGCGCGCTTCGTCAATACTGAATGCAGGCGCGAGTGTGGAGATGAACCGCGAGTTGAGCGCCACAGTCTCACGGCGGATTTCAAATAAAGGGACCGAGTAAGGTTTGGTCATGGTTGAATTGTAACAAGAACTCTAAAAGTTTGAATGATGTCGGGTAGAGAGAAGAGAAAGCTCTTGATGGTTGCGAGACCTGAAGAGGCTTTGGGTTTACGGTCTATGTGTGTTGTAAAATAGACATCTTGCAAAAGTAGGTTAGGGTCCAGATTTAAGTTCCAGCAATCAAGATGAAGTTTGGACAATCCTTGATAACCAGCATCTTTTCAAAAATGCTGCGGTGGAGCGCTTGAAATCTTCATCTTTGAGCAATTGTACGGTTTTGTACCTTATGTGCCCATTATGGCGCGCTTATGCAAGATGTCTAATATAACTTCCATATTTTTGCCGAAATGAACGGCTTAATTTGCAATCGTATCGCAATCATTTTTTATTGAACATTAATGACCAGCGCTTATAATGATTATATAAGACAAACATGTTCAAAATTTGTCGGGAAGGCGTACAAATGTCTGTTTCTCGAAATATTATTTCATTCATAGTCGCTCTTGGCGTTTTTTCCATGTCCTTTACTCCCACGCCTGTGTACACCGAGACCGAAGTCAGTTCGGCGGCGAGAGTCGTAACCAGACCTGTGATATTGATATTGGCAAACAGAACCTTTGGCGCGGTGAATGTTGTTTTGATCGGCAAGACTTCCAGCGGAAATACCGTATCGTATAACTGGACGGTAAACGAAGACTGGAATGTATACAATTTGGAATCCGGTAAATATACCGGCATGTTCTATGGTTGTAATGGACTGAATGGCAAAAAGGTTTTTAATTTTTCCAGGGGGATAGACAGAATAAAAGTTAAACTTTGTTGTCCATCCCAAAATAAGCCTCCTCATAAAATTTGGATCAAATAATGTTATAAACGATTACAAAACAGATTGTTCTTCCAGGAACGACTGAACCGTGAATCATTCGCGGTTCAGTTATTTAAGCGTTTTTTAGGAATTTCTTTTCTGGACATAAACCTGCGCCGCAAAAACATGGAAATCAGCGCTTTTGGCGGGAGAAATTACCCGCCAAACTGGTCAAAAAATATATTGAACAATCACTTAAGAAAAGTTATACTATACGTGGCATGTTGCCAAGGGAACCTTTTTTCTTTATAGGCGTCATTATTTTGCATTTGCCCACCTAAGGAGGACGCAATGACTTCACGATTACGTATCGCTACCACTTTCCTGCTGCTGACCATGATGTTATCCATCATCCCGTCGGCTGTTACTGTCGCATCCGCGGCGACCACCTGTGACTGGGCGCAATTCGTTGCCGACGTCACAGTTCCGGATGGCACAAACTACGCGGCAAACACAGCTTTCCAGAAAACGTGGCGGCTGAAAAATATCGGTTCTTGTACATGGACTACATCCTATGCGCTTGTGTTTGATAGCGGAGAAAAATTCGGCGCGCCGACTTCGGTGAATTTTCCGATTAATGTCGCTCCCGGTCAGACCGTTGATCTGAGCATTAATATGACTTCGCCCAACAGCGCCGGTCATTTCTTTAGTTATTGGAAACTTAAGAACGCATCAGGCGCCATCTTTGGGATCGGCTCAACCGCCTACAAATCCTTTTGGGCTGAGATCAATGTGACGACTACTTCCGGGACCGGCTATGACTTTACTGCCAACGCGGCTTCCGCGGCGTGGACGAGCGGCGCGGGCGCTCTCACGTTTCCCGGGACAGATGGCGACGCCAAAGGCTTCGCGCTAAAGAAAGACAAACCCAAGTTTGAGACCGGAATTGAATCTGCCCAAGCGGGTTTGCTCTTCGCGCCGCAAAACATTACGAATGGATTTGTCCAGGCTGTGTATCCGGCTTTCAGGGTTCAAAGCGGCGACCGTTTTCAATCCACGATTGGCTGTGAATACGGCGCGACCACATGTTACGTCGCATACCGACTCGACTATCAGATCGGCTCCGGCACGGTGAGAACATTCTGGACCTTCCGCGAAAAATATGAGGGACTGACCTATAGCGTCAATCTTGACTTAAGTTCTCTGGCTGGTCAGGATGTGAAATTCATTTTGGTTATCAATGCCTATGGTTCACCGACCGGCGACCGCGCACTTTGGGGCAACCCGGTTATTGCACGCGCGGGGGGATCTCCTCCTCCGCCTCCAACCGGGACCAAGTTTGATTTCGGTACGGGTTCGTCTCCTCTTGCGTCAGGTTATTCAAGAGTAACTGAAACAACGGCTTATACGTCGGGCAGTTTTGGATGGACCGATACCTCGGGTCTCGAATCAAGAGACAGAAGCGCTGTGGCAAATGATCTGAACAGGGACTTTGTCATGCACAGTTCCGCCGCGCGAACATTTAAAATAGACCTGCCCAACGGTACTTATTCCGTCAACATTACGATGGGTGATAATGACTATGCCCATGACAACATGATCGTAAAAGCAAATGGAACAACCGTGTTGGCAGATGTAGACTCTGCCGTGGGCGGATTTACAACCAATACATTTACGGTGACGGTGACCGGCGGCTCTCTGGCGCTTGAGTTTTCAGACGGCGGTGGATCTGATTCGACCTGGGTCGTGAATACTCTATCAATAACGACTACGGTGCCTCCACCTCCAGCAGACTGTGACCGTGCGCAATTCATTGCCGATGTGACTGTGCCGGATGGAACGACCTTCGCGCCAGCTACAGCTTTCAAGAAAACATGGCGTTTGAAGAATGTCGGCACTTGCACGTGGACAACTGGATACTCGTTGATTTTTGATTCTGGTGAAAAGATGGGCGGCCCGGATTCCGCGCCCATGCCTACGAACGTGGCTCCCAGTCAGACGGTGGATATTTCCATTAACCTTACCTCGCCCAACGCGGGCGGAACTTATCGCGGTTATTGGAAGTTCAAGAATTCTTTAGGCGCGGTCTTTGGCATCGGCTCTGGCGGAACAAAATCCTTTTGGGTTGAGATCAAAGTATCCGGCGCGACGGCTACGCCCGGCGTCATCACTCCGACTTTCACACCGGTCCCGCCGATTGCCGGCGTAATCTATGACTTTGCCGCCAACGCCTGTCAAGGTACATGGTTCAGCGGCGCGGGTCAACTGCCCTGCCCGGGCACAGATGGCGACGCGAAAGGCTTTGTGTTAAAGGTTGTTCCGTCCAAACTTGAGAATGGCGTCAGCGACCCGCGCATGGGATTGATTACCTTCCCGCAAAATGTGAACAATGGTTACATTCAGGGCTTCTTCCCTGCATACAATGTAAAACCTGGCGATCATTTCAAATCCATTGTTAACTGCGAACTCAATGCCACTTCTTGTCAGGTAGTTTTCCGTCTCGATTATCAAACCGGGACCAGTTCCATTCAAACCCTGTGGGCATTTGTCGAAAAATACGAGGGACAATATTATCAAGTGGACCTCGACCTCAGCGCGTTGGTCGGCAAGGATGTGAAATTTATCCTCACAGTTCTTTCCACTGGCTCTGCCGTTGGCGATCGCGCCTTATGGGTCGCGCCGATGATCTATAATCCGGCTGGCGTGTCAACGCCCACAAATACACCTGTGCCGCCAACGATTACAGTCACGCCATCTCCAACATTCACACTTACTCCGTCGCCAACCGGATATAAATATGATTTCGGAACCGCTTCGTCTCCGCTCGCGGCAGGTTATACGCGAGTTACCGAAACGGCGGCTTATTCGGCGGGCGGTTTTGGATGGACCGATACGTCTAGTCTCGAATCAAGAGATAGGAGCGCGGTACCGGATGATTTGAACCGAGACTTTGTCATGAGCAGTTCTGCCGCGCGCACCTTCAAAGTGGATTTGCCCAACGGCAATTATTCTGTCAGCGTTACGATGGGAGATAATGATTACGCCCATGACAACATGATCGTCAAGTCAAACGGGACAACCGTATTGCCAGATGTAGATAATGCCCTGGGAGCGTTTACCACCAATACATTTACAGTGACAATCAGCGGCGGTTCTCTGGCGCTTGAATTTTCAGACGCTGGTGGAGCTGATTCAACCTGGGTTGTAAATTCTGTATCAATTACAAAAACGCCTTAAACGTGACGTTACTCCATAAATAAAAAATTCTCGCTGCCAAACGGTGGCGAGAATTTTTATGGAATGAACAAGGAAAGCAGATGAAATATTTTTGGATATTATTAATTGTCTTTTTGACAGCCTGTACCACAACGGCGACAAATACATCCGCATCTCCTGCGGACCTTTCAACTGCTCCCGTTATCCTGACAGATGCTGCATCTTCAACGGACGCGGCTCAAGCTGAATCCCAGCCTGCTATAACGGAATCAAGCCCCACATCGGGACAAGAAACGGGCGAGTTATATTTTTTCACGTTGCCGCGTCAAGCTGGTCAGTCCATCCAATTGGCGCGCGTGTCTGCATCCTGTGTGACGCGCGTTGATGAATGTCCGCCAGTACAAACAGTTAACGTTCCGTTTCCATTTAATTTCACGTTGACCGCGTTGAGCTGGTCGCCAGATGGAAAGTTTGCCGCGTTCTCGTATTCAGATAACCCAAACGGCACACCGACAAAGATGTGGTTGTTTGATGCTTCAACTGAGATTTGGACCGCGCTTGCCGAGTTTCCATACATTGATCCGCCGTTCTGGTCGCCGGATGGCGCGTGGATCGCGTTTCGCGTGCAAGATGGCATGGGCGGAGAAGATGTGTATGTCGTCCATCGCGATGGCGCCGAATTGAAAAGTGTCGCGGCAAATTTGCCAATCGAGGGACGACCTTATATTATGGATGGCTGGTACACGGAAAATATCATCATGCGTCCGGCGCTGCCGGGCAATGAAGGCATGATCTATTTGGTGCGCGCCAGCGACGGTTTTGTGCGCCCGATGTTTGAAACACTGTTGACCAAATCTATCTTTGTCACCGCGCCGGATTCGAGCATGTTGGCGTATGATGATTACGATTATCAAAGTCAGAATCACATCTTGCGGATCGTTGAGCCGAATGGAGCCAATCCTTTAGAGCTTGCAAAATTTACTGGCGGAAGTTTATATCCCATTGTCTGGTCGCCGGATTCAAGCAAACTGGCTTTCGTTTACCAAAGTTTTGCGGCAGGTCAGCCCAGCGCGGACGTGTTTGTGGTCAACCGCGATGGAACAGGAATCATTCAAGTCTATAAAGGTGTGACGGTGGGTCGCGTGTTGTTCTCGCCCAACGGAAAATATTTAATCGTGGAAGAAACGACATCTGCGACCGGCGGTCATTTAGTTGTGATTGATTTGTCCACGCTGGAGAATCGCATTTTAGAAGCCCCCGGACTCACGCTTGATACAAATTGGTACGCGCCTTCATGGAGGCGGTAAATTCGTAATGCGTATTTCGTAATACGTAAAGAACGCGGCTGTGAATCTCGCGCCTGCCACCAAGTCGGCAAATTTAACACCGTAACCGTCACTGAATCAGAACATCTTGTTGCCCCGGCCATAACCGCGCTCGCCGTAATGGTTACCGGTCCTGGGATCTTCCCGGTCACATTAGGGTCTGTAAATAATTAACTTCCCGCGATGTCGTTGCGAGCCGCCGCTCTTAGTTTTTGGCGGCGAAGCAATCTCCGCATCAGCGAGGGGCTTGCTTCGGGCGAAGAGCAAGAGCGCCCTCGCAAAGACATGGTCGGCAGGCGGGTGAGGGAAACTATATTTTTACGAACCTTATTTTCTGCCCATAAGGACAAGTCCCGCTAGTATTAAAGTGTGAATGCGCACATGTACAGTTGCCAGAAGGCGAATCGGAGTTATCCATACATTGGTCTCTGCATACTTCAGGATTTCCGGTGCAACTTTGATGCGGATCTAGTCCGCAAGAACACTTCAGGTTATGCACAGCAAAGCTATTGGCAAAGAAAGTTTGAGTGTTATCAACAGACAAATTATAAACAGCTGCTGATTTATCAATTTTTATATTTGATGAAATAATTTTTGGAGTGAGTTTGTCTTTTTCTGTTACAAAAACAGTATCCCCAGCTTTTAATTTTGAAATCTCTCTAAATTCATCATTTCCTATATAAAAAGGATGTTCGGCAGAGGCTTCTACTTTGTAGTTTCCTGCAGTAAGTGAATAGTAGTAATCACGTTGTCTTTCATAAATTTGGCTAACTTTTGACTCAACTATTTTATCGCCTTCAAAAGACGTCACACTATCCCCTATTTTAATATCTTCTATCTTCTTGTTCCCCTGTTCTGTTTTTATCTCCGTCCCCGCCAAAAAACAACTCGGCCCCCCATTTTGGCAACAACTAGCATTTCCACTTGCGTCTTGGCATCCATAGTAACCCGCCTCACAACTAATATTTAAATTACCACAACTTGCAGGACACCACCATGTATAGTAAGTAAATGTAGAATAATCAGCATTTCGTTCAGTTCTTTCTACCCATTCCAAATCACAGGAACATCCTTGCGCACTAACCGGCTTTGGTGTAATCCAAAACAGTACAGCTATGCCAAGAAATATCGCAAAAATTATTTTTCGCATTGTGTTTTTAAGTCTGCCTGAACAAATCCCCAATAGTTATAATCCCATACCTCTTTTACTGTTTTAATTGATTTATCCTTAGTTTCATCTATTGTCATAACCACAATAAAATCACCTGTTTTAGTAAGTACATTAAATTCATTTAAATCAAAATAAACATTCTTTTGAACCTTTAGTGATTTTCTTTCTTCACTTGTAGCATTTAGAATATCATCGGTGCAAGCGTTATAAAAAGAGTATGTAGAATTTTGATCCACCGGAAAATATTTAAGTCCCGATTTTCCCCAAACCCAAATACCTGAAAATTTTCCTGTTGTAATACCCGCCAATGTGCCGTTATATAAATTCTTATTGCTAAGTAGTTGGTCATAAGTTTTTAGACAACAAGAAGCGCAGATCAGAAGCGGGTAGATTTTGCTCATTCAAGATTTTTTCTGCGCTGTTCACAACAGCCTCGATATGATCTTGAAGTTTGTTGGCA
>Ga0315268_10000373_pt1 | contig 52711 bp, 52 predicted proteins | sample C1_top_MG_FD_204535 | JGI IMG/M metagenome (GOLD analysis project Ga0315268, IMG submission 204535) | Sediment microbial communities from Yellowstone Lake, YNP, Wyoming, USA - C1_top | ecosystem: Environmental > Aquatic > Freshwater > Lake > Sediment | place: USA: Wyoming | collected 2017-08-01 | reverse complement strand
CGGCTACTGGCTCACTTCGGGCATCCTTAAGGACGCTGCCAGCCAGGCTTTTCTAGCTCAGTTGTCAAAGTGCATGGCCGGGGGCTTTGATACCCCCCGATTTTTGCGCAAAAATTGGGTGACAGGTTTTTAAGCAATCTGCTTTCACCCCCTTTCGCCTTTCAGGTGCGACGCACTTCCGAAGTGCGTCGCACCTAGCCCCTAGAAGTACTTCTGCAGGTCCTCGTACAGGCGCTGGATGGAGGCAGGATCGCTGCCGCGCACCTGGCCCAGCGCCCCAGCCGCCCCGGCGATGCTCTGCAGGGTGCGCGTCCCCGCCTCGCCACCATAAGCGATGCAGAACACGACAATGGGGTTCTTCTGGTTGCCCTGCTGGATGGCTGCCGTGAGGGTGCCCATCTTCGTCTTGCTGGCATTCTCCTCACCATCGGTCAGGACGATGAGGCCGTTGATCTTGTCGCGGGGTTTATCGGCCAGGAGGCGATAGCCGTCCAGGGTGGCATCGAGCAGCGCCGTCTGGCCAGCCGCCTGGAGGCCGTTGACGGCGCGACGCAGGGCGTCGCGCTGCGCCTTACTCGCCACGGCCAGAGGCACCAGCGTCTGGGACGAGTTGGCAAAGCGCACCAGGGCCACCTCGTCCTGATCGTTGAGTTGGTCAATGAGCACGGTGAGGGCCTGCTTGACGCGCACCAGCTTCTGGCTATCGCCCATGGAGCCTGAGGTGTCCACCACCCACACCTGGCGGGAATGGCGCTTGACCTGCCCCCACAGAGTCAGCAGGCGATCCACCGTGGCCTCGTCCGGGATTTGCAGGGCCACCTGCGGCTGGCGCGGGTCGGCGCCATTGACGAGCTTGATGGGCGAGGCAGCGTCGGTGAGGGGCACCTGCGGGTTGACGGTGCGATAGCCAGCGGCCAGGATGGTGCGCTGGGCGGCAGGGGCGACGAGAAAGTCGCCGTAGGCCACGTAGAGGGTGCGCGTCTGCGGCGTCACCCAGGTGCCGTCCAGAAGGGTCAGCGGGTAGTCGGCCCAGGCGGAGCCTTCGCGGGGGTACACGGCGCGCAGCTTACGGGCCGACTTCGCCGTGGTGTTGAAGCGCACCACGCCGCGCTCGGTGGCTACAAAGGCCGAGAGGTAGGCGGGACCCTTATCGGCCAGGGTGGTCAGCGTGGCTTCTTCGCTCTCGCCGTACTGGGCCACGCTCTGTTCCAGGCGGCTGAGGGCGTCACGGGTGGCCTGGCGGTCCAGATCGGCGGCGGTCAGCCCCCAGGACTTGCCAGCAGCGTAGTAGGCCTCGCCCAGGAGGGCCAGGAAGCCCGGCCCAGTCTTGGCCGAGGGGTGGCTCCAGCGGAAGTTGGGGTCGCTCTCCACGCGGCGCAGGAAATCGCCCCAGCTTGGCTGCTCGCCCAGGCTGGCGGCGATGTCTTCCCAGGTGGCGATGACCACGGGGGAGAGCATGAAGCGCCGCACCAGGCCGGTGAGGCTCTCCTGCTCAGTCTGCTGCGCCCAGGCGCTATCCAGCCGCGGTAGCCAGAAAGAAGAGTCGGGTACGGCGGCGTCAAAGTTGGGCTGGCCGGCGCGCAGGGCGGCCTCCATGTCGGCGGGGGCCATACTCAGGAGGGTCACCGTGCCCAGGCCCTGGCGATTGAAGTCGTTGGTGATGGACTGGAGCACGGCCAGGGCTTCCGGGGCCACGGCCACGCGCAGCGTGCCTGCCGGGGACACTCCCGGCGTGGCCTGGCGCGTGGGCGAGGGGAGCAGCGTGGGCACTGGCGTGGGCTGGAGCGGGGTAAGCTGACAGCCCACCAGCAGCAGGATGAGGATGAAGCTTAGCGGGAGCAAGAATCGTGGCCGCATGGTGTCCTCATACAGAGCATAGAAGATAGAGCATAGAGCATAGGGTACGGGGAATGGGGGAATCAGTGATCGGGGAATCAGGTCTCATGCGGAAGCCTGATTCCCTGATTCCCCAGTTCCCTGATTTCCCGATCCCTGATTTCCTGATTCCCTCGTCTCCATATACGTTCTCGCGGCTTTATAGTTGCAAAGACATTTTACCACACCACATTCTACCACACAAGTTTTCAGCCGTCAAGGTGTTCCAAGTGCCACGTTTCAGGTTTCACGTTCCAAGTTCCACGTTCCATGGGGAGTGCCAACGTGAAACTTGGAACATGGAACGTGGAACATGCCCCCGGCTGAGAACTGAGGACTGGGGACTCTGGACTAAGGCCCTACGTTCATCTCGTAGATGAGGCGCAGGCCGATTAAGGCCAGGTCTGGCTCCACGATTTCAATCGCCTCCGTTTCGGCGGCAATAAGCTCCGCCAGCCCACCGGTGGCGACGACGCGCGCCTTGCCGCCCAGTTCCGCCCGTATCCGCTTGACCAGGCCCTCGACCAACCCGGCGAAGCCAAAAACCAACCCGGACTGCATGGAGTGGATGGTGTTCTTGCCGATGGCGTGCGGCGGTCGCGCCAGCTCTACCTGCGGGAGCTTGGCGGCGAAGCGGAACAGGGCCTCGGCTCCGGCAGCCACGCCGGGGGCAATGGCCACGCCGACGAAATCACCCTGGGCCGAGACGGCGCTAAACGTTGTTGCCGTGCCGAACCCGATGATGATGACCGGAGCGCCGTAAAGCTGCCGCGCCGCTACGGCACTCACAATCAAGTCCGTGCCCACTTCGGCGGGGTGGTCAGTGCGGATGTTCATCCCGGTCTTGATGCCCGGCCCGACGACGATCGGCTCCTGCTGGAGATAGCGCTGTGCCAGCTCGACCAACACCGGCGTCAGCGGCGGCACGACGGACGAGAGCACGCAGCCGGTCACGTCGCTGGCCTGCAAGCGCTCCGCAGCCAGCAGGTTGAGCAAGAGCATGGCGTATTCGTCGGCGAGCCTGGCGCGGTCGGTGGCGATCCGCCAGTGGGCACGCAGTTTGCTGCCGTCGAACAGGCCAAGCTTGATGGTGGTATTGCCGACGTCCACACACAGTAACATGCTGCCTCCTGTAAAGCTATTTTCAACATAGTCAGAGGGATGGTTTCATATCGCCGCCGCGAGGAACTTCTCCAGCTCGTCGCGTCTGGGCAGCGAGGGCTGGGCCCCGGCCCGCATCACGGCCAGCGCCCCAGCGGCATTGCCCCACGCCGCCGCCTGGCGGGTGGAGTGGCCCTCCAGCAAGGCCACGGCGAAGGCCCCGGCAAAGGCGTCCCCCGCCGCCGTCGTGTCCACCACGGGGACGCCATGCGCTGGGAGGTGAATCTCGCTATCACCCTCGGCTACCAGCACGCCCTCCTCCCCCAGGGTCACCACAATCCGCCGCACGCCAAGCGCCTGCAGGCGGCTCACTGCTGGGCGGACGTCGTCCAGGCCGGTGAGCAGGGCTAGTTCGTTCTGGTTGGGGAGCAGGTAGTCCACCTGGGCCAGCAGGGCGGCGTCCAGCGGCTGGGCCGGGGCAGGATTGAGCACCACCTGCGCCCCGTGCTGCTTGGCCAGCTCGATGGCCTGCGCCACGGCCGGCAGCGGGCATTCCAGTTGTAGCAGTAGCACCGCTGCACCGGCGAAGGCGGCTTCGGCGGCGACGACGTCCTGCGGTGTCACGCGGGCATTGGCCCCAGGGGCCACTACGATAGCGTTCTGCCCGGCAGCATTCAGGGTGATCAGAGCGACGCCGGTGGGGGCCTCCTGGTCGCGCCGCACGTGCGTGGTGTTCACGCCGTCCTGCGCTAATGTCCGCAGCAGGGCATCGCCAAAGGCGTCAGCGCCTACGCGGCCGATCATCTGCACGGCAGCGCCCAAACGCGCCGCCGCCACGGCCTGGTTAGCGCCCTTGCCCCCAGGAAAGGTGCGGAAATCGCCCCCCAGAATCGTCTCGCCTGGCTGCGGGTGGCGAGGGGCACGCACCACCAGGTCCATATTCAGGCTGCCCACCACGACGATGTGTCCGCTCATGCTCATCTCCGGCCAGATTCTCGCCCGACCAGTGTCACCAGCAGCTATTATGACAGAAAGGCCCCAGAAATGTCAAGTGATTTTCTTTCTGGCCGATTTGTGGTAGAATAGCGTTTGTCTGTAGAACAGATTGCTAACCTGTTCGTTGAAGCGACAGGTCAGCGACCTGTCCTACAAGCTCACAGGCGGGCAGTCCGTCTTACCAACGGGAGGTATTGGCTATGCAACGGGACGAGGTGCTGGCCCTCATCGCCCAGGGCGAGGGGCCAGGCGTGGAGTTCAAGAGCGAGGCGGCCAAGCCTGGCAAGCTGGCGGAGGCCCTCATCGCCTTCGCCAACGCCGAGGGCGGTCTGCTGATCATCGGTGTAGACGCCCGCACAGGTCGCATTGCTGGCGTGACCCGCCCCAAAGAGGCGCAGGCGGCAGTCATCGAAGCCACGCGCCTCTGCGATCCACCGCTGATCATTCCCCTGCCAGAGCTGGTGCCCCTGGATAACGGCCAGAGCGTACTCATTGTCCAGGTGCCAGAGGGGCTGCCCCACGTTTACAACCTCAGCGGGCGCTACCTGACGCGGGTGGGCACGCTGAACAAGCCCCTGGCCGCCCCCGATCTCAAACGCCTGCTCATCCAGCGGGGCGAAATCAGCTTTGAAGCCCTGCCCGTCCCCAATGCCACCTACGATGACCTGGATCAGCACAAGATCAAGCGTTACCTGGACAGCCTGGCCCGCCTGCGGCGAGAGTTCGATGCCCCGGCCGAGGAGATCCTGCGCAATCGTGGCTGCCTGATCAAGAGCGGCGAGCGTTATCTGCCCACCAACGCCGGCATCCTGCTCTTCGGCAAAGCACCGGAGCGCTTCTGCAAGCAGGCGGAGGTGACCCTGGTGCGTTACCCTGGCACGCAGCCCGGCGATGAGTTCCTGCGGGAGGACCTGCGCCAGACCCTGCCGGAGCAGATTCGGGAGGCGGAGGTCTGGCTGGTGGCTAACATGCGCAAGGGCAGCCGTCTGGAGGGGCTGACGCGGGCGGATTTCACCGAGTATCCCGTGGAGGCCGTGCGCGAGGCCGTGGTCAATGCCGTGGCGCATCGTGACTATTCCATCCGCGGCGAGGGCATCCGCGTGACGCTGTTCGCCGACCGCATTGAGTTCTACTCGCCGGGGCGCTTGCCGGGGCAGGTCACCGTGCAGAACATCGTAGACGAGAGATTCTCCCGCAACGAAGCCATCGTCCAGGTGCTCTCCGATCTGGGCCTCATCGAGCGGCTGGGCTACGGCATTAACCGCATGCTCCGCCTCATGGCCGATTGGGGCTTGCCATCGCCCACCTTCCAGGAGACGGCTGGCGGCTTCCTGGTTACCCTGCGCGGCCGGGGCGTAGAGGAGACTGGCGAGGCCGGCGTCACGCCGACAGTAGCGCCGGCCCAGATGCGCCAGTGGGCTCGCCTGGGCCTCAATGAGCGGCAGCTCGCGGCCATGGAGCACCTGGTGGCCCACGGGCGCATCACTAATCGTGAGTACCGGGAGTTGTCCCCCGACATTACGGACGAGACCGTACGCCGTGACCTGGCCGACCTGGTGGACAAGAACCTCATCCTCAGAATCGGCGACAAGCGCGCCACGTACTACATCCTAAAATAGTGATGCGTGATACGTGTTGCGTGTGGCATGTGGCGAATGCCAAAAACGGAACACGCACCACGCAACACGGGTCACGTTTCACGCTGTTCCTGCCCTGCGTAGGCAATCCGCTTACTACGGCTTTTTGCCACTACAGAGCCGGTTATCCCCCCGTTATCCCACATTTATCCCACAAGCGGCGAAGCGCCTCGTTCCTGGCTTTAACGGCAACAAAACCAAACTCCCAAAGCTACCGCATAGCTTTGGGAGTTTTCGTTTCCAGACCACGAATTTTTAGTCCTCAGCTCTTCCACATAACTGATGACTGGGGACTTTGGACTGAGGACTGAGAACTGTTATCGCCTAATCGCGCCGGCGGCCAGCCCCCAGCAGGATGAACACAAAGTAGAGCAGGCTGGAAATAGCCTGGGCCAGGGCGGCCACGTAGGTCAGGGCCGCGGCGTTGAGGACTTTGCGCGCCTCGCCCAGTTCCTCATTGACGACCAGGCGGGTTTTCTGCAGCAGGCCCAGGGCCCGACGAGAGGCGTCTAGCTCGACCGGCAGCGTGACCAGGGCGAAGACAGCGCCGCTGGAGAAGAAGAGGATGCCCAACCAGGCCAGCCCGGTGAACCCCAGGATGATGCCCGCAAAGAACATGATGTAACCCAGGGTAGATCCCAGGTTGACTACAGGCACCAGCCCGGAGCGCAGGCGCATCGGGCCGTAGCCTTCCTTGTCCTGCACGGCATGCCCCACCTCATGGGCGACGATGCCCAGGGCGGCGACGGACTTATTTTTGGCCACCTCGGCCGAGAGCCCCAGAATCTTTTTGCCGGGATCGTAGTGGTCCGTGAGTTGGCCGGGTATGCCCGTGATGTTGACATTCTGCAGACCAGTGGCCTGCAACAGCACCTCTGCGGCCTGCTCGCCCGTCACCTGGCGAGCATTGGGCACCTGCGTGTACTTGGCATAGGTGGATTGCACGCGCCACTGCGCGTACATAACGAGCAGAATAGCCGGTAAAGCAAACACCAGATACATAGGGTCGAAATACATAGCTCACCTCCTGAGTTGGAATCGTCTGAATGCAGCTTTAGTCTAACATCCTGCGGCCATTTTGTCAAGGGCTTGAACATCTAAACGGCGGGGGATCGAGTGCTGTCAGCGTCTCGATCCCCCACCTGGCGTCTCAATCCCCCACCTGGCGTCTCGATCCCCTGCCTGGTGTCTACGGGCCGTAGTTGAAGCTACCGCCATTGACGGACCACAAGCCAATGAGGCGCCCGTTGATCCACACCTTGCCGTGACCCTTCAGGAAAGCGGTGCCAGTGCCCACGGCGGTCAGGTCGACGCGGGCGCCCTCCAGGCGCACCACGATGTCGCGCCCCGCCACGAAGAACCGCCCGTCGAAGCCGTAGTAGATGACGGTGTTGCCTACCTGCACCTTGCGGCCCTCACCGCTGACCTCTATGCGGGCACCACCGCCGTTGTCAGTGATGGCCAGCAGACCTCCCTTGCCGGTGCCCCAGACCTCGCCTTTGCCCTTGATCTGGGCGATGCCGGTGCCCTGAGCGTGCAGCGTGCCCGTGCCACTGTAGTCGGCGTTGTCCGCAAAAGCGGCCGGGACGAGCGCCACAGCCAGCAAAGCGCTGATCGCCAGCGCGGCCACCAGGATCTTGATCTTCTTCATCGCTGTGTCCTCCTTGTGTGTCGTTCAGTGGGCGATCACCAGGGTCGCCCCTACGGAGTGTTGGGAAGGCCAGCCTTTCCGTTTGTTGAGCTCAACTGGTATAACGAGAAGAGGCAGGAAATGTCACGTTTCGGGCGCGCAAAGAGGGGAGAGCACTTGGCTCTCCCCTCCTACAAACCGACCGCTGGTCTTATGCCTCGTACCTCATCCCCTGTGCCTCATCCCTCGTACCTCACTCCTCGCAACTGCGCTGGCCCAGCAGCCGGCCGGAACTGGCCTCCACTACAAACAGCTTCAGATGACCAAATTGCCCTGCCTCCGGCCCCCAGGCGCAGACGATGACCCAAACCGCCCGGCCACGCAGGCTGGTCTTCACCACCCGCGTGGGCACCAGCCCATCCCCGCTGGCAGCGACCAAGTTCAGGGCGCGCCGCAGGCTGGCGCGGTCGCTCGCGCTCCAGCCCAGGCTCGCTGCTTTGCTCTCGATCACGGCGGCCAGGGCGGTCGTGGGCGGCTGGCGTAGGGGCGAGCTATGCGCCCCCCAGAGGTAAAGCTGGGCCAGCCCGTCCAGGCGGCGGAAATCGCCACTATTCGATTGCACGATGGGCAGCTCCCCCGGATCACTGGTGACGATGCTCCAGGGCTGAGCGACGGTATCGGCGGATAATTGTCGGTCGGCCCCACACATGACCACTGCCACCAGGACCATTACTGCCAGGAGAGTCACTCGTTTCCAGGTGCGATCGAACATGTTTTCTCCTTCTATTAATATAACGCTAAAAAGGCTGTTTGGATACCACCTCCGAGACCAATTTTGGGGGGGATTGGCAATTTTCGATTGCCGATACCGAGTATAACACGTGACCGCCTTTTATCGCCTGACTGACCGCTGACAAGATGCTGACAATTGCCTGACGCTCCCCCGCATACGGTGGTCAGGTGCGACGCACCTCAGAGGTGCGTCGCACCTGACAGACACTCCCCGCATACACAAAGACGATAAAAGGTATCCCCACCTGTCACAGGAAACAAAAACCGCCTGGAGGGGCCTCCAGGCGGTCCGTGTTCTTGTCGGCAAACCTTTCAGCGGCGTCGGCCGGGCAGAAGGCTGAGCAAGAAGACCACAATAGCTGCCCCCAGCACGGCGGAGATGATGGGGATGCCCTCTATGCTCAGCTCTGGGGCAATGTTGATGTGCAGGACAGCAACCATCGCTGGTTGTCACACGCCACCGATTCGAATCCAGAGCGTGTGACAACCAGCGACAGCCAGGCACCCACCAGGGCGGCGATGATCGCCCCCGCCAGGCCGCCGGGCATCTTGCGACGCACCAGCGCCTGCCCCACGTAGCCGCAGATGGCGGCCACCATCGGGTAAACGATGAGTTGCGCAAGGCTCATGGACATGGCTTCTCCTCCTCTCCTCTCAGGCGATGCGGTTAGACTGTGCCGCTCTCCCAATCGCCAATCGGCAATCGCCAATCGCCAATCGGTTCAGGTCTCCAGGGCGGCCAGCACCTCTTTGCCGTGCCCCTCTGGCTTGACCTTGCTGAAGATTTTGGCGATGCGGCCTTGCTCGTCTATGATGAAGGTGGTGCGGGCGTTGCCCCAGTACTTCCGGCCATAGCGCGACTTCTCCACCCAGACGCCGTAAGCCTCGGCCACTTTGTGCTCTGTGTCCGTCAGCAGAGGGAAGGGCAGGCTGTACTTGTTCTTGAACTTGCTGTGCGAGGTCACGCTGTCCGGGCTGATGCCCAGCACCACGGCCTCCCTGTTCTGCAAGACCGCGTACTCGTCCCGGAAGCTACAGGCCTCCGTTGTGCAGCCCGGCGTGTCGTCCCTGGGGTAGAAGTAGAGCACCACCTTCTTGCCCCGAAAATCGGCCAGCTTCACCGTCTGCCCACTGTCGCTGGGCAGGATAAAGTCGGGCGCTAAATCGCCTTCCTTGAGCATCTTTGCACCTCCAGAGGATTGTGGTATAATACACCCACACTTCGGCAAATCAAAGGAGAACGTGATGAGGAAGTTAGTCCGTAGCCTTTGGTCCTTAGTCCGTAGTCCTTGGTCCTTAGTCCTTGTGGCTGTGCTGTTGCTGGCTGGCTGCCAAGGGCCCTCCCAGCCTAAGCCCACCCTACCGGCCTCGCCACTGGCGACGCCTACGCTGGCAGCCAGGCCGGCCCCTACCCTCGCCCAGCCGACCTCGCCGCTGGCCACGCCCACGGCCGCGCCGGGCGCTAAGATCGCCCCGGAGGAGCTGGCCTTGCAGCAGCAGGCCATGATCCCCGCGGCCAGGGGCGACATCGCCCGCCTGGGCGGCCTGAATCAATACCAGATCAACGTCACCATTGACCCTCAGGGCCCCACGCTGACGGCCAGCGAGCGCCTGACCTACACCAACCGCACCACGGTGCCCCTGAACGAGCTCTACTTTGCCACCTTCCCCAATGCCCCCGCCAACGGCGGCAAGCTGCGGGTGAGCCGGGCTACCGTGGACGGGCAGGAGCGCCCCACCAGCTTTGAAGTGAACGACACGGCGCTGAAGGTGCCCCTGGCCCAGCCTCTGGCCCCAGGCCAGACGACCATCGTCACTCTCGACTTCGTCACCGAGGTGCCACGGGACAGCCAGGGCGGGTATGCCGTGATCAGCTACAGCCGTAGTGTCCTGGCTCTGGCCAGTTGGTATCCCATCCTGCGTGTCTATGAGGCCGACGGCTGGCACAAAGACCTGGCCCCACCCTGGGGCGACCAGGTGTTCAGCGAAACCGCCCTCTACGCCGTGAACATCACCGCCCCCCAGAGCTGGGTGGTGGTAGCTTCCGGCAGCGTCGTCGGCCAGACGAACAACGCTGACGGCACGGTAACGCAGAGCTACCGCACCGGGCCGATGCGTGACTTCTACATCATCGCCAGCGAGCAGTTCCAGAAGGCCAGTGCTCAGGTGGGCGAGACGACGGTGAACTCTTACTATCTCCCTGCCGATAAGACCTATGGCGAGCAGGTGCTGCAGTTCGCCAAAGACGCCTTCAGCACCTACAGCCAGCGCTTCGGCACCTATCCCTTCGTGGAGTTCGACGTGGTCGAGTCAGCCACCATGGCCGGCGGCATAGAATACCCTGGCCTGGTAATCATCACCGATCGCTACTACAACACTACCGCCCAGCCGGGCCGCCTGGAGTTCGTGGTCGTGCACGAGGTGGCCCATCAGTGGTGGTACAGCCTGGTCGGCAACGATCAGGTGCGCCACCCTTGGGTGGACGAGGCGCTGGCCAATTACTCTGTCATCGTCTATTTTGAGGCGATACGCGGCAAGGGCTACGCCAGCAGCGTGCTGCAGCAGGAGCTGCGCGCCCGGTATGAGGCCGCCGTGCGCAACGGCCAGGACACGGTGGTGGATCAGCCTGTGGCCGCCTTCACCTCCCAAAACTATGGCCCTATCGTCTACGACAAGGGGGCTCTGTTCTTCGATGCCTTGCGCCAGAAGGTAGGCGATGACGTGTTCTTCAAGATCCTGCAGGAGTACTTCCGCCAGTACAAGTACAAAATCGCCGACGGCCCTGGCTTCCTGCGTATTGCCGAGCAAGTCTCCGGCCAGGACCTCCAGGCGCTGTACAAGGAGTGGATTCAGAGTAGAAAGTAGACAAGGGATAAGTAGACAAGTAAACAAGGAGCAAGGGTGTTGTCCACTTGTTCCTTGTCTACCTGTCTACTCGCCTCCTTGTCTACTTTTTCCCTCGCCTATGCCCTCGTGGGCACCAGCAGGCCGTAGTTGCCGTCCAGGCGCTTGTAGACTACGTTAATGCCATTGGTCTCTGCGTTCAAGAAGACGAAGAAGTTGTGCCCCAGCAGTTCCATCTGCTCAATGGCCTCCTCGTCCGACATTGGCTTGAGGTCAATCATCTTGGTCCGCACGATGCGGCCTTCCTCTTCTTCCTCCTCTTCTGCTACTTCGGCCTCCGCCGGCATGACCGCCTCGGCCAGGCTGGGCGGGGCGGGGCTGCGGCCAGCGGCCATCTTGCCCCGGTGATACAACCGCTCCTTGTAGCGCTTGATCTGGCGCTCCATCTTGTCTGTAACCGCATCCACCGCGGCGTACATGTCCGCCGCCTTCTCCTCCCCCCGCAGGATGGTGCCGTTGGCGTCCACCGTCACCTGCACCACCTGGCGAGTCTCCGCGCTGCGCGTTTTCTCCGCCGATAGTTCTGCCTGCGCGGACAGGATGTTGTCCAGGTAGCGATCCAGCTTGCCGAGCCTCTTCGTCACGTAGCTGCGTAGCTGGTCATTCACCTCGACGTTCTTGCCTTTGATCACCAGTGGCATAGGCTCCCTCTTTTTGCGCTCCTTCATCTGGCTTCGCTCCTTTCATTGACGTTTTTATGTTCCACGTTTCACGTTCCACGTCTTGACAATGTTACATTTGTCATTGCGAGCGCAGCGAAGCAATCTCTTTGTTGCGCCACGAGGGAGATTGCTTCGTCGCCTCCCTTCGCCGCCCCTTCACTGCGTTCAGGGCCGGCGAAGGGAGGCTCCTCGCAATGACAGTTGAAATCTAACATTGCCAAGACGTTTGACGTTTGGCATTTACGTCTCAACGCCCTGCACCCAATACCGCCCATTCTCCTCCCTCAGCCGCCCCATGGCCAGCCGCACGTCGTGCTCAAAGATCAGGATAGGATCCTTCTCCAGGGCCCAGCGCTGCAGGCTGCGTTTGGTCTCGATGTTCTCCAGGGGCTCCACGTCAAAGGCCGTCACCCAGGCCAGGCGCTCAAAGTTCACCACCTTGGAAGCCACGTCGCCCAGGAAGATCGCCATCTGCCCGCCGGCTTCAATTAGCACGCTCTGGTGCGCCCGCGTGTGCCCGCGGGTGACCTGGCAGCGCACGGCGGAGTTCACCCGCGTGTCGCCATGCAACAAGCGCAACTGACCAGTGGCTTGCAGCGGGGCAAAGTTAGGGGCCAGGTAGGTGGCCTGGGTACGCTCGTTGGGGTACAGGGCGTCTGCCCATTCCAGGCGTTGGATCCAGTACTCGGCATTGGGGAAGGTGGGCACCGCCTGGCCATCCTGCCAGACGGTGTTACCGCCGCAATGGTCGGCGTGCAGGTGTGTGTTGACGACGATGTCAATATCCGTGGGCGCCAGGCCCAGCCGCGCCAGGCTGCTCAGCAACCGCTTCTCGCCCTGGATGCGGAAGATATCCCGCTCCTTGGACGAGAGCTTGTCGCCGTAACCGGTGTCCACCAGGATGCGCTGGCCATCGGCGATGATGAGCAGGCAGTTGAGGGCCATGGGGACGCGGTTCAGGTCGTCGGGCGTGATAACCCTCGACCAGAGAATCTTGGGCACCAGGCCAAAGGTCGCCCCGCCATCCACCCAAAACTCCCCGTCGCTAACGATGTGCAACTCTACGTTGCCTAGTCGCATGGCCTCCTCTGTCGTTCCACGTTCCAAGTTCCACGTTCCACGCATCACGTTTCACGCTTCACGTTAGCATCTCGCCTTCTTCTCCAACCGCTCCCACTCGGCATCTACCGTCTCCTGGATCGTGCGGATGTCCTCGGCGGTGAGGTGGTTGAAGCGGCCTTGCAGCTTCAGGTACTCCTCCACCGGCAGGCCCTTGGGCTGGCGGTTGATGGTGTACTTCGTGCCCTGCTCCACCTCGTACAGGGGGAAGATCTTGGTCTCCACGGCCAGGCGGGTGAGCTTGATGGACAGCTCGGGATTCGCTTTCCAGCCGGGCGGGCAGGGTGAGAGCAGATGGATGAAGCGCGCCCCTTTGATGGCCTTGGCCTTCTGGAACTTGCGGATCAGATCGTCCGGGTAGCCGATAGTGGCCGTGGCCGTGTAGGGGATGCGGTGCGCGGCCATGATGCCCACGATGTCCTTCTTGGGCTGATCCTTGGGGTGTGGCGCGGGCGTGGTGGTGGTCCAGGTGCGCCACGGCGTAGCCGAGCTGCGCTGGATGCCCGTGTTCATGTAGGCCTCGTTGTCGTAGCAGACGTAGATGAAGTTCTCGTTGCGCTCCACCGCCCCCGACAGGGCCTGCAGGCCGATGTCGAACGTGCCCCCGTCGCCGGCCCAGGCTACCACCGTAGTTTCTTCGTCACCAACCATATCCAGCGCCGCCCGGACGCCAGAGGACACGGAGCCACCGGTCTCGAAGGCCGTGTGCAGCACCGGCACCTTGAGGTTGTTGTACGGGAACGGCCCGGCAATGATGGACCAGCAACTGGCGGCAATGGAGACGATAGTCTTCGGCCCCAGGGCTTTGAGGGCATAGCGCATGGACAGCCCCGCCCCGCAGCCCGGACAGGCCATGTCGCCGGAATAAACATACTCCTCTGGAGGGATACCAGGTATCGTTGGTTGTTTCATGCTCAACTCCCCAGCCAAGTTCCAAGTTTCACGTTCCACGTTTCAAGTTGCGGGGCCCTAACGTGAAACTTGGAACATGGAACGTGGAACGTAGTGTGGAACATGGTTATCAGTGCCTCAGTGTTACCGCTTCAGTCCCACCCACGTCGTCTCCACCTCGGGCTGATCGTGGGTCAGGGTGTGCTGGACGATTGCGGCGATGGTTTGGGGGGTGATGTCCCGCCCGCCCAGGCCGGCCACGTAATCAAAGACGATGGGCCGGCTGGCCTGGTTGCACAGGGCAGCCTTGATCTCCTGGGCGAAGATGCCCCCCATGCCAAAGCCGATGTTGCGATCCAGCACGGCCACCTTGCGCACGCCGGCCAGCTTCTCGCGCACCAGCTCGCTGGGGAAGGGCCGGAACAGACGCATCTTCAGCAGGCCGATTTTGTGCCCCGCCGCCCGCAGATCGTCTATGACTTCACGGGCGGTGCTGGTGGCCGTGCCCGAGGTGATCAGGGCCACGTCGGCGCCGTCCAGGCGATAGCCTTCCACCAGGCCATAGCTGCGCCCAAACTGCCGCCCGAATTCGGCGTCGGCCGCGGCGGCCACGGACTTGGCCTGCTCCAGAGCAGCCTGCATCTTCCAGCGCATCTCCATGTACACGTCCGGCATGGCCAGGCCGTTGAAGGCGTGGGGATCATTCACGTCCAGCTTGTACTGCGGACGATACGGGGGCAGGTAGGCGTCCACCTCCTCCTGCTCGGGGATGTCCACGGGCTCGTAGGTGTGCGAGAGGTAGAAGGCATCCAGCACCACCATCAGGGGCATGAGCACCGTCTCGGCGATCTTGTAGCCCTGGATGATGGTGTCCAGCACCTCCTGGTTGGATTCCACGTAGATTTGCATCCAGCCCGTGTCCCGCTGGGCCAGGCTATCGTTCTGGTCCGTCCAGATGTTCCAGCCGGGGCCCACTGCCCGGTTGATCTCCGCCATGACGATAGGCAGTCGCGAGCCTGCCGCCCAGTGCACCATCTCGTGCATGAGCAGCAACCCATGGGACGAGGTAGCGGTAAAGGCGCGCACCCCGGTGGCCGAGGCGCCGATAACCGCCGCCATGGCCGAGTGTTCGCTCTCCACGGGGATGAACTTAGCCTTCAGTTCCCCGCTGGCGCACATCTCCGAGAGCATCTCCACCACCTGTGTCTGCGGCGTGATAGGGTAGGCGGAAATCACCTGCACCCGGCACAGCTTGGCCGCATACGAGGCGGCGTGGTTGCCCATGATTACTTTTTTCATGTTACACCTTACTCCGTGTTCCACGTTTCACGTTCCATGTTTCACGTTGCCTTAACCTGGAACTTGAAACTTGAAACCTGGAACTTCCTAACCTCCACGGAGTTCTTCCTCGATGTCAATGGCGTTGCGCGGGCACTCCTCGGCGCAGATACCGCAGCCCTTGCAGTAGTCGTAGTCGAACTCGTAGCCGTCGGCGGACAGCTTGTGCACGGCCACGTCCGGGCAGAAGAGGTAGCAGTTATCGCAGCGATTGCACACGCCGCAGGAGAAGCAGCGTTCCGCCTCGGTCACGGCTTGCGCCGCCGTGTAGCCCAGATTGACCTCGCCGAAGCTGGACACTCGCTGCGCCATGGGCAGTTGGGACATGGTCACGCGCTCGACGGGGGCAAAGTAGTCCAGGTTCAACGTCTCGAAGCTGGCGATCTCTGGCTCCACCTCGACAGGCGCCTCAGCCTGACGCAGGTAGCGATCAATCGCTAACGCCGCCCGCTTGCCGGAGCCGATGGCGTCCACCACGCGCTGGGCAACGCCAGCAGCGACGTCGCCCCCGGCAAAGATGCCGACGCCGGTGGTCTCACCCCCGCCATCCACGACGATGCCCCGGCTGGTGGTGTGCACGCCCTCCGGCAAGAACGACAGGTCGGACTCCTGGCCGATGGCGGCGATAATGTGCTTAGCCTCCAGGACGAAGTCTGAGCCTTCAATGGGGATGGGCTGCCGCCGGCCGCTGGCGTCGGGCTCGCCCAGGCGCATCTTCTGGCACTGCAGGCCGACTACCCGGCCATCCTCGACGATGACGCGGCGCGGTGCGGTGAGGTAGAGAATGTCCACGCCCTCGGCCAGGGCATCGTCAATCTCCTCGTCAATGGCGGGCATCTCGGCCCGGGTACGGCGGTAGGCGATGGTCACCGGCGCCCCCAATCGCCGCGCCGAGCGGGCGCAGTCCATGGCCGTGTTCCCGCCGCCCACCACGATGACCCGCCCGTGCAGCGCTGGCTTCTCGCCCAGCGCCAGTTGCCGTAGAAATCCGGTACCGGGAATAACTCCCCTTGTCTCTTCGCCGGGTATATTCATACGGACGTTGCGGTGCGCTCCGCTGGCCACGAAGACGGCCTGATAGTCTTGCCGCAGTTGCGCAAAGGTCACGTCCACGCCCACGCGGGTGTTGAGTTTTATCGTCACGCCCAGGGCTTCGATGAGGCCGATCTCTGCCCGCAGTACGTCCTTGGGCAGGCGATACGCCGGGATGCCCACGGCCAGCATGCCCCCGGCCACCGGCAGGGCCTCGAACACGGTGACGCCGTGACCACGGCGCGCCAGGTGGTAGGCGCAGGAGAGGCCGGCCGGGCCAGCGCCAATGACGGCGACCCTGGGCGCGCTCAGCTTTTGGGCAGGCGGGATCAGAGCGCCACTGGCTACCATCTCCAGGCCATAATCGCCCAAAAAGCGTTCCACGTTGTGGATGCCCAGGGCGGTGTCGAACTGGCCGCGGTTGCAGGACTGTTCGCAGGGGTGGTAGCAGACGCGGCCGCAGACGGCGGGGAAGGGGTTGTCCTCACGCAACAGCGCCCAGGCCGCGGCGTAACGCTCGTCTTTGACCAGATCTAGATAGCCCTGAATCTTCTCCCCCGCCGGGCAGGCGTGGTTGCAGGGCGGCGTCTTATCGTGGTAGACCGGGCGCACGTAGCGCCAGGTGCCCGTCTTGTTGTATAAAGTCGTGCCTAACGACATGGTCAGGTACGGCATCTCCGCCTCCGAGGCGAAGATGATTCTATCGCCCATACTCCCTCCTGGTATGCACAGTGTGGAGGGGAATCAGTAATCGGGGAATCAGGGAATCAGGGCTCTGCTGGAGACTGATTTCCTGATCACTCATTCCCTGATTTCCTCGCCTGCACCTTCTCGTACGCCTCCCGAGCGGCGGCCACGTTGTCCTCTTTTTTGGTTGGTACGGCCTCGGCCACGGCCTCCAGCACCGCCTCCAGGCTGGCAATACCCATGACTTTGGCGCAGGCTCCCAGAATCGCCGTATTGACGATAGGGGCCTGGCGCGGGCCTAAGCGGTGCTCGATGGCGATGGCGTTGGCGTCCACCGTGGCTACTTTGTACTGGTGGGAGAAATTAAGCTCCTGTGGTGGCTGGGGGCTGTTCACCACGATCCAACCCCCCGGCTTCAAGCCGGCGGTCACGTCTACCACTTGTAGAAGGGACGGATCCAGCACCACGACGTGATCGGGGGCGTAGATTTCACACTTCAAGCGGATGGGGCGGTCGTCAATGCGGGTGAAGGCCGCCACTGGCGCCCCCCGTCGCTCCACGCCGAAGGCCGGGAAGGAGGTGACGTGCTTGCCCTCCCGGAAGGCAGCCATGGCCAGCACCTCCGAGGCAATGACCGCCCCCTGCCCCCCACGGCCGTGGATGCGGATTTCAATCATGCCGGCTACCTCCTTGTAGCAGGGTAAAATAGGACGCTGATGAACGCAGAAAACGCAGATAAATTTTAGTTTTTTCTGTGTTTATCAGCGTTAATCTGCGTCCCAGTTTCAAGCCACCGGCAGCACACCGAACAGGATAGCAGGACGCTGATGAACGCGGAAGAACGCAGATTTTTATCTTCCTTTTGGGTGTGCTGACCGTCACGCGCTTACAATCTGGACAATCTTCGCCACTTATGGCTTTTGGGGAAGTGGACGCTGGCGCAACCAGCCGCGTCCAATCACCGTGAACTGCCCCTCAAGTGCGATACGCCGTCTCTGAAGTAAATCAAGGAAAAGTTCCGCTGGTTCTTTGGGAGTGGCTGGAGCAAAGCGAAAATAAGCCACACCGACTGGAACCGGCAGACGGCGTCGGTATATCAGTTCGCCGTAGTCACGGTCGAAGGTCAGGATGACGCGCTGTTCTGCATGTGCTCGTGCTAAGACGGATTCGTCCTTGGCGCCAGGGGAATCTTCGATGATACTGGCAACATCATAGCCAGCAGCACGCAGACGACGAATGCTGGCCAGCGGGACATCCTCATCCGCGAGAAATCGCATCAAGCGACTCCCACAGGCGCGGGTGTAAGGACGAATAACGCCTCTTCCCGCATACATTCTGTCGCAAAGGCAAAGACCGCCTGTAAGCTCTGCGGCGTGAGGGTAGGATAATTGTCCAGCACCTGCTTCTCGGTCCACCCAGCAGCAAACAGGCCAAGTAGAAACTCCACGGAAAGCCGTGTGCCTTTGACTACTGGTTTGCCGAATAACACTTCTGCATCAGAGTGAATGTACTCTCTCCAGTCCATTGGCCTCTCCTTTACCCCCTTGAAGTAGGACGCGGATGAACGCGGAAAACGCTGATTGTTTTATCTTCTGTTTGAGTATACTGACTGTCACGCGCTCACAAGCTGGACAATCTTCTTACAAATCTGCCCATGCCATATCCTCTTCAGGCCGCTCCCAGTCACGGCGGAGAACAGCCTCCGATGCTACCATAGTTTGGTACTTCACAGGCAATAAGCTCCCCAGATTGAGGTGCTTGGAGGCATCGAGGATTTCAATGCCTACAATCATGTCCTCTTCTCCAATGTCCAATACGATGTCCTCGGAGAGTCGCCTGTTAATCACTGCCTGCTTCCGATCGTCCAGGCGGATGTAAAGCAGGTCAGTCTTGACGTTATAGAGAATCTGCATTTTCACCCTCCCACTTCCCGTAGAAGACATAGACCGTCACCGTTACGGCCACGTTCCTTTCTACAGTGTAAACAACTTCCACCCTCTTCTGCTCGTAGTACTTGCCGTGTCGCTTCTGCCGGAAATCATAGACCTTGGCTTTCCCCATACGACCACGCTTGGCCGGAATAGGAAATCCATTATTGACAACGTCTTCGATTTCTTCTTCGTTCGTGCCCCGTTCCTCAGCGCGTTCCAGGGTGTGGGGATCAATTTGGATTTCCACCTCTTCACTCCTTGCCAACTACACCTGTGGGCACCTTGCGAAGGCTTCGCAAGGCACAGGATAGCAGGACGCGGATGAACGCGGAAGAACGCAGATAAATTTTAATTTTTTATGTGTTTATCAGCGTTAATCTGCGTCCCAATATTCACGCCACCAGCAACACCCCAACAGCAGGGTAGTAGGACGCGGATGAACGCGGAAGAACGCAGATAAATTTTAATTTTTTCTGTGTTTATCAGCGTTAATCGGCGTCCCTTTCACGCCGCCAGCAGCACACCCAGCGCCAGGGACACCAGCTTGGAATCGTGGGGGTCGGAGCGAGAAGTGGTAACCAAAGGCACCTTGGCCCCCACCACGATGCCCGCCATGCGCCCCTGGGCGAAGTAGGTGATGGCCTTGGCCAGGACGTTGCCCGCCTCCACGTCCGGCGTGATGAGGATGTCCGCCTGGCCCGCCACCGGGCTCTTGATGCCCTTGATAGCCACCGACTCCGGCGAAATGGCGTTGTCCAGGGCCAGCGGCCCATCCACGATGCCGCCTTTGATCTGCCCCCGGTCGGCCATCTTGGAAAGGTTGGCCGCGTCCAGGGTGGAGGGGATCTTGTAGTTCACCATCTCCGTGGCGCACAGAATGGCCACCTTAGGCGTCTCCACGCCCAGCTTGTGGGCCACGTCAATGGCGTTCTGGACAATGCTGATCTTCTGTTCCATCTCCGGGGCCACCACCACCCCGGCATCGCTGAGGAAGATCAGGCGATCGAACCCTGGCACCTCGAACACACCCACGTGGGTGAACAGTTGGCCGATGCGCAGGCCCTTCTCCTTGTCCAGGGCAGCGCGCAGGAAATCGCCAGTCTCGATCTTGCCCTTCATGGCGATGTCGGCGTGGCCCAGGTTCACCAGCTCCATCACCCGCAAGGCAGCCAGCTTGGGGTTAGGCTCGTGGACGATCATCATCCGATTGATTTCCAGGTTGTGCTCTTTGGCGATGGTCTCGATAGCCTTGCGATCGCCGACCAGGGCGGCGTTGGCCAATCCCTGCTGCTGGGCATCCACGACGGCCATGAGCACCTCCAGCTCGTGGGCGGCGGCGATAGCCACGGTCTTGGGGCCCACCTTCCTGGCCTCCTCCATGAGCTGGGCAAAAGTCCTGATGGGATTCATCTTTGCTCCTTGTTCTGCCGTAGTCTGACAGGGCGATTATACCCTAAATCGCCCGGCGGTTCAAGGGGGGAATCACTGAGAACACTGAAAACACTGAGGGCACTGAAATCGCTGAAACCACTGAGACACGGAGAGCACGGAGTTTTCTGCTTGCCGTGACCTGCTTTTGTGGAAGATACACAAGCTCCCCGTGGAAATGTGCCAGCGCGGGAATCAATTCCGCTTCTAATGGCGTAAAACATCTACTTGGCCAGATTAGAAGCCGAATTCATTCGAGCGCATTGTGTTATGCCAAGCTCTCACACAAAGTGGGTCAAGGCAAGGGTGAGCACTGGAGGCACTGGAACCTATGAAGTCTGCAATCTAAAATTTGCAATCTGCAATCTCCTTGACACTTTCGCTCCTCTCTGCTATAATTATGGATGCCGCAAATTCGCAATTCGCAATCCGCAATTCACAATCCACAATCCGCAATCCGCCTGTGGAGGTAGCTATGGAGGCTTTCCCCACTAGCAAGCCCATCATCTTCGTCCACGCCGATGAAGATGGCGGCTACCTGGCCCATCTGCCGGCCCTGCCCGGCTGCGTGGCTCGCGCTCCGACGGCCGAGGCCGCCGTAGCCGCTGTGCGCACCCTCGCCCCCACCTACGCCGCACTCCTACAGCGCGCCGCCTTCCCCGTACCCGACTTCGCCGACGCCCCGGTGCAAGAGACCTTCACCCAGGTGACCCTCCCCGTAGACCAGGAGCCGCTCGCCCCGGCCGAGATCGCCGCCCACCTGCGCCTGCTGGCGGTGGCTCGCCAGGAGACCCTGGCGCGGGTGCAGGGTTTATCGCCAGAGGCTATGGCCTGGAAGCCAGATGAGAAATCCTGGTCCCTCAACGACGTGCTGCACCACCTGGCCCACGCCAGCGGCTTCTACCTCTCTCGCCTGGTGGTCTGGCCGGAGGACGAGTTCGCCCGCCTGGTCGCCGTGCGCCAGTGGGTGGTGCAGGTCTTTGCGGGCCTCAGTGAAGCCGACCTCAACCACGCTAACGTGGTGTACGGCATAGACTGGACGCCGCTGGGCACTCTGCACAGCCTCCTGGAGCACGAGGCCGAGCACAAGCTGCACATCGCCAAGCTGCTGGCTGCCTATCGCGCCGCCAGCGGTGCCCCCGCCCCCTGGCCGGAGCTGCCCATCCAGCCCACCCCCGCCGCCTACGAGGTCTACCTCCAACCGCACGGCGACGGCGGCTTCCTCGCCTTCATCCCCACCCTGCCTGGCTGTGTGGGTCGCGGCGATATGCGTGAGGAGACTCTGGCCGTGCTGGATCGTTCGGCCACGGAGTGCCTGGACTTCCTGCGCCGCCACGGCGAGGCCATCCCGCCGGCATCGCCCCAGGGTCGCCAGGTGACGGAGCTTGGCTCCTGGGCCACGCCCGACTACGACCTGCGCCCCTTCTCGCCCGCCGACCGTGACACCTGGCTGCGCTGGGCGGCGCTGCGCCGGCAGGAGCTCCTGGACGCCCTGACCCAGCTCCCCGACCCCGCCCTGGACTGGCAGCCCGACGAGAAGGCGTGGAGTGTGCGCCGTATCCTCAGCCACGTAGCCTACAGCGAGTGGTGGTTCGCCCGCGTCACCGTACCGCAGAGCCGCGACCCCCTGCTCCGCCTGGCCGAGGCGCAGCAAGAAGCTTTAACTCGCCTCTCCGCCCTGACCCCGGAGGAACTGTCCCGCACCACCGTGCACGAGGGCGAACCCTGGACAGCCCGCAAAGTCCTCCGCCGCTTCCTGGAGCACGAACGCGAGCACCTGGGGCAGGTGGAGGAGATTTTGGGCGCGTATTGATGGAATAGTGGATGGTATTGTTGAATGCTGAGGAAACCTGGACCTGTCATTAGGTCGACAGGGAGACAGGTATGTGAGGATAGGTTGCCTTACCGGAAGATGCCTATGCAGCTTGGCAAACCTTGCGATCCAGGTAGCTAGTGCTCGTTGCGGGCACTGAAGAATTTTCTACGTTCTGGCAAAGTTGACAAGTAGGTAATTTTGTGGTATTCTATGGAATGAAGCAAAGAAGGAAGCTTATCGCACTTTTTTACCCGTGAGTCGTTTGATGGATAGAATCTCACTTAACCAGTGGCAAGAATACTGGAAGTTTGATCCATATCCTTTTGCCAGCACTGAGGCAGCGAGTGAGGAGACGTATTGGCCTGAGCACTTGGCTGAGCGTCTCGTGAAGCCAGATTGTTTTGACCGTGTCCTCGGCCAAGCGTCCGATCCCAAGACGATCATCGTATTCGCCCCTCGCGGTGCGGGCAAGACGGCTTGTCGGGTGCTTGTTCATTACTACTGTCGGGAAGTGATTGGGCAAGGCGACCAACCTGTTAGCGAAAGGGGTGGGCGTGTCCTGCCAGTTCTCCACGCCTATCTGCACGAAGTGGTGCGGCTAGCGGGCGGGGACATCGCCCAAGTGAGCGAGCACCTCCACGTCATAGAGATCCTGCGTCGCGCTGTGCAGTCATTAACGAGGCTTCTTATCAAGGATCGAGAGTTAAGCGAACGTGTCAGGAAAATGTCGAAGTGGCCGAAGCTCGATTTAGAGTGGTTCTTTCACGTCTACCCCGCTTATCTCTCAGCTGAAAATCTGGCTTTCCTGCGCGAGCAGGTGGGTTTCTTCAGGTCTTTTCGCGTCGTCGAGCAGACCGGCCGTCTAGGTTTTCTGAAAGATGAGAGTAGTTCTGCTGAATACGAACTGCCGGAGGCCGCTATTGGGCTATTGAATGCCAGGTTACAGGCTCCTGTTGACAGCCAATTGCAATTGTTCACTGAGTTAGTTGGCCACCTGGGATTCCAGGCAGTTTACATATTAGTGGATGGCCTGGATGAATTCAGTCTGACCGCCGATGATCCGGTTGCTGGCGCAGCGCTTTTGACCCCGCTCCTTGCTAACCTGACGCTGATGAACACTATCCCCAAACTGGCTTTTAAATTCTTCTTGCCGGCTGAAATGAGACCTTTCATTATCGAGTCCAGCCGAAAAATCCGCCGTGATCGGTTGGCCTTTGAGACCATAACTTGGACGGAGGAAGGTTTATTAGAGATCTTGCATAAGCGGCTGGCTGTATCCAGTAACTTCACCATACGTAGTCTGGGCGCTGTAAGTACTCCAGAACTGCGAGGGAAACTGGAAACCGATTTAGTGCAAGAGGCACGAGGCAATCCCCGGTATTTAATCCTACTGGCCGATTTCTTAGTTAAGACTCATTGTGATCGCCCACTTAACGACCCACTAGTTGAGGGACTAGTGAGACAGTTAGGCGAAGAGGCAGTCTACCTATTGAATGAAGCTGATCTAGCTGAAGCGATAGCTCGTTTTCGCACTGAGGTACTTGTACTTACAGAAGCTCAGATAGTGGAGAAATCAACGCAGCAACCTACAGAGGCTTCAGGCAAAATAGCCGTGCCGAAGCCAGCCGATAGAGTATGTTCTGATTTACCTGCTCCTATCGCCTTAGTGTACCTGGACTATTTGCATCGTCAGGAACCATTTGAAAAATTCAGACGTTTGTTAGATCTATTTGAAGTGACAGTTTGCTTCATCGGTGTTCTATTGTTGTCACAACTCAGGGCATTGGCTGGCTCTCGGACTCCGGCAAGACTCCATTCTGCTGATCTACGACTGCAGGAGACGAGCTTAGGGCTATGGATAGTTGCCTGGGAGAAGCTACCTGGACTGTGTGCCAGTCTGGGCAAGAGTGAATATGCTCCCAAACTGCAACGCCTTTATACCCAGGAGGTTGATCGCCTAGGCGCCTTCCTTGAATTGCGTAACACCTTTGCACATGGCGCGATCCGGGATGACCGCGATTATGCAGAGGCACTGGAGCGGTATGACTTGGATATTCGCCATCTGTTATCTCAGCTGGACTTCCTTGCTCAGGTGCGCTTAGTACGGGTAAAAGACCTCAAGATGAGAGACGGCCATTTCATCCATCTGGCTCGCCTCTACGTAGGCGATAACCCAAACTTTCCCTGGGGGCATATAACTCTAGACGCTCCCCTAGAGTGTGAACAGGTACTTCTTTTGAAGGGGGCTGACGTTTTGTCACTACACCCCTTACTCGTTGTTGAGACTTGCCCAGCCTGTAAACAAGAAGAGTTGTTTTTCTACCAAAAGCTGGAAGATGACCATATGTCCTATATATCCTATCATACTGATCACCGCTTGATTACAGATAGATATCGAACGGATTTTCAACAAGCGACCGGGTTGTAAACGACCGAGGTAGCTATGTCTTCAACGAATGATGTCTCCAAGGTATCTCTATCGTTGTCCGAATGGCTAAGTGAACACGGGCTTCGCGATAATCCTTTCGATGCTGAGGCCTTTCAAGCGGAGACTGACCCGGGGTTCGTTCTTTGTTTCATTCAATTTGGGTATTATGAGGAGATCCTAGGTAAGCCAAAATCCCCAGGGCCCGCTTCATCTTTGCCCGCCGGGGTGCTGGGAAGACAGCCTTGAGGCAGCAAATAGAGCGGGAATTGAATGATGCCTTACTCGGCCGTGAGGGGAAGACGCTAGCTATTGTCTATAGTGATTTCGACGTACTTCTCGAAGCCACTAAAGGTGTGACTAAAGATATCACCCCTCGTATGCATGTAGAGCGCATTATTACTTTAATCGTCTTCAAGTTGTTCGAGCTTGTCATACAGCCCAATCCGCCATTCCGATTTTCAGACTTGAAGAACCCGCATAGCAGACAATTGTTGGGGTGGTATATCCACACTTTTGGGCACTTGCACGCCTGGCAAATCAGCAAAACTCTAGCCTAGCTCAAGGATCTTCGTCACTTCCTTGATCCAGAACTGGTTCTTAGGGGTGGCAAGAAGGTACTGAAAGGCGTAGCTGCGTTTACTCTTCCACCTCTTGCCCAGGGTCTTGTAAGTGCTTTGGATGAGATAATAACCTGGAAGAGGCCGCCAGAGATAGAGCCAAGAATGATTTCGATTTATGACTTGTTGGAAGGTATTATGAATATCTGTGGCGAACTGGGTTTGGATGCAGTTTATGTCTTGGTAGACGATGTGGACGAGCCGCAATATTACGGCGATCTCAGAGATTTTTCTCCGGCTTTCGAGTTAATCCGTCCATTGGCCGCGGCTCCCAAGTTGCTTAGTATCAAGGGGCTTGTTTTCAAGTTCTTTCTCCCCATGGAGATAAAATCGCGTGCTGAGACGGCCTTCCGGTTAGACAAACATAAAGCTCGAGAGGTGCTTTGGAGTGATGAAGATTTGCATAAAGTGCTAAATAAGCGCCTAGAAGTCTACAAGCGTAAAGATGAAGAATGGGCCAGCCGGCCACCACCTCACTTGGATGATTTGTGTGTACCTGAGCTAAGATCTCTGGAAGACAAGGTAGTCAAAGAGGCCCGAGGATCACCAAGGGACTTATTGCGGTTGTGCAATGAGCTCCTGGCTCAACATTTCAAGGAAAATGTTACTCAAGAACTGCTGCTCACTGTGGATTGTTGGCGGGCAGCGCTTAAGGCCATTAAGGAGGATCACCGACAGCAAGCCGAATTCACTGAGCCTAATGCTCAGGCAGAAACCGGAAAGGGGGAGAAATCATGAGTTCTTTACCAGTTCTTGAGCAGGAACAGTACGTTGACCGGGAAGATCAGGTTGGCCTGCTTAGGCGTGCTATAAATTATATACGCTTGAGTGGCCCAGTCTTCCAGACCATCTACGAATGGACGGGCATTCCAGGTATTGGCAAGACCGTGCTCGTCGAGTTGTTACGGGATTTGTGTGTGGAGATAGGTGTGCCTTATGCTCACATTGACTTTGACCCAGACCACAATCCCACTGCTTCGCGTTATGCCACTGAGCCAGTACTACTAATTAAGGGACTTTTCGCCCAACTCGGTCGTCAAAAAGCAGTCGAACTGGAACAGGCAGTGGCTTATTACCAGCAACTGCCATCTGGGGACACCTATCAGCGCGACATGGCCCTGGATGAGGTGGTGCGGGCTTTCCGACGTTACGTCCACCAACTCTTGGAGAAGGATCCAGTGGTATTCCTGTTCGACTCTACAGATCAGGCATCTCCTATCGTCCTTGTCTGGCTAGAGGAGTATATCGTCAGTCTCCTCTCCCAGAATGGCCGTTGCCTTTTTGTTTTCGTCGGGCGGACTCCTCTACACTGGCGTCGCTTCGAGGTGCGCCGCCGTGTACGCACGGATAAGCTTATGGCCTTCGAGCCCAGGTTGGTCCGGCAACAGTTCGAAAAGGATCGCAAGCACCCCAAACTAATCGTACTCTCAGAGCGGGTACATCGTATGACCAATGGCCACCCAATGGGCAATGCGGTAGTGCTGCGCCGCCTCGGTGAATTGGCCGACGCGGGCAAAGAGATAAATGAAGAGACCTTTTCAACCTACGAACCTGAACTGTTGGATGACCTGGTGCATGAGGTCATCAATGGCTACGTCTTCCAAGGAGTCAGGGAGGAACTGGCCAACGCCTGTCGCGCTGTGGCCCTGTTACGGCAGTTTGATGTAATCTTGTTGCGACGGGTGCTGTCCGAACATGTCCCAGATTTCAAGGAGTATCCGCGAGATGCTTATGGTGGTTTGCTAGGACTGCTGCATACTACGCATCTCGTGGAGTGGAATGATGCGCGCAAAGGCTACGAAATAGACCCTACCCTACGTCGTATTCTCGGTCGCCACACACGAGAGAGAAATCCTAAGCTCTATGTCCAGATTAATCAAGCTGCCTTGGAAGTGTATCGGGACTGGATTGAGCGGGTTGAAGACAACCGCAGCGTATATATCATCGAGGAACTGTATCATCAGGCCTGTCTTGGACGGACTATCAATTCCCGGGCCGACCTGCGAATAAAGTTGGCAGAACAACTGCGGGCTCATCTGAACAATCACTACACGCAAGGCGATCCAGAGTTGCTGGCTTCAGCCCTGGAGCGGTTGGACAAGGGGCTAGAGCGCGACGAAGAACTGTGGCAAGATGACGTCATCGGCGGAGGCGGGGTTGCTTATTTGCGGGAGATCATCGCTGCACACAAGAAGCAGGTGGAACAACGTGCTAACATCACAAAGGCAGGGTGATCACTGCACTGAAGCTATGGCTGTCTTAGCCACACGTGACACGTCCATGTTATGGCTCAGTACATAAGGAGTATCGCCATGGGCAATGACTTTTCTCAACAGGAGTATCCCTTTGTAGGTAGGGCTGATGCTCTGCAGGTTTTTGATGAAGTCATTCGCGACCTGACGCGCAAGCAGCGAGTGGTATTCTACCAGGGTGCTGGCGGCATTGGCAAGACGAAGCTGCTACAGGAGATCATCAGGCGATACCATGATCGGGCAGACTTGTTGGTGGCGCCCAAGATCTTGGATATGGCCGTTACAAGAACCCATCGCATTAGCGGTGTGCGAGAGGAGATCATCGCCCTCCTGGGTGAGGAACATTTCACCGAATACCGTAAGAAGCAGGACAGGTTCCTTGCTGAACGGGATAAACCAGAGGCAGAACGGGTGGCCGAGAGCGCCCTACGAGGCCTGCGCGAGGCCGCTGATGAGCAGTTCAAGAAGGATTGCGAGAAGGTTTCTTCGGGTCGTACCATTGTTCTCTTGTTCGACACCTTTGAGCAGGTGCAACGAGAAGACGTAGGCCATTACATATTATTTGACCTTGCCCGGCACCTACCCAACTTCGTATTTGTCATCGCCAGCCGACAGCCGTATCCCGTCGAGGAATTGGTCAGGACAATGGAGTTGAAGGGCCTCGCTCCGGAAGACGCCAAAGCCTTCTTCGCCAGCCGACGCCAGCCTATTTCAGACGAAATGGCGGCTACCTTGTGGAAAAAGTTAGACGGTCATCCCTTGCGGCTGGATATGGCCTTATTGTGGCTGAGTATAGGAACTCTCGGCGTAGAGGAGTTGGTCAAACTTTCCACGGAGGAAAAGCCGTGTAGCCCGTTTGACCGCACCTTGCTGGAACGGCTAAAAATGCTAGGACGCATGCCTGGGGTAATCCCTGAGACCGTTGCAGGAGAAGAACGAGACCGCCAGGAGGCCACCGCTTTTCAGATCATTCTGTTGATGGCCTATTTTAATCGTCGTTTCAATCGGCAGTTCCTGGAGCAGACCTATGCTCCGGTGCCAGGCCTGGCTAGTCTGGACGACGCTATTAACGTTCTGAACAGATTGCCTGCTTGCTTCTTCATAAAGCAAAGGCCGGATGGCGACTTGCAGCTTCATGATGCAATGCAAGACTTGATCCTCAACTGCATGAAAGACATGCTCACGGCCCTAACGGGTGGTCCCTCGTGGACAGATGCCGAGAAGACATTGGCCCAACGAGCCATTGAGGTGTACGATGCCCTAATAGAGGAGACAGACAAAGAAGTGAGCCAGACAGTTGATAGGGAGAAACGGGAAGATCTGGAGCGAAAAGCTCAGGAACTCCGTGCTGAACGACTAGGTTACACGCTGCGGATAGATCTGGATAAAGGCTATAAGTACTTCATTGAGCATTTCGATCGTAATCTAGAGAAGCGCGAATTTGGTCTATGTGAATTGTTTACGGCCGAGATCCTGCCTTACATTGTAAGCATTGAGGCCCCTTTATCCTTCCCCACGGAGAGATGGGAGAAAAAGCCCGCAGAGCCACCCGTCGCAAGAGTATCTAAAGTAACACCCCAGATTTTCCTCTGTTATACGCGACCGGATAGAAGTAAGGTAGAAGATCTCTACGAAAAACTATCCTCTGCGGGGTTCAAGCCCTGGATGGACAAAAGAGATATCCTGCCAGGAGAGCAATGGGAAGTTAGCATACAGAAGGCTATCCGGAACTCTGACTTTTTCTTGGCATGTCTGTCAGTGAACTCAGTCGACAGAAGAGGTTACCTGCAAAAGGAAATCAAAGACGCGCTGACTATTTGGCAAGAGAAGTTGAGTGAAGATATCTACTTGATTCCAGTGCGACTGGAAGAGTGCATTGTGCCAGACGAACTGCGTCGTTTCCAGTATGCAGATTTGTTCGAGAAAGACGGTTGGACAAAACTGGTGAAAGCTATCCAGGAGGGGATGGTACGTCGGGGCAAATAGCCTGGATGGTTACAAATGACAGTATATCTGCAGTTGTGTTGATGAGCTATGCAGGGCATCACAATCGGCTTCCACCGACTAGAGAGATACTATCTACAAATCAAACAGGAGGTGAGATGAAATGGCCCTCACACTTCCACAACGGTTAGAAATCCAAGATCGCCGGTTCCGATTGGCCTTAGCTCGTGGCGATTTCGATAGGGCGAAAGAATTAGTCATTACGGTGGATCAGCAAACCTTGCTATTGTTCGGCTTGCATAGTGCCATTTATACTAGCGATCCAACGCAAGCTAAGAATTACCTTCTAGAGGTATTGGAGATTTGCCAAAAACAGACCTTGGCGTTGGATCAAACCTGGCAGCTTGTAATTATGGAAAAGTGGCTCCTGGAAACACGTAAGAAGAAACCTTTGCTACTTGGCCCATTAGCGCTTGCTCGGCAACGCTTGGGTTGGACTTGCCGCATTTTAGGGCAAATGGAGGAGGCGATCCGTTGGTATGAACATTGCTGTGAGACGACCAAACAAATGGGAAAGGATGGCCTCTGGCTATATGCTGAGGCTCAGAATAGCCTTGGATACATCTACGCTATGATGGGGCGCTATGACCAAGCTAGAGTACTGGTGGGCAACGCTCTTAAGTTGCGACAACGGCAAGGGTGGCAGCGTGAGGTAGGCTACAGTTATAGCACACTAGGGGAGATAAGTCGTTTCAAGGGCGACTATCGTGCAGCAAATCACTTCTATGGTGAAGCTTTGAAAATATTCGAATCGCTGCGCGATCCAGAATGGCAGGCCATCGTTTTGCACCAGCGTGGCGAAAATACTCGACAGATTGCCGGGGAACAGTACAAGCATCAAGAGGAGCAAAGTGCCCAGGAATTGCTCGAAGAAGCAGAACGAGATTTGAGAGAAAGCAAGCATCTTTACGAAGAGTATAATGTGAGACGCGAGTGTTGGATCATGTTAAGACGACTTGGTCGAACGGTGCGTGACAGAGGCCATCTCACTGAGGCCAAAGAGCTTTTCCGCGAAGGTTATAAGATAGCTGTGAGTGTTGGTGATCTAAGGGAGCAACTCGAATGTTTGATTGATCTAGCGGACATCGCTGTTAGGCAGAAAAACTATGCTGAGGTAGAGACGTATCTGAAGCAGATAGAAGAGTTCCCGCAACGTGAAAGGGTATTCCATTACCCCGTTATGAGAGGCATGATTCACATCATACGGGGTGACGCGCTTCTCAAGCAAGAGTACTGGAATGCGGCGTTAGACGAGTATTGCACAGGGTTCACAGACTTGGGAAAAGTGAGCGGCTATGGTCATGCGCGCCTTTCTGACCAGTTGGACCGCTTCGATATGAAACTGGACGAATTGCCTGACGAGGCTACTAAACGCATATGGTGCCGCCGACTCATCGAGGTCTGGGAGAAAGAGGGCCTGGATAAAGAGCTGCCAGAGCTGCCCTGCCTGTGCAGCCGCTACGAGGAGTCATTTGTCTTTTTGGAGGAAGAGTAGCTAGTGCCCGGCATGGGTTTCAGTACTCTCAGTGCTCAGCTTTCGCTGGATACGTGGCTCGCAGACATTAGGACTTACAAACTGCCTGTCACATGGCGCTAAAGACGCATAAGAGAGGCATGGAAGCATCAAAAGCAAGCGAGAGGATAAGCTCAAAGATCCTGCGTAGAGCACGCAGTTCCTTTCTGCGCGTGAATTCCTAGCAGGCCTACGATGTACAACCACACGAAGGGTTTTGCAATTGGCAAGCGATTGGCTGAGTGGTCTTTGAGGCAGGGCGATCTTGCCCAGGCCTTGATTCGATGGCAAGAAGTGTTAGAACTAGCTGCAACCGCCGATCAACAAGTAGAAGCCCTTATTGGCCTGCATCATAGCACATGGACGATTGATCCAGAGCAGGCTAAACAGTATCTAACTAAGGCTCTGAGGGTTTGCGAGAATGCAGGTTTACCAAAAGCTACCCAAGGGCGGTTAGAGCAGTTGCTGGGCATCACCTGTCGCAGCTTAGGCCAGTTTCAAGAAGCGGTTACCTGGTATGAAAGGTGCCGTGCTACAGCCAAGAAGATTGGGGAAGAAGGGGCTTGGTTATACGCCGAGGCCCTGAATAGCCAAGGCTATGTCTATGCTTTGATTGGCGATTATGAGAAAGGCAACACCTTAGTGTCGCATGCCCTAGATTTCAGGCAGAGATGCTATCAGCAGGCCACAGGTCCGAAACGAGCTGTATGGCGGGCTGCCGTTGGCTACAGTTACAGCACGCGAGGTGAAATCGCCCGTTTCTCTGGTGAGTTCCGCTTGGCCGATGCGTTCTACCATGAAGCCATGAAAATTTTCAGGGAACTTCGCGATCAGGAATGGCAAGCCCTAGTTCTGCAACAGCAAGGCGAGAATGCCCGGAGGATTGCCTGGAAGCATCGTAAACGTCATGAGGATGAGCGAGCGGGAAACTGGTTTGAGCTTGCAGAGTCTTATTTGATGGAGAGCAAGAAACTTTATGAGCACTACAACTTGAGCCGAGATCGTTCCAGAATGTTGCGGCGACTGGCGCGAGTAGTACGTGATCAGGGTCGTTTCACTGAGGCTGAATTTTTGTTTCACAAAAGCTATGAACTGGCTCTGGATACGAAAGCCATTCAAGAGCAATTGGAGTGTCTTATTGACTTGGCAGGCATCGCCATAGAGAAAGGTGATTTCGACAAGATTGATGGATACCTTGACCAAATTATGTGTTTAAAAGGCAAGGCCCATCTCTACCCAGTTTTTGAAGCATTGGCATACCTAGTGAGAGGTGATGTTTTCTATGCTCAACATCGATGGGCTGAGGCACTAAAAGAATACAGCAGTGGTTTTGTAGAGTTAGGCCGCATTGGAGGTTATGGTCATGCTCATTTGACTGATCGCCTCGATCGTCTACCAGTGCACCTAGATGGTCTGCCAGATACGGAAACAAAGCTCAAGTGGTGCCGCCACTTGATCGAGACCTGGAATAGAGAAGGCTTGGAAGAAAAGTTCCCAAAGCTGACCGAGCTGTGTAGTCATTATGAGGAAATCATGGTCTTCCTGTCTGAAGGAGGAGTGATAACATGACATCAAACTTCATAACATTGCAAGACAATTTTTCGATATCTGTGCGGCTAACTTCCGACCGCACAGAGCAGACCCCATGTCTTGCTTGGAAAGTCCGCAATATCGCCTCACAGTGTAGTGATTGCGCTTGCTACCTAGGTGGATTATCACCAGTTATCCAAGGTTTTCATCTGACCACTCCTGTCTTCTACGCTCTGGAGTTGACACCGGTATGCAACAACCGATGTCTGGGGTGCAGCAACGTCTTCATAGTCCAGCAGGAGAAGACCACTCGGCAAGGACAGAACAGGAACAACCCACTAGATGCTAATAACTGGCGGGCTGTTCTTGACTGTATAGCTCCCTATGCCTACAGTCTCAAGGTCACTGGCGGTGAGCCGACTTTGCATCCACAATTCCAGGAGATCATTCTTGACATTGACAAGAGAGGCATTCCCTACACTGTATTCACTAACGGCCGTTGGCAGAACCCCCGTGAACTCATAGATTTGCTGAAAAGTGTTTCAAATTGCACAGGTTTGTTGATCTCATTGCATGGTGCTACACCAGAGGCTCATGAAGCCTTCAGTGGTGTTCCTGGTTCATTTGAGGAGACGATTCACAACATCCGATTGGCGGTCGACTCTGGTTTGACTGTGGTTACCAGCACCGTAATCACCAGCCACAACTGGGATGAAATAGAAACCATCGCTGATTTGGCAAAGGATTTGGGCGCTGACCATGCTGTGTTCAGCCGGTATTCGGGGCCTTGTTTGCCACTGGTCGAGCCAACCGATGAGCAGCTTACGGAAGCAGTGACAACCGTTGTGCGGTTACAAGAAGAGGGCAAAAGGATTAAATTCGGCAACTGTATTCCTCAGTGCTTCGTCCCCAATTCTTCCACAGGGTGTCTGGCCGGAGTGGCCTACTGCGCCGTTGACCCATGGGGCAACTTGCGGCCGTGTACCCACGATGACTTAGTGTGCGCCAACCTTTTGGAGCATTCTGTTGAGGAAATCTGGCATGGAAGCGCAATGGAGAAATGGCGGAGTGCTGTGCCAGAAGAATGTAGTATTTGCTCAGCCCTTCCGAAGTGTAACGCTGGTTGCCGCGCAATGGCTCGGCAGACGAAACATGGCAAGGATCCTTTGAGTAAAAAGCCTCTGGCGATGCAAGAATGGCCACAGAAAACACGGACTTTGATTCTCTATGAGTCATCTCATCCATTACGGAATTGGGCGTTACGCGCAGAGACTTTTGGCTACGTTCTGGTAAAAGGTGACAGAATACTACCTGTCCGCAAAGACAAAAAATCTCTGCTGGATGCCTGTGATGGCCAAAGGACATTGTTGGAAATAAAAGCTGCCTTTGGGCCAGAAGGCCTAAGTTTTGTGGGAGCTTTGTACGCTCTCGATTTTGTTGAATTAATCTGAAGTGTAGACCAGTAATATGGATTAGTTGGCAATCGACAGGTAAATCTGGATGACTAGTCTGGGCAAAGCGGAGGTAACATGAGCCCGAGCGTGGATCTAGATGATTGGCTAACCCAGATGGGATTCTTCGGGAATCCCTTTGAGGCTTTGGAGGCAACTAAGGACCCCTACCTTCACGAGTGTTTCATAGAACCAGAGGGCTTCCACGACATTGTGGGGCATGCAAATAATCCCAGGACAACCATCCTCTTCGCACCACGAGGCGGTGGCAAGACAGCGAATCGAGTGATGGTTGACCATTGGTGCCAAAGAGGTGTTGGTGTCGGGGGACGTATCTTCAGCATTGCCTACGATCGCGAAGCTCTTAAGGATTTGTATCTTGCACATGGCCGCAACGTGCAAGCACATCATCATGTTGATGCTATCCTTAAATGTGCCTCTACAGCTATGTTTCAATACCTGACGCGTTATCCAGAGCAGTATACACACACCCTTTTCCGCAGTCGGCGATACTTACACTCGCTTATGCAGACTTACCTGGACAACAGGACTATTGATCTCACCCTAGAGAGACGAAATCTACTGTCTGACCGGCTAAACAGTACACGCATTCGGCAGGCAATCAACGACAAGATGCTTGAGCAAGAAATTTTTGGGCAGATGGACTTGCGGGGTCAGTCAATCGTCGGGTTGATTCTTTCAATGTTGTCCGCACCAGATGAACGAGTGCGTATTGGGCCGATAGGCTGCCGCAATCTGCTAGTGGACTTTGGCGACCTTGCACTGCAGGTAGGGATGGATGCTGTATATGTTCTCATTGATGGAGTAGATGAATTTGCGCCCTTTGACAAGGATCCCAGTGCAGCAGCCACTTTCCTGAGGTCTGTTTTTGAGGATCTGGCCTTGATGGAACTGCCAAGAGTTGCCTTCAAATTCTTCCTTCCCAACGAAATGCAGAAGGACATCATTGGCAGAGAGTATGTGAGGAGTGATAGAGTGTACTGGAGAGAAGTCATCTGGACACAGACCAAATTGATGGAGATGCTTCAAGCCCGCTTAGGGGTATTTAGCCACGGGAGCATATCTACATTGGGGGCTATCACAGAAAAGGATTTTGCAGGTAGCATTGATAGCGAACTCATTCGATGTGCCTCATGGCTACCTCGCAACGTGCTTAGATTAGGGGCCCTACTATTCGAAGTGCATGTGGCTGAGGCATCAAGCAACAGCGCACTGTTGACACGTAATGATTTCGATGTAGCATTTACGCGTTTTAGAGGTGAGGATGAAGACCTGTGGTGGACCAAGATGTTCGGCAGCGCTGAGTAAATCCTCCGGTAATGGCTAATGTGCGCGAATTGAGCAGGAGGTTACAAATGGGAAAATGGATCATCACTGGACTTCTATCGGCGGCTGTCGCCTTCATTATATGGCGTTTTCTGCCACATGAAGGCATCCCATTGGTTATCTTCTTGGTAACGGTCACTTTTATGCTGCTCTCGTTAGCAGGCTTCTTATACACGCTAGCAGTACAAGTGATCCGTTCACTCCCCGTCATCCCAGAGCAAAACATCGCAGTGCTAACCCGTGATGGTAGGCATATCGGATTTCAGGGTCCCGGGCGAATGTATCGCTGGCTTCTCAAACCCCTGTTGTATCCCCTAGACGAAATCAAAACAATTATACCACGAACGCCAATTGTGTTCCAAACACCAACGGAAAGCATACTTATTCGTGAAGGCATAGAAGTGCAGAGCGGGTTGCAGATGAGCTATCGATTGGGGCCAGCTAACGATGATATCTACAACGCAGCATTTAGAGCACCTGCTCCTTTAGGCTGGAAAGATGCGATCGAAAAAACCATAGCTCCAGCGGCATTGCGTGCCATAATGGTCAATGAGACTTTACGTAACTTAATTGAGAATCAGGCGCAAATTAATACACGAATTAGACAAGAAATAAGCGACCGAATCCGCCCGTGGGGCTTTGAAGTACAATGGATACAATTGACGGACTTTCACGTCCCTCCAGCGGTCAATGAAGCTCTAGTACGAGGAATGCAGCTACGCTCTATATCAGAACGTCTCTCTGAGGCAGCTAAAGAACGCCTTAGGGTAATAGAAGCTGCCTTAGCACAGAATCTGGATCCTCGTGAGGTTGTGACACCTCACGATATATTGATTCTGCGCTATATCGAGTCGCTGGAGAAACTAGGCGAAAGCCCCGCGACTAAAGTTGTATTACCATACGACATCCTAGAGGCCACGGCAAGTTTACGTGGAGCCCTCTGGGGTGGGCAAACAACAGGTCAAACACCACAAGGTGCAGTGCCACCAAGTGCTCCCTCATCACAAGCTAGCCCCAGCCAAGCTGTCCCCGCGCCACAGACAAGCGCGCCCCAGCAAGCGGCAGCTCCGACACAACCGGCTAGCCCCTCTGAAGCCCCCGACACCGCACCGGAAACGACCAAACTAGTTTAGCGTTGGACTCCTGTAGGTGTGGTAGAGACCACTTCCGTGATTTGCTGCCCAACAGGCTCATCTGCTGATATTAGTGAAGCGCGCTTGGCAATGTCATCCGGGACAGCGATGCCAAAGGCAAGAGCAATTGATGCAAGGGCAGTGGCAAAGCCACGCCTATAGGATCTCGTCTCTGGCCTGTCGTCTTCTGCCAGAGCTGCTGCATGCGCAGCATAGACAGCGATGAGCCCGTTTTGGATGTCCTCAGTCAACCATAGCTTATTGTGCATTGGGAACCCTCCACAATCCAGCTATCCTATTAGAACACGTGTTCTACCGGAACTCAGTATACCACAGGCAGATATCCAATGTCAAGACCCTGAAGACTTACTTCTATACAGCGACACCTGTCAGCAGTTGAGCATCTTTCCAGTCTTAGTTGGCGAGGAGGGTCAGCGATGAGTAATCTCTTGGAGCAGCCACAGGAAAGACCGCAAGTCAATTGGGCTGCTGTCTCTGCTTTGCTGTTGGTATCTGTCGGTTTAATTGCTCTTATTGCTCTCGCCGTGACGCAAGGGCCTTCACTCTTAAGAAGGCTTTCTGCCTCTACATCTACTAGATCTACACCTCCCTACACCTTCGCCTACTCCAGCGACCTCTACCTCTTCTCCATCAATGCAGCCTATCCGCAGAAACCGGCCCCTGAGCTGGTTCCCCAAGAGACATGTGGCGGAGTAGTGATCACCCAGTACCCAAACGAGGGTGGATTTGCATTAGATGCCGCTCGGAAACCATGGCTCTACGTGTGGTATCACCTGCCTATGCCCTCCTATACGCCTCTGGACGAGTACCTGATGCCTTTCATAGATGAAGCCAGCCAGGACCTTTATCTGGATTGCACGCAGGTGGGCATACCGCAAATGACCACCATCAATAACAACCGGGCCGCGGTTGTCCACATCCAGGGCATAGATCGCCAGACTGAGCAGGAGGTCAAGTGGTATCAGGCAGTGGTTAGCTATGCTGGCCGGGTGTACGCCATCCGCTTCGCCGCCCCACTGGGCACAGGCGAAGAAGCCTGGTCCTGGAAGCAAAGCTGGCCCGTCTTTGAGAAGCTCATCAACGGTATCTCCTTCCGCTGATGAATTTGCAGCAACCTGCAATTTACCGCGGAGTACGCCGAGAACGCAGAGGTTTATCAACAATTTCTCTGCGCTCCTTCGACTATGCTCAGGACAAGCCTCAGCGCTCTCGGCGGTGATTCACCCCTAACGGCGTAAGTCTTGTCAATTACTCTTCCGGAGGTTCTCCGTGCAACTCCTCCCGCAGATACACCTGCTCTCCAGCCTCGGCTTCGTCAATGCTTACCTGCTGGTAGGCGATAAGCTGGCGCTGGTGGACACCGGCATGGCCGGGCAGGCGGGCAAGGTCCTGGGCTACGTCGCCCGCCTGGGCCGCCAGCCGCCGGACCTGGCGCAGATCTTTATCACGCACTACCACCTGGACCACGCCGGCAGCCTGGCGGCGCTAAAGGCCGCCACTGGCGCTACCGTCTACGCCTCGCCCGCCGACGCCGCCGTGATCAGCGGCCAGGCCCGGCAGCCCCTGATGCGCGACTGGCGGCGCTGGGTGGTGTGGCTGGAGGATCGGCTCTTGCCGGTGCGACCCTGCCCCGTGGACAGGCTGCTGAACGACGGCGACAGCGTGCCCATCCCCGGCATGGGCGAGCTGCGAGCGGTGGCCTCGCCGGGGCATACGCCCGGCCACCTGTGCTACTACTTGCCAGAGCAACGGCTGCTTTTCACCGGCGATGCACTTATCAATACCAAAACATTAGCTGGGGCCAACCCGCAGTTCAGCCTGGACATGGCCCAGGCCCGCGCCACGGTGCACAAGCTGGCCGCCCTGGACGTGGACGTGCTCTGCTTCAGCCACGGCCCGCCCATCGTCGGCGGGGCGGGCGAGCAACTGCGGGCGCTGGCGACACGGCTGTGACTGGTAATTGTCGCAGGAGCCACGCAGTTGAGGCCAACTCACCGCCGAGCACGCCGAGAACGCAAAGATTTCCAAAATTCTCTCCGCGTTCTCCGCGCTCTCGGCGGTAAAATCCTGTGAGGAGCGGGCATGGCAGAGAAACCCCTGAACCTGGGGCACAAGGGCTGGAGCGCCGCGGCACCGGAGAACACCCTGGCCGCCTTTCGTGCCGCCGTCTCGCTGGGCGCTGACGGCGTGGAGTTCGACGTGCAGCTCAGCCGGGACGATCAGGTGGTGGTCATCCACGACTTCGCCGTGGACAAGACCACCGACGGCCACGGCCTTGTGCGCGACTTGACCCTGGCCGAGCTACGCCAGCTCGACGCCGGAAGCTGGTTCGCCCCCACCTTCACCGGCGAGCACATCCCCACTCTGGACGAGGTGCTGGACATCGTCAAGGCGATGAAGCTGATCAACATCGAGCTGAAGGAGCGCTCGCTGGCGGGCGAGGGGCTGGAGGACAAGGTAGTCTGGGCCGTGCAGTCGCGCGGGCTGGGCCCGCAGGTGGTGCTCTCCTCGTTCAACCCGCTGGCCATCCGCCGGGTCAAGCAGCTCAACCCCCACCTGCGCACCGGCCTGCTCTACGCCCCCAACCTGCCCCTGCACCTGCGCCGGGCCTGGCTGCGCCCGCTCGTGCGACCGGATGCCCTGCACCCCCACCATGCCATGATCACTGCCGATTACATGCGTTGGGCGCGTGCCCACGGCTATGCGGTGCACACCTGGACCGTAGACGATCCGGACGAGATGCGCCGCCTCATCGCTCTGGGGGTAAATTCCATCATCACCAACCAGCCCGACGTGCTGCAACAGGTGTTACAAGCATGAGGATCGTTTTCAAGCTCGGCCAGCCGCTGCCGAAAGTGGCGGGAGCCAAAGAGGTGGTCGTGGAGGTGCCTGGCGATAGCGCCACCGTGACGACAACGCTGGAGGGGCTTTTTGCGCAGATCCCCAAACTGCGTGACGAGCTGTTCGCCAGGGGCGAGCCTGCCCGCTTCTACTACACCATCTTCCTCAACGATCGCCTCCTGCGTTTCGCCGACGCCAGCACCACGCCTGTCAAAGATGGCGACGTGCTGCTGATCCTGCTGCCGGTGGCCGGGGGCTGTCAGCAGATTGGGGTAGCAGATTAAGCAGAAGGAAGCAGGAAGCAAGAGGCAGGAGGCAAATCGGCGAATCAGCGAATCAGCGAATCAACGAATCAGCGAATCAGCGAATCAACGAATCAGCGAATCGGCGAATCGTCAATCACCAATCGGCAATCGGAAATCGGCAATCGGCAATCCGTGGGGGGGAGTATGGAATTACGGCAATACTGGCGCATCGTGCGCCGCTGGCTGTGGATCGTCATTCTGCTGCCGCTGGTGGTGCTGGCGGGCAGCCTGGCCTTGCGCCGCCCGGCCGCGCCGCTGCATCAGGCGACCATGCGGCTGTCCGTGGGCGTCATCCCGGAGGACAGCGGCGGCAAATACTACACCTACGATAGCTACTACGCCTGGACGGCCTCGGAGTACCTGGCCGACGATTTCAGCGAGATCGTGCGCAGCCGCCTCTTCGCCGAGGACGTACTGGCGCGGCTCAAGGCCCAGGGCAGGAGCGATCTGGACGTGGGGGCGATTCAGGGGGCCACCAGCCCCAAGAAGACGCATCGTATCCTGAGCGTCACGATCACCGCCAGCAGCGACGAGCAGGCTATGGCCATCGCCTCGGCCATTGCCGAGGTGCTGCAGGAGAACGCCGGTAAGTACCTGGCGCAACTCAGCGCCCGGCGAGCGGCCATCGCCATCATTGACCCACCGGCCTTGGTGCCTGCCAGCGTGGGCCTGCGCCAGCAACTCGACCTGCCCCTGCGCCTGGTGCTGGCCCTGGCCGTGGGCCTGGGGCTGGCCTTCCTGCTGGACTACCTGGACGACTCCCTGCGCGACGCCGCCGAAGCCGAGGCCCTGGGTTGGCGCGTCCTCGGCGAGATTCCAGCCAGTCGCCGCTGGCGGCAGCGTATCTGAAACCCACCGTTACCAAAGTAGGGCAGGTCGGCGGCGGTGATAGCACGATACGTTATTCAAGCGGCTTGGCATCCATGGCCCGAAGGCTCAGTTGGCCCAATCACCCCGCCGCCCACCTGCCGCAGGGGATGGCAGGTAGGGCTCTACGCTGTCTGCTGCAGGACGGGCATATGTACATGGACACTTCACGTCAGGTGCTGGAACCACCCAACAAGCCGAGCCCAACCTGCCCTACCGAGCTGCCCCTTTTACCCTTGTTACCCCTTGCACCCTTGTTACCCTTGTTACCCTTATTACCCTTGTTAACCTTGTTACCCTTGTTACCCTTGTGAACTCTGTTTGACTTGACAACAGCCTGTAAACTTGGTATATTGCCCGTAGAACTCCTGGGAGGGGCCTGTGCTATTCAAGGACTACTGGCGCATCCTGCGCCGGCGGGGCTGGATCATCGTTCTGGCGACCGTCATCGGCCTGGTGGGGATGTTGGGCGTGGGCCTGCTGCAGACGCCCAAGTATCGCTCCACCATTCGCCTCTTCGTCGTCCCGGCGCGGCCGGACTACAACCTCTTCCTGGCGGGCAAAAACATGCTCAGCCAGATCGCCCTGGAGGTGCGCAACCCCAGTCTGGCCGAGAAGGTGGTGGAACAACTCCGCCTGGACGTGCCGCCGCTGGCCCTGCTCGGCCGCGCCCGCTCCAGCGTCGAAGAAGACAAGTACATCATCAACCTGAGCGTAGACGACCCCGACCCGCAGACGGCGCAGGCCATCGCCAGTGCCTGGGGGCAACTCTTCGTCGAGGACTACGCCGCCAAGAACGCCGACCTGGATCGCCGCGACCGGCTGGACGTGCTTACCCCCGACCCGGCCTGGCCGGCCGCACCCAGCGGCCTGAAGACCTGGCAACTGGCCCTGGTGGGCCTGCTGGGTGGCATCCTCCTGGGGCTGCTGGCGGCCCTCGCCCTGGAGTTCCTGGACGATACCCTGAAGACCACGGAGGACGTGGAACGCTTCGTGGGCCTGCCCACCCTCGGCGCCATACCGGCTAAGACAGGGAATCAGTGATCAGGGAATCGGGGAATCAGGGATTCTCCTGATCACTGATTGCCTGATTCCCTAATTCCCTGCTTCCCTGATTCCCTAACCCCTGGAGGACAACTTGCCGCTCAGAGAGCTGCTACGCCTGCTGAGATATTGGTGGATCGTCGTTCTGGTGGCCCTGGCTGCGGCCGTGGGAGCTTACGGCGTGAGCAAGCTGCAGCAGCCCATGTTCCGCTCGGACGTGCGTATCCTGGTCAAGATAGCCCGCTCGGACTTCGGCCTGACCGAGGCGAGCAGGAGCCTGCTGGGCCAGCTCGGCCAGTGGCTGCTGACGCGCACCATGGCCGATCAGGTCATCGCCGAGCGCCAACTGGCCATAGGCACGGACACTCTGCTCAGCCGCGTCCGCGTCTACGCCGATCAGGGCAACTTCGCCGTGCAACTGAGCGTGGAGGACCCGGACGCGGGCACCGCCCGCGCTGTCGCCCGCACCTGGGCGCAGGACTTTGTGGAAACCTATAACCAGCGCAACGCCGACATTGACCGGCGTGATCGCATCACCCTGGTCATCTACGATGACGCTACCCCCGCCAGCCTGGCTCGCCCGCGCACCAAGGTGAACGTCCTGGCCGGCGGCGTCCTGGGCGGCTTCCTGGGCCTGCTCATCGCCCTGGCCCTGGAATTCCTGAACGATACGATCAAAACCAGCCAGGACGTGAGCCGCTTCGTCGGCCTGCCCACCCTCGGCGCTATCCCGCAGAGCTAATTTCGAAATTCGAATTTCGGATTTCGAAATTCAGGAGGATGCCATTGACCACTGATTTGCCCAAAGCAAGCACACTGGTTACCCTGAGCCAGCCGCGCTCGCCAGCCAGCGAGGCCTACCGCACGCTGCGCACCAACATCCAGTTCGCCAGCCTGGACAAGCCACTCAAGACCCTGCTGGTGACCAGCACTGACCCCGGCGAGGGCAAGAGCACCACCCTGGCCAACCTGGCCGTGACCATGTCCCAGGCGGGAAATCAGGTCATCGTGGTGGATTGCGATTTGCGCCGCCCTAACCTGCATCGCCTCTTCGGCCGGGACAATGCCAGCGGCCTGACCACCATGATGACGGAGAGCGCGGCCAGGGAGCAGCCGCCGCTGCAGGACACCGGCGTGCCCAACCTGCGCCTGCTGGCCAGCGGGCCACTGCCGCCCAACCCCTCGGAGCTACTGAGCTCGCGGCGCCTGGACGAGATCATGGCCCGGCTGACCCAGGAGGCCGATATCGTCCTGATTGATACACCACCCACCGTGGCGGTCACGGATGCCGCGATCCTGGCCTCCAAAGTAGACGGGGTGCTGGTGGTAATGCAGGCCGGCAAGACCAAACGCGACCTGGCCAGGCGGGCCCGGCTGCTACTGGAGAAGGCTAAGGCCAACGTCCTGGGCGTGGTGCTGACCAACGCCCCGGTGGAGACGGGGTTATACCGTTATTAAGCCTTATACCGTTATTAGGCCATAGAGAAGTCAGCACCCCTGGTGCGGATTAGGCGTCTGTTCGTGTTGCGTGTTCCGTGTTGCGTATCTAAAAACGGAACACGCAGCACGCAACACGGGCCTTTTTCCCAACATCTCCCCAAAGGAAAAATACCCTTGCCCACCCATGTTTTTGAGGGCGATTTAACCCTGGCCGATAAGAAGGCCAGCGACTACGTCTACCTCCCCTTCCCCGTCCCACCCGGCGCGAGTCGCCTCACCGTGCGCTACGACTACTCGAACCGTATGCCCGCCGATGAGAATTGGGGCGGCAACGTGCTGGACATCGGCCTCTTTGGGCCTGGTGGCATCGCCCCCGGCCAGGCCGATTTTCGTGGCTGGAGCGGCAGCTTTCGCTCCAGCTTCTTCGTCGCCCCAGACCAGGCCACGCCCGGCTACTTCCCCGGCCTGCCCCCCGGCCAGTGGCATGTCGCCCTGGGGTTGTACAAGCTGGCCCGCAACGGCTGCCACTACCGGGTCGAAGTAGAAGTAGTCCTCAGTCCCCAGTCTTCAGCCCCTCGTCCCTCATCCCTCGTTCCTCATCCCTCATCCCTCGTTCCTCATCCCTCGTCTCTCGTCCCTCGTCCCCCGGACCTGGAACTTGGAACTGGGAACTGGGAACTTGGCCGCTGGTACCGCGGCGACCTGCACTGTCACACGCAGCACAGCGACGGGGAAAACACTCTGGCCGAGCTAATCGCCTCGGCCAAAGCCAGGGGGCTGGACTTTCTGGCCATCACCGATCACAACACCACCAGCTATTTCCTCGACCTGCCCGGCGTGGCCGACGCCGGCCTGCTGCTCATCCCCGGCGAGGAGCTCACCACCTACTACGGCCACGCCAACGTGTGGGGCCTCCGCCAGTGGGTGGACTTTCGCGGCCGCAGCAGCGCCGATCTGGCCCGCGCCGCGGCGGAGGCGCACCGCCAGGGCGCTCTCATCTCAATCAACCACCCCAAGCAGGAAGGGCCGGAGTGGGAGCTGCCCACGGATTTTGACTTTGACGCCGTGGAAGTCTGGCAGTCACACTGGTGGGTGTCCAACTACCAGTCGCTGGCCTGGTGGGACAGACTGCTGCGCGCCGGCCGCCGTGTATCGGCGGTGGGTGGCAGCGACCTGCACCGCCTGGGCACACCTGAGCGCCCCGCCCCCTACGAGCTAGGCACGCCGTGCACCTGGGTATTGGCCCCGACCCTCAGCGAGGCCGCCATCCTGGACGGTATCCGGGCCGGCCACGTCTTTCTGAGCCGCGACCCCGATGGGCCGCAGATCACCTTCAGCGCTCGCTATGCTGGCGGCCAGGCGATGAAGCGCCATCATGCCTTACTTCCCGAAACGGCGGGCATGATGGCGCTTCAGATGGGCGATGTTCTTCAGGTATCGCCTGGCACGCGGCTGACTCTGCAGGCACGGGTGCAGGGAGCGCGGGGCGACTTGGTGCGTTTGGTCTCGGCCCAGGGCGTGCTGGCGCTGGTGGAAATCACGGCCGACGACTTTGCCCACGAGTTCGTCGTGACACCAGCGGCTGCGGGCTATTACCGCCTGGAGGTCATCCAGCCACCAGAGGCCGACCTGGACAAGGAGCCGTCGGTCCTGATGGTGGACGCCCTCACCAACCCCATCTACGTACGCCTGGCCTAGTGGCAGGACGCAGATAAACGCAGATGAACGCAGAAAAAAATTTAAAAAACCCGCGTTCTTCTGCGTCCATCAGCGTCCTATGAAAGAGCCCCTCGACTGTTAGTCGAGGGGCTTTGGTTTGCCGGGACAACCTCCCGCTGGCTGCTTACTGCGTGGTAATCAGGTCTTTGATTTTGTCGTAGGTGGAGCTGGTGACGATCTTTTGGTCCTTCAGTTCCTGGATGCTCTTGAAGGGGCCGTTCTTGGTACGATAGTCTATGATCTTCTGCGCCGTGACCTGGCCGATGCCCGGCAGGGTGTCCAGCTCGGCCAGGCCGGCCGTGTTGATGTTGATCTTGCCCGGCTCGCTGGAGCCTGTGGTGGCCGGCAAGGGTGGTGGTGTCTCGCCCTTCTGCACGACGTAGAGTTGCTGGCCATCGCTCACCCGTGCGGCCAGGTTAATGCGTGTCAGATCGGCCTCAGCGGTGGCACCGCCAGCGGCATTGAGGGCGTCCTCCACCCGGTCGCCAGCGTGCAGGGGATACACGCCAGGCTTTTGCACCGCCCCGGTGACGTACACCCTGATCGTCGCTGGGGTGCTGCTGACCGGCACTGGGGTAGGCTCGGCGATGGTCAGGGGCGGCGACTCTGGGCGGCGCAGGGCCAGAATCGCCCCGCCCGTCACGATGAGGGCGGCCAGGAAGGCCACTATGTAGCCGCGGTAGCGTTCAATCCAGTCACTCATCGCTCCATCCTCCAGTCATTGCAAGTCCCTGATGGCGCGGCGTCATTCCTGAGAGCAGAACCTTGCCAGCCCTTGCCGGCCCGCCCGGGGCTGAAGCCGCCGGGCTTATGCAACGAAGCCCTGCGGGCTATGAAGCGCCATCACGCCCGCCGTTTCGGGAAGTAAGGCGTGATGGCGCTTCAAAGGAGCCCCGAAGGGGGCTTCGTAGGCTCAGCCCGGCTCCTTCTAGGGCCGGGCGATCTCTCAGCCGTAGTGGCCTGCCGTCCAGATGTGCAGAACAGGACGGCGGGCGCCGCGCCCGCCCTACGCCTATTCCGGCGCTTTGTCCATTGGTTCCACGTGGATGAGCACGCGCTCCAGGTGGGGAATCTGCTCGCGCAGGTGCGCCTCCAGGGCGCTGGTGGCGTCGTGCACGTCCTCAATGGAGAGCTTCTCGTCTACGTTGCAGTGCAGAGAGATGGCCAGGTTGCCGTCCACTCGCCGCACGGTAATGCGGTGGGGATGCTTCAGCCCCGCCTCCTCCTCTGTCGCCCGCTCGACCTGCTCCACGATGTCGGGCGAAAGGGCGGTGACATCCTCGCCGTCGCCGATGTCGCTTCCCCGCGACTCAATGTGCGTGTTGATCTCAGCGATGGCCGGCAGATCGGCGCGAATATCGGCCTCCAGTTGGCTGGCCAGGGCGTGCGCCTGCCCCAGATTGAGGTGACTGTCTACCTCCAGGTGCAAGTCCAGGACGATCTTGCCTTCCACGTTGTGAAAGACCAGGTTATGCACGGTGAGCTGGCGCTTGCTGGCGATGGTGCGGATACGCTCGGCCAGACTCTCGCGGGTGCTTTCCTGGGGATCGGTGTGCACCACCACGTCGGCGTCAGGCACCAGGGCGTGCACCCGCTCTTCGATAGCTGTAGCGATAGCGTGGCTTCCCTCCAGGGGCAGGTTGCGCCCCACGGCCACATTCATGTCCACGAAGGTCTTGGCCCCGGCTCGCCGCACGCGCAGGCGGCCCATGTCTAGCACACCGTCCACGCCGCGCACAGCCGCCGCGATCTGATCGGCCAGGCCAGTGGGGGCGCGATCAATCAGGGCGTCCACGGTGCGCCTGCCCAACCGGTAACTCACGAAGATCACAATCAGGGCAACGGCCAAGGCGGCCACAGCATCGGCCTTCGTGAGGAGAACAGCGTAGCCAGGGAACACATTCTGTCCCAACCAGACCAGGGCCAGCCCACCGATAACCACCGAAGAACTCCAAACGTCGGTGGAAAAATGCAGGGCATCAGCCTCCAGGGCTTGACTACGGTGCTTACGGGCGGCCTTGTAGAGCATCCTGGATCTGTTGACGTCAACAAAAATGGAGATACCCATAGTGAGGAAGGCCCAGATGCTGGCATCAATCTCTACGATGTGGAAGAACAGACGTTGTACGGCCTCGTAGATGATCCAGGCACAGGTGATGAAGAGCAACAGGGTCTCCACCAGAGCAGAAAAGTTTTCCACCTTGCCATGACCGTAGGGATGCTCGGCGTCGGGCGGCCTATCGGAGACACGCACGGCCAGGAAGGTGATGATCGCGGCCACCAGATCCAGACCAGAATGAGCTGCCTCGGCCAAAATGCCCAGGCTGCCCGTAAGCACGCCAACTACTATCTTCATGGTCGTGAGGAAGATAGCGGCCACGACTGAGGTCAGAGCAACCGAGCGTTTTTCCCTTTCCACAGTTGTTTGAGTCTCTATCGTCGTTGACACGTTCCTCCATCGTCGTAGGGCAGAACCGTAGGGCAGGTTTCCATACCTGCCTCTTCCATAGTCGGCTATGGAAAGCCGACCTACAGTCTACAGCCTGCCGCGCCCGCCCTACGCCAGCATCAGCCGCGCATCCACGGCCAGGCAGCCTTGCCCCTGCGGGTAGACGAAGACGGGATTGAGGTCGAGCTCGGCCAGGGCGGGGCAGGCCAGGGCCAGGTCGGCGATGCGTACCAGGACGTCGGCCAGGGCATCGAGGTCGGCGGGCGTCTGGCCGCGAGCACCGGCCAGCAGCGGGTAGCCGCGCAGCTCTGGCAGCATGGCCCGCGCCTCGGCCGTGGTGAGCGGGGCGACGCGCAGGGCGGTGTCCCGCAGCACCTCCGTGAACACCCCGCCCAGACCGACCAGCACCACCGGGCCGAACTGCTCGTCCCGCTTCATGCCCACGATGACCTCGTGGCCGCCAGACTTAGCCTGGCGCTGCACCAGCACGCCCTCAATGGTCGCTTCTGGGGCGTAGGCTTTGGCCGCCGCCACGATCTCAGCGAAGGCGCGGCGCACGGCCGGGGCGTCGCCCAGGGCCAGGCGCACGCCCCCGGCCTCGGTCTTGTGCAGCACCTGCGGGGAAACGATCTTCAGGGCCACCGGGTAGCCCAGGGCCTCGGCGGCAGCTACCGCCTCCTCGACGGTGTGCGCCAGGCGGCTGGCGGCCAGCGGAATGCCGTAGGCCCGCAGGAGGGCCTCCGCCTCGGCCGGGCCGAGCACCGTGCGCCCGGCCTGACGACTGGCCTCCACGGCCTGCAGGGCCGGCATCTGCTCGGCGGTGAGAGCGCTGGTGCGGCCCAGTGGCAGGTCATCGGCGCTATCGCGGTACTGCTTGTAGCGCCACAGCGTGGCCAGGGCGTCCACGGCGCGCTCGGGGGTGGGGTAGACGGGGACGCCCGCCTCCCGCAGCAGGCGCAGGTTATCCTCGCCCGGGCCGGACACGCTCTCCACAACGATGGGCTTGCCGTTGCCCTTCATCTGCTTGACCAGGGCCAGCGTCTCCGAGCGCAGGGTGTTGTCCAGCAGCACCGAGAACCAGGGGAAGCGGCTCTCCAGCTCCGGGATGACCAGATCGGACAGGCCCAGGGCGACGATGCCGTCCACGTTGGGATCCTCGGCGATAAAGCGCAGGCTTTGCGTGTAGGGCTCGGGCGTCATATCGGCAGAGACGTCCACCGGATTCTGCGGCGAGGCAAAGGGCAGCAGCACGCCCTTGATCTTTTGCGTCGTCTCCTCGGTGAAGGACACCACCACCAGGCCCTGCTGCTCGCAACGATCGGCGGCCTCCACCCCGGCCCCACCAGATCGCGTGAGCACGCCCACTCGATTGCCCCTGGGCAGGGGCAGGTAGGTGAGGGCGCGGGCAAAATCGAAGAGCTGCGCCGGATCGCTGGCCCGAATGATGCCCGCCTGTTTGAAGGCGGCCTCATAAACATCGTCCACGCCGACCATCGAGCCGGTGTGCGAGGCGGCGGCCCGGCGACCGGCGGCGCTGGCGCCGACCTTGACCAGGATCACCGGCTTGCGGCGGGTCGTGCGGCGGGCTACCTCAATGAAGCGTGCCCCCTCGCCGGGATGTATGCCCTCCAGGTAGAGAATAATGCACTTGATCTCCGGCTCCTGGCCAAAATACTCCAGATAATCGGTGGCCGTGAGGTCCAGTTCGTTGCCGGAGCTGACGAAGCTGTGCACCCCCAGGCCCATCTGGTAGGCCAGGAAGAAGAGCTGCATGCCGTAGCCGCCGCTCTGGGTGATGAAGGCGATGCGGCCCGGACTTATGGGCACCGGCACCATCATGGCGCAGAGCCGGGAGGCAGTGCTGTAGATGCCCATGCCGTTGGGCCCCACCAGGTGCACGTTGCCCTGCCGGGCGATGGCCAGCACCTCCTGCGCCAGGGCGCGCCCTTCACCGCCCGCCTCGCCAAAGCCAGAGGAGATGACGATGGCCGCCTTGACGCCCACCTGGCCCGCTTCGGCGATGACGGCAGGGACGAGCGGGGCCGGCACAACGACGACGGCCAAATCCACCGCCTGGCCGATGGCGCGCAGGTTGGGCAGGGTGGGCAGGCCCAGCACCTCGTCGGCGTGGGGGTTGATGGCGTAGACCTTACCGGCATAGCCCCCAGAGAGGATGCCGTTGAGGATCAGGTGGCCCCATTTGTAGGGCTCCCTGGCCGCCCCCACCACGGCGATGGACTGGGGATGAAAGACAGCATCCAGGCTGGCTTTGTTGTCAGGCATCTTTCATTCCCACCGCTGAGAGCGCTGAGGCTTGTCCTGAGCATAGGCGAAGGAGCGCAGAGAAAATACAGAAAACCTCAGCGTTCTCGGCGTACTCGGCGGTAAAATTTGGCCTTTGCAGGACAACTGCATAACTCCTGTCATTCAGGTACCCTTCCAACGTTCTTCCGGGGTGCACGGCTTGACGTACAGCCGCTCCCCCTGGTATAGGGCCCCGTCCAGGTCCACGCCGTTCCCCTCCTCGTCCACGACGATGGCCCGGCCGCGAGCCACGCGTCTGGCCGCCCGCGCCCCGATGGCGTGGCGCACGGGGGTGCCAGGGAAGAACGCGGCCGCCTTGTCGTTGACGTACACCGTCAGTTTAGCGTCCATTCAGCTTTGTGCCTCTCTGCGGCGTTGGATTTTTTCCGCCAGCGTCCGGAAATCCAGTTTGCCCAGCCACTCATGCCGTTCCACCGAATAATCCCCGTGGCCAGTCTCAAACTGTTGCAAAAAGCGCACCATGCCTACAGGCCCCAGCTCGTGGGCCAGGGCTTCCAGACCAACCAGGCGGATTTGCTCTAAAGTCATCGTTTGTACCTTCACTTCACTTTTCACCTGAAGCTACGAAGATGCTGACACTGGCCGACTGGCAGCCACAGCTCGACTGGGCGCAGCAGTTCTCGCCCACACAGTCCACGGTCACATTCCTGAGCCCTGCCGCCGTGAACCAGCGGTGCACGTCCTCGCGCTGAAAACCCAGCCAGCGGTCGTGCTGCTCCGTGCGCAGGAACTCAAAGCTGTGCTCGTCCAAGTCGGTGATCACCAGCTTGCCCCCTGGCTTCAGGAGGCGCGCCATCTCCTTGATTGCTTTTAACGGCGACGCCACGTGATGCAGGTACATGTTGGCGAAGACGTAATCCACAGTGCCATCGGGCAGGGGGAGGCTTTCCGCTTCGCCCAGACGGTAATCAATCCCCGCAAAGCTGGCGAACTTGCGCTGCATCTCCTCCAGCATGGCGGCCGACTGGTCCACCGCCACCACCCGCAGGCCCCGGCGAAGCAAGCCCTCGCTGATAAAGCCGGTGCCAGCGCCAATGTCCGCCGCCGTCTGGCCCGCCTGCACGCCAGCCACGGCATAAGCCTTCTCCCGGACCACCTCGGAGAAAAAGCTCTGCCGCAGCGTGTCCCACTGCTGGGCGACATCGTCGAAGTACTGCTTACTGGTGGCTCCTGTTGTTGCGAGGTTAAGCTGCGTTGGCCGCTACAGTCTGTTCCACTCCTCAGCCGTGATCTCGCGGCCGATGATCTCGGCCACTTCTTGTAGCATCATGCGAAGCTGAGGCACAGAATACTCCGCATTGGAGGGGACCGCCAGACGATGCCGCTTATAGACCATGAACTGGTGCCGCGTGCCGGTGAAGGGACCATCAAAGCCAATCTCCCGCAGCCGGCGGATGAACTCTCGACGCTTACAAGGCACCCACTGGCTCATACCTCGGCTCCTTGTTCAGATCAATACCTGCCAGCACCGGCAGTGGATGCTTCAGTTTGAGGCCAACCAGGATCCAGTCCTCCAGCGTGGAACGCAGTTCTTCCTCACATTCGCGCAGAGTAGTGCCAAACGCCACTACTCCCTTGCATAGCGGAATGCGTCCAGCGAATGTGCCATCTTCCAGCTTGTCGTAAATGGCGTGAGCCATCGCCTGTTCTACATAGTCGCTCAGGATAAATTGTGTTGCCATGAAGTACCTCCATCAGGGAGCCCTGTTACCTCCTGTACCCCTGTTACCCTTGTACCCCTTGTACCCCTGCACACCCGTCCCGTGCTACTTCCCTACGATGCGCCCCTCCACCTTCGGGTTCACCGGCGAGTGCGTGCGGATGTACTCCGCCACCACGTCCACCGTTGGGTCGCCGTAGATGGGGTTCTTGCCCTCGGTGAAGGTCGTCTGGCCGTCACCGCCGCTGGCCAGGTAGTCAATGGTCTGCACCCTATAAACCTTGTTAAGATCCAGCGGCTGGCCGCCTACGGTCACCTTGAGGATGCGCTCGCCTATGGGCTTCGTCTGGTCGAACTCGTAGGTCATACCGGAGACGAGCATGTTCCCCGGCCGCCCGGACACCGCCTTCTCCAGAATCTGCAGGAGCTGCGCCCCGGTAAGGTCCACCGCCGTCAGCACGTTGTCGAACGGCAGCACCTGGTAAAGCTGGCCGTAGCTGATCGGCCCCTTGTAAAGCTGGGCGCGCACCCCGGCATTGTTGTGCATGGCGATGTCGGCGGGGCGGTCACCGGCCTGGTTCGCCGCCCGCATGGCGTCCACGATCAGGTTACCCAGCAGGCACTCGCCGGAATAGCAGCTCTCCGTCATGTCTACCAGGCTCTCGCCAATGGGCCGACGCATGATCACACTGGCCTCGTCCAGGCGTTTCTGGACGATTTGGGCCACCGCGGCGTTCGGTATTGTCTTGGTGCTGACCACGGCCACCAGCTCGTCCTGCGTCTTGGCGCCGACGATCTTCTTTGTCTTCTTGTCAATGGCCAGCTCCAGCCGCCCCAGGTACTTGCCCTTGCTCCCCGCCTGCACGATGAGGGCCTCGCCCACGCGGCGGGCGTTGCGCAGCTCCACGTGGGTATGCCCGCCAACGATAATGTCGATCCCCGGCACCTTCTCCGCCAGCTCGGTGTCACCGTCCTGGCCTGGGTAGCTGGAGGCCAGGCCCAGGTGGCTCAGCACGATAACGATGTCTGACTGCTGGCGCACCTCCGGCAGGTACTTCCGCACGGCCTCCGTGCCCGAGGAGAACTTCAGCCCCTGCACGGCGCTGGCCTTGATGATGGCCGAGCTGGGATACGTCAGGCCGATGATGCCGAAGCGCACGCCGGCCACCGTCTTGATAATGTACGGCTTAAGATAAGGCGGCGTCTTGCCCGTGGCCTCCTCGACCAGGTTGGCGGCCAGGAAGGGAAACTTGGCCTCCGCCGCCCGATCCCGCAGCACCTCCCAGCCGAAGTCAAAGTCGTGGTTGCCGGGGGCCGCGGCATCGTACCCGGCCAGATTCATACAGGCGACGACGGTCTGGCCTTTGTCCTGGTTAGACGGAAACGTACCTTGCCAGATGTCGCCGGCGTCCAGCACCAGCACTCGCCCGCCGTACTCCCGGCGGAAGCCGTCAATGAACCCCGCCAGGTACGCCGAGCCGCCGTTGACGAAGCTCTTACCCCCCACGGTGATCTTTTCGCCTTCCATGCTGCCGTGGAAGTCGTTGGTGTGCAGAATAGCCACCGTCTCCGTGGGCGAGAACAGGCCACCTGTGTAGGCGATAGCCAGTCCACCAGCCACCAGTACGAAGATAGCGACAAGGACAAGGAGTGCCAGCAAAGCTCGTTTCTTCATGGTTCACTTCCTTCCTATGGGGCGAAGGAATCAGGGAATCAGGAAATCCGGACTCAGCAGTGGCCTGATTCCCTGATCACTGATTCCCCGATCACTGATTCCCTGCCTTCCCCATAACTGATTCTCATGTAGTGTTTAGCGGCGCAAGAGACGACGAATAAGTCGATTCCGCTTTTTGTGGTATCCTGTCTCCAAAATATGGGGAGAGGTACCATGGACATTCGTCTGGAGTTTTCAGGTTGCACCTTACC
>Ga0315268_10000372_pt1 | contig 52769 bp, 45 predicted proteins | sample C1_top_MG_FD_204535 | JGI IMG/M metagenome (GOLD analysis project Ga0315268, IMG submission 204535) | Sediment microbial communities from Yellowstone Lake, YNP, Wyoming, USA - C1_top | ecosystem: Environmental > Aquatic > Freshwater > Lake > Sediment | place: USA: Wyoming | collected 2017-08-01 | reverse complement strand
GGTCTGCTTGCGCGGAAGCCGATTGTTCTTGAGCATCATGGTTTTCAGGCCATCTGCCCCAACGGCCAGCTTTTCTACGAACCCGCGCAGACTCCTTGTCCCGGCCACTTCATGGCCGGGCGTTATGGGAAATGCCTGGGCTGCAATGCGGCTGAGGGGTGGGTGGCGAGCGGCAAACTCTGGCTGCTCACGTTTGTGCGCCGGGTTTTGGCCCTGCGCGTCGCGGCCAATATCACCCCGGTGCAATGCCTTGTTCCTCTTCTTCAGTTGCCGCGTACGCAGGCCATTTCCCATGGTCTGGATACTTCACGCATTTTTCCGGAACGGCCCGCGCCGCCAGGCATTCCCGTCATCGCTTATCAGGGGCGCCTGGTCACGACCAAAGGTATCCGCGTTCTCTTTGAAGCCGCGCGCCAACTGAAAGAGAAATCCGTAGCGTTCGTGCTGCATGTCATCGGCGGCGGTTCCGAGCGCGCTTCGTTGGAATCTCTCGCCGGCGAATGGAAGATCGCTCCACATGTGCGGTTTTACGGGTCCCTCCCTGCGGAGGCACTGGACGCCGCGCTGGCGGAGGCTGCCGTGGTGGTTGTCCCTTCGCTCGGCGGAGAAGTCTTCGGCCTGGTAGTGGCGGAGAATATGCTGCGGGGGCTGCCGGTGGTGGCTTCGGACCTGGGCGCTTTCGTGGAAGTGATGGGAGAAGCCGGGGTGACGTTTCGCACGGGCGATGCGCAGGAGCTTGCGCAGGCGCTCGCGCGGCTGCTGGAGAATCCCGCGCTGGACGGATCATTGGGACAGCGGGCACGCCAGCGCGTGCTGGATTTCTTCGGGTTGGGCCGTATGATAGACAGTCACGCGAATGTGTATCGCAAGCTGTATGGCGCAAGGATCCGATGATGCCGCACACAACGACGAATTCCGGACTGCATGAATTTGTTTTCGAACAGGTTCTGCGGCGCTATGCCCACGATGGGGCCCGCGCCGCCGACCTCGGCGCGGGTCCTGGCGCCATGGCGGAAAGGCTGCAATCGCTCGGTTGCGATGTGGTCGCCGTTGACCGGGATGCCCGCGGTTACGAGGCCAAGCTCCCGCACGTTTCCCTGGATTTCAACCAGCCGGATTTTGCTTCGCAGCTTACTCCGGAATCCTTCGCGTTGCTCACGGCCATCGAAGTCCTTGAACATGTGGAAAGCCCGATTGGATTCTTACGCAATATTGGCCGGCTTCTCGCTCCGGACGGAGTCGCGGTCTTGACTACGCCCAACGTGGATTCCCTGCCGGCGCGCATCAAGTTTCTTTTGGCAGGGAAGATCCGCACCATGGATGAGCATGGCGAGCCGACGCACATCTCCCCGATTTTCTGGGATCTTCTCCGGCGCCAGTATCTGCCGCTGGCAGGATTGCAACTCCGAGAGCATTTCGTTTTTCCGCCTCACGGCTTTCAGCTCACGCGCCAACCGCTGGCCTGGCTTCTGCGGGTCGCCGCCGCGCCTTTTCCGGGGGATTGCCTGCTTGGGGACAATCACGTCCTGGTGCTCGGCCGGTTGCCATGAGAATGGGAATCAGCCCCAGGGGAGAAGGCAGGCGCAGCGCGAAATTGCTGGCTCCGCTTCTGATTCTGGGCGTGCTGGCGCTGGCCTGGTGGGCAGCCACCACGATTTTGTCGGATGATTCCATTCCTTTTGTCTACGCGGGGCTGCTCCTGGCCGCCGCGGTGGTCGTCCTGGCGACACTGAAGAACTGGAGAAGAGGGGTCTATCTGTTCCTCGGCTGGCTGGTGTTCGAAGACCTGGTCCGGAAATATCTTGGCAATAATATGGCGGTTTACTTCGGCAAGGATATTCTTGCGGCCGTGGTGTACATCTCGTTTCTGGGGGCGGTGCGGCGCAGGGAAGTGCGGATTATGCGCCCGCCTTTTTCCGTGCCACTGCTGGTGTTCATCTGGTTTGGAGTCTTGCAGGTCTTTAATTTCGGCTCGGGAAGCATATTTTTCGGTTTGCTGGGATTGAAGCTCTATTTCTATTATGTGCCGATGTTCTTCGTGGGATACGCGCTGTTTGAATCGGAAAGCGATCTGCGGCGTTTCTATTCGTTCAATACGTTTTTGGCCCTGGTGATTGGAGGGCTGGGTATTGCGCAATCCATTCTGGGGCCGAAATTTCTGAACCCGGCGGTGCTCCAGGAGGATATTCGGGGGTTGAGTACGCTCTATCGAACCGCTCCGATTTCGGGTGTGTCCGCCTATCGCGCCAATTCCGTATTCGTGGGCGCCGGGCGTTATGCGGATTTTCTGCTTCTCAATGCTCTCATTGTTTTCGGTTTTTCCGGCTACCTTTTGCTGCGGTATCGGAAAGGGCGAATGCTGTCCTTCACGACGCTTGGCGTGGTGGCCCTGGCCGCCGTGATGAGCGCAGGACGCGGGCCTTTCATGTGGGTCGGGGGAAGTCTGATGGTGGGCTCCGCGGCATTCCTGTGGGGCGCGCCGTGGAGACAGGGCGAAGCGCTAAAGATCATTCGCGCGATTCCGCGAGTCCTGCTCGTCGTGGTGCTGGCGGTCGCCGGACTCACGGTTGCCTACCCGGAGGCGGTGAGTTCGCGTTTTGCCATCTATTCGGAGACGCTTATGCCGGATAGCCCGACTAGCGAGCTGAGCAGCCGCACATTTTTCTATCCCCTGGACAATGTCAGGAAGGCCTTCCTGTATCCGCGCTGGCCGTACGGATATGGAATCGGAACCGCTTCCGTCGGCTTGCAGTATGTGAGCCGCATCTTGAAGATCCCCAGCATGAATATTGGCGTGGAGAGCGGCTACGGAAATCTGATCGTTGAGCTGGGCATCGCGGGCTTGTTTCTCTGGCTGGTGTGGACCGTGGCGGTCGTGCTTTCCGCCTGGCGCGTGGTGCTCAAGCTCCGGGGAACGCCGTGGTTTCCCGTGGGGTTCATGAATTTCTTTTATGCGTTTCTTCTCTTGATTCCCATGTCCTTTGTGAGCTTCGTGGCCTATCAGGATTTTCTCCTGAACGCCTATCTGTGGCTGCTCCTGGGAATTCTTTTCCGGCTGCCGGATTTCGTTCTTTCCGAACAGGCCGCGGTTGCGGCCGCGCAAATAGCCGCGCAGGCGGCGGAGCAGCGGGGTACATAGCGTGCGCCTCGCGGTGGTTTCGCCGTTTCTCGATCGCAGTCACGGCACGGAACGGTGCATCGTCGAGCAGATTGAGCGGCTGGCGCGGCTGCCGGGATGGGAGATTCACGTCTATTCCCAGCGTGTCGAGCAGGTTGCGGGCGTGAGCCGGGATTTTTCTCCGGGGCAGATTGTCTGGCACAAGATTCCGGCGATTCCCGGGCCGCACCTGCTGCAATACGTGTGGTGGTTTGCCGCGAATCATGTTTACCGCTGGCGCGACCGCCGTTCCGGAAAGGTGCGCCCCGATCTGGTTTATTCACCGGGAATCAATTGCGCCGATGCGGACGTGATTGCGGTGCACATTGTGTTTCGGGAATTTTATCGGCGCGTGCGCGGTGAACTTCGACTGCGCAAGCTCCCTCTGGCAAGCTGGCCGCGCACGATTCATCGCAAGTTGTACTACCGGCTGATCATGCGGCTGGAGAGATGGATCTACCGCGACTGCCGGAATCGCCTGGCAGCTGTTTCGAGGCAGGCGGCGCGGCAATTGGAGGAGCAGTTTCAGCGCACGGGCGTCGCGGTGATTCCCAACGCCGTGGATGCGGAAAAATTTCGTCCGGCGGCCCGTGAACAGGAGCGTTCGTCCGCGCGCAGGCGCTTCGGTTTTGCCGATGCCGATTTCGTTCTTCTGCTGATTGGGAATGACTGGAAAAACAAGGGGCTGGAGGCCCTGCTGCGGGCCATGGCCGACTGCGCGGATCTTCCGCTGCGTCTGCTGGTTGTGGGCGGGGACGACGCTGCTCCGTATCAATCGATCCTGGCGAGGCTTGGCTTGGGGGAGCGCGTCCGTTTTGCGGACCCTTGTGCGGACGTTCTGCCTTTTTACGCCGCGGCGGATGCCTATGCCGGGCCATCTCTCGAAGAGACCTTTGGCCTGCCGGTTCTGGAAGCCATGGCCTGCGGCTTACCGGTGATCGCGTCCGCGCAGAGCGGCGTTTCGGAGCTGATCCGGGACGGCGTGGACGGATTTATTCTTAAGGATGGTGCGGATTTCGCTGGGCTGGCCCAGCGCATCCGCCAGTTGTGCCAGGATGGGGGTCTTTGCCGGCGCATCGGCGAAAATGCGACCCGCACCGCGCAGGCCCACACTTGGGACCGGAATGCGCGGGAGATGGGCGGTGTTTTGGCGGAAGCGCTGGAATGCAAACGGCAGCGCTTTTCGCCGGGGAAAGAAACGGAGCGAGGAGAGAGTGGAAGCCAAGGATTGCCAGGCGGACGAACCGGGAGGCGGAATGACCAGGAAGATCGATAAAGCGGTGGAAATTCAGCGGCGATATTATGCGGAAACAGCCGCTTCCTATGACGAAATGCATGCGCAGGAGGGTGACGATACCGTTGCCAAGAGCAAGCTGCTGCAAGCCCTGGTGCGCATGGTGGAAGCGCGCACGGTTCTGGATGTGGGCGCCGGAACGGGCCGCGGGATCCGGCATATGCTGGAGGCCATGCCGGATCTTTCCATTCGGGGAGTCGAACCGGTTGCCGCGCTGATCGAACAGGCCGAAAAGAAGAACGGAATTCCCGGAGGAGTCATCGTGGAGGGAACCGGCGAGGCGCTGCCCTTTGCGGATGGAAGTTGCGACGTAGTCTGTTCGTTCAGCATATTGCACCATGTGGCCCATCCGGATGCGGTCATCCGGGAGATGCTGCGCGTGGCGCGGAAGATGGTGGTCATCGCCGACAGCAACCGTTTTGGGCAGGGCAGCTACGCGGCGCGGCTGCTGAAGCTGGCGCTGTACAAGGCGAAGCTCTGGCCCGTGGTGAATTACCTCAAGACCGGGGGAAAGGGTTATCAAATCACGCCGGGAGACGGGCTGGCCTATTCCTACAGCGTTTACGATTCCTTCGATTGCCTGGCGGAATGGTCCGGGCAGTTGATCCTGATTCCCTTGCAGGGCGGCAGGCCGCGGAGCTGGCTGCATCCGCTGCTGAATTCGCCGGGAGTGATAGTCTGCGCGTTGAAGGAAGAACTGTAGGCGATTGCTTGCTTTCCGGAAATTGTCGGCGGGCGGATGAAAATTGTTTCTATTAATTTTCTTTTCGAGGGACTGGCGCGCTGGCGATCTCCGCGGCTGAATTTCGAGCGGAGATTTTGGGATTTTTCTCGGCGACGGCTTTGCGTGTCGCTTGCAGGGTAAAGGTGAGCGTGTCCCTGGGGATGCTGGTGACGAAGGGGCCGACGAGCCAGCCCAGACCGGCGGGGATGTCGCGGGTGAGGGAGACGGCTTCGTTCTGGAGGTAGACGCCGCCGTCGCGTTCTTCCATCCTCCACCAGGTTTCCATTTTCCAGAGCAGGCCATCGTCGTGGCCGGGCGGTTTTTCGTGCTCCCCGGGGCGCCCGGCGTCGTCCACCTGGGCGATGCGCAGAGAAGAGCTGCGGCTGTGGGCGCGCGCGGGGGAGTCGCGGTAATAGCGCACATCGTGTTCGGAATTGAGGGCCACGCTGATGACGTATTTTCTGTGGAAGCGCAGATAGACGCGGAAATGATCGCCGTCGCGCATCTCGATGCGCGCGCTCTCCACGTCGGGCGCGTAGTAGCGCGAGTGCTGGTTGTAGTCCTGCAGCACGTTCAATACTTCATCCACGGTGGCGCCGGGGATGAATACGATTCCTTCCCAGTGGTGAATCATGGCGCCTGGGCTGGCGATCGATTTTCCGTTGTCGAGCGTCTCCACGCGGCGCATCTTGACCGTCCCGCCGCGCAAATCCGCCACGGCCTGGGCGCGCTCCGCTTCCGGCAGGGCGTCGATCCACAAGAAGGGAGTGCCCTTGCGCAGTTCCTCATCGTTGCGCGCATCGGTCAATTGCCGGTAGCGCTCGAAGGCCGCGCTGCTTTCTTGGCGCAGGCGCTGGGGATGCGGCGAGGGCGCAGCCGCTCCGGGCAGGCTCAATATGCCCAGGAGGATGGTCAGGACAAAGCCGTAAGATGCCCGGCGAGTGCCGGAACTGGGCAGCAACTGTCCATTTTTTCCTGCGTTTTTCATCCGTTTTCTACCACTAACTCCCTTAGAATCAATCTTCGAGATGTTTTCCAACCTCTCTCTATACAGGATGGATGCAAGCAGGATGCCATTGGAATCTCGAAAATTTTGCTGGGGTTAGGGTTCTTTCTTGTTGGCCTGAGACTACCGATTTAGCGTGCCGTTTTACGGGGATTTGGGGGATCAGCGGAAAAAACCCGGGTTGGGCGGCACGCTACGACCTCTTGCGAAGCCGTTGTCCCCGCGCGGCTCCCAACCCGTTAAGGACAGCCTAAGGCGTGGGCCGGTAAACCATCAATGGGCCAAGAGAGCCAATTTATTCAGTACTCGGGTATTAGTACGAGGGATTGACGAGTACGTCACCCGGAAATCACGGTAAGTCATTTATAGTCAGTACGTTGCGGAAATTCTTTACAATCTAACTCTCTCCGTACTCCCGGGTTATTGCCCGCCGGCCCGTTCGCCCTAATTTTTCTCCTCATGCAGCCTATGTGCATCCCCGGCGGGGGCGTTTCCGGCCTCGTAGGGCTTGCCCAGGACCATATAGAGGGCGCCGCTGGCCAGCACGATGGCGGTAGTCAGGATCATGCCGTAATTGCGATACCAGGGATCTTCCGGAGTGCGCGGCCAAACCATGTTGACGATGGCGGAGAGGCCGTACAGCAGCGCCAGGATGTTCACGGGCCAGGCCCAGATGCCCAGGCGGAAGGAGCCTGAGGGCCGCCAGCCTCTTGCGCGGGCTACCAGTGCGCCCAGGACCACCATCTGGAAGGCTACGTAGATTCCCGCCGAGCCGAAGACGATGATGGTGCGCACGGCGTCGTCCATGAAGAGGCCGCCCAGGGCGATGAAGGCCGGGACGAGGCCGGCGGCCAACAGAGCGGCAATGGGCATATGCGTGTGCGGGGAGAGTTTGCTGAGGAGCGCGCTGCCGAAAATCATTTTGTCGCGCGAGTAGGCGAAGAGCAGGCGGCTGGTGGCGGCTTGCAGGCTCAGCAGGCAGGAGAAGAAGGAGACCATGACCACGCCGATCACCATGCGTAGTCCCGTTTCGCCCACAGCCGTGCGCAGTGCCGTGGTCACTGGGTCGGCGTCCTTGCCGGAAATGGCTGCGTTCATGTCCGGCACGGCCAGCACCAGCGCCACGCAAACGAGAATTGCCGCGCCGCCGCCGATGTAGATGGTCATGCGCATGGCTTTGGGAATGGCCCGCCCCGGATCGGGGGTCTCTTCGGCGACGTCGCCACAGGCCTCGAAGCCGTAGTAGGCGAACATGGCGGCGACGCTGGAGGCCAGGAACGCCGGGAGGTAATGGCCGTTCACGCCGAGATGGAAGGTGTTGAAGAAAACCTGGAAGCTCTGGTGGCGCGCGAAAATCAGGAGATAGGTTCCCACCACGATGGCGCCCAGGAGTTCGCAGATGAAGCCGAACATGGCCACGCGGGCGAGCAGGCGAGTGCCGCTGACGTTGAGGAGAGTGGTGGCCACGATCATGCCCACGGCCGTCCAGATTTCCGCCGCGTGGGACATGTGCGCGCCGAACATTTCCGCGAGGTAGGGTGCGCCGCCCACGGCCACCGCGGCGATGGTTGTGCACAGCGCCCACAGATAGACCCACCCGGCCATCCAGGCCCAGCGCTTGCCCACGAGGCGCCGCGCCCAGGGGTAGAGTCCGCCGGAGATGGGAAATTGCGAAACCACTTCGCCGAACACCAGGCACACCAGCCACTGCCCGATGCCCACCAGGATGTAGCTCCACATCATGGGCGGCCCGCCGGCCACGATGGCCAGCGCAAAAACGGTGTAGACGCCGACGACCGGAGAGAGATAGGTGAAGCCGAGGGAGAAATTTTCCCAGAGGCTCATGCTGCGGTCAAAATTCGAGGTGTAGCCCAGCGCCTTCAGCTGCTCGGTGTCCTGCGCGGAGATTTTCGCTGCCTGGCCGCTCAATGGTTGCCGTCCTTGGGAAATGAAATGCCGCGCGCAGCGTCGCTCGCGGCGGCGAGAGAGAGTCTACCTCAGGGGCAGGCCGTGCGGAAAGTTCAGGATTGTTCTTCGCTGGAAGAGACCGGAGGATCGGGAGAAATGGGCGGGGGAGGATTGCGGCGGTCCTGCCTGTCGTTCCACAGCGCGCTGCCCACGATGCCGGCGAGAGCGAGGCCGAGGGCCACGCCGAAGGCCGGATAGGCGCGAACGGTAACCACAGCAAATAAAGCGGGCAGGACAATCACCAGCTTGGCGTGCTGGAAAACGTAGCTGCTGAGGAGTAGAAAAAGTCCCGCCGGGATGAGCCCCAGTGCGCAGGCCACCGCGTCGCTCCAGCCGAATTGCCCGCGCAAATAGAAACCGCGCGCGCCAAAAAGAAAAAACGCCGCGCCCACGGCAAGCAGGAGCGCTTGCGGCACCCATTCCGTTTTCGGGGCTGGAGCAGGATCGGCGCTCATCGGCGTTTTTTGTTTCTCAGGGGCGCCTTGGAATAGATGAGGCGCAGGGTAATGGTGGTGGTGCCGGTGGCTTTGACGCTGACGTTCTTCTCCCACTCGGAATAGATTCCGTTGGCCGAGGCGCGAATATCGTAATTGTCGCGGGCCAGCCCGGTGATGCGGAAGTGGCCCGTGCTGTCGCTGTGGGTGATGTGCGGAGCGGTGCCGTCGGAGGATTGATAGGTGATGGAGGCGTGCGCCACGGGCTTGTCGTTGGGGCCCAGGACCACCCCGGCCAATTCGGCGTTGCCTCTGCGTTCATGGCGGCGGGACTGCGCTAGGACGGGATTGGCCGCGCCGCAAAGGACGGCGAGCGAACCTCCCACGGTCAGGAGAAGAATGGCGTGGCGTGCGAAGCGGAAAAGTTTCGGTTGCATGGCGGCGGGCTCCTTCGTTGCGCGATGGAACTATTGTAGCTGCCTTGGGGAGTCGCGGTTGCAGCCGAATTTCGCTTGTGCCGAGCTGAGAACCTGACTCCCCGTACAGGTGCGTCGCATCCGTGCCGTTGCAAACTACTGCAGAATCGTGACCGACAGGATTAGCACGTTGGGAGGCAGCTTGGGATCCGCGCCCGTATTTTCCGCGGCGGCTTTCACGGTGGAGGCATCGTCGCGGGCCTGGAGAGCGATTTCCCATAGCGTATTTTTGCCGGTGAGATAAGAGCCGGTGAAATACATGCTGTCGTCCGGATTTTTTTCCTTGTCTCTTATTTCCTCTTTGAAGCGCAGGTTGGAATAGCAGGCCTGCAACTCGGTCTTCAGGCGGTCATACTCCGGCTGGAGTTCCGCCAGCGTTTCCGCGCGGCGCAAATCGCAGGTGTAATATCGGCCGTTGCCGGTGTCCTTGGCGCCGGGAAAGGCCCGGCACTTGGATTGCGCATCCGGCCGCAGCGTGCCGGCGTAGGCGCCCGAAGCTTCCACGGGCTTGAGCGAGCGGAGGGCCGCGAAATTATCCTTGCTGGCCGCGCGTACTTTTTCGATGAACTTGCAGATGGACAGGCTGGCGGTCATTTCCCGGGCCGCCGCCGTCTTGGGCTTTTCCTTTTCCCGCGCCGTATCGGTCACATCGAGAGAGACAATCACGCCGGGTTTGCCGGAGGGTTTTCCGCTGAGCATGTCGGAAAGATTTCCCCAATCGTAGAGGTTCAGGCGCACGGTGAAGCCAGGCTGCTTGGCGGTCAGCGTCCAGCTTTCCTCGCGTTTGGACTCGTCTCCCTTTTTTTTCTCCTCGATCTTCCAATGGGGAAACGCGGCGCGCAATTCCGCGGCGGCATTTTCGTACACCAGCTTGGCTTCGCCGAATGTCTGCGGCCGTTTCAACTGGCAGGTGTAGAGCGGGGGATTTTCCAGTTCCTCGCCGCGCCGCGTATGCAGCGTGCAGCTGGAATCGGAATCCGGCACGAGCGTGCCCTTGAACATGTTGTGATTCTCTTTGCCCAGGGTTGTGTCTTCCTCGCCCCGGAACGCGGCAAATTCGTCGGGCGCCGCGGCGAGAACTTTTTTCATGAACGCAAGGAGCGGTGTATCCGCGGCGGGGGCCGCGGTCTGCTGCGCCAAGCTTACTGTCCCGGCCGCCAGAATTGCTGTTACCAGCATCCACTTTCGCATGACTTCCTCCCTTGATTCGTTGCTTGCCGTGCGTTACTGCAGGAACTGAATTTGCAGGACCAGAGACACGGGCGCCTGTTTGGTCTTGGCGTCCACCTTATCCGGATCGGTTTTCAGCAGATAACCTTCGTCGCTGGCTTCGACCGTAAGCTGGTAGAGCGCATCTTTTCCCGAATAAAACCAAGTATCGGCGCGGCCACCCTCGCTGTCGTTGATACTCTCGTCGAATTTCAGGTTGGAATAGCACGCCTGCAATTCAGTCTTCAGCCGCTCGTACTCCGGCTTGATCTCCTCCATGGTTTTTGCGCGGCGCAGTTCGCACAGGTAGAACGCCTGTTTGTTACCCGCGGATTTGGGAGGATAAATCTTGCAGGTGGAGAGCGCATCCGGCCGCAGCGTGCCTACGATGACCGCGGAGGCTTCCGCTGGCTTGACCGAACGCAGCGCCGCGTAATCCTTCTGCCGCGCCGCGCGCACCTTCTCGATGAATTTGCACAGTGGCAGGTTGGCGGTCATCTCCTGCGCCGCGGCCGTTTTGGGTTTTTCCTTTTCCGGGAGCGTGTCGGTCACTCTGAGACCGACATTCACATCCGGCTTGGCGGTGGTCTTCGCTTCCTTTCTCAATTCGTTGACCAGGTTGTCGAAATCGGTCCATTGGTCCAGATCGAGTTCCAGGCTGAAACCGGGCTGCTGGGTGGTCAATTTCCAGCTTACTTTTCGCTTCGCTTCGTTGCCGGTTTTCTCCTCCTTGAATTTCCACTCGGGAAACGCGGCGCGCAATTCCGCCGCGGTCTTTTCGTACAGCAGCTTGGCATTTTGCATCGTTTGCGCCGGCCCCAGATTGCAGGAGTAGAGCGGAGGATTTTCCATGTTGTCCCCGCGCCGTGTGTACAACATGCATTCGGAATCGGCGGCCGGAGCCAGCGTGCCTTTGAACATGTCGTGATCTTTTTCCCCGAGGGTCGTATCTTCTTTGCCCTTCAGCGCTATGAACTCGCCGGGCGCCGCGGCGAGCACCTTCTTCACAAACGCGATCAGGGGCGTATCCGCCGCCGCACGGGCTTGGACCGTAGTCTGCGGCTCGCCCGCTCCCGCAACCAGCAATGCGCCCGCGCCAGTGAGCATGGCCACGGCAATTCCTGCGGCGATCCTTTTCATGGAAGTCTCCTGTGCAACTGCTTGCCGAGCCGTACCCGGGGGTAGGCCCAGTATGGAACGAGACCAAAGGGGAGCAATAAGGAAGGCGGAAAAGTGTTCTTGAGACGAAATAGCTCTTTCCTACTATAGCGCGCGTATCAGCAGCGCCGAAGTTGTCAGGATGCCGCGGAGGCGGGCTGAGTTTGCTCTTTCGCAGGCGAGGAGTGGGAGGGCAGAGAAACCGAGAGCAGCCAGGCAAACAGCGGGAGAGCCGCGAGAATCAGGAACATGGCGGGAAGTCCGTGGCGATCGGCGAAGTTGCCCAGCAGGGGGGCGAAGACGCCGCCGACGGTGACGGCCAGGCCGAAGGTGACGCCGGAAGCCGTGCCCAGGCGCGCGGGAAGGTATTCGTGGCCGAGGACGACCATGACGCTGAAGGGAGCGAAGGCCACGACGCCCACGGGAATGAGCAGGAGCAGGGCCAGCCAAGATTGGTGCGCGAGCAGCAGCAGGACGATCAGCGGCCCCAGCAGCGCGAAGGACCACACCAGCACGCGGCGCCTTCCAAACCACGGCGCCATCCATCCGCCGAGGATCGTGCCCGCGGCGCCGGCGGCGAGAAAGAGGGAAAGAGCCAAGCCGGCGCCGGTATTTCCGGCGTGCAGCACGCGCAGCCAGTAGAGCGGAACAAAGGTATTGAAGCCGAAGAAAAGAACGGAGCGGATCATGACCGCGCCGGTGAGCCGCGCGAAGGGCCCCCATTGGTCCTGGCCCGCGGCGGCGGCGCGCCCGGCATGGTCGTTGTCATGGAAGCGGGTGAGCGCGGCGAAATCGGGAAGGAAGAGGATCAGCGCGGCCGCTCCGGCGAAGGGCAGCAGAACCAGCCCGGCGGCGCCGTGCAGTCCCCAGGCCACCACCAGAGCCGTGGCCGCCATCGGACCGAGGGCGAAGCCGATATTTCCGCCCACGGCAAAGACGCTCATGGCCGCGGTGGGGCTGCTCTTTTCCTGCCTTGCCGCGAGATTGACGAAGCGCACGGCTTCGGGATGAAACGCGGCCGTTCCGATGCCCGCGAGGGTGAGCGCGGCGAAGAGTATGCCGTAGTGGGTCAGGAAGCCGGAGAGCGCGATGCAGGCCGCCGAGAGCGCCAGGCCCGCGGGCATCAGCCAGGGCGCGGAGCGGCGGTCGGCCAGATGGCCGAAGGCGGGCTGGAGCAGGGAGGAGCTGATATTGGCGGCGAAGATGAGGCCGCCGGCGGCGGCGAGCGAAATATGCAGGTCGCTGACGAAGAAGGGCAGCAGCGCGGGGACCGCGCCCTGGCAAAAGTCGGTCCATAAATGGCCGGTGGAAAGCAGCGCGATGCGGCGGTTCATCCGCAAGATTATCGCACATCTCGAATGGCGGAGCAGCGGCCGGCGGATTTATCGGTGGGTGGATTGCGCGGCGCCCTTGGGCGAATCGCCGATTTCGGCGCGGATGAGCGCGAGGGCTTCGGCGGGCGGGCCGATGCGGCGGTAGTGGCTGGCGATGGTGCGCTCGTGCACGGCGAAGGGAGAAAATAATTTTCGGCCGGAGAAGTCGTACTCGGTCAGCGCGGGCAGCCAGACGCCCGGCTCGGCCTCGACGCGCTCCTGCACAAAACGCGTGCCCTTGTAGATTTTGGCGAGGAAAATTCCGATGGGGATATCTTCGATGAGGCGGCCTTCGATGCGCAGGATCTGGGCGGCGGCTTCGTCAATCCAGAGGAAGCCGCTGACTTTCGGGAAAAAAGAGGTGGAGCGGGAGGTAGGTTTGAACGCCGGATTGGGGTCGAAGCGGACTTTGGAGATGACGCGGCCGCCGCGCCGTTCGCGCGAGACCAGCGTATAGAGGAAGGCGGTGGCGGTGGCGTCAATCAGGGCGAGGCGGTCGTTGTGCTTGTGTGTGACTTTGGCGTAGGCCTCGCGCTGCGCCGGTCCGTCCGCGGCGGCCCATTCCAGCGTCTTGCTGAGCTTGCGCAGCGCCTCGCGGAAGGCAGCGGCGTCGGCCGGAACTCCGTCGGGCCCCACGGGCAGGCGGGCGACTCCAGTGCCCGCGGGGATGGCGCGCACAGTGGTGATTTTCGCGGGCTGGGGGTTGCCGGCGGAGTCGAGAATTTCGCGGCGCTCGATGCGCTCGAAGAAATCCTGGGCCAGCTCGTTTTTCTTTTCATTGGCGAGGGCGCGGTCGAGCAACGCTTTTTTCTCGGCTTCCGGCAGAGGCTCCTGCGGCACGGCCGCTTGCTGGGCCGCGAGCGGGCCCGCCAGAAGCAAAGCGCCGGCGAGGGCAGCCGTCAGCAGCGCGGGGAATCTCATCATCATGGGAGAAGTCATGGGCAATGCCGAGTTCACCAGGGGACCGCTTTGCCGGCCACGGTGGAGTTGGATTCCGCGATGGCGCGAATTGTTGCATGGCCCTTCCGCCCGAGGCTGGGAGGAAGGGCCATGCGCCGTGCATTGCTGGCTGCGGGGCTGCTCCGCTTACGGCTGCGGTTTTTCGCTCTCCTTCTTCTTCTCCGCCTGCTTCTTCATGCGCTCGGCGGTCCAGGGCGGCACCACGCCGCACGACCGGGCGTTGGCAATGGCCTGGCCCAGGTGTTCGCCCAGATGCCCGGTGATGGCGAAGAAGACGCCGCGGTGCGTGGTCTTGGTCCCGAAAAATTCGGCCGGGGAGTCCAGGCTGGCGTCGTCCATACCTTCCACCGATTTGCGCATGAAGGCGAAAGAATCCTTCAGCGCCTGCACCGTCTTGGCCTTGTCCGCTCCCTGTGCGGAAATGGCCTTGGGGTCCACTCCGGCGGGCGCCGCGACTCCCAGGATGTGCAGGAACATGTAATTGCCCGCCGCCACGTGCGCGTAGACTTCGCCGACTGCGCGCACTCCTTCGCTCGGGTGGGTCGTGTACTTCTCTGCGGGAACGGCTTCGGCGAGGGCAATGAACTTCTTTTCATACTCCTCCACCTGCCCCAGGAATTCAGACTTTGCTCCTTCTGCCGCCGATGTAGCCGCCGGAGCCGCCTGCGGCGTTGCCGGGTGATCGTGCTGGGCCTGGGCCGGAGCCAGTGCAATCGCTGCAACCGCTAGAAACATAAACAAGATACGCTTCATCTCTTTTCCTCCCGATCTATTTTCCATTTTTTGTCTGTCCCGATTCCAGCCGTTTTCCTTTGCAAGGAGCCCCTAACCGGACGGGTCCAGGACAGGGGGTCAGACTACACCCGCAATCGCTGAAAGAAAAGGAGGGGTTGGTGCGTCTAAGGAAAGGGGGCTAAAGGGCAATTGAGAGGGAACGAAGCGAAGAGCATTTTCGTCTTAGTTTAGAGAAGGGGTGTTCTTGTCCATTGCGCACATCGAAAGACTAGGCCCAGCGGGGCCTGCCGCGGGAGCGGCCCACGGCTGGTCCACCCGGTGGAGGCGCTGGCGGGCGGCGGGAACGGCGAATTTTGAGACTCTGCGCATCGCTTTGGATGCACTGCGCGCGCACAAGCTGCGCAGCCTGCTGACGCTGATTGGAGTGATTCTGGCGGTGACCACGCTGGTGGCGGTGATGAGCGTGGTGGCGGGGCTGGACAATTACGTGGCGGAACGGGTGGGCAATCTGGGCGCGAACGTCCTGGTGGTGAACCGCTTCGGGATCATCACCAGCATGGATGATTTCGTGAAAGCGCAGAAGCGTCCGCCGGTGACCTACGAGGAGTACGACTACCTGCGCGAGAATATGCGCACCATTACCCAGGTGGCCGCCGTCGAAAACTCCCAAAGCGACGTGCGTTTCGGCAGCGAACTGCTCGAGGACGCCACGATCATGGGCGTCACGCCCAACTACACGGACGTGCGCAAGGTGGATGTGGCCTCCGGGCGCTTCCTGACCGCCACGGACGAATCCCACCGCGCTCCGGTCTGCTTTATCGGCGAGGACGTCCGGCGAAAGTTTTTTCCCACCGTGGACCCCATCGGAAAAATCATCCGCGCGGGTTCGCACAGTTACCAGGTGATCGGCGTGGCCGCGGCCATCGGAAGCGTCTTTGGGCAGACGCAGGATAATTTCCTGCTGATTCCCCTGGGAACCTTCCGCAAGGAATGGCACACGCCCCGGCAAAGCATGGGCCTGTTTGTGCAAGCGCAAACCGCGGAGACCATGCAGGCCACCGAGGACGAGGCGCGCATGTTCATGCGCGCGCTGCGGCATCTCGATTGGAATGCCCCGGACAGCTTCGGCATCGTCGGCTCCGCCTCGATCACACAGCTCTGGAATACGCTGACCGGCAGCCTGGCCAATCTGGCCGTGGGCCTGACCGCCGTTTTTCTGGTGGTGGGCGGCGTGGTGATCATGAACATCATGCTGGCCAGCGTCACCGAGCGCACGCGGGAGATCGGGCTGCGGCGCTCGCTGGGAGCGCGCAGAAAACACATTGTCATGCAGTTCCTGGCGGAATCGGCCATTCTGGCCACCGTGGGCGGGGTTTTGGGCATCGCTCTCTCTCTGGCGGTGTGTGCGATGGCCCGCTCGGCCACGGACATTCCCATTCGCACGCCGATGAGCGCGGTCATCCTGTCTCTCGCGCTTTCCTCGGGCGTGGGACTTTTTTTCGGAATCTACCCGGCGACCCGCGCGGCGCGCCTGGACCCCATCGAGGCGCTGCGCGCGGAAGGATAAGGATCAGCCGGTTCCTCGGGCGGGCCGGCGGAGAAAGAACATGGCACAGGCACACGCGGAAAATCTGAAACAGGCCTTCGACACGCTGCGCACGCACAAGCTTCGCAGCCTGCTCACGGTTATGGGCGTGGTGCTCGGCGTGAGCGTCATCATGCTGGTGGCCGGGCTGATTGCCGGCTTCGACGACTCCGTGCAGGAACAGATCAAGCAATATGGCGCCGATACCGCCTTTATCTCCCGCTTCGACATGGGGCCCGGCGGCGGCCACCGCCCCAAGGAAGAGCGCGAGCGCAAGCCCCTCACCCTCGAGGACGGCCAGGCCCTGCGCGAGGATTGCCCGGCAGTCAAGAACGTCACTGTATGGACCATGTGGTGGGAGCAGCCGCATTCCGTTCACACCAAGAATGGGACAGTCACAGGCATTGACTTTAGAGGCGTGCAGGCCAATTTCGGGCAGGTGTATGCCAATGCGACGGCGCTCGAGGGGCGCTTCATCAGCGAAGGCGACGACCTGCATCGCGAGAAGGTGGTCATGCTCGGGGAAAATGTGGCGCCGGTGCTCTTCCCGCTGGGTTCGCCCGTGGGCCAGGAAGTGCAGATTGACGGCTCCTCGTTCACGGTCATTGGCGTCGTCGAAAAGCCCAAGGGCGGAATGGGCATGGGCGACGAAGACCGCCGCGTGCTCATCCCCTATAACACGTTCCGGAAAATCTATCCCGCGGCGTATGAAAATGCCATCCGCGTCCAGGCCGCGAAGGACAAGCTCGAGCAGGCCGTGGATCAGGTGCGCGACGTCCTGCGCCGCCGCCGCAACGTGCCCTACGACAAGCCGGACACGTTTTCCATCCAGACCGCGCAGCAGCAGGTGGAGGAATTCCACAGCATCGTGGGCAAGGTGGCCCTGGCCACGGTCGTGCTCTCTTCCATCGGACTGCTGATTGGCGGCGTGGGGGTGATGAACATCATGCTGGTGAGCGTCACCGAGCGCACCCGTGAAATCGGAGTGCGCAAGGCTATCGGCGCCAAGCGCGGGGACATTACCGTGCAGTTTCTTCTGGAGGCCATGACCCTGACCGGGGCCGGCGGGGTGATTGCCCTGGTGCTGGTCAACGGGCTGATTCTGCTGATTCGTCTGGCCACCAGCTGGAACGCCACCGTGCCGCTATGGGCCACCGCGCTGGGACTGTTCGTCAGCGTCTCCATCGGACTGATCTTCGGCGTGTGGCCGGCCATGAAAGCGGCCAAGCTCGACCCTGTCGAAGCGCTGCGCTACGAATAACCGCTCTCGTTTTTCTTCGGATTTTGTTACGGGGTGTGCCGCGTTGCGGCTACTTCATCGCCGAGCGCACCGAACCACTGCGCACGGAAGCGTCCGAGGCGTGCGTTGCGGCCGGCCAGGTCACCTGCAGCCCGGGATCGGCCTTGTGCAGGAACTTGGAACGGCGCGTGATTTGAATGCGCAGGCGGTTTTTTCTTTCCGCCGCGATTTCCGCAAGACCCTCCTGCTCGAGATGCAGGCTTTTATCGGCGCGATACAGGGCCACGCGCAATTGATGCCTGCCCGGCGGCAACTGCCGGCGCAAATGCATCGGCCGGCGCAGTGCTTTGGGCGAAATCACCGCGCTGTAGAGCATGTTCTGGCCGGCAAACACCGCCAGTGTCTCTCCCGGATCCACGGCGCTTCCGGAAATCTCGATGTACACGTTGGCCAGCGGCTGCTTGACCGCGGGAATCTTCGCCGTGGCGGTTTCGGCCGCCGCCGGCGGAGACGCTGGCGCTTTCTCTGTGGACAGGCCCCGCGCACCGGCGGGGGCGGACGGATGCTTGCTCGCGGGGGCCGTAGCGCCCGCGCCGGCGTCCGCAATCGTCAAATTCGGCGCCGCCGCGCGTTCCGGGCGGCCATAAAGGTCCTGAGGAGGCCGCGGCGCGGCGGAAACAAACACGGGCGCGGGCGGGATGATCATGCGGCGGCGCACATTTTTCACGGCGGGAATGGCCGCCAGGGCCAGCACGCCCACGGTGGCGCAGGACCACGCAGCCATGCGCAGCGCGGGATGGCTGTTCCAGAACCGGCGCAAGCGCGAGGGCGTGCGCGGCGCCCGGCGGGCGATTGAATACAGCTCCGCGGCCAGTTCATCGGCGCTGGCGTAGCGATCGGCGGGGTCTTTCGCCAGGCAGCGCAGAATGACGCGCTCGACATCGGCGGGAATCGCGGGATTTAGCCGCGCGGGGGACAAGGGCCGCGCCGACAGGATCTGCGCGCAGACCGCCGCGAGGGACGTCCCCTCGAAAGGACGCTCCCCGGTGGTCATCTCATAGAGCAGAACACCCAAGGAAAAAATATCCGAGCGCGCGTCCTGCTTCCTGCCTTCGATCTGTTCGGGAGAGAGATAAGCCGGCGTGCCGGCGATGCTGCCGGAGTAGGACAATTGCGTGATGAAGCGGGCGATGCCGAAATCCCCCAGCTTGATCTGGTCTTCGTCGTTGACCAGGATGTTGGCCGGCTTCACGTCCCCGTGAATGATTCCCGCGGCATGCGCCCGGCCCAGCGCGCGCGCCAGATGAGCGGCCCACAGGCAGGCCCGCTGCAGGGGCACGGGCTCTTTTTCCATGATTTTGGCGAGGGTGCTCCCGGGCACGTATTCCATTACCAGGTAGGGCTGGCCGTCTTCAATGCCCACGTCGAACAGGGCTATGATCGAGGAGTCGTTCAACAGCCCCACGATGCGCGCTTCATTGAGGAATTTTTCGCTGGCTTCCTGGGTGGCGAATTCGCAAAGCAGGGTCTTCAGGGCCACGGTGCGGCCGATTAGCGTGTCGCGGGCCTTCACCACACGTCCGGAGGCACCCGTTCCAATCGTTTCGAGAATCTCGTAACGCCCGTTATCCATAAGTGAAAAAAGCCGTCCCCATGCCTGGACGCAACCAGCTTGCCAGAGGAAATTGGAAGAGAATATGCCCCATCGGTACTAGTCCAATAGTCCCTGATACTCTCCGGTTCTTTTCCCTCAGGTCGTGCGCGCGCGGCGGGCGGCGCCGCCGGGCAAGGTTCCCGCTGGTCCCGCGGGCTTGCGTCGCGCCAGAGGAAAAAGATCGTCGGCCAGGGCTTCGCCGGTGGCGTAGCGCTGCGCCGGATTTTTCGAAAGACACTGCAGAATGACCATGTCCAGCGCCGGCGGCAGCGACGGATTCAGGCTGGTCGGCTGCGGCGAGGGCGAGGAAAGGATCTGCCCGCAAATGGCCTGCAGAGTTTCTCCCCGGAACGGCAGCTTCCCCGTGACCGCTTCAAACAAAATTGTTCCCAGCGAAAAGAAATCCGAGCGCGCATCCTGCGGCCGCGCCACGATCTGCTCCGGGCACCAGTAAGCCGGTTTGCCGCGCATGGGATCTTCCAGCACCTCCCGGCTGGACAGCCGGGCCATCCCGAAGTCGGTTACCTTCACGCTGCCGCTTTCGGTGATCAATATGTTCGAGGGTTTTAGGTCGCCGTGGATCACCCCTTTGCGGTGGGCCATTCCCAGGGCGTTGGCCGCCTGTCCCACATAAGAGCAGGCCTTGCTGAAGTGCAGCGAGCCCTTGCTGAGCAGACGGTCCAGCGGATGCCCTTCGATAAACTCCATCACCAGATAGGGCGTGGACGAAGCCTCGTCAATCCCCGCGTCGTGCAGGGCCACGATGCCCGGGTGCGAAAGCTGTCCGTTGATGCGCGCTTCGTTTAGGAATTGCTGGCGCTTGGCCGGCTTGGCGAACTCCTGCGAGAGCAGCTTGATGGCCACGATGCGGTCGATGATCGGGTCGTGTGCGCGCGCCACCTTTCCCGATGCTCCTTCTCCCAGGATGTCCAGAATTTCGTATCGTCCCACGCGCATGAATGCAGTTCCTTCCCGGCTCGAGCCGCGAATAAAAGTATAGAATTCGCAGCCCTTGGGTTACAGGTCTTATCTTCGCTACCGTGCGCACTTGGGCACTAAAGCGGTTGCGGCGCCGAACCCTTCCCTCCGGCGGGGCCCTGTTCGCCTTCCGGGGCGGGCCGGTGCAAGGGAAGGAATACCGGGCTGCTGGCGTATCGCAGCGGAAACTCCCGCACCGTGCGGCGCATCGCCGGAAGCCACAGGCGATGAAAATGATAAGCGCGCATTTCTTCCAGCGCCTGCGCGGCCGTCCATCCTTCCGCGGACATACGGTAGGCCGCGATCATCACTCCCGTGCGATCTGCTCCGTGCTGGCAATGCACGAAGAGCCTGTGCCCCGCATGCTCCCGCAGCAGCGTCAGAAATGCGGCGATCTGTTCTTCGCTGGGGCCCTCCGTCCCCGAAACGGGCATGCCGATGTAGCGCATGCCGTTTGCTTCCACGGCCTGCCGCTCGCGTTGCTGGCTTTCTCCGCGGTTGCGCAGGTCCACCACGATCGCAATGCCCAGCTGCCGCAATTGCGCGTATCCGTTTTCCCGCGGCTGCGCTCCGCGGTAGAGAAATTCGCTCACGCGACCCGCATTGCCGATACCCGGCAAGCCGAGGCGCTGGGCCGGGGCGTGGTCCGCCGCCGAAACCGGCGGCAATTCCGCAGGGGCGGGGCGCGCAGCGTTCTGCGCGGCGCAAACGGGCAGTCCCGCGGGCCAGCAGAAAAGCAAAAATATGGCGGCGAAGGAGCGAAGCGGGGACATGAGCGTACTCATTATTTCACGGCCGGGGAGCGAGGCGCGTGAAATAAAAGGGAGAGTTCGGACTGTTCCAGTGCGAAACGGCACCACTACAGGTAGACATGCGCTCAAAAAGATAACAATATTTTGCGATTTCCTCTTGACACCGCTCGCGCGGGCGCAGATACTGCGCTTCCAGATTCGGGGGAACGTGGTAGCGCCAGTCGGATCCAGTCGAGGGGAGTTTAAAAGATCCGGTTGAAACCACGAAGCCAGCCCGGGTTCTAATGCAAACAACCGATGGGAAGGACCGTCTCACGCGCCACGTCGCGGCGTGAACCGGAGCACAAAGGCCGCCTGTGGAAATCCGGTCAGGGGCCGGGCATTCTATTTTTTGGCTCTCCTGATTGCTTTTGGGAGCGCCGAAACGACCTTGGGAAAATGCGCGGGGGAGTTTTCCACCGCGCGGGAATTTTGCACAGAGCAGGAAAGAGTAGACTGAATTGAATAAGGCGCCCTCCCCGTTGGGGTGGAGGCCCGATACGCGGAGGAAGAAATGGCGACGGCGAAACAGGCTTTGAATGGCAAGGCAACGGAGACGGAAATGACCCCGCAATCGGGCAAGAAATCGGCAGCGCAGACCGGAATGACCTTCCGGCGCTTCTTCACGGACGGCAAGCAGTCTCCCTTCGACGCCGTGGAATGGGAACAGCGCACGGCGCTGATCGGCAACGAAAAAGGCGTCTCCATCTTCCGCCAGGACAACGTGGAAGTGCCCAAGTCCTGGTCGCAGACGGCCACCAACATCGTGGCCAGCAAATATTTTCATGGCAAGCCCGGCTCGAGCGAACGCGAAACCTCGGTGCGCCAGTTGATCGCGCGCGTCGTGAACACCATCGTGCGCTGGGGCGAAGAGGGCGGCTATTTCGCCGACGCCGCTTCGCGTGACGCCTTCCGCGACGAACTCTGCCACCTGCTGGTGGAGCAGAAAATGGCCTTCAATTCCCCGGTGTGGTTCAACGTCGGCGTGCAGGCCAAGCCGCAATGCTCCGCCTGCTTCATCAATTCCGTCCAGGACAGCATGGATTCCATCATGAACCTGGCCAAGACGGAAGGGATGCTGTTCAAGTGGGGCTCCGGCACGGGCACCAATTTTTCCACGCTGCGCGGCAGCAAGGAAACGCTTTCGGGCGGCGGCATCGCTTCCGGCCCGGTCAGCTTCATGAAGGGCTTTGACGCCTTCGCCGGGGTCATCAAGAGCGGAGGAAAAACGCGCCGCGCCGCCAAGATGGTCATCCTCAATATCGACCATCCCGACATCGTCGAATTCATCGAGTGCAAAATGTCCGAAGAGCGCAAGGCCTATGTGCTGATGGAGCAGGGCTACAGCTCGGCCATCGACGGCGATGCCTACAGCTCCGTCTTCTTCCAGAACGCCAACCACTCCGTGCGCGTCACCGACGACTTCATGCAGGCTGTCGAGGAAGACCGCGACTGGTGGACCAAGAACGTGGCCGATGGCCAGCCCGTGCAGAAGCACCGCGCCCGCGACCTGATGCACAAGATCAGCGAATCGACCTGGCAGTGCGGCGACCCCGGCATGCAGTACGACACCACCGTCAACCGCTGGCACACGTGCAGCAACACCGCGCGCATCAACGCCTCCAACCCCTGCTCCGAGTACATGTTCCTGGACGACACGGCCTGCAACCTGGCCTCCCTGAACCTGATGAAGTATCTCGGGCCCAACGGGCAGTTCGACACCGACGCTTTCCAGCAGGCCGTGGACATCACCATCACCGCGCAGGAAATCATGGTGGATAACGCCAGCTATCCCACGCCGAAGATCAGCGAGAATTCGCACCGCTTCCGTCCGCTCGGCTTGGGCTACGCCAATCTCGGCGCCCTGCTGATGTCCCTGGCGCTGCCCTATGACTCCGATAAGGGCCGGGACATGGCCGCCGCGGTCACCGCGCTGATGTGCGGCGAAGCGTATGCGCAGTCCGCGCGCGTGGCCGATCGCATGGGCCCCTTCGAGGGCTACGCCGAAAACCGCGAGCCCATGCTCAACGTCGTGCGCATGCACCGCGACGCCATGCGCGGCATCCGCCCGGAAAACGTGCAGCCGCATCTCATGCTCGCCGCGCAGAACGCCTGGGACACGGCTCTGGTGCAGGGCGAAAAGTCCGGCTTCAAGAACTCTCAGGTGACCGTGCTGGCGCCCACCGGCACCATCGGCTTCATGATGGATTGCGACACCACGGGCATCGAGCCGGATCTGGCCCTGATCAAGCACAAGAAGCTGGTCGGCGGCGGCGTCATCAAGATCATCAACAACACCGTGCCGCAGGCCCTCATGAATCTCGGCTATACCGCCGAACAGATGAGCGAAATCGTCACGCACATCGACCATGCCGGCACCATCGAGGGCGCTCCCTACCTCAAGGACGAACACCTCCCGGTCTTCGATTGCTCGCTCACGCCTCCGGGCGGCGGGCGCTCGATTGCCTGGTCCGGCCACGTGCGCATGATGGCCGCCACGCAGCCTTTCCTCTCCGGGGCCATCAGCAAGACCATCAATATGCCCGCGGAGTCCACGGTGGAAGATATTTCCCAAGCCTATATGCAGTCTTGGAAGATGGGACTGAAGGCCGTGGCCATCTACCGCGACAGCAGCAAGGGCGCGCAGCCGCTTTCCGCCGCCGGAAAGAAAGAAGAGAAGAAGGCCGCGGCTCCCGAACCGGAGCAGCGCGAACTCTTCGCCCGCGCACAGCGCGAAAAGCTGCCCCCCGAGCGCTCCTCCATCACCCACAAGTTTTCCGTGGGCGGTCATGAAGGCTACATCACCGTGGGCATGTACGAAGACGGCCGCCCCGGCGAAGTCTTCATTAAGATGGCCAAGGAAGGTTCCACGCTCTCGGGCGTCATGGACGGCCTGGCGCTCACGCTCTCGATCGGCTTGCAGCACGGCGTGCCGCTCAAGGTGCTGGTGGATAAGCTCGTCAACACGCGCTTCGAGCCTTCGGGCATCACCGCCAATCCCAATATTCGCTTCGTCAGCTCCGTGCTGGACTATCTGGCGCGCTGGCTCGGCGGGCGCTTTCTTTCGTCCGACTACCTGAAGCTGAACGGCACTTCCACCGGGGAGCACTCCGCGGCCATTGCCCCCGCGGCGCCTCGGCCCCTGCCAGCCATGCCCCTGTCTTCGGCAAGCTCCACCACGCAGGCCAGCGCCCCGCGCAACACGCACGAAGGCGCTCCGACCTGCTCGGAATGCGGCATGCTCATGACTCCCAACGGGGCCTGCTACAAGTGCGAAAACTGCGGCAGCACGTCCGGCTGCAGCTAGGAGGTTTGTAGATGAAGGGAACAGCCGCTCGAACCGCTGCCAGTCACACGGCGGCCACGCTCTCTCCAAAAGTGCGTGGCTTCCTCCATGTGCAGCGCCACGGCGTCTCCACCAGCGCCGTTTATACCGTCATTTTTCACCGTTTGGATTCCAGCGGACTGGGGCCTACCCCGGTCCTGGTGGAAGGCGCGCAAGCGCTTATCGAAACGCTGGACCGCATCGGCCTGGATTTTCACCGCGCGGAAGTGCGCGGCGCGCTCGAGGATATCCTGCGCCTGGGTTCGGCTAATTTTCCCGATGTGTGGATGAGCGACGAGGAACTGCGCGAGAAGGGTCTGATCGGCGCCTGACGTTTTTTTTCTTGCCGCGCAGGACCAGCCGGAGCGCCCGCTCCGGCTTATTTTTTTCGGATGGCATTTCCTTGGTAAAAACTAGCGCGGGCGCGGACGCAGCGGCTGGCGCGAAGTGAGCGCGCGCGGCCTCATGCGCAGCTGCGGCCCCAGCGGCGGCGGCACATTGCGCAGGTGCTCCCCGCAATTGCAGCAGCGGTCGCTCCCGAAGGGTCCGGCCAGCACCGCGCGCAGCCAGTGTCCGCGCGCCTGGCACTGCGGATTGATGCATTGGACGGTCCATCCGGGTAGATATTGCAAGAGGCTCTCCCTGCGCGCCGGGCAAGTTCTTGTCTGAAAATATTTCGGCGCGACGGGGGGATTGTGCCGCACGGCACCTGTGGTGTCAAGCGGTAACCACACAAGATATTGTGGTGCCCTTGCTCTATTTTCTTTGCCCTGCAAATCCCGAAAGTCTTCGGAGTCCCCGCCACATGGAGGTAAGGTAGGGTGTGCGCGCGGAAGCGCTTGGAAATATTCAAGCCCGCGCCAAGGAGAGCAACGATGCCCAATCCCAATGGTCCCCGGTATGACTTCAGCTCGGAACTCCCGGGCTTCGATAAATTGCGTTCCAAAATCCTGATCCTCATCGGCGCCGTGGCCGCTTTCTTTTTCCTGATGGCCTCGGTCACTTCCGTTCCCACTGGCCACGTCGGCGTGCTGACACTGTTCGGCCGCGTGACCGGAGAGGTGCTTCCGGAAGGCATCCACCTGGTCAATCCCCTGAAGTCGGTGGAAAAACTTTCCGTGCAGACGCAGTCCCTCAAGGAAAGCGCCAGCGTGCCTTCCAATGAAGGGTTGATCCTTTCGCTGGACACGTCTTTGCTCTTTCGCCTGGATCGCTCCAAGGCAGCGGAAGTTTTTCAGACCGTCGGCGAGGATTACCTCGCGAAAATTGTCGAGCCCACCTTGCGCGCCGCGGTGCGCTCGGCCACCTCGGCCCATTCCGCCAACGCCCTCTATACCAACGCCCGTGAACTGGTGCAGAAGCAGATCACGGATGAACTGACCGCCCAACTGGCCCTGCGCGGCCTCATCGTCGAAAACGTTCTCCTGCGCGATGTGCAGCTTCCCGCCATGCTCAAGACCTCCATCGAGGCCAAGCAGCAGGCCGAACAGGACGCCTTGCGCATGAGCTTCATCCTGCAAAAGGAAAAGCAGGAAGCCGAGCGCAAGCGCATCGAAGCCCAGGGTATAGCCGATTTTCAGCGCATCGTGGCCCAGGGAATCAGCGCGCAACTGCTGGAATGGAAGGGAATTGAAGCCACGGAAAAACTGGCCGCAAGCCAGAACACCAAGGTGGTCATCATCGGCAATCCCAAAAACGGCTTGCCGCTCGTGCTGGAACCGCGTTAAGAAAGCGTTCCGCGCCCAGGGCTATTTCACGCCCGCGGCGGCCTTGTGCTGTTTCAGGAGGTCCTCGATCACGACGATCTTGGCTTTGATGCGCTCGACGTCCTGTTGCCGCGCGCTGATCTGCGCCTGCACCGTGTCCAGTTGGGCCTTGCCCGCCGTGTCCCGGCTGGCATCGGCCTTCGAATAAAACTGTTCTTTTTGCAGGTTAAAGTCGCGCTGCGCCAGCTCGGCGTCCTTCTGCGCGTTGGCCAGCTGTTCCTTGGCGCTCTTCAGGTCGGCTTCTTCCTTGGCGATTTTTTCCTTCAGGTCCGCGGCCTTTTGCGCCGCCGCTTCCGCGTCCGCGGCCTTGTCCACCGGAGGCTTGTCGTTGGCGGGCGTCAACTCCTTGGTGGTGGTGCCGTTGTCGTCCGCGGGTTGCTCTGCGGGGCCCCTGCGAATCGTATCGTCGTCGATGGTTTTCACCGGCTTGGCGGACTTCTTCTTCGCACGCGCTCTGCGCGCGGCCTCCGCCACCGATTGCGTGGAATCCTGCTGCGCGGCCCGCGCGGCCATCTCTCCCGCCAGCAACAGCAGGAATGCGGCGGCCAGCGCGGCCAGGGCCTTGCTCGCGGCTCTGCCGGTCACTTCAATGTGGTTTTTCCAGGTTGTCTTGTTCATGCGGGCCTCTCTCGCTGGTCTCCAGAAAAGAATACGCTGCCCGGCTCACCCTCGCAATTGCCTCGCGGCTTCGTGTTGCAAGGAATGCACCCCCGCTTTCCCCCTTCCCGTGGGCACTCTTGCACCGATTGTCCACCCGGTGCATACTCCCGCTCGTGCCGTACCGGAGGGGTCATGATCGGAAAACGCTATATTCTTGCCGCTTTCCTTATGCTGTTCCTAGCGGGCGTTCCCGCTCTCTCCGCCCCGTCCCCGGCGCAGACCCGGCCGCAAGCCGCCCCGGCTCCGGCGCAACTGGAAAATGCCCCCAAAACCGAGCAGTACACCCTCTCCCATGACCGCTACGAAAAGGCTGTGGCCTTCTCCCGTTCTCAGTACACGCTCTACTTTGTTTCTTTCTTCTACGGTCTGCTCATTCTCGTGCTCGTTCTGCGCCTTGGCGTGGCCGCGCAGTTTCGCAACCTCGCCGAGCGCTTCTCCGACCGCCGGTGGTTGCAAGCGGCCCTCTTCGTTCCCCTTCTCTTTCTTACTCTGGACGTCCTGGATCTGCCCCTCGCCGCTTACCGCCACTCTCTGACGCTGCGCTATGAGCTTTCCGTGCAAGGCTGGGGCTCCTGGCTGTGGGACTGGAGCAAGGGCGAGATGATTGAAATTCTCTTCGGTTTCCTCCTGGTGCTGATTCTTTTCGCGGTGATCCGCCGCAGTCCGCGCCGCTGCTGGCTCTATTTCTGGATGGCCGCGCTGCCCATCGCGCTGGCCGCCTTCTTCATCAGTCCCTGGGTGATTGACCCGCTATTCAATAAGTTCGAGCCGCTCGATTCTCGGCATCCCGAGCTGGTGACGGCCATCGAAAAAGTGGTTCACCGCGCCGGCCTGGAGATTCCCCGCGAGAAAATGTTTCTGATGCAGGCCAGCCTGAAGAGTAACGCCATAAACGCCTACGTCACCGGCTTCGGCGCTTCCAAACGCGTTGTCGTCTGGGACACCACCATTCAGAAAACCACTACCGATGAAACGCTCTTCGTCTTCGGCCACGAAATGGGCCATTACGTCCTCAATCACGTGCGCGACGGTTTTCTCTTCGCCGCCTTCACACTTTTGGGAGCCTTCTATCTGGCGTTCCGCGGTTTGCACTGGGCTCTGGACCGCTGGGGCATCTTATGGAAAGTTCGCGGCGACGATGACTGGGCCGCGCTGCCGGTCATGCTCGGTGTTCTCTCCGTCATCCTGTTCTTCGCTTCTCCCGTCTTCAACGGGTTCAGCCGCATGCAGGAGGCCCATGCCGATATCTACGGCCTCGAAGTCACCCACGGTCTGGTGCCGGATTCCGCCGAAGTGGCCGCGCACGCCTTTCAGGTGCTGGGCGAAGTGGACCTCTCCGACCCCAATCCCCCCGATTTCATCACCTTCTGGCTCTATAGCCACCCGCCGGTGGCCGACCGCCTCGTCTTTGCGCACACCTACGACCCCTGGGCCAAGGGTCAATCTCCCCGGTATGTGAAGTGAACCCGGTTGGCGGTTCGCAGCAAACGAAAGAATAGCGGTTAGCGGCTCCCGCCGGGCTTACTCGTCCTCTTCGCAAACGCCGCTACTTTGCTGCGATTCCCGCAAGCCGCCATCGAGCACCACCGCCTGCGCCCGTTCCGCGAATCGTCGTAGAACAGCAGCGGGCAGGCCGGATTCGCGCACTTCCGCAGAGCCGCCGGCCCCTCGGAGAGGATCTCCGCCGCCGAACGGGCGATGGCCGTCAGCAGCCATTCCGGATGTTTTTCCCGGGCCACAAAACGGAGCTTCCAGGCGTGATCTTCCGGCACCAATTCGTCGTGGCCCTCGGTCACCTGCAGCAGCTCATTGATGGTCACGATGCTGGCATGCTCCACCGGCTCCTGACGCGCCAGCGCGCCCAGCGCCTGCGCGAGGCTGATTCGCAGCGCCAGAGCCTTGCGCAGTAGCGCGTCCACCGTTTGCGGATCCGTGCGTTCCAGCGGCAGCAGCGCGCTGGCCCGCTCCCGGGAGATTACCTGGGCCTGCTCCAAGAACGCCACCAGCCCGGCCCAGTCCTCGAGCGTCCCGGCGCGGCCCTGCGTTGTATTGGCAAAGTCCGCGGCCACGCGGCCACCCAGTAGAGCGAAGCGATTGCTGTTGCCAGACATACCGGTCTCCTCCTAACCGTGTCATATACTAATACTGGTTATCGGGCAACTTCTTTTCCCATTTTTCTCCCCTCTCCCTTCTCCCCTTTTCTTCATTGTTTTCACCCATTGCACTGCTCCCTGAAGTAGAATCCTGGCGCCATGACCGATACCCCGAAAACACCCTCCGTTTCCTCACCGCTCTCCTTGCCGGAGCAGCCTCCCGGCCGGGGGGCAAAGCTCCTGCGCGGCGACTCGTGGTGGGCGGTCATCCTGCGGTCTGTTCTTTATGTTTTGACTGTTACGTTCATCACGATTCTGTTCGCTGTCCTGGTCTCCGTCCTCATTCCGCAGCTTGATTCGCCCGGCACGTATGCGGCGAGGCTTAGCGGCCGATTTATCAACGAAGCCACTCTAGCATTGGGTGTTTTGCTGGCTGCCCGGCTGATGTCTTTCCTCGAGAAGCAGAAGATGGATGATTACGGCCTGCCTCTGGGGGAGGCCTTCAGCGACCGATTTTGGCAGGGTGTCCTGGCCGGACTCATCGCCGTAACCGCGGTCGTCGGGATGATTGCCGCCGGCGGCGGCTACTCGTTTGGACGCCTGCTGTTTCACCAGAGGGAAGCGATACGGTTGGCCTGTTACTGGGCGCTCTTCATGTGCCTGGTGGCGATTTTCGAGGAGTTTCTGTTCCGCGGTTATCTCCAGCGTACGCTTGGAAAGAAGTTCGGTTTCTGGCCAAGCGCCTTCGTCCTTTCAGGACTGTTCGGCGGTCTGCATCTTGCCAATACAGGCGAGGACTGGGTTGGCGCAGCAAGCGTTGTCTTGGTGGGTCTGGTCCTGTGTCTGTCGCTCGAACGCACCGGCAATTTATGGTTTGCCGTGGGATTGCACGCCAGCTTCAATTTCGGCCAGACGTTTCTGTTCTCCGTCCCGGACAGCGGCAATGTCTTTGCCGAGAAACTTTCCTCGGCCCGGCTGCATGGTCCGGCCTGGCTGACCGGTGGAAGCGTGGGTCCCGAAGCCAGCCTCTTCTGCTTCCTCACCATGGGCCTGCTGGCCTACGCCATTCACCGCATTTATCCGAAAAAAGCGGAGCCTGCTCCGTCCGCCTGAACGGTTTTTTCTTAGTGCACCAGTTCCGAAGCGAAGACCAGGCGCACTCCCTGCGCTTCCAGTTCCGGCAGAATTTCGCCCAGCACTCGCAGAGTGGCTGCATGCGGATGACCGATGGCGATGGCTTCGCCTTTTTTCTTTGCGCCTTCGATGGCCAGCGTCAATTGCCGCCGCACCGCGTCCACTTCGGCCACGTCATCCAGGAAGGGAACGCTGCGGAATCCCGCGGGCACGCCCGCCTGCTGCGCCGAAGAAAACGCCACGGTCGCCGCCGTCGTGCGGCTGTCAATATAGAAAAGCCCCCGCTCGCGCAGCACGGGCATCAGCGCGGACATTAATTCCGGGTTGGCGGTGGCTTGCGAGCCTTGATGATTGTTCACGCCGGCCACGTGCGGGATGGAGTCCAGCATCTGCGTAACCAGCAGGGAAACTTCAGCAGGGGCCAGCCCCGGGTGCAGTTCCGCCGCCTCGGCCTTCTCACCGGCCACGGATTGCATGGGCAGGTGCAGCATTACCTGATAGCCGTGCGCAAAGGCCTCTTCGGCGATTTCCGCCGAATGCGGATGCCCCGGCAGGATGGAAAGCGTCAGCGGATAGCGCAGCGCGAAGACGGCGTCGGCCGCCGCGCGGTCGCCTCCCAGATCGTCCAGGATGATGGCCAGCCGAGCGGGGGATTTATCCGGCGCGCGCGCACCGGCGGGTGAACTTGCGCCTGGCGCCGCGGCTCGCGCGGCTATTGGGGAAACCAGATGGATCGTATGCGTGAGCGCCCCGCCCCGCCGGTAATTGAAGCGCAGCAGCCCGCCGCTTTCCACGGAGGCGTCCTGCGTCAATCCGTTGCGCGTGGCTGCCGCGCCCAGCGTCTGCATGAGCTTCGCCAGCGAGGCGCGCCGCCCGGATTCGCTTCCGCTTGCGTGTAGAGTGACATAGATGTGATCCGCCGAGTCGGCTCGCTCGTCGCTATAGCGCAGTTCGCTGCGCACTCGTGCATCGGCGCCGGCCGCTCCGGTTGCCGCCGCCGCAAGCTCCCGCGTGATCTTATGCACCTGCGCGGCGGGAGGCCGTTGCGGCTCCTTCTTGCAGCCCGCGGCCAGCAGCGCCAGGAGGAGCGCACTCCCGCACAGAGCGCGCAGCACCCGCTTCGAGGTAGTTGTGTTCAGGAAAGTTCGCAACGCGGGCAAGCGCTTCACCAACCGCTAGGCCGCTTTTTTGGAGGGCGCCTTCAGCAGCTCGAGCGCCTTCCGCAGGATGGGGTCTTCCGGAGAAAGTGGCTGCGGCGCCGCGGGCGCTTCCTTGGCGCCTGCCGCCGGCTCGGCGGACTCTTCGTCCACGCCATCATCCTCGCTGGCCGCCGTCGCGGCCGCCGCGCGCATCACTTCGGTCGGGGTCACGCCCTGCTCCAGAATCGGCTTGCCCTCGGGACCAATGTAGTTGGCCACCGTCAGGATGACCGCCGCGCCGTCCTCGAGCGGAATCAGCTTCTGCTCCGAGGCCAGGCCGTAGCTGCGCTCGCCCACCACGTCGCCGCGGTGATTGCTGACCATGGCCGAGGCGAAGACTTCGGCTGCTCCCGAGGTGGTCGTGGAAATCAGCACGGAGACCGCATGCTTCCAGGCCACCTGCGCGGGCTCCGCCGCCTGCACCTGTTTCGAAACCGTCTGCCCCTCGAGCACCGCCACCGTGCCGGAAGAAAGGAAAAGCCGTGCCAGAGCCACCGCTTCGGAAACTTCGCCGCGGCCGCAATCGCGCACGTCCACGATGACCTTGCGAATGCCCTGCTTTTCCGCTTGCGCCAGGCGTTCGCGTACTTCCGCCGCGCGTCCCGCAGCCAGCGTAGGCAGCCGCAGCACCAGCGTGTCCGGCTCAAACTTCGCGCTCTGCATCTTCTGCTGAGCCAGTTTCTCCCGCACGATTTCCATCGGTTGCGGCGCCGTCCGTCCGCCGGAAATCACCGCCAGCTTGATCGTTGTCCCGGGCGCCCCCGCGAGAAGATTCAAGGCCTGGCCCACGGACATATTCCGCGTGGTGAACCCGCCAATCGCTTCCAGAATGTCACCGGAATGCAGCCCGGCCTTCTGCGCCGCGCTCTCCGGCAGAACCGAAAGCACCACGATGTAGCCGTAGCGCCGGGTCATGGTCACGCCGATTTCTCCGCCCGCCGGGTTGTCCATCTTTTGCTTGTATTCGGCATATTCCCGCGGCGTCAGATAGCTCGACTGCGGATCCAGCGACTCCAGCAACCCGTGCAGCGACCCCGCCGTCACCTGATGCATGTTAGGCTCGTCCACGTAGTCCTGCTGAATCCTCTGCAAGACTTCGCCGTAGACGATCAGCGAGTGATAGGTCTTCTCGTCGCCCGTCTTTCCCAGCACGTGGCCCAGTCCCACGTAGCCAAAAATGAGTATGGATAGAATGAGCAGTCCCGCTTGTGTGATTCGGTTCATGCGTTTTCCGTTCTTCGCTCTCAAGAAATTCCCAAAGAAAAAGTATATCACTTTCTCCGGCCAATCATGCGCGCTGCTCACCGGATGCGCCTATAGGTCATGCCCCTGCAATCCATCTCCGCGCGGGGCGAAATTCCGATGGAAATTTGAATCTGCCCATCAAGTGGAGGGGAATCGCTAAGAGTGTGGGCGGAAGACACGGTATTATCGCCAAATGTTGTATGTTTACAACAACCACGCAAATTTAGTCTCTTTTGTGACCTATATATACATGAAAATAAACGAGAAAACTGTTTAATCGCACCCTTGCAATTGCTAGAATTCTCCTGCGTCCATGAATTTTCAGACCACCATTTCGCGCTCCGTGGAAACCTCCGGCATCGGCCTGCACACCGGCGTCGCCGGAAATCTTCGCTTCACGCCCGCGCCCGCGGAAACCGGAATTCTTTTTCGCCGCACCGATTTGGACAATTTTCCGATCGAAGCTCACGGACAAAATGTCGCGCGCGTCAGCTACGCCACCAGCTTGATGAAGCAGGGCGTGCTGCTCTCCACCACCGAACACGTCCTTGCCGCGCTCTATTCCAGCGGCATTGATAACGTGTATGTGGACATCGACGCCATCGAAATTCCCATCCTGGACGGTTCCGCCGAGCCGTTCATGGAAATGCTGGACCGCGCGGGAATTCGCCAGCTGCGCAGAAGGCGCCGCTACCTCAAGGTTCTGAAACCGGTGGAACTGCAGGAGCCCGATCCGCACGAACCCGGTCTGGTACGCCGCATCGGAATTTATCCCGCCGACGAATTCCACCTGCGCTGCTTCGTGGACTTTCCGCATCCCCTCGTGGGCGCGCAATCCGTGGAGCTCACCGTCACCCCGGAATCGTTCCGCGAGCGTCTTTCCCGCGCGCGCACCTTCTGTTTCGAACGCGACATCGAGCCGCTCAAGAAAATGGGCCTCATCCGCGGCGGCTCGCTCGAGAACGCCATCGTTCTCACCGCCGGCGGCGTGATGAACGGCCCCCTGCGATTTCCCGACGAATTTGGGCGCCACAAGGCGCTGGACCTCATCGGCGACCTGGCCCTGGTGGGCCTCCCGCTGCTGGGCCGCGTGGAAGCCTATCGCGGCGGTCACGCCATGCACACGCAGCTCGTCAGCCGGCTCCTGGCCGATCCCACGGCCTGGACCATTACGACGGCGGAAGCCACGCATGCCGCAGCCGCGGTCTATCAGGCCGCAACTGCGGCGGCTCCGGCTACGGATTAAGGCTGATTTTCAGGATTGCCGGAATGTCGTATGCGTTGGCGGGGGCGCGGAGTCATTGTCCGTATCGCTCTTCCAGACGTAGATCCCCGCCGCAATCGTCATCAGCAGCATAGCCACGCCGATCCAGCCGAGAATGATTCCGGCGATGGCCATGCCCTTTCCCTCGACGCGCACCGGATCTCGCCGGATCTCGCGCAGCGCCAGATAGCCCAGAACCAGCGCCGCGATGGACCCCATCCAATAAATCCATAGAATGCCCAGCACCATGCTGGCAATGGCCAGTCCGCTGGTCGTGGAATACACAATCGGAGCCGCCATGGACGGGCTGCCTTCGCCTGCCCCGGTGGGAACCAGCCAGTTCTTGCAATGACGGCAGCGAATGGCGGCGTCCTGAATCTCCTGGCCGCAGATCGGACACGTTTTCATTCTGGTGCACTCGCTCTCTTCAAGGGACGCATGTCTCTTACCTAGAGCGGAGGACTGTTTTCGTCCGCCGCTCCGCTGCTGTTCACGCGGATCACGCCGGTTTGGTCCGTGAAGAAGTGGCGCGTGCCGGTTGAGTTCGCAGTGAGGGGGTCGGCGCGGACGGTGTAGGATGCAATTTTTCCGTCCACGGGGGATCCCGCTTCGTACGCGAATCGATAGCCAGACTTTTGGCCGGCGAGGAGTTCGGCCCGGAGCAAATCGGCGCTGTCCGGACTCTGCTCCGTTCCGTGGCCGAGCTTCGCGAGCGACGCTGGAAAGGTTGCGTAATCGATCTCATACCCCTGGCAGGCCGTATTTATTTCCCGCAGAGCGCTGACGGCCGAGGATTCATTGGCGGCCATTTTTGCCCGCAGAAGATTGGGAATGGCGATGGCTGCAATGATGAGAATCATCGGCAACATCGCCACGCCCGCATAGCCAAAGACCAGCCCGGTGATGGCCATCCCCCGTCCCCGCAGCCGCCCCGCGCTGCGCCGGATGTCCGACAGGGAGAGATGCCCCATCACGATCGCCAGAATGGAGGAAGGCAGCAGAAAGAAAAAGATGCCGCAGATCAGGCTGGCAATCGCCTTCCCGCTCGTCTCCCCGCCGCCCGGGGAAGGCGCCTGAAGACCGGCAGGAGCCCCGGAAGCGGCAAGACTCGTGCCACAGTGCGGGCAGGACTGCGCGTTGTCCTGTATGCTTTCCGCGCAATAGGGACAGGCTTTCATGGAGTAGCCCTCCGTCGAAGTTTTAGTTACCGGGAAGTAAGGATATGCCGAACGCACCGACTCTAGTGGAGGAAGTGGATTTACGTCAAGGACACATTGGGGCATTAAGGCGCAGGGGAAAGATTGTCAAAGCTCCGGGAAAGGGCGAAAATGCCTTGCGATGGCTAACCACGACCTGGCAATCGTAATCCTCGCCGCGGGCAAGGGTACGCGGCTCAAATCCAGCCTGGCCAAAGTGCTGCACCGCGCCGGGGGCCGTTCCCTCGTCGAGCACGTGGTGCGCGCCTGCCAGCCGCTCGGCGCCAAAAAAATCTGCGTCGTCGTCGGCCATCAGGCTGATCAGGTCACCGCCGCGGTCGCTCCGCTTCGCGCGGAAACCGTTCTGCAGCAGCCGCAGCGCGGCACGGGCCACGCCATGCAGGTGGCCAAGCGCGCCCTCGCCGGCGCCAAGATCGCTCTCGTTCTTCCCGGTGATGCTCCGCTCGTGCGCACCGAAACTCTGCGCGCCATGCTCGCCGCGCACCGCGCCGGGCAGGCCGCCGCCACCATTCTCACCGCCGTCCTTGACGACCCCTCCGGCTACGGGCGCATCGTGCGCCGCTCCGCTTCCACCGTTGCCGCCATCGTCGAGGAGTCCAAGCTCACCGACGAGCAGCGCTCGCTCAACGAAATCAATTCCTCCATTTACTGTTTCTCCCTGGAAAAACTCTGGCCCGCGCTCACGCAGGTCAAGCCCGACAACAAGCATCACGAACTCTATCTCACCGATGCCGTGGCTCTGCTCAGCGCCCAGGGTGATGCCGTCCTCGCCCAGGTAGCCGCCGACTCCCGCGAAGTTCTCGGCTGCAACACCCGCGCCGACCTGGCCGAGGTGGACCGCATCTTCCGGGAACGCAAGCGCCTGGAACTGATGAACGCCGGCGTCACCATTCAGCTCCCCGAAACCGTGACCATCGACCCGGAAGTCACCGCCGGGGAAGACACCGTCATCGAACCGTGCGTGCAGCTTCTGGGGAAGACCAAACTCGGCGCGGGCTGCACCATCCGCACCGGCAGCGTCCTGCACGACGCGCTTCTCGGCGACGGCGTCACCGTCGAGCCCCATTGCGTCGTCTCCGAGAGCCGTCTCGACGCCGGCGTCATCATCGGCCCCTTCGCCCGCCTGCGCGGCCATTCGCACGTGAAGGCTGGCGCGCGCATTGGCAACTTCGTCGAGCTGAAAAAATCGGTGGTCGGCGAAGGCACCAAGTCCATGCACCTCACCTATTTGGGCGACGCGAAAATCGGCGCCAAAGCCAACATCGGCGCGGGCACCATCACATGCAACTACGACGGTTTTCACAAGCACCCCACCACCATCGGCAACCGCGTCTTCATCGGCAGCGATTCCGCGCTGGTGGCTCCCGTGCGCATCGGCGATGGCGCCTACGTTGCCGCCGGCTCCACCATAACTGAAAATGTTCCCGCCGACGCTCTGGGCATCGCTCGCGGCCGCCAGATCAATAAACCCGGCTGGGCCGCGAAAAAACGCCGCGAACTCGCCGCCGCCGATAAGCCAAAAAAGAAATCCGCGCGTCCCAGGAAAAAACCGGCGCGTCCGCGCAAAAAATCCAAGCCGCGCCGCGGCAAGAAGCCTCGCCGCCGCTGATTGGGCGCGCGGCTGCTCCGAACCTCGTTCTCTTCCTTTTCCATTGAACCGCGCTGCCCGCGGTGTTATCGTGCGCGGTACGTGCAGGAGGCAAAGCCGTGGGGACCTGGGTAAACTGGCTGCTGCTGATTGGCGGCATCGTCTGCGTCATCGCCGAACTGGCTCTGGGCGCGGTCACGGGCTTCGACCTCGCGCTCATCGGCGCTTCGATGGCCGCCGGCGGCGCCGTCGGACTTCTTTTTCACTCTGAAAATATGGGATTGATCGCCGCGGGCGTGCTGGGCTTCGTCTATCTGGTGTTTCTGCGCCGCTGGCTGCGCTCCAAGCTCACCGTCAAAACGCAGGCCATGAACGTGGACGCCCTGATCGGCAAGACGGCGCTGGTGCTCCAGCGCATCGCGCCGCACGCGCCCGGCCAGGTCAAACTCGGCGACGAAATATGGCGCGCGGAGCTGCTCCTGCCTGAAGACGCGCCCCGCGAACCGGGCGCACGGGTCACCGTGGATTCCGTCGAAGGCGTAACTCTCAAAGTGAGGTAGTCATGGAAAATACGAGCTTCTTCGTCTCGGTCCTGCTCTTTGTGTTCGTCATCTTTGCCCTGGTCACTCTTGCCAGGGCCGCGCGCATCGTCAAGCAGTACGAAAAAGGCCTGGTCATGCGCCTCGGCAAATATCACGCCATGGCCTCCTCCGGCCTGACCTTTATCCTGCCCTTCGTCGACGACATGATCAGCGTGGACATGCGCGAGCAGGTCATCAATGTCCCTCCGCAAAAGGTCATCACCAAGGACAACGTCACCGTGGAAGTGGACGCGGTGGTCTATTACAAGGTCATCGACCCGGTGAAGTCCCAGTTCGAAGTGCAGAATTTCGGCTATGCCTGCACCACCCTGGCCCAGACCAACCTGCGCAACCTTATCGGCGACCGCACCCTCGACGAAACCCTCGTGGCCCGCGACATGATCAATACCAACCTGCGCGCGGTCCTCGATGAAGCCACCAATAGTTGGGGCGTCAAGGCCACCCGCGTCGAAGTCCAGAAAATCGAGCCGCCCCGCGACATCACCGACGCCATGTCCCGGCAGATGAAGGCCGAGCGCGACAAGCGCGCCTCCATTCTCGAATCCGAGGGCATCAAGCAGTCCCAGATCCTTGCCGCGGAAGGCTTCAAGCTCTCCGAAATTCTCAAGGCCGAAGGCGACGCCCAGGCGCGCATCACCCGCGCCAACGCCGAAGCCGAAGCCGTCAAGCTGGTCTCCAACGCCGCGGAAACCTATTTCAAGGAACGCGCCGAAACGATGCGCCGCCTCGAAGTTCTCAACAACACCCTGGCGCAAAATACCAAATACGTTGTTCCATCCAACTCCAGCCTCTTGAATGTTCTCGGCCTCGACGGTATCCTGCCGGCGCAGCCCAATCCCGCGCCCCCGCAGGCGGATTCTTCCGCGTCCAGGAAGTAGCCTCCGCGTTTCCTGCCGCTGTGTTAAGATGGAACTTCCCAGAACGCAGCAGGGAGCCGCCACCGCATGAAATTTGGAGTCGTCGTCTTCCCCGGGTCCAATTGCGACCACGACGCGTTTTACGCGATCAGCAACGTCCTGAAGCAGCCCGTCGAATTCATCTGGCACCAGTCCGAAAATCTTGCCGGATGCGACGCCGTCATTCTCCCCGGCGGCTTTTCTTACGGCGACTATCTGCGCACCGGGGCCATCGCCCGCTTCTCCCCGGTGATGAAGTCCATCGAAAAATTCGCTGCTGCCGGCGGCCTGGTCCTGGGCATCTGCAACGGTTTTCAGATTCTCTGCGAAGCCGGCCTGCTTCCCGGCGCGCTCATCCGCAATTCCGGCCTGCGCTTCATCTGCCGCCCCGTGCACATCCGCGTCGAGCAGACCGACACGCCCTTCACCTGCGCCGCGCGAAAGGGACAAATCATTCAGGCGCCCATCGCCCATTCCGACGGCTGCTACACCTGCGACCCGGCCACGCTCGCCGAACTCGAACGCAACGGCCAGGTGCTCTTCCGCTACACCACGCCCGACGGAACCAATGATGCCGCCGGAAATCCCAACGGCGCCATGAACAATATCGCCGGCATCTGCAACCGCGCGCGCAACGTCGCCGGCCTCATGCCCCATCCGGAACGCGCCGTCGAATCCGCGCTCGATTCCGATGACGGCCTGGTGATTTTCCGCTCGCTCGCCGAAACGCTGGTCAGCGCGGCGAAAGCGTGACGCAAACCGCGCGCACAAAATTCGCAGGGGCACGGCATGCCGTGCCCCTACCGCCCGAGGGGAAATGGCCACAGCCAGCACGGAAGTAAAAGTCACACCAGAAATCGCCGCCGAGCACGGCCTCTCCGCCGCGGAATACGCCCGCGTCCTGGAAATCCTCGGCCGCGCCCCCAACATCACCGAACTGGGCATCTTCAGCGTGATGTGGAGCGAGCACTGCTCCTACAAATCCAGCAAGGTCCATCTCAAGCGCCTGCCCGTGCGCGGCAAACTTGTCGTGCAGGGCCCCGGCGAAAACGCCGGCGTGGTGGATATCGGCGACGGCCTGGTGGCCGCCTTCAAAATCGAATCGCACAATCATCCCAGCTACGTCGAGCCTTTCCAGGGCGCGGCCACCGGCGTCGGCGGCATCCTGCGCGACATTTTCACCATGGGCGCGCGCCCCATCGCCGTGCTCGATTCGCTGCGCTTCGGCCCCATCACCGCCGGCCCCGGCACGAGCGAAGAGGACGCCGCGCGCAACCGCCGCATCCTTGACGGCGTCATTCGCGGCATCGGCCATTACGGCAACTGCTTCGGCGTGCCCACCGTCGGCGGCGAAGTCGCCTTCGAACCCTGCTACACGCCCAACCCGCTGGTCAACGCCCTGGCCCTGGGCATCGCCAAAAAAGACGAAATTTTTCTGGCCAAGGCCCGCGGCACCGGCAATCCCGTCATCTATGTCGGCGCGAAAACCGGCCGCGACGGCATTCACGGCGCTTCGCTGCTGGCCTCCGCTGAATTCACCGAAGAGTCCCAGCAGAAGCGCCCCAACGTGCAGGTCGGCGATCCCTTCATGGAGAAACTCCTCCTCGAAGCCTGCATCGAAGCCATGCGCACCGGCGCGGTCGTCGCCATTCAGGATATGGGCGCCGCCGGGCTGACCTGCTCGACCTGCGAAATGGCCTCGCGCGGCGAAACCGGCATCGAGATTGACCTCGCGCGCGTTCCCCAGCGCGAAACCGGCATGACGCCCTACGAAATCATGCTCAGCGAATCGCAGGAGCGCATGCTGCTCGTCGCCGAAAAGGGCAGGGAAGCGGAAGTTCTCGCGGTCTTCTCCAAATGGGGACTGGACGCCAGCATCGTCGGCGAAGTGACCGAAGGCGGCCTCCTCCGCGTGAAGGACCACGGCAAACTCGTCGCCGAAATTCCCGCGCATCCCCTCGCCGAAGAGGGTCCCGTTTACAATCGCCCGCTCGCCGCCCCCGCCCCGCGAAAGGAATCGCCCGCCGACTGGTTCCCGTTCGCCGCGCCGGGTAAAAATTTCACAGACAATTTCAAAAAGCTGCTGGCCTCTCCGGCCATCGCCTCCAAGCGCTGGATCACCGAACAGTACGACTCTTCCGTGCGCACCAACACGCTCGCCGGCCCCGGCGCGAGCGATGCCGCCGTCGTGCGCATCAAGGGCACCCCGCGCGCCCTGGCTCTTTCAACCGACAGCAACAGCCGCTGGTGCCAGCTCAATCCCAAGCTCGGCGCGATGCACGCGGTTGCCGAAGCCGCGCGCAACGTGGCCGCCAGCGGCGCCCGGCCCATCGCCGCCACCAATTGCCTCAATTTCGGCAGCCCGGAAAAGCCCGAAGTCATGTGGCAGTTCAGCGAGTCCATTGACGGCCTCGGCGAAGCCTGCACCGCCCTCGGCACTCCCATCACCGGCGGCAACGTCAGCTTCTACAACGAAACCCTCGGCAAATCCATTTTTCCCACGCCCACTATCGGCATCCTCGGCGTCATCGATGACGCCGCCAACGTTTTGAAAATCGCCTTCCGCGAAGAGGGCGACGTCATCCTCCTTCTCGACGGTCTTTCCGCCGCGCCCTCTGCCCGCAACGACGAATCTGTTCTGCGCCGCGAATTTTCTTCCAGCGAATATTCCAAAACCATCTCCGCCATCGTCGCCGGCGATCCCCCCGCCATTGACCTCGCCGCCGAAAAGCGCCTCCAGGAATGCCTCGTGGCCCTGGCCAACGCCCGCTCGCTGCATTCCGCCCACGACATCGGCGACGGCGGCCTGGCCGTCACCCTGGCGGAAAGTTGTTTCGCCGTAGGGGCACGGCATGCCGTGCCCGCCCTGGGCGCAAACGTAACCCTGCCCGACGCCGCCACCCCCGCCGAATCCACTCTCTTCGGCGAACGCGGCGCCCGTGCCATCGTCTCCGCCCCCGCAAGTTCTATTGCCGCGGTTCTCGAAACTGCGAGACAATATGGTATGGCCGCAACCACCATCGGCGCCGTCACCCGCGACGCCTCGTTCCGCGTCGCGATCAACGGCCAGCCCGCGCTCGATTCCGGTGTAGACTCTCTGCGCGACGCTTGGGCCAACGGTCTTGCGCGCGCCATGAAGATTCAATGACCAGCGAACTCGACATCCTCGACGACCACTTCCACGACCACTGCGGCGTCTTCGGCGTCTTTGGCCATCCCGAAGCCTCCAAGGTCGCTTATCTGGGCATCTACGCGCTGCAGCATCGCGGCCAGGAATCGGCCGGGATCATCACCTCCGACGGCGCCGAACTGCACGCGCACAAGGCCATGGGCCAGGTCGCCGAAATTTTTCAGCCCGAAGTGCTCGCCGGCCTTCCCGGCAGCGCCGCCATCGGCCATACGCGTTATTCCACGGCCGGCGACAAAGCCCTGATGAACGCGCAGCCGTTCGTCATCGACTGCAACAAGGGAAAAATCGCCGTCGCGCACAACGGCAATTTGACCAACGCGGGCGACTGGCGCCGCAAGCTCGAGCACAAGGGTTCCATCTTTCAGACCAACAGCGACACCGAAGTTATCGTGCACCTGCTGGCCAAGTCCCAGGCCCGCAATCTTTCCGGCGCTCTCGGAGACGCTTTCAATCAGGTCGAAGGCGCCTATTCCCTGGTGATCCTCACCGCCGAAGAACTCTTCGCCGCGCGCGATCCTCGCGGCTTCCGCCCGCTCGTGCTCGGGAAACTTCCCGGCGTGAACGGCGGCGACGCCTGGGTGGTGGCCTCGGAAACCTGCGCCTTCGATCTGCTCAACGCCCAGTACGTCCGCGAAATCGAGCCTGGCGAAATGATCCGCATCTCCCGCTCCGGCGTCGAATCCATCCATTTCGCTCCGCCCAAGCCCCGCCAGCAGTGCATCTTCGAGCATGTCTATTTCTCCCGCCCCGATAGCGTCATCTTCGGCCGCTCGGTCAATGACAGCCGCGAAATGCTCGGCCGCCTCCTCGCCCGCGAACATCCCGTTGACGCCGACATCATTGTTCCCGTGCCCGATTCCGGCGTTCCCGCCGCCGTGGGCTTTGCCATGGAAGCAAAAATCCCCTTCCGCATGGGCCTCATCCGCAATCACTATATCGGGCGCACCTTCATCGAGCCTTCCCAGGCCATCCGCGATTTCGGCGTCAAACTCAAACTTAATCCCGTCCGTGAACTCATGGCCGGCAAGCGCGTCGTTCTCGTGGACGATTCCATCGTCCGCGGCACCACCAGCCGCAAAATCGTGCGCATGGTCCGCGAAGCCGGCGCCCGCGAAGTCCACGTGCGCATCTCCTGCCCGCCCACGATTTCCCCCTGCTACTACGGTGTGGACACCCCCACCCGCGAGGAGCTCATCGCCTCCTCGCATTCGCCCGCGGAAATCTGCAAATACCTGGGCGCCGATTCCCTCGGCTACGTTTCCATGCCCGCCCTCAAGCAGGCCGTCGCCGACACCGCCGGAGACTTCTGCACCTCCTGCTACACCGGCGTGTACCCCACTGACCTCGTGCAACTGGAAGTCCGTGAAACCGCGTCGAATGGCAAGGAGGGCGCTCCGCCTCTTGAAAAGGCGCCCGTAACGGTGATCCGTGAAAACTGAAAAGAAAAAAGAAGCGATTCCCGAATCCGATCTGCCCGTGGGCGTTCGCGTTCAGCGCGAAGTCGTCGCCTGGCTCTGGGTCGGCCTGATTTTCCTGCTCATCAACGGCACCGTTGGCCAGGCCCGCGTCATTCCCTCAGGCTCCATGGAGAACACCCTGCTCATCGGCGACCACCTGATCATGAGCCGCATCGGCTATGACGCCGGCATTCCGTTCACCAGCATTCATACCGCTCTCTGGCGCAATCCCCATCGCCAGCAGATCGTTATCTTCCGGCCTCCCTTCGATGCCAATGCTCCCGATTTCGTCAAGCGCGTCATCGGCCTTCCCGGTGATGTCGTGGACGTGCGCGGCGGCGCGGTCTGGATCAACGGAAAGCGTCTTCAGGAGGACTACACCGTGGGGCGCAGTGATCCCCCTGATCCCATGCAATACGCGGGCGCGTTTCAGGGACTGGCCAGCGCGTTTCCCTTTACCGTTCCCCCGGACAACTATTTCGTCATGGGCGATAACCGGGAAAATTCCTTTGACAGCCGCTTCTGGGGCCCGGTTCCGCGCGCCAATATCATCGGCACTCCGGTCATCATTTATATGTCGCTGACAGCACCCCAGGAAGCATGGGATTCCGGCGGAGTTCGCCTGCGCATGCTGGCCTATGCCAACGCACTCATTCATCCCGGCACGGTTCGCTGGAAGCGGCTCTTTCATATCTTTTAGAGTTTCCGCCGCATCCCGGCGCGCGTCACGAGTCACGAATTTCAACTCAGGATTCACAGGTCACCAGTCACTATGAAATATTCCGATGCAGGAGTGAACATTCAGGCCGCCGACGAGGCCAAGCAGACCATTCGCCATCTGGCCAGCCGCACGTTTACCCCCGCCGTCCTGAGCGGCATCGGCGGCTTCGGCGGCCTCTTCGCCCTCGATAAGAAAAAGTGGAAGGAGCCCGTGCTGGTCTCCAGCGCCGACGGCGTGGGCACCAAGCTCAAAGTGGCCATGGCCATGAAGGTCCATTCCACCGTCGGCGGCGACCTCGTCAACCATTGCATCAACGACATTCTCGTGCAGGGCGCCGAGCCGCTCTTCTTCCTCGACTACCTCGCGATGGGCAAGCTCGATTCCCATCTCATCGAGCAACTCGTCGACGGCATGAGCCGCGCCTGCCGCAAGGCCGGCTGCGCCCTCATCGGCGGCGAAACCGCCGAGATGCCCGGCTTCTACGCTCCCGGCGAATACGACCTTGCCGGCTTCATCGTCGGCGTCGTCGAGCGCAAAAAACTGATCACCGGCAAGGCCGTTCAGGCCGGCGACATTCTTCTCGCTCTTCCCTCCGCCGGCCTGCATACCAACGGCTATTCGCTGGCCCGCAAACTCTGTTTCGAAACCGCCGGCCTCAAGCCCGAAACCTACGTCCCCGAAGTCAGCAACAAGATCGGCGCCGAACTCTTGAAACCCCATCTCTGCTACGCGCCCGTCCTGCGTTCTTCTCTCTCTCGCGGCTGGATCTCCGCCCTCGCCCATATCACCGGCGGCGGCATCCCCGGCAATCTCCCCCGTGTCCTTCCCGCCGGTGTCCGCGCCCATATCGAACTTTCTTCCTGGCCCGTTCCCCCCATCTTCCGCTACCTGGCCAAGATCGGAAAAATGGACCGCGATGAACTGCTGCAGTCCTTCAATCTCGGCGTGGGCATGATTCTCTCCGTTCCTCCCGCCCACGTGAAAAAAGTCGAAGCCGATCTCAAGCGCCGCCGCGAAAAATTCTTCCGCATCGGCCGCATCGAACGCAGCGACGCCTCCCGCACCCGCGTCGTCTACAGCGGCGCCCTCGGCCTGTAACCGGCGGCCGGACACACGTTTCTCCCAAAAATCGGGAATTCATGGCCGTGCTCCCTGCGCAGAGGCAGAAGCGCTATGGCTCGGGGAACTCGTCCGGCGTTCCGATGGGCGGGCCGTCGGGAGGAAGAGACGGCGCGGCGGCGGGAAGCGATTTTGGATTTTTCTGAAAAACGGAAATTTGCGAAGCCGCCTGTAAGAGGTGGGCGCGCTCGGCGTCGTCCTTGGCGGAGGCTTGCGCCGAGGCCAGCCAGGCTTTGAGATCCTCAAGTTTGAGCGCGGCGATGGCCGCGGCTTGCGGGGTGGCCTGCTCGCTGGCCGCGAGAGCCATGAGGTCGTAGAGCGCCACGGTGTCCACGACGCGGGAGAGTTCGGCCGGGTAACCGCTGCCGCGCGGCGATTTCCATGTCGCGGCCAGGATGGCGTCGAGCACCTCTTCGAGGCCGGGGTTGGCGGCATCGCGCGCGTGAAATTCCACGAGGCGGGAAGCGCGCTCGGCGTTGAAGAGGAATTGCAGGGTGTGCTGCGCCGCCGCTTCGGCGGGCGCGAGCGCGTCGAAGGCCGGGCTGGTGCGAATCTTGAAATGTTCGCGCCCGCGTTCGTACTCCGGCGTCCGCGGCGGAATCATTTTCAGCAGGGAGTCCGGCAGCGCCAGCGCTTCGGGTTGGAGCGTGGCCAGAACCGCGGCGAGCGCCCGGCGCTGTTCCGCGGGCGCCACGATGCGCGTGGGCGTCTGCCCGTCGCCGCGCAGCGCAAAGGTATAGTCCATGCCGCCCACCAGCTTGGCCGCGGCCTCCACCTGATAGCGATGCAGCATGTAGAGCGGGACGAGCGCGTCTTCGAGCGTGGCCAGCGGCGCTCCTTCGCGGATATTGTTTTCGCCGAAGCGCCGCAGCGCCGCTTCGCGCACCTGCATCAGCCGCGGCAGTTCCTCCACCGGATTCGCGCCGGAGTCCCACAGATGCGCGAGCGAACTGGAGGAACCCGCGGGGCGGGCGTCCTGATCCGTGAGATAACGCAGCCCCCGCGCGTAAGCGTCCGTCAGCGTCTTGTCGAGAGTGCCGCGCTCGTCGGTCCCGGGCGCAAAATCCTGATAGCCCCACGCGATGGAAACTTTGTCCCATTCGCCGATGCCCGTGGCATACGCGCTCGTGAGATCGGGAACGCCCCCGGCGCTGAGCTTCACCAGCGGCGGCGGATAGTCCATCACCGACGAGCGGTTGACCGTGCTCGAGGCATAGTTGTGCATCAGTCCCAGCGTGTGGCCCACTTCATGCGCGGCCAGCTGCCGCAGCCGCGCCAGGGCCATCTGCTCCATTTTTGGAGAGACTGGTTTTCCTTTTTCATAGGGCGCCAGCAGCGCTTCGGCAATCAGGTAGTCCTGGCGAACCCGCAGCGAGCCCAGCGACACTTGCCCCTTGATGATTTCTCCCGTGCGCGGGTCCACGATGCTTTCCCCGTACGACCATCCGCGCGTCGCGCGATGCACCCACTGGATCACGTTGTAACGCAGGTCCAGCGGGTCGGCGCCTTCGGGCAGCATCTCCACGCGGAATGCGTTCTTATATCCCGCGGCTTCGAAAGCCTGGTTCCACCAGCGCGCCCCCTCCAGCAGCGCCGAGCGGATCGGTTCGGGCGTTCCGGGATCGAGATAATAGACGATGGGCTGAACGGCTTCGCTGACCGCGGCGCGGGGATCTTTCTTGGCCAGCCGATGGCGCACGGCGAAGCGCTTGACGACAGGCTCGCTGACCGGCGTCGCGTAGTCCAGGAATTGCATGCCGCCGAAGCTCGAGCGCGGGTCGTACGCGCGCGGCTTGTAGCCGGGGCCGGGAAGCTGCACAAACGAATGGTGCTCGCGCACGGTGATGGATTCCGGCGAGGGCGTAACCTGGCGCACCCAGTTGCCGGGTTCTTCGCCGGCGAACGTGAGCGTGGCTTCAACTTCGGTGTTCAGCGGAAAATTTTTTGTCTGCGAAAGAGAAATGGCCGAGCGGGCGGCGTCGAGATGATACGCGCCCTGTTTGCTGCGCCGCAGGGCGGCGGGGACGCCGTGCACGTCGCGCAGAAAAAAGTCGCTGGCGTCCACCAGCACGCGCCCGTTGTCCTCGGCGGCGGCGGTAAAGCCCCAAAGAACGGATTCGGCGAAGGAGTCGCGCACGGCGCGGCGTTCGGCGGGGTCGCCGGTCACCGCGCGGTAGTCGTAATTGGATTGCACCAGGAGAATTTTCGGGCCGCTGCGCTCGAAACGCACGATGCGCGTCTGCCCCAGCTGCCCGCGGTCCAGTCCGATGTCGTTCGAGCCTACCCCGGCGGCCAGTCCGGTCTGATAAAGAAACTCCTGATTCCACTTCTCGATTTCCAGCCACAGTTTGCCCGCCTGGGCGTCCCAATAAAGATTGAAATAGCCGGGCAGCTTCTGCCAGGCGGCGGTCTTTTTCGCAATAGAAACGGCAGCAACCGGCGCCGAGACTGTTTGCGCGCCCAGAGGGGAACTGAGCAGCGCCGCAAGCAGCAGGACAACGATGGAATTTCGCATGACACGGGCCTCCGCCAGGATTCGGCTGTCCTTTATATCAGAAGGCGGAGCCCTGCGCATGCCGGCGAGGGAGATCGGCCCATGGGCCAGTTGGATTGTCCGGGCTGGCCCGGCCCGTGCAAGAAAAAGAGGGACAAGCGCCGTCGCCTGTCCCCCTCGCAACTAACGATTTGCCTTAGCGCCGCAGTTGCATCACGTCAATGATCAGGTTGGTCCGCTCATTGAGGATCAGCAGTTTGGCCCCGATGATCACCCTGCGGTGGCCCTCCGGCAGCGGCCCCAGGTCTCTGTCCAGATCCCGCGGGCACGGCTCCATCCTCTTCTCCAAACCCGGCGGCAGTCTCCCGTTCCTCTGCAGTTGCCGCTCCAGCCCTGGCGGAAGGTTTCCTCCGCGCTTGGCCAGTCCCGGCGGCAGATTCGCATCGTTCCGCGAGTAATACCGCGTCACCACGTCCCGGTCCCGCGTGCTGAAGATCACGCTCACCCGCGTCCTCGTGTTCGGCTGCACCGTGCGCGCCTGCTCGTGATGCTCCTGCTCGCGCCCGCGCTGCCGTTCCTGGTGGCCCTTCCCATGCTCTCCGCGTTGAGCGTTATCCTCGTCCTCTTCCTGGTGCTTCTGATGGCTCTTGCCCTTGCCTTGGCTGTTGCCCTGTCCGTAGCCCGGTATGGCCATCAAGGGCCCTGCCAAAACTCCAAATACCGCTATTCTCCAAAATCGTGACACCATCTCTTCCTCCCTCTGCTCTCGAGGACTGGGCCTCATTTTCAGCCTACTCTCGCGTTTTCCCCCGTGCCACTCCCGATGCCCTAAACCGCACCCCGCCCGCCGGGCCAGCCTGCCTATTGACTTATTCCTCTTCGCGGTGCAGTCTGCGGCTGCACAGTAAGGGAAGTCTCATAAGAGTCAGCCGGAAGTCCAAGGCGGGGGTGCGTGTGTTTCCTGAATTTTTCTTTCAACATCCGTTTTTTGCGGCGGTCGTTTTCGCCATCCTGGTCTGGTATCTCCAATCTTTCCGCCGCATCGGTCCCACCGAAGTCGGCCTGGTTACCAAGCGCCTTTCCTGGAAGAAACTCACCAAGGACAATCCTGTGGCCTTCGGCGGGGAAGCCGGCTATCAGGCCGACCTGCTCATGCCCGGCCTGCGCTGGAAAGCCTCGCTCATCTATTCCGTGGACAAATATCCCTGGGTGCAGGTTCCCGCGGGCGAAATCGGCGTGGTGATTGCCCAAGTTGGCCAGCCACTGCCCATCGGAGCGAAGTCCGCGGTGTACAAGAAAGAGTTCGCCAACTTCGCCGATCTGCGCGGCTTCGTGGCCGCCGGCGGCCAGAAGGGCGTGCAGCGCCCCGTTCTGCCTCCGGGCTCCCTCGTCCCCATTCATCCTCTCGGTTTTCTGGTCATCACCAAGAGCCGTGTCTACGGCGTCCCGGTTTCTCCGGAAATGCGTGCCAAGATGGGCCGCGGCGGCGAACTCATGCCTTCCGCTCTCGGCTTGCGTCCCCAGCAACTCGAACTCCTGCGCATCGAACCCCAGCCCCGCTCCTCCGACGGCACCACCACCGACATGGTCGGCATCGTCACCACCTACGAGGGTGACCCGCTTCCTTCCGGCGACATCGCCAGCCGTCTTGGCGGCTACGCCGACGTCGAGGAGATGGAAAAGGGCGACACCGCTGACGCTCACATCATTGAAGCCCTCCTCGGCAGTAAAAACCATCTCCACAATAACTATCAGGACTTCCAGGCCTTCCTCTCGAACGGCGGCCATATCGGCATGCAGCACGATCCTCTTCTCTACGGCGCCTACGCCCTCAACCCCTTCCTCGTCAGCGTCGAGATGGTCCCCATGCTCATGGTCAAGCAGGGCCAGGTGGGCGTGGTCAAGGCCTACGTCGGCCGCGCCACACAGGACATTTCCGGCTCCGATTTTAAATTCGGCTCGCTAGTCCGTCCCGGCCATCGCGGCGTCTGGCAGGAGCCTCTGCGCACCGGCAAATATCCCCTCAACCCCCGCTGCTACGAAGCGGAAATCGTGCCCACCGCCATTCTCAACCTCAACTGGGCCGACGCCGTTTCCGACGCCCACAATCTCGACGCCCAGCTCAACCAGATTGTCGCCAAGAGCAAGGAAGGCTTCATCTTCAGGATCGACCTCCAGGTCCAGATCCACGTTCCGGACACCAAGGCTCCCCGCGTCATCTCCATGGTCGGCACCATGCGCAACCTCGTCAACGAAGTCCTCCAGGCCGCAGTCGGCAATCATTTCCGCGACAGCCTCCAGAGCATGCCCGCCATCCGCTTCATCGAAACGCGCCGCCAGGTCCAGGAAGAGGCCTTCGAGCACATCCGCGTGCAGATCGAGCAATACCAGGTCGAAACCAAAGGCGTCTACATTCAGGACGTGATTCTCCCGGAAGATCTGGTCACCGTCCTCACCCATCGCGAAATCGCCAATCAGGAGATTGAAACCTTCAAGATGCAGCGCGCCGCCCAGGAAGAGCGCATCTCCATGGAGCAGTCCAAAGGCACCGCCGACATGCAGGGCGAACTGGCCAAATCCAAAGTCGGCGTGGACATCAAGAAAAATAACGCCGACGCCCGCGTCGCCGAAGCCACCGGCGAAGCCGAATTCATCCGCCAGACCGGCACGGCCCGCGGCGCCGAGGTCGAAGCCATTGGACTCGCGCGGGCCCGCGGCTACCGCGCACAGGTGGAAGCCCTGGGCTCGGGCGCCACGGCCATCGTTAACGTCGTCTCGGCGCTGGCCGAGGGCAAAGCCAAATTCGTCCCCGACGTGCTCGTCGCCGGCGGCGGCAACGGCGGCGGCGCGCTCGACGGCCTCGCCGCCACGGCCATGCGCTTCTTCAGCAATGGCGGACACGCCCCCGCGCCACCGCCCGCCGAGGCTCCGCCGCCGAAGAGCGCGCTGAAAGAACCGCCAGCAAAACCATAAATACATTCTGGAGATTGGCAACCGGCGCGGGCGGCTCCGCCGGACGCTACTTCTTCTTCCGCCGCCGGCTCCACCACCACCATTGGCACTTCTCCGCCGCCAGCCGCGGGTTGCGCGCCTGCGCCACCGCCGCGCAAAAAACGTCCAGGCAGCAGATGTCCACCCGCGTCCCCATCCGCCGGCAAAGTGTTTCATACATGCGCCGCGGATTCTGCCGCGCCAGTTGTTCCACGCTGCGAATTTTCAGCAGCTCAAAATCCCGCAGCATCGCCGGGCCGATCGAGATCAGGTCGGCGAGAACCCGGGCTTCTTTATTATTTCGCTTTACTTTCGCTTTAACCATATCCACAATCTACGCCGGAGCCCCGCGCCGGGCAAGGAGGAAATTTTCCTTCCCGCCGCCAGCGCGTTCGGTTCCCTCGCGAAACGAACACATCCGGAAGGGAGCAGACCCATGGACATTCCCGTCGTCAGAAAAATCACGGCCGTTCTCTTTGCCGCGGAGATCGAGCCCTGCGTCCAGTTCTGGACCGATCGCCTGGGCTTTGAAAAAACCATCGAAGTTCCCGAGGGCGATAAGTTGGCTTTCGCCATCGTCCAAAAAGACGGCGTCGAACTCATGTACCAGACCTACGCCAGCGCCGAAAAGGACGTCCACGCTCTCGCTCTCGGCGTTCGCAAAGGCCCCACTTTCCTCTACGTCGAAGTCGAAAATCTCGACGCTCTCCTCGCCGCCATGCGCGGCGTCGAAATCGTCCAGCCCCTGCGCACCACTTTCTACGGCGCCCGCGAATTCGGCGTGCAAGACCCCGCCGGGCACAGCATCATGTTCGCCCAGCAGATGGCCTCGCCGCCGCATTGACCGGCGAGATGATCCGCGCACGGATCCGCGCTCCCCGTTTTGCGCCCCCGCGCGGATATGCTAGTGTTTTCTGCGTATGAAGAAACGCATCGGCGTGCTCCTGAGTGGCCGCGGCTCCAATTTCGAAGCCCTGGCGGATGCCATCTCCGCCGGCCGCATCCCCAACGCGGAAATCGCCCTGGTCATCAGCAATCATGAAGACGCTCCGGGTATCGCCCGCGCCCGCGCGCGCGGCATTCCCGCGCTGGTTCTTCCCTCGAAGGGCCTCCAGCGCGAAGCCTATGACCGCCAGGCCGTCGCCGCACTCCGCGAAAAACAGGTCGAACTCGTCTGCCTCGCCGGCTTCATGCGCCTGCTCTCTCCCTTTTTCATTCAGTCTTTTCCCGGCGCCATCCTCAATATCCATCCCTCCCTGCTTCCGTCCTTCCCCGGCCTGGAAGCCCAGAAGCAGGCCCTCGAATACGGCGTCAAATTTGCCGGCTGCACCGTGCACTTCGTCGACGAAAATCTCGACGCCGGCCCCATTCTCCTGCAGTCCGTCGTCCCGGTCCGCGACGACGACACCGAACAAACCCTTTCCGCGCGCATTCTCGCCGAAGAGCATAAACTCTATCCCGAAGCCGTGCGCCTGCTCCTCGAAGGCCGGTTTACAATTCAGGCGAGGCGCGTGATGCTCGCCGCGCAGGACAAGAAATGACCACCGCCAATTTCAAGCCCGTCGACGAACAGCTCGCCTTCCTCTGCAAAGGCGCCGCCGAAATCATTCCCGCCGACGGCCTCAAGGCCAAACTGGAAAAATCCGCCAAAACCGGCAAACCCCTCCGCGTCAAACTCGGCGTCGACCCCACCGCTCCGGACATTCATCTCGGCCACACCGTGGTCATCCGCAAACTCAAGCATTTTCAGGAAATGGGCCACACCGCCATCTTCCTCATCGGCGATTTCACCGCCATGGTTGGCGACCCCACCGGACAGTCCGAGACGCGCCCGCCGCTCACCCGCGAGCAGGTGGACTCCAACGCGCGCACCTATCTCGATCAGGTCTATAAAATCCTCGACTGCGAAAAAACCGAAGTCCGCTACAACAGCGAATGGCTGGGAAAGCTTTCTCCGCACGAAATCGTCAAGCTCTGCGGCCACTACCGCCTCGCCCGCATGCTCGAGCGCGAGGACTTCCGCTCCCGCCTCGCCAATAATCTCCCCATCTCCGTCCACGAACTTCTCTATCCGCTCTTCCAGGCCTACGATTCCGTCGCCCTGCAAGCCGATGTCGAACTCGGCGCCACCGAGCAGAAATTCAATCTCCTCGTCGGCCGCGACATCCAGCGCGAATACGCCCAGGAATCCCAGGTGGCCTTTACCATGCCCATCCTCGTCGGCCTCGACGGCCAGCGTAAAATGTCCAAGAGCCTCGGCAACTACGTCGGCATCACCGAAGCCCCCGGCGAAATGTTCGGCAAGCTCATGTCCATTCCCGATGAGCTGATGTGGTCCTACTACGAACTGGTCACCGACCTGCGCCCCGATGAAATCGCCGCCCTGCGCGCCGAATCCTCCAGCGGCAAGCTGCATCCCATGGACCTCAAGATGCGTCTGGCCCAGGAAGTCATCTCCGGTTTCCACGGCCCCGAGCCAGCCCAAAAAGCCGCCGCCGAATTTCAGCGCGTTTTCCGCGACCGTCAGGCCCCCGAGGAACCCCTCGAACGCCAGCTCTCCATCGGTCCCGCGAAAAAATTAACCGCGCTGCTCGTCGAATTGGGGCTGGTTACTTCCAAAGCGGAAGCCGAACGCCTCATCAAGCAGGGCGGCGTGGAAATAGACGGTCAGCGCGTCGAGGACTCCCGCAGGGAAGTGAACCTAGCCGCTTCCGGCGCATTCCTTCTCCGCGCCGGCAAGAAGAAATTCCTGCGCATCGTTGTCGGCTGATTTTCGCAAGCCCAAAGAAAAAGCCCGCCAAACGGCGGGCTCTGCAAATCCTTTTTGCAATGAATTTTAAAAGTGCAGCACCACTCCGGTGGTGGCCTGATAGTGGCGCTGGTGGGCCCCGAAAAATGCCGTGCCCACCAGGTCCACCTGAATGCGGAAGGAGAGGAACGGATTGAAGCGGTAGTCTTCGCCGCCGCCGAGGACATAGGCGAAGGCGTTTCTGCCGCCCCAGCCGGTTTGCGGCTGTTCGTGCGCGAAGCCCATGGCCAGGTGGCCCCAGGGCTGCCAGCGCTTTT
>Ga0315268_10000371_pt1 | contig 52815 bp, 55 predicted proteins | sample C1_top_MG_FD_204535 | JGI IMG/M metagenome (GOLD analysis project Ga0315268, IMG submission 204535) | Sediment microbial communities from Yellowstone Lake, YNP, Wyoming, USA - C1_top | ecosystem: Environmental > Aquatic > Freshwater > Lake > Sediment | place: USA: Wyoming | collected 2017-08-01 | reverse complement strand
AAAGATTGTGTTACAATGGGCCATGGTCCGATTTCTCCTTTCTGTTTGATAGGTTAGGGCTGACCCATTCTAACAGATTCCCAGGAGTTTTCGGGCCTTTTTTAATCAATTAACCGGACAGAACTGACCTGGAACATGATGTTCAAGTGTTTCCTGGGCCTGAGCGCCGAGGAGTTGCCCCCGGACCACACCACCCTCTGCCGCTTCCGGGTGCGCCTGGGGGCCGAAGGCTTTCAGAAACTGTTCAACCAGGTAGTGGAGCAAGCCCGGGCGCAAGGATTCGTCAGCGATAGACTCCGCCTCATCGATGCCACCGACATCGCCGCCAAGGTGGACCTCTTTCGCTTGAAGAAAGAACATGCCCAAGGCGATGACGATGACACCTATGTGGACCGGAACAGCTCCGACCCGGAGGCCCGTTTTGGCGGAAAAGCAAGAAGAAAGGCTTTTACGGCTATAAGGCGCACATCGTCGAGGATGCCGATTCGGAACTCATCGTCGGCGTCAAGACCACTCCCAAATCTCCCTCCTCAGGGCGTCACCTTGATGGTGGCGGACTTGGCTTTTTTGCCCCCGGGGCCGGTCACAGTCAGCGTGGCCTTGTATTTGTTGGCGGTGTGTAGATGTGGCTGGGGTTCTGCTCCATGCTGGTGCCGCCGTCGCCGAAGGTCCAGGACCAGGATTCGATCCAGCCCGTGGAGGTATCGGTGAACGTCACCGGGAGCGGGGCCTTGCCGCCCTTGGTGCTGACGGTGAAATTGGCCTTGGGCGGGCCTTTCTTGTAGGCATCGATTGTCATGCCCTTGTTATTGGACCCTCCCGGGCCGCTCACGCTCAGGGTGACATTAGAGGAGCCGGGTTTTTTAAAGATGTGGCTGGGGTTTGGCTCCCCGCTGGGGGGGCTGCCGTCACCGAAGTTCCAGGACCAGGTGGTGATGCCGCCGGTGGAAAGGTCGGTGAACTGCACCGTCAAGGGCGCCATGCCCTGGGTAACGTCGGCGGTGAAGTTAGCCACCGGCGCGCTGCTCACGGTGATGGTGCCGGTCTTGCTGCTGGTGCCCTTGTAGTTGCTGACGTAGAGCGTTACCGTGTAGGTCCCGGGAGCCGTATAGGTATGGCTGGGGTTGCGCACCTAGGCTGGTGCCGTCGCCGAAGTCCCAGTACCAGGCGGTGATATGCATTTGCTGGAAACGAGTGGTGGTATCACCCTTTTCCCTTCAGGATGACAAAGCCCGGGTTTTGAGATAGTCTCTGGCAGATGGGCAAGGAAAGCGCCGGGCTGCTGATGTACCGCCGCCGCGCCGGGGTCCTGGAGGTCTTCCTGGTGCACCCGGGGGGGCCGTTCTGGGCCGGAAAGGAGACGGGGACCTGGTCCCTGCCCAAGGGGGAATACCTCCCGGGGGAAGACCCCCTGGCGGCGGCCCGGCGGGAGTTTCAGGAAGAAACCGGCTTTTCCGCGGTGGGGAAGTTTCTGCCTCTCCCTCCCCTGAGGCAGCCCGGCGGCAAGCGCATCCACGCCTGGGCCGTGGAGGGGGACTGCGACCCCGGGGCCGTGAGGAGCAATACCTTCACATTGGAGTGGCCCCCCAGGTCGGGCCGCGTCCGGGAATTTCCGGAAGTGGACCGGGCCGCCTGGTTCCCCCTGGAAGAGGCCAGGAGACGCATCCTCAAGGGCCAGCTGGGCTTCCTGGAAGAACTTGAGCGGCTTCTCCCTTAAACCGGCAGTTAGACGGGGAAGCCGCGGCTGCCCAAGGACCCGGCCCGGGATGCGGAGTTTAATGCCTTGACAGGCTTATTTTGCGGCCCTATATAATGGGCGAAGGCTTCTTGACCTGCTGAACCAGGACCCGGGGGTGGCGCGGTTTGGAAGTTCCAGGGGCGCCTATCCGGGGAAGCCAGATATTATTTAACTACCGCCAGGAGATCATCCCATGGAAGTGCGCACCATCCTGTGGCCCACGGACCTGTCCAAGAATTCCATCAAGGCGGCGAAACACGTCTCCTCCCTGGCGCAAAAGTACCAGGCGAAAGTCATCATGCTGTACGTGGGGGTGGACCTGATGGCCCATTTCCCCGCCTACGGCAGCTACCCCAGCCCGGAACAGCTCAAGCACTTCCAGGACTGGGAAGTGAAGCACGCCAAACAGAAGATGGAGGTCGTCTGCGACAAGGAGCTGAAGGGCTGTCCCAACATTGAAGTTCGCCTGGTGCAGGGGGACGCGGCCCAGGAGATCCTGAAGGCCATCAAGCAGGACAAGGCGGACCTGGTGGTTTTAACCACCCACGGGCGGGGCCACGAGGAGGTGGACCAGATCACCCCCACCTTCGGCAGCGTGGCCGAGAAGGTCATCAAGAACTCCCCGGTGCCGGTGCACCTGGTGAACCCTTTCCGGAAGTAACCGCCCAGTAGGGGCGCGGCAAAAAAAGCCGGCCTGGTAGCCAGGCCGGCTGACTTTTTTGGTGGGGTGGTGCTTTTTAGGTTTCGGTGACGGTGATGGCGGCCGAGGGGCACACCTCGATGCAGCTCTCACAGCCCAGGCATTCTTCTTCGTTGACGGGGACGGCTTTGCCTTCCTGCATCTCGAAGACGCCCGTGGGACAGACGTTAACGCATTCCTCGTCGCCGGTACACTTGTCCGCGTCTACTTCAACCCGCCAGGCCATTAACGGTTACCTCCCTCTTGATTGCCTCCAGGCAGATAAAAAACGCCGCCGGAACCCAGGTCGGCGTTTCTCTGTTTAGTATACCAGAAATCAGGTTTCCGTCACGGTGATGGCGCCCGAGGGGCAGACCTCGAGGCAGCTTTCGCAGCCCAGGCACTCGTCCTCGTTGACCACCACGGCTTTGTCGCCCTGCATCTCCAGGACCCCCGAGGGGCAGACGTTGACGCACTCCTCGTCTCCGGTGCACTTGTCGGCGTCGATTTCCACTTGCCAGGCCATAGCCCTTCACCTCCTTTTATCAAAGTCTTTGGTATTACCAATGGGCCGGCCCGCTGACCTCTTCCTTCACGGAAACCGCCACTTTGTAGAGAATGGTAAGGATAAAGAATCCGGTGGCCCAGACCCCCAGGGTAATCAGAGCTTCCGGCACCGTGGGCCAGTATTCGGTGACCCTCTCCAGGGGGTTGGGGACAAAGCCGCCGGTCATCAAGCCCAGGCCCTTGTCGATCCAGGTGGTGAGGACCACCATGCCGCAGGCCAGGGCCAGGGTGTTTTCATTCCGGCGCACCTGGGGGAAGACCAGGGCGATGGCCGTGGCGCACATGCCCACGATGGAGAACCACATCCAGGGAACCAGCCGGGCCTTGCCGTCCAGCCCGTAGAAAAGGTACTGGAAGTGCAGCATATGGTCCGGGATGCGGCTGTAAAACACGGTGAAGAGCTCGCAGAAGAAGAAGAAGACGTTGATGAGAATGGCGTAGGTGACGATCTTGGCCAGGGACTGGATCTGCTCCCGGCCCGGGTCGAACTTGGTGAAGCGGCGCACCAGCAGGCACAGCAGAATCAGCAGCGAAGGCCCGGCGGCAAAGGCCGAAGAAAGAAAGCGGGGGGCCATGATGGCCGTGAGCCAGTAGCCCCGCCCCGGCAGCCCGGCGTACAGGAACGCGGTCACCGTATGAATGCTGGGGGCCCAGGGAATGGCAATGTAGATCAGGGTTTTGACCCACTTGGGCGGCGGCACCTCGTGGCGCTCCCCCTCCAGCACCATCCAGCCGGTGACCAGGTTCAGGAGCAGATAGCCGTTCAAGACGATGATGTCCCAGAACATCACCGAATTGGGGGTGGGGTATTTAAAAACGTTAAATACCCGGTCCGGCCGCCCCATGTCCACGAAGACGAACAAGACGCACATGGTCACCGCGGCCACGGCCAGGAACTCGCCCAGGATGGTGACCCGCCCGAAGGCCTTGTAGTCGTGGAGGTAGTAAGGGAGGACCACCATCACCGCGCTGGCCGCGACCCCCACTAAGTAGGTGAACTGGGCGATGTAAAAGCCCCAGGAGACGTCCCGGCCCATGCCGGTGATGCCCAGGCCGAAGGACAACTGCCGGAGGTAGATGACAAAGGCCAGGGCCATGAGCCCCAGCAGCACCGCCAGCAGGCCGTAGTATCTTTTGCTTCCAACCAGTGCCTTTTCCAGCATGGCTACCTCACACGATATAGTAAACTTGCGGGTTGGTCCCGAGATAGGGTTTGCGGCGGATGGTGAAGTAGGTCTTCAGGGCCGTCCGCACCGAAGATTTGGGGTCGGCCAGGTCGCCGAAGAGGAGCGTGCCCCGGGAGGCCTCCACGCAGGCCGGGAGCTGGCCCCTGGCCAGCCGCTCAGCGCAAAAGTTGCACTTTTCCACCACTCCGATTTCCCGGGTGGGGAAGTCCTGGTACACTTCCTTGACGAACGGCCGGGGGTCCCGCCAGTTGAAGCTCCGGGCCCCGAAGGGGCAGCCGGCCATGCAGAACCGGCAGCCGATGCAGCGGTGCATGTCCATCATGACGATGCCGTCGTCCCGCCGGAAAGTGGCCTTGGTGGGGCAGACCCGGACGCAGGGAGGGTTGTCGCAGTGGTTGCACAACAGCAGGAAGTTCAGGTGGGCCACTTTCTCGGCCATGACCTCCTGGTCCGCGCCCGGAAAGGCGTTGTGGAAATGGTCGGTCCAGATCCACTTGACCTCCCAGCGGACCTTGTCTTCCGGCAGGACTTTGTCCTTGGGGTTGACGGGGTTGGTAAAGTCCGGCACGTTGTGCACCCGGTGGCAGGCCGCGATGCAGAGTTTGGCGGTGGCGTCGTCCAGCTTGGTCATGTCCACCACCATGGCCCAGCGCTGGCCTTTCAGGACGGTGGGTTCAGCCAAAAACGCCGCCTCCAGCTGTCCGGGGAACAGCAGCTCCCAGGCACCCCGGCCCCCCAGGCCCAACAGCGTGGAGAGTCCGGCGATCCTGATAAATTCTCTTCTGTCGATACCCATCACTTGGCCTCCGCCCGCGCCACCTTCGCCTCTTTATCGAGATGACAGCCCCAGCACGTGGGGGTCACGGCGACGTAATTATGGCATTGATCGCAGAATTGAGTCTTGTTGGAGTGACAGTCCATGCAGGAGTTGGACAGGCTGGCGAGGATCTTGCGGCCGTCGGGGGTTTGAAACACCCGGAAGTCCTGGGGGCCGGAAGCCTCCTCGCTGCGCACCACCCCTTCCCGCCACTCCACCAGCAGCCGCATGTGATTGGCCCGCATCCAATCGGTGGGCATGACGCACTTCTTGTCTGTCAGCTTGGCGATGGCCGGGGTGTCCAGCTTCGGTTGGGGCGCCGGAATGACCTTCCCCACGTTGGGCCAGAAGGGGAGGGTGACGATGGCAAAGAAGATCAGGAGCCCCACGACGACTTTTTTGGCGTCGTAGAACTTCTTCTCTACCTTTGGGCGCTCCGCGAAGACCCCAAATTCGTTTTTATAGTCAGCCATGTTATTCCGCTTCCTCCCCTTCTTCAGCTTCTTCAAATCCCAAAAGGGGCCGATCCCGGAGATCGGTGGTGCGTTCCGTCTCGCCTTCGAAGACCAGGGCGTTGCCCACCATCTCGGAGACGCCGGTGACCTCCACCGCCGGCACCCAGTAGTTCAGGAGGGTGGGCAGGACCGCCCGGTCGATGGCGCAGATGCAGGCCAGGTGGTTGACCCCGTACTTCTCGTGCACGTGGCGCACCGCATTGGCCCGGGGGAGGCCGCCCCGGAGGCGGGTCTCCAGGTACTCGTCGGCGTTGAAGCCGCTGCCGCTGCCGCAGCAGAAGGTGCGCTCCCGGATGGTGTTGGGGGGCATGTCCACGAAATTGCCTTCCGGCACCACGTTCCTGATGATATAGCGGGGCTCCTCGAAGATGCCCATGCCCCGGGAGGTGTTGCAGGAGTCGTGGAAGGTCAGCTTAATATGGGCGTTGCGGCTGGGGTCCAGCTTCAGCTTGCCGTGGTGGATGAGGTCCGCGGTGAACTCGCTGATGTGCACCATCTTGGTGGACGCGGCGTTCTCAAATTTGGTGCCGGTGATGGGGGAAACGGGCACCTCCAGGAAGTCCGCGGGGCCGTTCCAGGTGTCCATGTACTGGTTGATGATGCGCCACATGTGCCCACACTCTCCCCCCAGGATCCACTTTACCCCCAAGCGCTTGGCCTCGGCGTAAATCTTGGCGTTCAACCTCTTGCCCATCTCGTGGGACATGAAGTACCCGAAGTTGCCGCCTTCCCCCGCGTAGGTGCTCAGGGTCCAGTCCAGGTCCAGGTAGGTGAAGAGTAGCAGATACCCCATGAAGGTGAAGGTGCCGGGGTCGGCGAAGTAATCGCCGGAGGGGGCCACGAAGAGGATTTCCGCGCCCTTGCGGTTGTAGTGGACGGGGGTGTAGATCCCTGTCACCCGCTCGTTTTCCTCGGCGAAGAAGTCGATCATGTCCTTCATGGCTTGGGGGGTGGCGCCGATGTGGCTGCCCTTGTCGTAGCACTGCGCCACCGAAGCCAGGGTCCATTCAATGTTGATGCCCACGGAGGAGAGCAGCTCCCGCCCCAGGATGGTCATCTCCGCCATGTCGATGCCGTAGGGGCAGAACAAGGAGCAGCGCCGGCACTCGGTGCACTGGTAGAGGTAGTAGAACCACTCCTTGAGCACGTCTTCCGTGAGGTCCCGGGCGCCGGCAATTTCTCCCAGCAACCGCCCGGCGGTCTTGAAATAGCGGCGGTACACCGAGCGCATGAGCTCCGCCCGGAGCACCGGCATGTTCTTGGGGTCGCCGGTGCCCAGGAAGAAGTGGCACTTGTCGGCGCAGGCCCCGCAGCGCACGCAGATGTCGAAGAAAAGCTTCAGGGAGCGGAAGCGGTTCAGGCGGTCCTGCAGGCCCTCCAGAATGGTCTCCTTCCAGTCCGGGGGAAGCTGCCAGTCGTCGTCGGTGACTTTCCAGCTGCGCACGTGGGGGTAGCCGATCCACTCCATCCACTTGGGCTGCGCGGCGTTGCAAAAAGTCCCGGGCCGGAATTCCGGCTTGAGGTCCATCCACCCCTGGGCGGGGGGCTGGTAACTGATGCCAGGTAACAGTTCTGCGGGTTTGGGAGGCTTGGACATGATTAACCCTCTTCTTCCTCAGGGGCTTTTTCAGCTTTAGCCGCCGGGGCCGGAGTTTCTTCTTCCTCCTCCTCCGGGGGCGGCATCTTTTCCACCGGGATCTCCGCCTCTACCATGGCTTCCCGGAACCGGTCTTCATACTCCTCGTAGGAGTGGAACTTCACCGGGTAGTTCCAGGGATTGATGTGCCGCACCCGGCGGTTGTTGGTGGCCAGGTTGCGGCTGGGGCTCAAAAATACCCCCGGCGCGTGCAGGAGCTTGCTGAAGGGGAAGTAGGCGAAGAGCACGCTCACCAGGAAGATGTGGATGTAAAAGAGGGGACTGATGCCCGGGGGCACCTGGGGGTGGAAGGTCACCAGCCCCAGGGCCAGCTGTTTGACGGCTATGATGTCGGTCTTGTAGAAGTAGCGCATCAGGATGCCGGTGATGGCAATGGTGATAATGAGCAACAGGGGGAAATAGTCCGCGGCCAGGGAGATGTAACGCAGGGCCGGATTGTAGAGGCGCCTGGCCAGCAGATAAGTGGCCGCGGCCAGCAGCACCAGCCCGCTGATGTAAACCACGGGCACGAAGAACTGGAGAAAGCCGTCGGCGCTGTCCAGGAGGTGGACGAAACCGGGCACCGGCTCGGTGAAGAACCGGAGGTGCCGGAGCAGCACCACCAGGAAGGCGTAATGGAAGGCGATGGCCCCCAGCCACAGCCACTTGTAAGACCAGTGCACCAGGCGGGCCCCTTCAGGGTTGTCGGGGTCCTGGAGGAGCTCGGAGCGCAGGTTGCGGAAGAGGCTGCGGAAGGCCAGGACCTCCAGGGCCAGGCGCCCCACCAGGTGGCCGGTGGTGGCGGGGTTGTCCAGTTTTTCTTCCCAGGTCCGCTCGATCCAGGGCAGAGAGTCGTGCTGGCCGGCGGTGGTGGGGATGCGGAAGGGCACCGGCGACCGGAGCCACTTGAACACCCGGTAGATCAGCCCCTCGATGAAGAGGAGCGCGGCCAGGTACGGGGCCACCACCCCGAAAAGGACCTGCAGGTTGGCCTTCACCCCCACGTAGGCCACCACCACCAGTCCCAGGACGGCCACCAGGGCGACAAGGAAATGACGTTTGCAGAAATCCATTTACGGTCACCTCATTTCAAGTTAGCCGACGGGCTCGGGTCCGGCTCGAGACTCGCCATGGTCAGGCCGGAGCGCCGGAGCAGGCCGCTGACCCGGTTTTTCACCTCGTTGAGCCTGACTTCGTGCAACTTCTCCCGGCGCTGGACGTAAACCTCAAACCCCAGGAGGGCCAGGCCGTCGATGCGGGACTCCAGCTCCAGGCAGGCCTCGGCCAGGTGGGGGTCCTTGAGGGCCTCCCCCAACTCCTCCCGGATGACGTTCTTGAGCAGGAAGACGAAGGCCAGGGCCTGGGCTGGCGTAAAGTTTTGCAGGGCCTGGATGCGGATGATTTCGTCCAGGCTGGCGGTGAACTGGCCAGGCTCCGCGTCCGTGAGCAGGGCCTCCACCAGACCCTGGACGCCCTGGGAAATGCGGAAGCCCACCGGGTTGTCAAAGCGGTTCTTTTCTTTTTTCAAAAACCTGGCGGTTTCAGGGGGATAACTCTGAAAAATCAGCTGAAGCCAGCGCTCCATGAGGCGGGGCTTCTTTTCCTGCAAAAGCTGGGTTAATGGCATGGTAGCTGTAATTTATAGGGATTGTGAAGACCTTCTCATGCTAAACAATTTTCATATTTAGCGTCAAGGAAATTCTCTGTCAAGGAAAAAACCAGGGACCCGGCCCGCCCCGGATAAATCCCGCCGGCCCGGGGTGGCGGGGGGAGTCCGGCCCTGGAGCCCGGCCTTCTCAGCCTCCCCGGGAAAAGGGGAAGCGGTCCCGCCAGGCCAGGTGCTCCAGCCAGTAAAGATTCGCCAGCAGCAACGCCGTCACCCCCGCCAGCCAGCCCCGGCCCTCCACCCCCAGGAGGTGCAGCAGGAACTTGGCCGCCACCAGGCAGGCAAAGAGGCGCAGGGAAAAGCGGAAAGGGTGTTTCACCGCGGCTTCCCGGCCTGCTGCAGCTTGGCCCAGGGGTCCCGGAGGGTGGCGGTGCGGTTAAAGACCGGGGCCCCCCGCCGGGAGTCCGGATCCAGGCAGAAATAGCCCAGCCGCTCAAACTGCCAGCGGCTGCCGGGCCGGGCCTCCCCCAGGGAGAGCTCCACCCGGCAGGAGTTCAGGGTCTGGAGGGAGTGGGGATTGAGGTCGGCCCGGAAGTCGCCCCCGGCCTCCTCCCCGGGAGCGGCCCGGAGGAAGAGGCGGTCGTAAAGGTGCACCTGGGCAGGCAGGGCGTGGGCCGCGCTGACCCAGTGCAGGGTGGCCTTCACGGTGCGCCCGTCGGGGGCGTAGCCCCCCCGGGTCTCGGGGTCGTAGGTGCAGTGCAGCTCCACTACTTCCCCGCTCCCGGGGTCCTTGATGACGTCCACGCACTTGATGAAATAGGCGTAGCGCAGCCGCACCTCCCGGCCCGGGCCCAGGCGGTAGAATTTTGGGGGCGGCTCTTCCAGGAAGTCCTCCCGCTCCAGGTAGAGCACCCGGGAGAAGGGCACCTGGCGGGTGCCCATGGCCGGGTCCTCGGGGTTGTTCACGGCCTCCAGCATCTCCACCCGGTCCTCCGGGTAGTTCACCAGCACCACCTTCAGGGGCCGGAGCACCGCCATGACCCGGGGCGCGGTGCGGTTCAGCTCCTCCCGCACGCAATACTCCAGGAGGGCCAGGTCCACCATGCCCTCCCGCTTGCCCACGCCGATGAGGTCGCAGAAGTTGCGGATGGCCGCGGGCGGGTAGCCCCGGCGCCGCATCCCCGAGAGGGTGGGCAGCCGCGGGTCGTCCCAGCCGTGGACGTGCCCCTCGTTCACCAGGGTCAGGAGCTTGCGCTTGCTCATCACCGTGTAGCTCAGGTTCAGGCGGGCGAACTCGTACTGGCGGGGGCGGCAAGGCACGGGCAGGTTATCCAGGGTCCAGTCGTAGAGGGGCCGGTGGTCTTCGAACTCCAGGGTGCAGAGGGAGTGGGTGATGCCCTCCAGGGCATCGGAGATGGGGTGGGCATAGTCGTACATGGGGTAGAGGCACCACCGGTCCCCGGTGCGGTGGTGCTCGGCGTGGAGGATGCGGTAGAGCACCGGGTCCCGGAGGTTGAGGTTGGGCGAGGCCATGTCGATCTTGGCCCGGAGCACCCGGGCCCCGTCGGGGAATTCCCCGGCCCGCATGCGCCGGAACAGGTCCAGGTTCTCCTCCACCGGGCGCTCCCGGTAGGGGCTGTCTTTCCCCGGCGCCAGCAGGGTGCCCCGGTACTCCCGGATCTCCTCGGCGCTCAGGTCGCAGACATAGGCCTTGCCGGTCTTGATGAGGTGCTCGGCATAGTCGTACATCTGCTCAAAATAGTCCGAGGCGTAAAAGAGGCGGTCTTCCCAGTCAAAGCCCAGCCAGCGCACGTCGGCCTGGATGGACTCCACGTACTCCTGCTCCTCCTTGGTGGGGTTGGTGTCGTCGAAGCGCAGGTTGCACCGCCCCCCGAACTCCCGGGCGATGCCGAAATTCAGGCAGATGGACTTGGCGTGGCCGATGTGGAGGTAGCCGTTGGGTTCCGGGGGAAAGCGGGTCAGGACCCGCCCCCCGTGCTTGCCGGTCTTGACGTCGTCGGCCACGATCTGGCGGATGAAGTCCAGAGGCGGCGCGGCCTCCCTGACAGCCATCTTAGCGTTCCTTTCCCAGGTTTGCGGGGCTTTTATGGAGCATGAGAGGCGGAGGCCCCAAACGTACTAGTTATACTAAATCAGCGCGGTCTTTGCCAGCCTTCGGGGCAGAGTCACGGCCCTTTAAAAGCTGGGTGGGGATTGCTAGTGGAAGTAATTTTCCCGCAAATTCAACCTATTTTAAAAGCCTAAATTTATCCTTGACAAACCCTGGTATATAAAATAATCAGGGTAAGCATCTATGAACCATGGGCAAAAATCAGTCCGGTTCAAACTAGCCTGTTCTTTTTTCCCCTGATAGTCAATCATCTTAAGGGGCTTGCCATGGGCGAACAAGCACTGGGTTCGGTAATGGTGGTGGGGGGCGGCATCGCCGGCATGCAGGCGGCCCTGGACCTGGCCAATTCCGGCTATTATGTTTACCTGGTGGAGAAGGGCCCGGCCATCGGCGGCACCATGGCCCAGATTGACAAGACTTTCCCCACCAACGACTGCGCCATGTGAATTATCTCCCCCAAGCTGGTCGAGGTCGGCCGGCACATCAACATCGAGCTCCACACTCTGACCGCTCTCAAGGAGGTCTCCGGGGAGCCGGGCAATCTCCGGGCCACCTTAGAGAAGCGCCCCCGGTACGTGGACCCGGCCAAATGCACCGGTTGCGGAGCCTGCCTGGAGGTCTGCCCCATCCGTTACCGGGTGCAGCTCCCGGAAGAGGAGCAGGCGGCCCGCGCCGCTTACGCCCAGGCCACGGAAGAGGAGGCGGTGGCGGGGATTATTGACAAATACCGGGAGGAGCGCGGCAACCTGCTGCCCATCCTGCTGGACATCAACCGCCACTTCAACTGGCTGCCTCGGCCCTCGCTGGAGCATGTCTCCCAGGAACTGGGGCTGTCCCTGGCGGAAATCCTGCGGGTGGCCTCCTTCTATAACGCCTTTTCGCTGGTGCCCCGGGGCCGGCACATCATCAGCGTCTGCCTGGGCACGGGCTGCTTCGTCAAGGGCTCGCCCCGCCTCCTGGAACGCCTGGAGCGGGAGCTGGGCATCAAGCACGGCGAGACCACGGAGGACAGGCTCTTCTCCCTGGAAGTGGTGCGCTGCATCGGCTGCTGCGCCCTGGCTCCGGCCATGCGGGTGGGGGAGGCCACCTTCGGCCGCCTGAGCCCGGATGCGGTGCCCAAGATCCTCAAATCCTACGCCGAGGCCCCGGCCGAGGAGGCCGCGGCATGAAGGTCCGCACCCTCAAGGAACTGAAGGCCCTCAAAGCCAAGGGCCTGGCCCTGACCTACCCCAAAAAGCTCAAGATCATGGTGGGCATGGCCACCTGCGGCATCTCCTCCGGCGCCGACAAGGTCTGGAAAGCGCTGGAGGCCAAAATCGCCGAACTCAAGCTGGACGCGGTCCTGGAAAAAACGGGCTGCATCGGCTTCTGCCAGAAAGAGCCCCTGGTGGACGTGGTCTATCCGGGCCGGGTGCGCCTCACCTACCAGGCCATGACCCCGGCCAAGGCCGGGGAGCTGGTGGAGGCGCTCAAGGCCGGGGAAATCCTGCCGGACTACGCCCTGTGCCGCATGGACCAGGAGGAGTTCCTGGTGGAGGGCGCGGTGCGCCCCTATGCCAACCCCCACCCGCCGGAACTCCCCGGGGAAATTCCCCGGTACGAAGAGCTGCCCTTCTTCAAGAAGCAGGTGAAGATCGCGCTCCGGAACTGCGGCTTCATCAACCCGGAGCGCGTCGAGGAGTATATTGCCCGGGGGGGATATGGAGCCTTGCATCAGGTGCTCACCAAGATGACGCCGGAGCAGGTCATCGCCCAGGTCAAGGCCTCGGGCATCCGGGGCCGGGGCGGCGCCGGCTTCCCCACCGGGGTGAAGTGGGAGTTTGCCCGGAACGCGCCGGGGGACCTAAAATACGTGATTTGCAACGCCGACGAAGGGGACCCCGGGGCCTTCATGGACCGGGGCATCCTGGAGGGCGACCCCCACGCGGTCCTGGAGGGCATGGCCATCGGCGCCTATGCCATCGGCGCCAGGGAGGGCTACATCTATTGCCGGGCCGAGTATCCCCTGGCCATCCACCGCCTGAAGATCGCCATTGCCCAGGCTGAAGAGCTGGGCCTCCTGGGGGACCACCTCTTCGGCACGGACTTCTCCTTTAAGTTGAAGATCAGGGAGGGCGCGGGCGCGTTCGTGTGCGGCGAGGAGACCGCGCTCATCGCCTCCATCGAGGGCAAAGTGGGCGAGCCCCGGCCCCGGCCGCCCTTCCCGGCCCAGAGCGGCCTCTGGGGCCAGCCCACCATCATCAACAACGTCAAGACCTGGTCCCACATCGCCCCCATCATGGCCCGGGGCGCCGAATGGTACGGCTCCTTCGGCACGGGGAAGGCCAAGGGCACCACGGTCTTCGCCCTGGTGGGCAAGGTCAACAACACCGGGCTGGTGGAAATCCCCCTGGGGATCACGCTCCGGGAGATGATCTTCGAGATCGGCGGCGGCATCCTGGGGGGCCGGGCCTTCAAGGCGGTGCAGACCGGCGGCCCTTCCGGGGGCTGCATCCCCGAGGAGTTCCTGGACACCCCGGTGGACTACGAGTCCCTGGGGGCCCTGGGCTCCATCATGGGCTCCGGCGGCATGATCGTCATGGACGAACGGGACTGCATGGTGGACGTGGCCAAGTACTTCATCGACTTCACCCGGGACGAGTCCTGCGGCAAGTGCACCCCCTGCCGGGAGGGGACCCTGCGCCTCATGGAGATGCTGGAGGGCATTACCGCGGGCCAGGGCGGCGACGGCGACCTGGAGAAGCTCGCCAAGATGAGCGGCCTCATCAAGAAGACCTCCCTGTGCGGCCTGGGACAGACCGCGCCCAACCCGGTGCTCTCCACCCTCAAGTATTTCCGGGAGGAATACGAAGCCCACCTCCGGGACCGGAAGTGCCCCGCCAAGGTGTGCAAGGAGCTCATCACCTTCCGGGTGGAGGAGGAGAAGTGCATCGGCTGCCAGCTTTGCCGCATCAAGTGTCCCGTGGAGGCCATCGAGGGCGCCAAGAAGGTGGTCCACCGCATCGTCCCGGAAAAATGCATCAAGTGCGGCACTTGCTTGGAAAAATGCAAGTTTGACGCCATCGTCGTGGAGTAAGAGCGCATGGTGACCCTGACCATCAATGACCGGCAGGTGGAGGTCCCGGAAGGGACCACGGTGCTGGAGGCGGCCCGGAAGCTGGGGGTGAGCATCCCCACCCTATGCTACTACGAGGCCATCAAGCCCTACGGCGGCTGCCGCCTGTGCCTGGTGGAGGTCACCGCCGGGGACCGCACCCTGCTCACCACCTCCTGCACCTATCCCGTGGCCCCGGGCCTGAAAGTGGCCACCGACACCGAGGAGGTCCTGGAGGGCCGCCGCCTGGTGGTGGACCTGTTGTGGTCCCGGTGCCCCGAAGTGCCGGAACTGGCGGCGCTGGCCGGGCAGTTGGGCCTGGCCGCGCCCAGCTTTGCCAAAGGCCAGGACGACTGCATCCTCTGCGGCCTGTGCACCCGCATGTGCACCGAGGTGCAGGGCGCGGGGGCCATCGGCTTCCGGGGCCGGGGGGCCAAGCGCCAGGTGCTCACCCCCTTCGGGGAAGCCTCGGCCGTGTGCCGCACCTGCGGGGCCTGCGCTTTTGTCTGCCCCACCGGACGCATTAAGGACCTGGCCCAGATCAGCGGCAAAACCCCCCAGCCCAACCTGAACGAGTTCAACGTGGGCCTGGACCGCCGGGGCAACATTTACCGCCTTTACCCCCAGGCGGTGCCCGCCACGCCCCTCATCGACCCCAGCAACTGCGTCAAGCTCCTCACCGGGGGCTGCGGCCTCTGCGAGCAGGCCTGCGCCGCGGGGGCCATTGATTATGCGCAGCAGCCCCAGTCCCTGGAGGTGCAGGTGGGCTCCGTCATCCTGGCCCCCGGGTTCAAGCCCATCGACCCCACGGGCTTCGCCTCCTACGGCTACGGCAAGCACGCCAACGTGGTCACCTCCCTGCAATTCGAGCGCATGCTCAGCCCCGGGGGCCCCTTCAAGGGCCATATCAAGCGCTTCTCCGACGGGCAGGAGCCCAAAAAGATCGCCTGGGTGCACTGCGTCGGCTCCCGGGGGGAAAAAGAAGGCTTTAAGGAATACTGCTCCAATTTCTGCTGCATGGCGGCCCTGAAGCAGGCCATTGTGGCCCGGGAGCATATCGGCCTGGACCTGGACATGGCCCTGTTCTACATGGACATGCGCACCCCCCGGAAAGACTTCGAAAAATACGCGGTGCGCATCAAGGAGCAGGGGGCCCGGCTGATCCGCTCCCGGGTGCACACCATCAAAGAGGTCAACGGCAACGGGGACCTGGAAATCCGGTACATCACCGAGACCGGTGAAATCAAGGACGAGGTCTTTGATATGGCGGTCCTGGCCGTGGGCCTGGAGATCACCCCGGAGACCGCGGCCTGGGCCCGGAGCCTGGGGGTGGATATGTGCCCCCACAACTTCGTCCACTCCAGTTGCTTTACCCCGGTGGCCACCTCCCAGGACGGCATCTTCGCCTGCGGCGCGTTCACCGGCCCCAAGGACATCCCCCAGTCGGTGATGGAGGGGAGCGCGGCCGCGGCCGCGGCCACCCGGGCCCTGGCCGCGGCCCGGGGCACCCAATTGAAGAAGAAGGAGTACCCGCCTGAGGCCGACGTGGCCCAGGAGGAACCCCGGGTGGGCGTCTTTGTCTGCAACTGCGGCATCAACATCGGCGGCGTGGCCGACGTCCCGGCCATCGTGGAATTCGCCCGGGGCCTGGCCGACGTGGAGTACGCCCAGGACAACCTCTTCACCTGCTCCCAGGACGCCCAGGCCCAGATGGTGGAGCGCATCAAGGAGCACCGCCTCAACCGGGTGGTGGTGGCGGCCTGCAGCCCCTCCACCCACCAGCCCATCTTCCAGGACATGCTTAGGGGCGCGGGCCTGAACAAGTACCTCTTTGAGATGGCCAACATCCGCAACCACTGCACCTGGGTCCACCAGGCAGAGCCCGAGGCGGCCACGGAGAAAAGCAAGGACCTGGTGAACATGGCGGTGGCCAAGGCCCGGCTGCTTACCCCCCTGGAGTACCTCACCGTGCCGGTGAACCGCCAGGCCCTGGTCATCGGCGGCGGCGTGGCCGGCATGACCTCGGCCCTGGCCCTGGCCGACCAGGGCTACGAGGTGCACCTGGCGGAGCGCCTGGACCGCCTGGGCGGCAACGCCCGCAAGCTCCACCTCACCTGGCGGGGCGAGCCGGTGCAGCCCTTCGTGGACGCCCTGGTGGAGCGGGTGGAAAAGCACCCCAAGATCACCGTGCACTACTGGTCCGTCGTGGAGGCGGTGTCCGGCACGGTGGGCAATTTCCGCTCCAAGCTCTCCAGCGGCGCGGAGATCGACCACGGCATCGTCATCATCGCCATCGGCGCCGAACCCTACCGGCCCGAGGGCGTCTACCTCTACAAGAAACACCCCAACGTCCTGCTGTCCCTGGACCTGGACCGGGAACTGGCCCGGCAGAGCCCCCGGGTCAGGAATGCCCAGGCCGTGGCCTTCATCCAGTGCGTGGGTTCCCGGGAGCCGGACCGGCCTTACTGCAACAAGGTCTGCTGCAGCCACTCGGTGGAGAACGCCATCCGCCTGAAGGACATGAACCCCGACATGGAGGTCTACATCCTCTACCGGGACATGAGGACCTACGGGGAGCGGGAAATCCTCTTCACCAAGGCCCGGGAAAAAGGGGTGGTGTTCCTGCGCTATTCCCGCAGCGAGCCGCCCCAGGTGGACTACGAAGGCGATATCATTAAGGTCACGGTCAAGGACCAGGTCCTGCAGCGGCCGGTGACCCTCATCGTGGACCTCTTGACCCTGGCCACGGCCATCGTCCCCCACCAGAACGCGCCCCTGGCGGAGCTGTACAAGGTCCCCCTGAACGCCGAGGGCTTTTTCAGCGAGGCCCACGCCAAGATCCGGCCGGTGGACTCCTCCACCGAGGGCATCTTTTTCGCGGGGCTGTGCCACTGGCCCAAGCCCCTCCAGGAGTCCATCGCCGAGGCCCTGGCCTGCGCCTCCCGGGCCAACACCATCCTCTCCCGGGACTTCCTGGAGCTGGAGTCCACCATCTCCCAGCCCATCGACGAGAACTGCGACGGCTGCGCCTTCTGCGTGGACACCTGCCCCTTCAAGGCCATCACCCTGCTGGAGTACATGAAGGACGGCGGGGTCAAGAAGACCGTGGAAGTCAACGCCGTGCAGTGCAAGGGCTGCGGCTCCTGCATGGCCACCTGCCCCAAACAGGGCATCCACGTGGCCGGCTTTACTCCGCAGCAGCTGGCCGCCCAGGTGGAGGCGGCCCTGGGGCTGATTTAGAAGTGAGCAGTGGGCAGGGTAGGCAGGGCGGACATAGCCCGCTATGAATTAACCGAAGGGGTTTGCCTATGGAAGCGCAATACGAACCCAGATTCATCGCCTTTTGCTGCAACTGGTGCTCCTACGCCGGCGCCGACCTGGCCGGAGTGTCCCGGCTGCAGTACCCGCCCAACGGCCGCATCATCCGGGTGATGTGTTCCGGCATGGTGCACCCCAACCTGATCATCGACGCCCTCACCAAGGGCGCGGACGGGGTGCTGGTGTGCGGCTGACACCTGGGTGAATGCCATTACCTGGAAGGTAATAAAAAAGCACAGACCCGGGCGGAAGGCATTGAGATGATGCTGGAGGACTTCGGCCTCGAGCCGGAGCGCTTCCGGCTGGAGTGGATCGCCTCCTCGGAGGCCCAGAAATTTGCCGAAGTGATGACGGAGATGACGGAAACCCTGCGGGCCCTGGGCCCCAGCCCCTACAGCACCAGGGCTTGACAAGGGGCTCAACTTGGCGCAGCCTAAGGCCACCGGTTAATGAGGAAATAATCCATGGACACTCCCCTGGCCCGCAAGGTGGCGGGAAAAAAGTACATGTGGGACGGCGCCACTTACGTCACCCGGGACGACGCGCGCCAGGCCATGGAGGCATACAAGAAGGACGGTTTCGAGGTGCACCTGTCCCTGGAAGGGGACCGGTACCTGGTTTATACGCGGCGGGTGGCCGTGGTGCAGTCCGGCGGTTAGCCCGCCGGTCTGGGCGGCAACTTAATTATTCACCTGGGATTGGGGAACGGACGGCAACCTGTAAAGGAGGACAAGAGATGCCGGTTAAAGTAGTGGAAGATTGGCTGAACGCCTGCTCCGGTTGCGAGATTTCCATTCTCAATATCGGAGACGCGCTTCTGGACCTGCTGCCTCAACTGGAATTTGTCCATATCACCGCCCTCATGGACCACAAGTTCTACGGCCAGTTGGGGGACGGCAGCACCATGGAAATTCCTGAGGCCGTAGTGGGCATCGTCTCCGGAGGCGTGCGCAACGAGGAGCACAAACACGAATTAGAGGAGATCCGCAAGAAAGTCAAATTTCTCATTTCCCTGGGCAGTTGCGCCTGTTACGGCGGCGTGCCCGCCCAGGCCAACATGTGGAAGAATGAGGAGGTCTTTGACAAGGTTTTCCGCCATTGCCTGACCACCGATGCCGCCCCCAACCCGGAAGACCCCAACGTGCCCAAATGGACCCCCACCTGCGCCGCGGTGGACGAAGTGGTGAAAGTGGACATCGCGGTGCCGGGATGCCCCCCGCACCCGGACTGGATTGCCGACGCCGTCACCGCGCTGCTGCAGGGCAAGACCGCCTGGAGCCTGCCGGAGCGCAGCGTCTGCGACACCTGCCCGGTGATCCGGGAGCAGAAGTCCGGCGGCGGCCCGGTGAAGCGCTGGCTGCAGAACCTGGAATTCAACCCGGAAGAGGGGCTGGAGAAGATGCGCTGCATCAATGAGCAGGGCTTTCTCTGCATGGGTCCGGTGACCCTGGCGGGCTGCGCCGGCAAGAGCGGGGTGCCCCGGTGCATCCAGGCCCGCACCCCCTGCCGGGGCTGCTTCGGCCCCATCCGCAAGGGAGCCCGGCCCATGGTGGAAATGATGGGCGCCCTGACCTCGGTGGGCCTGGACCCCAAGACCCTGGTGGACCGGCGGGCCATGATGAACCGCTATATCGGCGGCCATGGTTTTCTCACGGTGATCCCGGCCAGGCCGGCGAAATGAGGAGGTAAGCAATGGGCAAAGTCATCAATATCCAGCCGGTAACCCGCATCGAAGGCCACGCCAAGGTCTCCATCCAACTGGACGACGCCGGCAACGTCGCCGACACCAAGGTCCATGTCCAGACCCTGCGCGGTTTTGAGAAATTCTGCGAAGGCCGGCCCGTGGAAGAGATGCCCAGGACGGTCTGCCACATCTGCGGCATCTGCCCCTGGGCCCACCACCTGGCTTCCGTCAAGGCCGCGGACGCCTGCTACGGGGTGACGCCGCCCCCCGCGGCGGTGAAACTGCGCCGCCTGATGCAGAATATCGCCTACATCAGCGACAAGATCCTCAACTTTTACTTCCTGGCCGCGCCGGACTTCGTCATCGGCCCCGACGCCGACTACTCGGTGCGCAACGTCATCGGCATCGTCCAGGCCGCGCCGGACATCGCCAAGCAGGTGGTGCACATGCGCCACCTGGGGGCCCAGATCATCGAGCACTTTGCCGGCCGGGCCATCCACCCCACCTTCGCGGTGCCCGGCGGGGTGAGCAAGCCCATGACCGAGGCCGACCGCCAGGAGATGCTGCCCCTGGTCCAGGAACTCCTGGAGTTTTCCAAGTTCTCCCTGAAGTTCGCCAAGGACAACGTCTTCCCCAAGTACCTGGAAGCCATCAAGAAAATCGGCGTCATCCAGGTGGGCTACCTGGGCACCGTAACCAACGACGGGGCCCTGGACTTCTATGACGGCAAGCTGCGGTTGATGAGGCCCGACGGCGCCTACGACGACTTCGCCTACGACCAGTATGCGGACTACATCGGCGAGTGGGTGGAGCCCTGGTCCTACCAGAAGTTCCCCTATGCCAAGAAGTGGGGCAAGCTCTCCCTCGACCTGGGCAACCCCGTGGGGGTGTACCGCACCAACGCCCTGGCCCGCCTCAACGTGGCCGACAAGATGGCCACCCCCCTGGCCCAGAAGGAGCTGGAGGAGTTCCGGGCCGCGTTCGGGCGGCCGGCCCACCTCACCCTGCTCTACCATTACGCCCGCCTCATCGAGCTGGTGCAGTGCGCCGAGCAGGCGGTGGAGCTCCTGAATGACCCGGAGATCACCAGCAAAGACATCCGGGTGCCCATCAGCCCCCGGGCCGCCCGGGGCATCGGCTGCGTGGAGGCCCCCCGGGGCACCCTCATCCACGACTACACCTGCGACGCCGACGGTCTCATTACCAGCGTCAACCTCATCGTGGGCACCACCCACAACAACGCCGCCATCAACCTCTCCGTGGGGCAGGCGGCCCGGGAGTTCATCAAGGAAGGCAAGTATGACCAGGGGATCCTGAACAAGGTGGAGATGGCCATACGCGCCTACGACCCGTGACTGAGCTGCGCCACGCACCGCCTGGATGGCGGTGTGGCCGTGGAGGTCACCATCCTGGATGCCGGCTCCCAGGTGATCGAGACCTTGCGGAATTAAGTAGGTTGGGCACTGCCCACCATAATCTAATTCTAAAAGCCGCCGCGTAGGGGCGGGTCTTAAACCCGCCCCTACAGCTATTTATCTGCTATAATTAGTTTTCCGTAACCTGCCTGATGAAACGAAATAATTTTATTTCCCGGGAAATCCTTGATAAATCCGTGGTGGTCTTCGGCTGCGGCAACATCCTGTTTGGCGACGACGGCTTCGGCCCGGCGGTGGCCCAGTACCTCCTGGAGCACTACGTTTTGCCCGGGGATGCCCTGGTCCTGGACGTGGGCACCTCCATCCGGGAAATCCTCTTCGACCTGGCCCTGAGTGAAAACAAGCCCGGGAAAATCATCATCGTGGACGCCGTGGACTACCCGGACCGCGGGCCCGGCGAGGTCTTCGAAATCCCGGTGGAGGGCATCCCGGCCAACAAGACCGCGGACTTCTCCCTGCACCAGTTCCCCACCGTGAACCTGCTGCAAGAGCTCAAGGACCAGGGCCGCCTGGACATCACCGTGCTGGTGGCCCAGGTGGCCGAGCTCCCCCCAGAGGTCCGGCCCGGTCTGTCCCCGGCCGCCCGGGACGCGGTGGTCAGGGCCTCCCAGGCCATTGCCGCGCTCATCGGCGCCCGGCCCAAATCCGAGAAGAAAATTACCGGAGGCTCTCCTTGCACGAATTTTCCCTGATGCAGGAGGTGGTGGCCGCCATCCTGGCGGAGCTTAAGAAGCGGGGTGAAAGCGCGGCCCACCCCGGGCTGGAGGTGGAGCTGCACCTGGGGGCCCTGGAGATGCACTCCCAGGCCGCGGCCCGCCAGGCCTACGAAGTCCTGGTGCAGAACACGGACTTGGCCGGCTCCCGCCTGACGCTGGTGGTGGCGCCCGTCACCCTGAGCTGCCCCAACTGCGGCTTTGCCGGACCTCTGCCGGAAGGGCAGGTGGACCCCCATGAAGTGAGCCCCCTGGCGGAGTGCCCGGTCTGCGGGAAGGTGTCGCCGGTGCAGGGGGGCCGGGGGGTGGGGCCCATCCGGCTGGTCTTTCCCGGCCAGGCCGGGTCTGAAGAGGAAGCTTCCTAGTGTGGACCCTAAACACGCCTTGAGATTGTTGGCGCGCCTGGCAGGATTCGAACCTGCGACCCACGGATTAGAAGTATGTGGTTTTGCGCCAATTTAAATAAGAAAATCAATAAGAAAAACCGTTAAGTGCCCTTATTTGTGCCCATGTTCGTCGTGCAAAATCTCCCATTTCATGCAGGGCTTTTCCATCTGCGAAAAAAAGTACGACCGAACGTACGACTGAAAACTCCCCTTGCTTCCGTCCGGCTGGCCGAACCGTTTGAGCCATTTATGAGCCGTTTCCGCCCTTCCCGGTTGACGAGCCGATTGAGCCATTTATGAGCCGTTTTACGGAAATTTCATAGCCCGCTCCCCTGCCGGCGCCGGTCGCAACCAAAACCCCTTTCTTCACCAGCTCATCCAGGTCTCGCTTCGCGGTGGCCCGGCTGGCCTTGGTCCACTCCTGATAGCGTGCCGTAGTCAGGCGCCTCTCCGCCTTGGCCGCAATCAGTGCTTGACGTTGCCGAGGATTGAGGTCTAGTTCCTTAAAAACTGCTTCCGTCAGCCAATCCCTATACAGCGTCTGCACGAACTGACCTCCGTCCTGGCGGAACTCGTGGTTCCCAAGCTTGGCTTGGCAACCAGAATATGGATGGACTAGGAGGATTCAAATGAGTTTGGCGGATGATGTCAGAAACCACTGCAAGGAAACCTACGTTGATCCGGCCAGAGGCAAGGGGGAGAAGAAGGTCACAATCCGTTCAGGTGACGTACAAGTGCTCTGAACTACAGGAATAGATACCCTCTGGTGTGCTCAGCAATTGGCTCTAATAAGTTTGAGGAAATGTGCAATGTAAAAAGGATATCTGTTGAAGGACCTTTAAACGGAGTGAGTACGCTCTTTACATTCGAAGTGATCTAAAAACTCTTCGCAGCGGACGCGGTAAACTACGTGGGAGGCTTGCCGTCGGTAAGCTCAGCCTTTAGTTGTATTCGCACAGAGGATTTTTAGGTGTCTCTTGATTTACTTAAGGCTCCAACACCACCTTTAAGGATTCCTGGGCCGCGACCACGAGGTTGAAGGCTTCCTGAATTTTTGCCAGGGGCAGGGTGTGGGTGATGGTGTCCCTGACGTTGACTTTTTTCCCGGCGATGAGATTTAAGGCTTCCTGCAGGTCCCCGGGCGCGGCGCCGTAAGAGGAGGTCACCGTGAGCTCGTGGCGCCAGAAATTCGGGACGGGCAGAGGGATATCCCGGTCAGGGATGGCAAACAGCAGAATGATACCCGCCTTGTCCACGCACCGAAACGCCTGCTCCACCGCGGCGTAGGCGGCGGTGCAGACGACGACCCGCTCCGCCTTCAGATTCAGGTCTTGATCCGCCCGCACCACCTCGTCGGCGCCGAACTCCTTCGCCTTCCCCAGGCGGTATTCATTCAGGTCCGTGGCCACCACCCGGGCGCCGGTGAGCCTGGCCAACTGGATATTGAGGATGCCGGAGATGCCGCAGCCCAGGATCAAGACGGTGTGGTCCGCCCGGATATCAATGAGCCGCAGTCCTCTTATGCCGCAGGCCAGGGGTTCGATCATGCTTCCTTCAGCATAAGAAACTTCATCCGGCAGGACGTAGACCCCGTAATCCACGTTGATTTTAGGCACCCGGACGAACTCGCTGTAACCGCCGGGGTCGTAGTTGCCGGAATGCAGGGTGTCGCAGGCGGTGTGGTGGCCCCCCCGGCAATATTTGCACTCATTGCACGGCACGTGGTGGCTGACGAACACCCGCTGGCCCACCCGGTATTTGTCTGAGTTGGACTTCACGATGTCGCCGGCGATCTCGTGCCCCAGGATGCGGGGGGCCTTCTTGATGCGGTACCACTCCATGGCGTCGGTGCCGCAGATACCGCTGGCCCGGACTTTGACGAGGATCTCCCCGGGCCCGATTGGGGGGACGGGCAGCTCCTCCAGGCGGATGTCGTTATTATTGTAGTATTTGGCTACCAGCATAGTGAGACAGTTCAAGGTTCGAGGTTCAAGGTTAAAAGCATTTATGTAAGCGTCGGGTGGGCCGTAGGTCGTACGCTCCTACAAAAACTTTGAATTTGAGACCCCTGGAAAGGTTCTCTTGTCCTGCTGAGCGCAGCGAAGCATCTCCTATTTTGAGATTCTTCCGGCTCTGTGGTCCTTCAGAATGGCAAGTTTTGTGACTTCCGCAAAGGTCTCCATTGAACTTATTTTTTTGCTTTGGCATTTTTAAAGATCTCGTGGGCCTGCTTGACGGAGGCGTGGTCATGGACAATGGCCCGCAAGGCCTTGGCCGTGGCCACAGGGTGCGGGCTCTGCCAGACATTGCGCCCCAGGTTGATGCCGGCCGCGCCCTTGCTGATGCCGTCGTGGACGAATTCCAGGACCTCCAGTTCCGTCTCGCACTTGGGCCCCCCGGCCATGATGACCGGCACCGGGCAGCCTTCCACGACCTTGTCGAAGTGCTCCTCGCACCAGTAGGTCTTCACCACCCGGGCCCCCAGCTCCGCGGCGATGCGGCAGCTCAGGGCCAGGTAGCGGGATTCCCGTTTCTCCATTTCCCGGCCCACCGCGGTCACGGCCATCACCGGGATGCCGTAAGGCTCGCAGACATTGACCAGGGTGGCGAGATTCCTCAGGGTCTCCTTTTCATAATGGCTGCCGACAAAGACCGACACCCCTACGGCCGCGGCGTTCACCCGGATGATCTCGTCGATGGAGGTGGTGAGCTCCTCGTTGGCCAAATCCTCCCCCACCATGCTGGTGCAGCCGGAGACCCGCAGCACAATGGGCTTGTTGAGGGCCGGGTCGATGGCGGCGCGCAGCACCCCCCGGGTGCAAAAGATGGCGTCCACGTAGGGCAGCAGCGGCTTGATGGTCTCCCCCGGCTTTTCCAGGTTCCGGGTGGGCCCTTGAAAATAGCCGTGGTCGATGGGCATGAAAAAACACCTGCCGTTGGGCATCAGCCGGCTCAAGCGGTTGTGCATTCCCCAATCCATGATGGTTTCTCCTGAATATAGTTTCGGGTTTTCGGTTTTCCGTTTTCGGCTAAAAAAAGAAACACCCGGGAAAAGCTATTTGCGCCGGAAATTTGTTAGGCATTCTTGGGAATTAACCCCGGATTGTCAAGTCAATTTTCCCGGTGACCTGAGGGGGAAGGACAGGGCCGACGCGGGGCCCAAAAAATCGGGGCGCCGGCTGGCGGCGCCCCGGGGGTGTTCAGGCGCTCTTGCTTTTTCGTTCGTGGAAGTACTTGCATTCCCGGGGCGGGGTGAAGGCCCCGTTCCGGGGTTTCTTGGAGATGGCCAGCAGGAAGGGGTATTCCAGGGCCTGGCAGTGTCCGAAGCACACCTTGGACAGATTCGGGTCGCAGCAGCGTTTAAAGTCCAGACAGTCTTCGCACAAAATTTCCGCCATGTTTAACAGTACCTCCTATTTTCCCAAAGTTACCCAAGCCTCGGGACAGTTGGTGTCTTTCTCCGTGGGGCTTGCTGGTCTCGGGTGCTCATACCCCAGCCCCCGCTCGATAACGGCAAACACTGAAATAGCCAAATCTGTGCCAAGCGGGAGGAATCCTCGAAGAATTTCCAGTCGTTGCGATTAACCAATGGAATTAATTAATAAAATGATGCCAGGAAGAAATGGCTCCCGGCGGGCTGGGGGGCTTAAGGAGCCTGGGTTTGGGGGAATCGTGGCCGCGGCCGGGGGAGATTTACCCCAAACCCTGGCCCGTGGGGCCGGAGTCCCCCAGGGGGGCAGGGGCCGGGAGTGGCCGGGAAAGAAAGCGGGGCTCCCACCACTGTCTCAGGCGCGCCGCCACTTCGGCCACGGTGATGGCCTTAAGGCAGCGGTTGTCGGGGCACTCCTTGTTGAGGCAGGGGTCGTGGGGGCAGACTTCGGCTTTTTTATAAAGAAAGTCGCCCCACTCCACCTGGTAAGGGCCCACCCGCCGGGGGTGGTCCGCGCCCATGAGGGCCAGGCCGGGCACCTTCAAGGCCATGGCCAGGTGGAAGGGGCCGCTGTCGTTGCCCACCAGCAGGCGGCAGCGCCGGAGGAGCGCGGCCACGGTAAGGAGGCTGAAGCGGCCGCCGGTGACCAGGGCAGGGGCCTTGATTTGCGCGGCCAGGGCCTGGGCCTGAAGGCGGTCCCGGCCGCCGCTGACCAGGAGCAGGGCCGCGCCGTACTCCCGGTGGAGAAAGTCCCCCAGGGCCGCGTAAGCCTCCAGAGGCCAGCATTTGTAAGGCGCGGAGCCGGTGGGGTGGAGGGCCAGCAGCAACTCCGGGGGGGCGCCGAAGTGTCGGGCCAGGACGGCTTGCGCTTCAGCTTTGGCCGCTGCGGGCAGGAAGATTTCCATATGCGGATTGGGGGTATCCGCCCCCAGCAGGCGCACAAAGTTCAGGCGCCGCTGGATGGCGTGCTCCAGGGAGTGGGTGGGCCTGACCCCGGCGGAATAGGCAAAGGCCAGGGGGCTGCGGGCCGAGCCCACCACGAAGGGGGCGCGGCTGGCCCGGGCCAGCAGACTGGCCTCGGGGTCATTGCCGTGCAAAATGATAGCCAGGTCATAGCCCTGCCTCCGGAGCCGGCCCATGAGTGACAGCAGACGCCAGCCCCGGCCGGGATAAGGCCACAGCCGCTTGAGGCCGGGGTGTTCCTGCATCAGTTCCTGGCAGGACGGGTTGACCAGGAGATCAACTTCCCAGTGGGGAAAACTTTCCCTCAGAGCCCGCAAGGCCGGAGTGGAAAAGAGAAGGTCCCCCAAGGCGGTGAAGTTTAAGAGCAGCACCCGCCGCACCTTTCGGGGGTCCATTTGGCCCAGGGGCCGGGGGGGCCGGGCCCTGGCCTGCCGGCGCAAAAAGCCGGCCGCCGCCTGCATCAGGAATTTATGCCACATGAGACATCATGGCTCCCGGGGCCACCCGGCGGTCTCCTGAAAGGATTATAACCTGAGGCGCCCGTCTCCGGGAGGCCCCTGCGGCGGTTCAGGACCGGGCTTCCAGGGGGGCGGCGACAACTCCTCCAGCCGGGCCTGCAGTTGGGCCAACTTACCCTGATAATCCGGATGGTCCACCAGATTGGCGGTCTCCCCGAAGTCCCCCTGGAGGTCATAGAGTTCCCGGCGGCCATCCCCCCACTGGATCAATTTCAGGAGCTGGGCGTCAATGATGCCGGTGCTGGGCACCGGCGGCGGGTCCTGGGGTCTTTTTTGGGCCAGCTTGGGAAAGGCGAAGGAGGGGTCGAAGTTTTCCAGCAAGGCGAAGTCCCGGCCCGGGCCCAGGAGGGACCAGGAGCTTTCCGGCGCCGGCACGGGAGCCCCGGCGGCCTCCAGCAGGGTGGCAAAGAGATCGTGCAGTTGCACCAACCGGTCATCTTCGCCCTGAAGCCCGTAGGAGGCCGGGTATTTGACCAGCAAGGGGATGTGGGTCATTTCATTGTGGAGGGACTTGATGTGGCCCCAGAAGCCGTGCTCGCCGAAAGCTTCCCCGTGGTCCGAGGTGACGATAAAGAGAGTTTGGTCTTTAAGCCCTTGTTTTTCGAGGAAAGTGTAGAACTCCAGCAACCTGTGATCCAAATAGGCGATTTCTTGATCGTACAGCAGTTCCGAAATATCATCGCCGGGCTGGCGCCTTTTCAGGAGGTTGTTGTAGCCCTTGGGGGGGTTGTATTTTTGGTGGGCTTCCATGAAATTGATGAACAAAAAGAAAGGGCGCTTTTGCCAATTTCTTATTAGTTTCTTGGCGATGCGGATGGACCTTTCCGTGGCATGACTGGATTTATTGATCAGGTCGCCCCACAGCTGGCGGTAGACCCGGTCCAGGAGATGGGCCAGAGGGTATGAATAGTAATTGCTCTTGAACGAAGACTTAATGATGAAGATTATTTCCTCAACATCATTCTTATAAGAATCAGCCGCGGCTTTGATGTTCCGCCGCATGTTATAGAAGCGGTCGGTGTTGAAAAGCAGGTCCATCTCATGGAATTCGTCAAAGCCGTACTGGAAGTTGCAACTGCGGGACACCAGGTAATTGCTGGAGATGGCCGCGGTGCGATAACCGGCTTGCTGCAGGATTTCCGGCAGCACGTAAAAATTTCCGGGATAGTCGAAATTCTGGGTATTGCACCCGTGCTGGCCGGGATAGAGGCCGGAAAACAGGGACACATGGGAGGGCACGGTCCAGGCCGCGGGGGCGAAGCAGTAGCGGTACAGGACGCCGTCAGCGGCCAGGCGCTCCAGACCCGGGGTGGTGGGCCGGTGGTGGCCGTAAAGGGAGCACCTCTTGGCCCCCACGGTGTCCATGACAACCAGGACGATGTTAGGAAGCTCGGTCTGCTTCACCGATGACTCCTGCCGGGCATGGGCGCCCCGTGCCGGGGCCCGCCCGATTTGGCAGCCCCCGGGCAGGACCCTTCTGAAGGGGGAAGGAGAAGGAAATCAGGAGAGGCTCCCGGCGGCGGCCGGCTGGGGCGCGGCCAGTTCCGGGGGCACGGCCAGCTCTGCCGGCGTGGACAATTCCGCCAGCTTCCTTTCCAGGAGGTCGGCCTTGCTTCGGTAAGCCGGGTGCTGCTCTAAATTGAGGGTCTCCCCGTAGTCGCCCTTCAGGTCGTAGAGTTCCCGGCGGCCGTCGGCCCAGTAAATCAACTTGTGCAGGTCCCGGTCGACAAGGGCCAGACAGGGTTGCAAGGACTGCGGCACCCATGAGTTGGGCCCTTTTTGCCTCATGGTGCGGGGAATGGCAAACGCGGTTTCCAGGTTTTCCACCAAGGCAAAGGCGCGGGTCTCGCTTAACAGGGACCTGGAGCTTTCCGGCCCGGGCACGGGGGACCCGGCCACCTCCAGAAGAGTGGTGAAGAGGTCGTGCAGTTGCACCAAATCGCGGGATTCCCCTTGCAGCCCGAAGGCGGCCGGGTACTTGACGATGAGCGGTATGTGGACCAATTCGTTGTAAGCCCCGAACACGTGGCCGAAGAGTCCGTGCTCGCCGAAACCGTCCCCATGGTCGGAGGTGACGATGAAGAGGGTTTGCTCTGCCAGCCCCAGTTTTTTAAGAAAGGTGTACAAGTCGGACAGCCGGTCGTCTAAGTAAGCGATTTCTTGCTCGTGCAGCAATTGGGAGAGGTCGGCCTCATCCCGGTTCATCGTTATTATGTTGTGGTATTTCCTGGGGGGGTTGTAAGAAACATGGGCCTCCATAAAATTAATAAAGATGAAGTTGGGCCGCTGCTGGTATTTTTTCAGCATTCTCTTGGCCAGCCGCAGGGCCCTTTCGGTGGCATAGCTGGACTTTCTCAGGATATTGCCTAAAGACTTGCGATAAATCCGGTCCACCAGGTGTTTGAAGGGATAACTGTAATATTTATGGTTGAGGGACTCCCTCAGAATATAAGCAACCTCCGCCAAGTCGGTCTTGATATACTTGCGGCGGTGGATCCGGATGGCTCTCCGCATGCGGCGGAAGCGGTCGGTATTGAACAGGGTTCCCATTTCATAGAATTCGTCGAAGCCGCAGTTGAAATTGAAATCCCGGGACATAAAACCGTTGCTGGAAATGCCGATGGTGCGATAGCCCGCCCCCCGCAGGATTTCGGCCAGGGTGTAATAGTTGTTGGGGAAAACGGCGCCGCCGCGGATGTTGCAGCCGTGGTCCCGGGGATATAGACCGGAAAACAGGGAGACATGGGAAGGCAGGGTCCAGGATGAAGGGGAAAAACAGTGCCGGTAGAGGACCCCCTCCCCGGCCAGGCGCTCCAGCCCCGGGGTGGTGCGCCGCTGGTGGCCGTAAACCGAGCACCGCTTGGCCGCCACCGAATCCATGATGACGAGGACGATGTGGGGCAGTTCGATTCTTGCCATAAGGGTCAAAGGCGCGGGAGGAAGCCGGTTATCAGGACGGCGGCCAAGGCTCCCTCATGGGTGTGGGGGTTCGTACTCCCAGGAGCAGGATGGGCACCCGTAAAGGGCCTTGCCTGCCTGAGCCCTCCCACCCTCCGGCCGGCTTTTTTTTATTATCATCTCTCGGCGCAAGAAGCAAGCCGTTCAAGGCTTCCCGGTAGGGCGACCCCCACGGCCGGGTGAGGGCGGCGGAAAATCAAGGGGGGCTCCCCGCCGGGGCCGCCGGGTGCGGGGCCAGCTCCGCCGGCACCGACAGTTCAGCCAGCGCCGGAAGCTGCGTCATTTTCCGTTCCAGGTCCTGAGCCGTGCTTCGATATGCCGGGTGCTGCCATAAATTGGCGGTTTCCCCATAGTCCTGCTTCAGGTCGTAGAGTTCCCGGCGGCCGTCGGCCCAGTAAATCAGCTTGTGCAGGTCCTGGTCCACGAGGGCCAGGCAAGGCTGTAAGAATTCCGGCACCCGGGAGTTGGGACCTTTCTTGGCCATGATCCGGGGGATGGCGAAGGCCGTTTCCAGGTTTTCCACCAGCGCCCAGGTGCGGGTGGCGCTTAACAGGGACCGGGAACTGTCCGGCGCCGGCCAGGGGGCCCCGGCCACCTCCAGGAGGGTGGCGTACAGATCATGCAGTTGCACCAAACCGGCGGATTCCCCCTTGACCCCGAAGGAGGCCGGATATTTGACGATGAGGGGGATGTGGACCAATTCGTTGTAGGCCCCGAAGATATGGCCCCAGAGGCCGTGTTCGCCGAAGCCCTCCCCGTGGTCCGAGGTGACGATGAATAGGGTGTTGTCGGCCTGCCCCAGTTCTTTAAGAAAACTGTAGAGGTCCCACAGCCGGTCGTCCAGATAGGCAATCTCTTGCTCATATAACAATTCGGCAATGTCGCCGGCGGTATTATTCTTGTTCACCAGGTTCTTGTATTTGGCAGGCGGGTTGTAAGAAGAGTGGGCTTCCATGAAATTCACAAAGATAAACGTGGGAGTCTGGTGGTATTTGCTGATGGTTTTCCTGGTGAGCCTGAGGGCTCTTTCAGTGGAGGGAGCTGACTTTTTCAGGATGTCCCCCCAGGACTTGCGATAAATTTTGTCCAGTAAATGTTTTAAGGGATAGCTGTAATAGTTGTTGTTGAGTGATTCCTTGACGATGAAGAAGAATTCGTCAACAAAATTCTTGCTGTGATACTTCCGGTAGTTTCTGATATTGGCCCGCAACTCCACGAAAGGTTTGGCGTTAAACAAAGTCCGCATTTCGTAGAATTCATCAAAGCCGTAATCAATCTTGAAGTCCCGGGACATCAGCAGGTTGCTGGAAATGCCGACGGTCCGGTAGCCCGACTGCCGCAAGGTTTCCGCCAGGACGTGGTAGTTGCCGGGGAAAAGCGCGTCGCTCCTGGCGTTGCAGCCGTGTTCATAGGGATAGAGGCCGGAAAACAGGGAAACGTGGGAGGGCAGAGTCCAGGACGCGGGCACAAAACAGTGACGGTAAAGCACTCCCTCCCCGGCCAGGCGCTCCAGTCCCGGCGTGGTGGGGCGGGGGTGGCCGTAAACGGAGCACCGTTTGGCGGCCACCGTGTCCATGATGATGAGGATGATGTGGGGAAGTTCAGTTCTCGGCATATGGCCCAGAGGCGCGGGAGGCCGAGGCCGCGAGGACCTGGTCGTAAATTTCTTCCTGCTGCCGGGCGATGTGGTCCCAGGAGAATTGCTGCGCCACCTGGTGCCGGCCTTGCCGGCCCAGGGCTTCCCTTTCCCCGGCGTCGGTGAGCAGGCGGACGATCTTGTCCGCCAGCTCCAGGGTATCATCTTTGCGCTTAAGAAGCAAACCGTTCACCCCTTCCCGGACGACCTCGGGGATGCCGCCCATGGTGGTGGTGACCACCGGCAAGCCGCTGGCCAGCGCCTCCAGGGTCACCAAGGGGAGGCCCTCGGGGATCTGGGAGGGCGCCGCGCAGAGGTCTCCCAGGAGGTAGGCCTGGGGGACCTCCGGTGGCGGGATGAAGCCGGTGAGTATGACCCGGCCGGCGGCCCCGGCCAGTTGTTTCTGAAGCTTCTGCCAAAAGGGGGTGCGGCGCTTAAGGCGCCCATAGCCGAACTCAGTGCCGCCCACCAGGACCAGCACCGCCTGGGGGAGTCGGCGCCAGACCAGATCCATGGCCGCCAGCAGCACCCCCACGCCCTTGCTCTCCCTGAGCTTGCCCACGAAGAGGACGGTGGGCTCGTCCTGCAGGCCGTAGCGGCGGCGCACTTCCATCCTCCGGGTCCCCCCCTGGTCCCACCAAGGCGCAAAGGCCTCGGGGTCCACCCCGTTATAGAGCACGAAGCGGGAGGCGGCCCCCGCGGCCAGCCGCTGCTCCTCCTGCTCCAGGACAAAGCGGCTGCAGGCCACAAAGCCCTCCACGGGGATGGGGGTGCCGGGAGCCGGCCGCTCCCGTTTTCCCAAGATGTTATAGAGGTTGTGCATATGCAGGATCAGGGGAAGATGGGGCAGCCAGCGTTTCAGGGACAGGGCCAGCAAGGGGCGGTTGTGGACATGGAGCAGCGCGGGTTGGACTTGGCGGACGATCTCCATCACCTTGCGGTCATAATAGGGGAAATATTGGCGGTGCCGCCGGTAAAGCCATTTCCGCCAGCCCGTCAAAGGCACCCGGAAATACTCCACCGGCCCCCGGATTTCCCGAAGGGGCAACTCGGGGTCGCCGACGCCGATGACCACCGGCTGCCAGCGGCTCAGGCGGCCCGCCAACTGGTGGATGAACTGCTCCGTGGCCCCGCCCCTAAGGGGCGGGATGGGGGAGAGTTCCGGTCCGATAAGGGCCACGCGGGACATTCAGGGATGCTCTCGGGGGCGGGCGCGCCCGGAAGCCGGGGAAATTGCCGACCCGCCCTGTTCGCGAAAATTATACCCCGAATGTCCCAAAAGAAAACCGGGGTGGGGGTTATTCTCTTTAGTATATTCATAAAATCTCACAAATTTCTTGACACCGGGGCCAGACTTTGTAATATGCTTCACATAGTTCTGCTCCCGGGGAAGGGCGCTACCCGCAAGAACGAAAAAACCTTAAGGAGGTTTAGCAGTATGGGTAAGATTCCTGCCGATTATTTACCCCCCAAGGAACTCTGGGCCGAGTACACCTCGCCGGAGGAGTTCAAGCAGTTTGCATCCGGACAGTGGAATATCGCCGAGGAATTTCTGGACAAGCATGTGAGCCAGGGTAGGGGCGACAATGTGGCCATCCTCTTCGGCGACCAGAAGGTCACCTATGCCCAGCTCCTGGCCCAGGCCAACAAATTCGCCAACGTCCTCAAAGGTCTAGGCGTGGAGGCCCAGGACCGGGTGGGCATCCGCCTGACCAACATGCCGGAAGCCATCGCCATCAATTTCGGCATTATGAAGTGCGGCGCCATCCCGGTGCCGGTATCCCCCCTGTGGGCCAAGGAAGAAGTGGCCTTTGTCCTGAACAATGCTGAATTCAAAGCCTTTGCAGTGAGTTTCCCCTTGCTGCAGGCGGTGGAGGATGGCAAACACGAATTTGAGTTCCCCACCAAGATCATCGTGGTGGGCGGCAAGCCCGAAGACGTGGAGGCCAAGGGTTTTATCTCCTTCGCCAAGGCCATGGGCGCGGCGTCGGACCAGTTCACCAACGTCAAGCTGGACGCCAATGACATCGGCGTCATCCTGTATACTTCCGGGACCACCGGGCAGCCCAAGGGTTGCGTCCACTTTGTCCGGGAAGTGTTGATCGAATCCCACCTGGTGAACAAGTACGTGTGGAAGCTGAAGCCCGGCGAGGTGCTGGGCGGCTCGGCGCCGGTCTCTTTCGCCGCGGGCTACGGCACCTTCTGCCTGATTCCCTTTGCCGGGGGCGGGGCCATTTCGCTGCTGCCCAAGTTCACCCCCGACGACATGATGGCCACCATCCAGAAGCACAAGGTGACGGTGGTGACGGGGCTGCCCACCGCCTACCGCAAGCTCCTGGAGATGCCCAACTTCAACGACTACGACATCAGCAGCGTGCGCATGTACACCACCGGCGGCGACGCCCTCACCGGCAAGACCCTGGCCCAGTGGCAGGCCAAGACCGGCAAGCCCATCTGGGAAGGCCTGGGCGGCACCGAGATGATGCACCTGGTGACCAGCAATACCATGAGCGACATCCCCATGCCCGACTCCATCGGCCGGGCCCTGCCGGGCTTCGAGATCAAGGTGGTCAGGGAAGACGGCACCACCGCCGCCCCCGGCGAAGTGGGCTCCATGCTCATCAAGGGCCCCACCGCCACCCTGTACTGGAAGCCCTACGTCCAGGACAACAAGCTCCTGAAGACCATGAAGAAGGGCATCAAGGACGGCTGGAACATGATGGGGGACGCGGTCCTCATGGACAAGGACGGCTTCATCTTCTTCCAGGCCCGGGAAGACGACATGATCAAGTCCTCGGGGTTCCGCCTGGCGCCCACGGAGATTGAAGACGCCATCATCCGCCACCCCGCGGTCCGGGACGACGCGGTGGTGGGCATCCCCGACGAGATCATGGGCCAGAAGGTGGTGGCCATGGTGGAGCTGGAACCCGGTTACAGCCCTTCCCAGGAGTTGGCCAACGAGATCATCAAGTCCACCATGGACGTGCTGGCCACCTACAAGCTGCCCCGGGAAGTGGTCTTCCTGTCGGCCATCCCCCGGACGCCCACGGGCAAGATCATCAAGAAGGACCTGCGGAAGAACTATCCGGAGTATACCACCAAGTTCGTGCCCAAGGTAAAGTAGCGCCGGCGCCCTCGCCGGCGGTCCCAATTACCCCGGGGGCGGGCGGCCGCCCCCGGTTTTTTTGGGCTCGGCCTCGGGTAGAATCAAAGCCGCAGTCAGAAGAGAAGATAGACAGCCATGATGCCGACATCGCATTGGGGAAAGTTCACCAGGGTCCTCAGCCACCTGTTCGCGCTGGCGGGCCTGGCCGCCTTTCCCCTCACCGCCGCGGCGCTGCCGCCGCCCCTCACCCCGGCGGAACTGGCGGCTCGCTCGGACCTGGTCATCCTGGGGCGGGTCGCGCGGGTGTGGGGCTACGAGCAATGGCGCCAATACCTCCGGGACGGCGGGCTGGGGGCCAGGGGGGCGACCCTCCTCAAGGAGGCGCCGGCCACGGACGCGGGGGTGCTGGCTTTGGTGCGCAATTTTCCCTACGGCCCCGCCCAGGTGGCGGTGGACGGCGTCTTTCTGGCGGAGGTGCAGGTGGACCAGACCCTCAAGGGGGAAGCCCGGGAGGTGATTTTGATCCCCTTCGTCAAATATCACTTCCTGACGACTCCCCTGGAAGGCCCCTGGACCGAGCGCGCCTACCGGCAGGGGGAGCGCCTGCAACTTTACCTGCGCCGCAACGGCCCCTTTTTCGAGTCCACCTGGTGGAACGCCGTAAGCCCGGTTAAAGACTGAAGCCATCTCTAAGAGGCGCTCCCCATCAGACTCCCCTCCCGGCGCGGGGCCATTTTCCCTTTGGACTTTCCCCGTGGGTGTGTTTTAATTACACGCGGTTTGCGAAAAGGAGGGCAAAGATTTGCCAAATGTAGTGGTGGTGGGCACCCAATGGGGCGACGAAGGCAAGGGGAAGATCGTGGACCTCTTGACGGAGCAGGCCCGGATGGTGGTGCGCTACCAGGGCGGCAACAACGCTGGCCACACCTTGGTGGTGGGCGGCGAAAAGTTCATCTTCCACCTCATACCTTCGGGTATCCTCCATAAGGGCACCACCTGCCTCATCGGCAACGGGGTGGTGCTGGACCCCCAGGTCTTCCTGATGGAGGTGGACCGGCTCCGGAGCCGGGGGGTGGCCGTGGGGCCGGAGAACCTCCGGGTGAGCGAGCGCACCCACGTCATCATGCCCTACCACAAGCTCCAGGACGCGGCCCAGGAACTGGCCCTGGCCGCGGCCAAGATCGGCACCACGCTGAGGGGCATCGGCCCCTGCTACCAGGACAAGGTGGCCCGCCAGGGGGTCAGGGTGGCGGACCTGGTGGACGCGGCCTCCCTCACCGCCAAACTCACGGCCATCCTGCCGGAGAAGAACTTTTTCCTGAAAAGGTTTTTGACGGAGCTGGAGGAGGTGGCCCGGGAGAGCGGCGACCCCCTGCTGCTGGCCTTCGCCCAGCACGGAGAGGTCAGGGTACAAGACATCCTGCCGCCTTACCTGGAGATGGGGGAGAGGATCCGCCCCCTGGTGGCCAACGTCTCGGTCCTCCTGGAGGAGGCCCGGCGGGCGGGGCAAAACATCCTCTTCGAAGGGGCCCAGGGGACCCACCTGGACATCGACCACGGCACGTATCCTTTTGTCACGTCCTCCAACCCCGTGGCCGGGGGCGCGGCGGTGGGCGCGGGGGTGGGGCCGGGAGAGCTGCACCGCATCCTGGGCATCGTCAAGGCCTACACCACCCGGGTGGGGAGCGGGCCTTTTCCCACGGAGTGCCTGGACGCAGTCGGCGACCACCTGGTGGAGTGCGGGGTGGAGTTCGGCTCCACCACCGGGCGGCGCCGGCGCTGCGGCTGGCTGGACGCGGTGGTGCTCAAGGACGCGGCCCGCCTCAACGGGCTCACGGGCCTGGCCATCACCAAGCTGGACGTGCTCACGGGGCTTAACCCGGTGAAGGTCTGCGTGGCCTACGAATTGGAGGGGAAGCGGGTGGAAACCATGCCCGGGACTCTGGCCGCACTGTCCCGCTGCCTCCCGGTGTTCGAGGAGCTGCCGGGCTGGCAGGAAAATATCCGGGGAATCAGGCTGTATGAAGACCTGCCCTGGGCCACGCAGAATTACCTCCGCCGGGTGGCGGAGCTGGTGGGGGTCCCCATCCAAATCATCTCCGTGGGCCCGGACCGGGAAGAGACGATGGTGGTGAAAAATCCCTTTGATTAAGGACCAGGACACCCAGGGGCGGTTGTCTTCCAGGCGCACCCTGGCGGGTGCGCCTTTTTCTTGAGATTGACAAATTGTCAAAAATCCTGACAGGCAGGCCGGGGCGGGGAGAGGCGGCTTAGTGGGCAACCTCTGATTTTTCTTGCAATTTTGGAAACCTCAACGGCCCGCCCGGCTGGCACGGCTGATGCTGCCTTTTCATCTGGGAGATAATTTCGCCGGGGTTTGCCCATATCCTTGACTTATGGATTATTGCTTATATATTTTCCTTGAGCTGGCGGCCATTTCCGGCCTGTTAAGGAGTTGCCGCGTTTTCTTGCCGGCAAAGGCAAGCTCTCCAAATTCTTAAGGACCTCAGTCATGATTGAAATCCGGTTTCACGGCCGGGGCGGCCAGGGCGCGGTGACCTCGGTGGAGCTGCTGGCCCTGGCGGCCATCGAGGAGGGCAAGTACGCCCAGGGCTTCCCCAGCTTTGGGCCCGAGCGCCGGGGCGCGCCGGTGCTGGCCTTCTCCCGGGTGGACGACAAGCCCATCAAGCTGCGCTGCAAGATCCTCAACCCCGACGTGGTGGTGATCCTGGACCCCTCCCTCTTGCGCATTCAAAACCCGCCGGCGGACCTCAAAGAGAACGGCATCATTGTCCTGAACACCAACAAGAGCCCCGGGGAAATCCGCCGGGAATACGGCTACCGCCACACCCTGGCCCTGGTGGACGCCAACAGGATCGCCCGGGAACTCCTGGGCGTGCCCATCGTCAACACCACCATGCTGGGGGCCCTCCTCAAGGCCACGGGCGTGGTCAAGGTGGAGTCCCTGGACCATCCTTTGCGGGAGCGCTTCGGACCTCTGGCCCCCAAGAACCTCAACGCCCTGAAAGAAGCTTACGGCCAAACCAGCATCGAGGAGCGGCGGAAATGAGCAAGCCCTGGGACCAGGTCACCTGGCAGGAGATTGAGATCGGCGGCGTCCTCACCCAGCCGGGCACAGCCCGGGAGTACCGCACCGGGGACTGGCGTTCGCTGTACCCCGTGTGGGACCGGCGGCGCTGCATCAAGTGCGGCGTCTGCTGGACCGTGTGCCCCGAAGCGGGCATCTCGGAGACGGAAGAAGGCTACTTCGACCTGAACGACTATTGCAAGGGCTGCGGCATCTGCGCCAAGGAGTGCGTCACCGGCTGCATTTCCATGGCGCCGGAGGAAGAGTGATGGCGGTCAAAGGCCAGCGCGTCGGCATGGAGGTCTCCATCGGCATCAGCTACGCGGTGAAGCTGGCCCGGGCCGAAGCCATCGCCGCGTATCCCATCACCCCCCAGACCCACATCGTGGAGCACCTCGCCACTCTGGTGGCCAACGGCGAGCTGGACGCGGAGTTCCTCAACGTGGAGAGCGAGCACTCAGCCATGAGTGCGAGCGTAGGCAGCGCCGCGGCCGGGGCCCGCACCTTCACGGCCACCAGCTCCCAGGGCCTGGCCCTGATGCACGAAATCCTCTTCATTGCTTCCGCCATGCGTTTTCCCATCGTCATGGCGGTGGCCAACCGGGCGCTGTCCGGGCCGCTTTCCATCTGGAACGACCACGGCGACATCATGGCGGAGCGGGACATCGGCTGGATTCAGTACTTCGTGGAAAACGGCCAGGAGGCCTTCGACCACACCGTCATGAGCTTCAAGATCGCTGAAGACCACCGGGTGCTGCTGCCCACCATCGTCAACCTGGACGGCTTCATCCTGAGCCACGTGGTGGAGGCCTTCGAGATGCTGGACCAGGAGACGGTGGATAAATTCCTGCCGCCCCTGGTCCCCTACCACCGCCTGGACCCCAACAAGCCGGTGACCATGGGGGCCTTCGCCATGCCGGAGCTTTACACCGAGGTGAAGTATGCGCACGAGATGGCCCTGACCGGGTCATACGACCAGATCCTGAACGTCTGGAAGGAGTGGGGCGACCTGACGGGGCGCCATTACCACCCGGTGGAGCGCTACCGTACCGAGGGGGCCAAGGTGCTGCTGCTCATGATGGGGTCCCTGGCGGAGGTGGCGGAGGTGGCAGTGGATGAAATGCGGGCCGCTGGGAACCCGGTGGGCCTGCTGAAAATGAGGCTGTGGCGGCCTTTCCCCTTTGCCGCGCTCAGGGAAGCGGTGGCCGGGGCGGACCTGCTCATCGTCCTGGACCGGGCCTTGTCCCTGGGGGGCGCGGCGGGCCCGGTGCTGGCCGAGGTGCGCAGCGCCCTCTACCCCCTGGCGAAAAGGCCCCAGGTGCTGGGCTACACCATCGGCCTGGGGGGCCGAGACGTGCAGCCCGCGGCCTTCAAGGACGTGGTGCGCCACGCCCGGTCCGAAACCAAGAAAGGACCCAGCCGGGAGTTCCACTGGGTGGGAGTGAGGGGCGCATGACAAGAGCGGGCTTTGAAAAGTTCGGCTTTGCCGAGAGCACCAAGTTCGACACTTACGCCTCCCGCATGATGCCCCGGGAGGAGTATTTCACCGGCGGCCACCGGGCCTGCCAGGGCTGCGGCGAGGCCCTGGCGGTGCGCTGGGTGTGCAAGGCCATCGGCCAGGACGCAATCATCGCCCATGCCACCGGCTGCATGGAGATCGTTTCCTCGGGCATGCCCCAGACCGCCTGGATGCACCCCTGGATTCACGTGGCCTTTGAGAACACCGCGGCGGTGGCCTCAGGCATCGACATAGGCCTAAATATCCTGGAGCGCAAGGGCAAGCTCCCCGGGCGGCGGCCGGCGTTGGTGGCCATGGGGGGTGACGGCGGCACCAGCGACATCGGCCTCCAGGCCCTGTCCGGGGCTCTGGAGCGGGGGCACAACTTCACCTACGTCTGCTGGGACAACGAAGCCTATATGAACACCGGCATCCAGCGCTCCAGTTCCACGCCCTTCGGAGCCATGACCACCACTTCGCCGCCCGGGCGCAAGAGCCTGGGCCAGTCCACCTGGAAGAAGAACATGGTGGCCATCGCCGTGGCCCACGGCATTCCCTACGTGGCCACCGCCTCCCCGGCCCACCTCTTCGACCTGTACTTCAAGGTGCGCAGGGCCATCGAGACGCCGGGGCCGGCGTATATCCACGTGCTGAGCGTGTGCCCCACGGGCTGGCGCTCGGCCACGGACCTGTCCGTGCGCCTGGCCCGCCTGGCCACGGAGACCGGGGTCTTCCCCCTGTATGAAGTGGTGGACGGCAGATACCGGATGACGGTGGAGGTGCCGAAGCTGAGGCCCATCACCGACTACTTCAAGCCCCAGGGACGCTTCCGGCACTTGCGGGGGCCGGAAGTGGAGTTCATCCAGCGGGCCATCATGGCCAACTATGAGCTGCTGCTTCAGAAGTGCCGGGCCCCTTATCCGGAATTTCCGCCTATTTCCTTACCCAAGGCAGGTTAACCACCATGGACGCGGCCAAACTGGAAGCCATCCTGGCCCGCTTTGAGGGCCGCCCCGACGAACTGATCCCCATCCTGCACGAGATCCAGGCGGAGTACCGCTACTTGCCCAAGGAGGAACTGAAAGAGGTGGCGAAGCGCCTGGGCGTCCCCCAGACCCAGGTCTTCAGCGTGGCCACCTTCTACAAAGGCTTTTCCCTGACTCCCCTGGGAGAGCATCAGGTGCGGGTGTGCCAGGGGACGGCCTGCCACCTGGAGGGGAGCGAGCGCCTGACGGAGGCCGTGAGCCGGCGCCTGGGGATAGACGTGGGCCAGACCACCCCCGACGGCCGCATCTCCCTGGAGAAGGTGAAGTGCCTGGGCAAATGCGGCGAGGCCCCCCTGGTCATGGTGGATGAGGAGTTTTACGGCTGCACCGGGGTGGACAGGCTGGCCAAGATTATCAAACCCTTGCGGAAAAAATAGAGAACCCCCATGTCCGAGACGGAATTTCCCATGATTCTGCGCCGCCTGGGCACGGTGGACCCCGAGTCCCTGGAGGCGTACGCGGCCCAGGGGGGCTACGAGGCCCTGCGCCAGGCCCTCACCAAGATGACCCCGGCCAAGGTCCTGGCGGCGGTGGAGAAGTCGGGCCTGCGGGGCCGGGGCGGCGGCGGCTTCCCCACGGGGCGCAAGTGGCGCCTCTGCCGGGAGGCGGCAGGTTCCCCCAAGTACCTCATCTGCAACGGCTCGGAGGGCGACCCCGGCGCCTTCCTGGACCGGGCCCTCATGGAGGGGGACCCCCACGCCATCGTGGAAGGGATGATCATCGGCGCCTACGCCATCGGTGCGACCCACGGTTTCATCTATGTGGGCCTGGAGTACCCCCTGGCGGTGCAGCGCCTGGGCCGGGCCGTGACCCAGGCCCGGGAGCAGGGCTTTCTGGGGAAGAAGATTCTGGGGAAGAATTTCTCCTTTGACCTGACAGTGCGCCGGGGGGCCGGGGCCTATGTGTGCGGAGAAGAGACCGCGCTCATCAACTTCATCGAGGGCAGCATCGGCGAGCCCCGGAACCGCCCGCCCTACCCGCCCCAGAAGGGCCTCTGGGGCCGGCCCACCATCATCAACAACGTGGAGACCTGGGCCAACGTGCCGGTGATCATTGCCAAGGGGGCGGACTGGTTCGCAAACATCGGCACCGAGAAGAGCAAGGGCACCAAGGTCTTTTCCCTGGCCGGCGCGGTGAAAAACACCCGGCTGGTGGAAGTGCCCATGGGCACGCCCTTGCGCCGGATCATCTATGACCTGGGAGGCGGCATCAAGCAGGACCGGGAGTTCAAGGCGGTGCTCACCAGCGGGCCCGGCGGGGGGCTGCTCCCGGCCCAGTTCCTGGACATGCCGGTGGAGTTTGAGACCTTTGCGGCGGCCGGGGGGAACCTGGGCTCCGGCAGCATGGTGGTCATGGACTCGAGGGCCTGCATGGTGGACGTGGCCCGGTATTTTCTCAATTTTTCCTTCGAGGAGTCCTGCGGCAAATGCACTCCCTGCCGGGAGGGCACCCGGCAGATGCGGGCCGTCCTGGACGAGATCACCCTGGGCCGGGGGCAGGAGGAGCACCTGGGGCTGCTTCAGGAGCTGGGCACGGTGATGCAGGACGCCTCCATCTGCGGCCTGGGGCAGAGCGCGCCCAACCCGGTGCTCACCGCGCTCAAGTATTTCCGGGAGGAGTTCGAAGCCCACGTGCGGGAGAAGAAATGCCCGGCTTTGGTGTGCCGGCCGCTGCTGAAGTACACGGTGGACCCGGAGACCTGCACCGGCTGCCTGGCGTGCCTGCGGGAGTGCCAGGTGGGGGCCATCACCGGGGTCTTCGAGGAGCCCCTCGAAATCGACCAGGAACTCTGCGTCAAGTGCGGCATGTGCTATGAAGTCTGCCGGTTTGACGCGGTGAAGGTGGAATCATGAGCGACCAGCTGGTGAACCTGACCATCGACGGCGCGGCCGTGACCTCCCTCCCCGGCCGCAGCCTCCTGCTGGCGGCCCGGGAGGCCGGCATCCACATCCCCACCCTGTGCTACCACGACGACCTGAAGCCCGAAGGCCAGTGCCGCCTGTGCGTGGTGGAGATCGGCGAGGCCCCCCGGAGCCGCGTCGTCAATTCCTGCACCTACCCGGTGGAGCCGGGGCTGACGGTCAACACCGCCTCGGACCGGGTGTTGGCGGCCCGCCGGCTGGTCCTGGAGCTGTTGCTGGCCCGCTGCCCCAAGGCCAACCTCATCCAGGAAATGGCCGCGGAGCTGGGGGTTTATGAGTCCCGCTTCCAGAACGAGAACCCGGAGGAGCTCTGCATCCTCTGCGGCCTGTGCGTGCGCGCCTGCCGGGAGGTGGTGGGGGTGAGAGCCATTTCCATGGCCCACCGCACCCCGGAGAAGCAGGTGGCCACGCCCTTCCTGGAGGCCTCGGAGGCCTGCATCGGCTGCGGCTCCTGCGCCTTCATCTGCCCCACCAACGTCATCGAGTACACGGAGAAGGACGGCGTCCGCACCATCTGGGGGCGCCAGTTCGAGCTGCAGGCCTGCACGGTGTGCGGCAACTACATCGCCCCCAAATACCAGTTGGAGCACTGGGCCAAGATCACCGGCGACCCGGTGGAGAGTTTCTTCGTCTGCCGGGATTGCCGCTGACCACTTCCAACTTCCTCCCTGCCGCGGCCTGAGCTATGATGCGAGGCGTCGCCATTTTTATCATTGGCTTATCCCTGCTGCTGGGGTTCGGCATCATCATGGGCCGGAAGGTGTTCCCGCCGGTGGAGCGGGCCCTGGCCCCGGGCAGCCTGGGGGCCCCGCCGCCGATTTTCAGCCGGGATGAGATTTCCGAGGAGGAATGGAATTTACGGAAAGCCCGGTTTGCCTTCAGTTCCTTTGACCTGGTGAGCGGCTTGACCATCCGGGAGCTGGAGGGCATCTCCAGCCGGCGGGGCAGCCGCCTCTTTGCCTTCCTGTCCCTGCTGGCCGTCTTCTGGCTGGTGCGGCACTTGCGGAAACCGGGAAGCCTGCCCTGAGACTAACGCCGGGAAACGGTGCCGTCCCCCAGGTTCGCCACCCAGATTTTCGCGCCGTCAAAGGCGATCCCCTGGGGGGAGGTGCCCACCGGGAAGGTTCCCAGGCTGGCGCCGTCACCGGCCCGGAGCTTGGTGACACTGTTGCCGCCGGAGTTGGCCACCCAAATGTGGGCGCCGTCAAAAGCCAGCCCCCAGGGATTGGCGCCCACCCCGTAAGTTCCCAGGGCGGTGCCGTCCAGGCCCATTTTGATGAGGTTGTTGTCGGCGTTGTTGGCCACCCAGATATAAGTGCCGTCAAAGACCACGCCGATGGGCGCGGTGCCCGCTGAAAAAGTCCCCAAATTGGCGCCGTCACTGGCCCGGAGCTTGGTGACGTTGTTGCTGCCGTTGTTGGTCACCCAGATGTTGGCCCCGTCAAAGGCCAGGCCAAAAGGAATGACCCCCACCGCGTAGGTGCCCGCCAGGGAGCCGTCCGCGGCCTTGCGCTTGGTGACGTTCATGCTGCCGTAGTTGGCCACCCAGACATGGGCGCCGTCATAGGCCGCCGCCACCGGCAGGCTGCCGGTCCCAAAGGTTCCCCCGTCCGAGCCGTCGCTGGCCAGAAGCCTGGTGACATTGTTGCTGCCGCTGTTAGCGACCCACATATAGGTGCCGTCAAAGGCAATTCCCCAGGGTTCGGTGCCCACCTGATAGGTTCCCTGCACCGCGCCGTCGCTGGTTCGCAACTTGGTGACATCGTTGCTGAATCTATTAACCACCCAGACATGCTGGCTGTCACAGGCAATGGCTACGGGGCCGTTGCCCACCTGGATATCGGGGTAGCCCTGGTTGGCCGGATACCAGCGCAGAGTGGCAAGGTTAAGGGGGTTGAGGGAACCCCCGGGAGGCCCGGCCGGCCCCTGAAGACCCTGGGAGCCCGTGGGTCCGGTGGGACCCTGGGGACCGGTGGGGCCGGTGGCGCCGGTGTCCCCTTTGGGGCCCTGGGGTCCGGTGGGGCCGGCGGGTCCGCCGGCTCCCGGCGGCCCCGCAGCGCCGGTGTCGCCTTTAAGCCCTTGGGGGCCGGTGGGACCGGTGGGGCCGGTGTCTCCCTTGGCTCCTTGGGGTCCAGCAGGACCGGTGGCCCCGGTAATTCCCGGGGAGCCCGTGGGACCGCTGTCGCCTTTCAGGCCCTGGAGGCCGGTGGCCCCAGTGTCCCCTTTGGGTCCCTGCGGTCCCGGCGGGCCGGTGGCCCCGGTGTCACCTTTAGGTCCCGCGGGTCCCGTGGGGCCGGCGGCGGGCGGAGTAGGGTTGCTGATGCTGGACTTGGCCCAGGCCTCCGGCCCGGGGGGCCCCAACAGCAGGAAGGCGGCCAGACATAAGAAAAAAGCCCGCGTCATTTTTCCTTTTTAAGGCCGGTATGGGTCAAATATAGTTATTTTTTTTTAATTTAATTAATTAAAAGCAATTCTTTTGTGAAATTAGATTTTTGTCAAGTTTTTTCCAAATGAGCCCCTTCCTTAACGCCGCGGCGGCCCAAAGCTTAGCGCCTTCAGGAGAGTGGAAAGGGGAAGGGGGGTTAGAGCGCCCTTAAGAAAGCCCCACCCCTGCTTCAGGACTTCTGGACCTTGGTTTAGGGGCGGATCTTGGTGACGAACGCGTCGGTGCCGCCGTGTTTGCCGGCCTGGAAAGGATTCTGGATGGGGAAGTTGATGGAGGAGGTGACCCCGGTAAGGAAGATGTCACCGGCCTGGTCCACCGCCACGGCCTGGGCCGCATCAGCTTTATTCCCCCCCAGGAAGGTGGAAAACACCAGGCTGCCGCCGCCGGCGCCGAGCTTGCTGACAAAGGCGTCGCTGGGAGCAAGAAAATTGGCCTGCAGGGCGTTTTTCATGGGAAAGTCGTAGGACGTGGTGACGCCGGTGACCACGGCTTGGCCTTTGGCGGAAACGGAGGTGTCCACCCCGATGCCCAGCGCCTGGTCACTGCCGGTGCCCCCCAAGTAGGTGGAATAGACCAGGCCGCTGCCGCTGCCGGTGAGTTTGGTGATAAAGACATTGGGGTTGCCTTTCCGCACGGACAAAAGGGGATTTTTCAGGGGGAAGTTGGAGGACGTGGCCTCGCCGGTGACGAAGACCTTGGGATGGCCCGCCGTGGGGTTGTCCAGGGCGATGGCCCGGGCGAAGTCCGAGGCGCTGCCGCCCAGATAGGTGGAATAAGCCAGGCCGCCGCCGGCCTTGAGTTTGGTCACAAAGGCGTTGACAGTCCCATGGTTCTTGGTTTGAAAGGCGTTTTTAACGGGGAAGTTCAAGGAACCGGTGAAGCCGGTAATGTAAGCGCTGCCCGCCGCGTCCACCGCGATGCCGGTGGCTTCGTCATCCAGGCGGCCCCCCAGGAAGGTGGAATAGGCCACACCGCCGCCGGCTTTGAACTTGGTGACAAAGGCGTCCGCGCCGCCCTGGCTCAAGTTTTGAAAGGCGTTCTTGACGGGGAAGTCAAGGGAGCTGGTGACGCCGGCCACATAGGCAAAGGTTTCACCCGCCACCGTAGCCACCGCCAGGGCGTTGGCCCGGTCTTCGACGCTGCCCCCCAGGTAGGTGGAGAAATCCAGGGAGGCGCCGTCCGGGGCCAGCTTGGCCACAAAGGCAGTGACGTCCCCTTTATTGGCGTTTTGGAAGGCGTTTTTGGCGGGGAAATCCAGGGAGTCGGTATACCCCGCCACATAAACATTGCCGCTGCCGTCCACGCCGATGCCGGTGGCGGCGTCGTCACCGCTGCCCCCCAGGAAGGTGGAAAAGACCAGGGAGCCTCCGTCCGGCGCCAGCTTGGTGACAAAGGCGTCCGGCAGGTGGGGGCCTCGCAGGGGGTTTTTCTGGGGGAAATCCAGGGAGTCGGTGCGGCCGGCGACATAGACACAGCCCTCTCCGTCCACGGCCAGGGCATTGGCCCGGTCATCGCCGCTGCCCCCCAGATAGGTGGAAAACTGCAGCACCGGGTCGATAATCAGGGGGGAGCCCCGGTCATAGGCGGCCAGCTCAAACCCGTACCCGTCCTGGTTCAGGCGGAACTTCCCTGCCCGCAGAACCCGCCCGGCCGCGGTCTCCTGGTAAATCAGGGGTTTTTTCTGCACCAGCCGCTCGCCGCCGGGCAAGAGGAGGCTCAGGTCCCCCTCCCGGGAGATTTCCAGGCTCCGGACGCCGGCAAACCGGAACCTGATGCGGGCCGGGTCGGCCCCGGGGTGGACGATGAGGTCATATTCCAGGTGCCGGCCGCTGCCGTAGAATTTCAGGTCCACCCCGGGGAAGACGTTCCGGTAAAGGACGGCGCCGTAAGTGGGCAGGCGGGTGCGCCACTGCCCCGGGTCCCGGCCGGTGAGATAATGCACCCGGCCGGGCTGGGGCGCGGCCGGGGTGAGGGTCATCCCGGGGTGGCCTTCCACAGGGGTGAGCTGCACTGCGGCGCCGGGCCGGCCTGTCCAGGGGGCCAGGGCGAAGGTCAGGCCCGCGGCGGTGCAGAAGAGGGACCAGCCTTCCCCCCGGGCGTAGTAGCGCACCGCGGGGTCCACCTGGCCCCGGTTCTCGATGAAATAAAGGGGGGGAGGAAGGGAGGCCATCCCGGGCCCGGTCCGTCCCGCTCCGGAGGCCGGGGCGCCGGGGAAGGCCAGGAGCGCCAGGCCGGCGCCCGCCGGAATCACCAGCCTTGCCAGTCTTGCCAGGACCCTCGTGGACCGCACCATGTGGACCTCACTTTTCCGCGACCTAGGCCCGATCTTACATCGGCAGCACTGCCTTTGCTGCTAAAGAATGCAAAAATCGCTCCATCTGAGCCGAGCGCCAATTGTTGAATATTATTGGCCGACCTGTGGGGAGGCTACGGTGGCGTTCAGCTTGGTTTACAATGAGTTTAATATCCTTAACAGCCATGCCCCGGTTCTCAGGGGGCCGCGGCGGCCCGGGTGCGGGCCAGTTGCGCGGCCAGGCGCAGCGCGGCTTTAAGGGACCCGGGGTGGGCCAGGCCCCGGCCTGCCAGGTCGTAGGCGGTGCCGTGGTCCACGGAAGTGCGGATGATCGGGAGTCCCAGAGTGACGTTCACCGCGTCCATGAAGTGCAGGAGCTTCAAGGGGATGAGCCCCTGGTCATGGTACATGGCGGCCACGGCGGCAAACTCCCCCTGGCGATGGCGCCAGAACAGGGTATCCGGAGGGTAGGGCCCGGAAACCGGCAGGCCCTCAGCCTGGGCCCGGCTGACGGCCGGGGCGATGATGTCCGCTTCTTCCCGGCCGAACAGACCGCCTTCGCCGGCGTGGGGGTTGAGGGCCGCCACCCCCAGGCGGGGTTCGGGAAGCCCGAAGTCCCGGGCCAGGGCCCGGCAGGTGAGGCGGAAGAGCCGCAACAGGCCTTCTTCTTTGAGGAGTGTCGGCACCTGGGCCAGGGCCACGTGGATGGTAGCCAGGACCACCCGGAACTCAGCCGCGGCCAGCATCATGGCCACTTCCGTCGCCCCGGTGCGGGCCGCCAGGAGCTCGGTGTGTCCGGGATAGGGAGAGCCCGAGAGGCTCAGGGCCGCCTTGCTGATGGGGCCGGTGACCATGCCCGCCACCTGTCCCGCCAGGGCCAGGTCCGCGGCGGCCAGGATATAGGAGACCATGGCCGCGGCGCCCCCGGGGGTGGGCCGGCCGGGTTCCAGGTCTCCCTCCCCCAGCCGGGACAGAGGCAGCAGGTCCAGGGTCCCGGGCTCATAGCGGCCGCTGGCAGGACCGTCAGCGGGGTGAATTTTCAGCTCCGGGGCCCACTGCCGCCGGGCCTGCTCCAGCGCCCCGGCGTCCCCCAGGACCAGGGGGCGGCAGACCTGGTGGATGCCCGGGTCGGCCAGGGCCTTGACGGCAATCTCCGGCCCCACCCCCACGGGGTCCCCCATGGTCAGGGCCAGGATAGGCCGGGAGTCGTTATTTTTCATGGGCTTTGGGCTTCCCTTCCCCTGGAGGCGGCGCGTCCGCCAGGCGCTGCACCGTAACCCGCACTTTGTCTCCTGCCAGCTCCACCTTCAGGTAATGATAGAAATAATGCTTCGGGTCGGCCCCCGCCAGGGGCACACCGCCACCCCCGGTGATGGCGAAGGGCACCCCGCCCCACTGGCCGGCGAAGTAGCCGTGGATATGGCCGGCAAAGACATGGGTGACCCGGTACTGCCTAAAAAGGGCGGCCAGCTTCCCGCCCAGCGCCGGCGGCAGGGCGTGGTGATGCAGGGCTCCCGGTGGATCAAAGAGGGGGATATGCAGGAAGACCAGGCGGGTCTTGGCCTCCTGGGCCTGCTTCAGCTCCCCGGTGAGCCAGCGGAGTTGACCCTCGTCTACATTCTTAGGGGCGTCGTTGAGGACGAGGAAAAAGTGGCCCTGCACCTGGAAGGCGTAACAGCGGGGGCCGAAGAGGCGGTCCCACAGGGAAGCGCCGCCGCCCCGCTCCAGTTCGTGGTTCCCCAAAACCGCCAGGAGGGGGATCTTCAGGCGCTGCTGGACCTGCCGGAAGAAGGCTTGGAAGCCGGCTTCCGTGCCCAGGGGCACCAGGTCCCCCAGGTGGACGGCGAAGGCCAGGTCCGGGTCCCGGGCCATTTGCTCCAGGAGGCGGTCAAAGACGCCGCCGCTGTCCCGGCTGTCGCCCAGGACCGCAACAGTCAAGGGCGACGGCAGCCGGGGGGCCGACGCCAGCACGCGGGCCAGGGCCCGGCTGTTCCAGCCTTCTCCAGCTTGGGACCCCTGGCTCCAGGCGGCCCCGGTCAGGAGCAGGAGCAGCAACAGGCACAGGGCACCCCCTTGGGCGCGGACCCAGGTCCGGACAGTCACTTTTTCTCCACCACCCCGGGCGCGGCGATTTTTTTCCCCTGCCCTAACCGGGGCAAGTATGCCAAAATAGACTGATTGAAACTATGACGGCTTCAGGAGCGGATGTCAATGGCTGAACAGGGCGGGACCTTGAAGGAGATGAAGCTGGGGTTCATCGGCGCCGGCAGCATGGGGGGCGCCATCATCCGGGGCCTGGCGGCCGCGGGGCTGCCCCGGGAAAACCTCGTCTATTATGACCCGGACCCGGCCCGGCAGGCGGAGATGAAGGCCCTGGGGGTGGACCTGGCCCTGAACTACGGCGCGGTGATGGAGAGGCCGGTGGTGGTTTTGGCGGTGAAGCCCCAGGTCATGCCCGCGGTGCTCGAAGAGCTCGAGCCCAAAGCCCGGTCCTGGCACCTCATCATCTCCGTGGCCGCGGGGGTGACCCTGGCCACCCTGGAGGCGGCCTTCCCCGAGTCCCGGGTGATCCGGGCCATGCCCAACGCGCCGGCCACGGCGGGTGCCGGCATGACCGCCATCTCCCTGGGGAGCCGGGCCGCCCCGGAGGACGAGGCCCTGGCCCTGGCGCTCTTCGACGCGGTGGGTCTGGCCGTGGCGCTGGACGAGAAGCTCATGGACGCGGTCACCGGCTTGAGCGGCAGCGGTCCGGCCTTTGCCGCGGTGTTCATTGAGGCCCTGGCGGACGGCGGCGTCAAGGTGGGGCTGCCCCGGGCCCTGGCTCTGACTCTGGCGGCCCAGACCGTGCTGGGCGCGGCCCGCCTCTGCCTGGAGGGTGGCCTCAGCCCCGGAGCGCTCAAAGACCAGGTGGCCTCGCCGGGGGGCACCACCATCGAGGGGCTGCACGTCCTGGAACAGGCGGGCTTCCGGGGCGCGGTCATCAGCGCGGTGGAAGCCGCGGCCTGGCGTTCCCGGGAGTTGGGAGGAAAATAAACCGGGGGAGGGGTTAAGGGCCTTTTCGTACGGCGCCCTTAGCCCCTCCCCCGCAATAACGTCTAAAGTGTTTACCAGCGGCCCCGGCCGCCGCCGCGGCCCATGCCGCCCCGCCCGCCGCCTCTGGGCTGCTGGGGCCGGGCTTCATTGACCGTCAGGGCGCGGCCTTCCACGGTGCGGGCGTTGAGCAGGGAAATGGCCTTCTCGCCCGCGGCCCTGGATTCCATCTCCACGAAGCCGAAGCCCCGGGGCAGGCCGGTGACGCGATCGGTAATGATTTTCACCGAGACCACCTCTCCGGCCTCGGCAAACAATTCTTTTAACTGTTCCTCAGTTATCGAGTGGGGCAGGTTGCCCACGTACAGCTTCATCATAGGTTCTCCTCATGGGGCTGGGGGCCGGCCGGTTACGGCTCCTGGCCGGCTTCCTCTTCCCTGGGGGCCCCCTCTTCGGGGGCGGCTGGCCGCGACTTGCTCTGGCGGCGCTTCATTTTTTCCTGGTGTTTCTGCTTCCGGGCCAGTTCCTTGGCGCGCTTTTCCCAGCCGTAGCGGTTTCGAGCCACGTATGTACCTCCCTGGGCTGGTAGTCCCCGGGACTCCGGGGGTCCCCCGGAGTCCCGAGGCTCAGGCGTCAGAGTGTCAGAGTTTTACCACGTTTTGGGCCTGGGGGCCTTTCTGCCCCTGGACCACCTCGAACTCCACTTCCTGATTCTCCGCCAAAGAGCGAAAGCCTTCGCCCTGAATGGCGCTGAAGTGCACGAACACATCAGGGCCGTTCTCCCGGGAGATAAACCCGAAACCCTTGGCATCATTAAACCACTTAACCTTTCCCGTTTCCCTCATGAAACACAAACCTCCTGAAATTGGTGCTGCCGGTTAGCTGCCAGACCAAAAAAAAAGCGGCGGGGCGTTAGCATCCCCTACCGATTTTTATTCAGGGCCCTCGGCCCTGCCCTTCAGTCTGACATGCTATCTAACGGCAATAATTCTAGTGGGAATATCTTTCCATGTCAAGAGAATAATGCGGAAGACGGCAGCTAAGGTGACTTTTCTCCGGCGGTGGCCACCAGGCGCAGATGCAGGTCCGCCGCGGGGGCGCTGTGGGTGAGGCGGCCCATGGAGATGAAATGGACCCCGGTGGCCGCCACCTGAGGCAGGCGCTCCGGGGTCATGGCGCCGGAGGCTTCCAGCAAGGCGCGGCCCCGGTTGAGGGCCGCGGCCCGGGCCAGGTCGGCCTCGCTCATGTTGTCCAGCATGATAAGGTCCGCGCCCGCGGTTAGGGCTTCCTCCAGCCCCGCCAGGTCGGTGACCTCCACCTCCACCTTCAGGCCGCCGGGGGCCTGGGCCCGGGCCCGGCGCACCGCCTCGGTGATGGAGCCCACCGCCGCCAGGTGGTTGTTCTTGATGATGATGCCGTCGTAGAGGCCCAGGCGGTGGTTTGCCGCGCCCCCCAGGCGCACCGCGTATTTCTCCAGGGCCCGCCAGCCCGGCGCGGTCTTGCGGGTGTCCAGGAGGACCACGGGGAAGCCCGCCACCAGGTCCACCATCTGCCGGGTGAAGGTGGCGATGCCCGACAGGCGCATGAGGAAGTTCAGGGCCACCCGCTCGCCGGTGAGGATGGGGGCCACGGGGCCTCTGACGCGGGCCAGGACGGTGCCGGCGGGCACCTGAACGCCTTCCTCCACCTGGGCCTCAAAGGCAAGGGCCGCGTCCAGGCGCTGAAAGACCCGGGCAGCCACGGGCAGGCCGGCCGCGACCAGGGCCTGCTTGGCTCGGATGTGGGCCTCGCCCTGCAAATCCGGGGGGATGAGGGCCCGGGTGGTGACGTCCCCGGGGCCGAGGTCCTCCTCCAGGGCCAGGTCCAGGAGGCGCTCCAGATGAGGAGTGAGGGGCAGGGTAGCCATTCAGTCGCAGTCTTCCGTCCAGTAAATCGTGCAGGGCGAGGCAGGGTCAACCCCGGAGAGGCCCTGGGCAGGCTCATACGCGTCGAAGCAGTCCGCGGTGCACTCCTCCCGGGCCTCGTCCCAGAAGTTGCAGCGCTCCCGGACGCAGTGGCCCAGGCCGGGGAGGGGGCAGAGGGGGAAGCGGTCTTTTCTCATAATGAGGACATGCCGTGCCTTCTTATGGGGGCGCGGGCACGGCTAAGGGCCGGCCCATCGCCAGGAACGAACAGGCGAGGTGGCCTAGGCCACATTCTTGCCCCTCACCCCAGAAACTCCTTCAGGCGCTCCCGGTGGGCCTGGAGTCTGGCCAGTTTTTCCGTGCCGGCCCGCACCCGGTCCTGTTCCTTTTGCACCACCTCCGGCGGGGCCTTGGCCAGGAAGTCGGCGTTGGCCAGCTTTTTCTGCCCCTGGGCCAGCTCCTTCTCCAGCTTTTCCATTTCCCGGGTGAGCCTCCGGTCTTCCTCGGCGAAGTCGATGAGGCCCTTCAAAGGCATGACGATCTCCACCGGGGCCCCGTCCGGGGCGATGACCACGGCCTTGGCCGCCGCCGCGGTGGAGCCGGACGCGGGCTGGAAGTGCAGGTCCCGCACCCGGGCCAATTGGCACAGGGCCGGGCCGTGGCGGGCCAGGACCTCCAGGTGGCCGGCCTCCCGGCTGTAAAGGTCCACCTCCACCTGCAGGGCCGGGGGCACGTTCATCTCCCCCCGGAGATTGCGGACGGAGGTGATGGCGTCCATGACCAGGCTCATCTCCTCTTCCGCTGCGCGATTGAGCAAACCCGAGTCGGCCTCGGGATAAGGGGCCACCATGATGCTGCCGGCCGCGCCGGGGAGCTTCTGCCAGATTTCTTCGGTGATGAAGGGCATGAAAGGGTGGAGGAGCCGCAGCACGGCGCTGAGCACCTTAACCAGGACCCCCTGGGTGTGGCGACGTACCCCGGAATCCGCCGTGGCCGCCAGGCGGGGCTTGATGAGCTCCAGGTACCAGTCGCAGAACTCATGCCAGATGAACTGGTAAAGGGCGTGGGCCGCCTGGTCGAACTCGTAGGCGTCCAGCGCATTCCGGACCTCTCCGGTGACCTGCTGCAGGCGGCTCATGATCCAGGCCTCCACCACCGTCAGGGGTTGGTGGTCAGGGGGGGCCTGGGGGTCAAACCCTTCCAGGTTCATCAGGGTGAAGCGGCAGGCGTTCCACACCTTGTTGGCGAAGTTGCGGTAGCCGGCGATGCGCTCTTCGGAGAGGCGCACGTCCCGCCCCATGGCCGCAAACGCCGCCAGGGAGAAGCGGAAGGCATCGGTGCCATAGCGGTCCATGAGCTCCAGGGGGTCGATGACGTTGCCCCTGGACTTGCTCATCTTCTGGCCTTCCGGGTCCCGCACCAGGGCGTGGATGTAAACCTGGTGGAAGGGCACCTGTTGCATGAAGTGGA
>Ga0315268_10000370_pt1 | contig 52834 bp, 60 predicted proteins | sample C1_top_MG_FD_204535 | JGI IMG/M metagenome (GOLD analysis project Ga0315268, IMG submission 204535) | Sediment microbial communities from Yellowstone Lake, YNP, Wyoming, USA - C1_top | ecosystem: Environmental > Aquatic > Freshwater > Lake > Sediment | place: USA: Wyoming | collected 2017-08-01 | reverse complement strand
CTCACCGCCCTGGGGGTGGTGGTCACCGCGGCCTGCCTCTTCCAGCAGGGGGAGCTCTTCTTCAAGGCCTACCGGGTGGACCTCTTCAGCCAGATCTTCAAGTTCGCCCTGGCCCTGGGCCTGTTTCTGGTGCTCACCATCTCCCACAACCTGGCCCACATCGAGGCGCGTTACCACGCGGAGTTCTACCTGTTCCTCACCACCACCACCATCGGCATGATGATGCTGGTGAGCTCGGTGGAGCTGCTGACCATCTACGTGGCCCTGGAGCTGTCCTCCTACTCCCTGTACATCCTGGTGCCCATGCGCCGGGGCGACGGCATCGACGTGGAGGCGGGCATCAAGTACCTGTTCATCGGCGCGGTGAGCTCGGGCTTCATGCTCTTCGGGCTGTCCTATATTTTCGGGGCCACCAACACCACCTATCTGAGCGAGATCCTGCCCCGGCTGCCCCAACTGGTATCCAGCCCCATCGGCGTCCTGGGCCTGCTGCTCTCTCTGGCGGGCTTCTTCTTCAAACTCTCGGTATTCCCCTTCCACTTCTGGGCCCCGGACGTGTATCAGGGCGCGGCCAACCAGGTGACCGCGTTCATCGCCACCGCGTCCAAGGCCGCGGCCGTGGCCCTGCTGCTGCGCCTGGCGGCCCTGGGAACCTCCTACGGCTATGGCTTCGCCCAGGCCCTGATGATCCTGTCCATCATCTCCATGACCCTGGGCAACCTGGTGGCCATCGTCCAGAAGGACTTCAAACGGCTGCTGGCCTACTCCTCCATCGCCCACGCCGGCTACTTCCTCATGGGCATCCTGACCCTGCAGGAGACCGGGTACATCGCCGCGGTCTATTATGCCCTGGCCTACCTGGTGATGAACTTCACCGTCTTCATGGTGCTGTCGGAGGTGGCCGGGGACGGCCGGGACCTGAAGATCGCCGAACTGGCCGGGCTCCACCGGCGCAGCCCGCTGCTCTCCATGAGCCTCATCGTGGGCATCTTCGCGCTGGCGGGGGTGCCGCCCTCCATCGGCTTCACCGGCAAGCTCCTGCTCTTCACCTCGGCCATGAACCAGGGCTACTTCTGGCTGGTGCTCATCGGCGCGGTGAACGGCACCATCTCGCTTTATTACTACCTGAAGGTGGTCTACGCCGCGTATTTCATCGACAGCCCCGACCTGCCGGTGCTCAAGCTGTCCGGCCCCACCCGGCTGCTCAACTACGCCCTCATCGTCGTGGTCCTGGGCTTCGGGGTCTTCCCGGACCGCATCGTGGAGCTGGCCAAGGCCGCGGTGAAGGCGGTGCTTTAGAAAAATTTCAGGGGGACGCCGCGCCGGATCAGCGCTCCTCCCCCAAACTCTGGAGCCCAAACCCAATAGCGAAGCCCCGCCTGCCCCTCCACCGGAGATGGCAGGCTTTGCTTTGGGAGGCCGGGGGCCTCCCGGGCCGCCTCCCCCGGGCCCCGGCGCCCGGTGAGGTCCAGGCGTTGGGACCGCAGCCAGCGGTAGATGGTCTTGGTGCAGACCTGGAGGCGCCGGGCCAGGGCGGAGATGTTGCCCTGCTCCTCCGCCAGCAGCTCCTTGAGGCGGCCGGGACCGGGCCGCAGGGGCGCCGCCTGTGGGGCGGAGGAATTCTCCGACAACTGGAAACCCAGGTCCCCCCGGCGGATGAGGCTGCCGCTGGCGAGAAGCACCGCCCGGGTGACGGTGTTTTTCAGCTCCCGGACGTTGCCGGGCCAGTAATAGCCTCTGAGCGCCTCCTCAGCCCCCGGCGAGAAAGCCGGGGGCCCGGCCCGGCCCAGCCGCCGGGCTGCATCCCCGGCGAAGTTGCGGGCCAGGAGCATAACGTCGCCGCCCCGCTCCCGCAGGGGCGGCAGGCTCAGGGTCAGGACCGCCAGGCGGTCGTAGAGGTCCTGGCGGAAGCGCCCCTGAGCCACTAGCCGGGGCAGATCCTGGTTGGTGGCGGCCACCAGCCGCACGTCCACCTTGAGGGGGGCGTCTCCTCCCAGGGGCTCGATCTCCCCCTGCTCCACCGCCCGCAGCAGCAGGGGCTGGATGGACAGGGGCAGTTCGCCGATTTCGTCCAGGAACAGGGTGCCCCGGTGGGCCAGCTTAAACTTCCCCGGGCGGCTGGTCCGGGCGTCGGTGAAAGAGCCCTGCAGATGTCCGAAGAGGTCGCTGCCGGCCAGGGAGGCCGTGAGCCCGGCGCAGTTGAGGCGCTGACAATGGCGGTGCCGGCGCGGGCTCAGGGCCCAGAGGGCTTCGGCCACCAGTTCCTTGCCGGTGCCCGGCTCCCCAGTCAGCAGCACGGGCAAGTCTGAAGCCGCATACCTGGGCAGCAGCGCCAGCAGCCGTTGAAAATGCGGATCCGCGGTGACGATTTCCGGGAATTCGGGGGCGCAGGCGGCCGCCGCCTCCGGTGCGGCCCCGGCAACCACACGGCGATCGGTCCTGATCATTCTGGGGCACCTCCCTGTGCGCTCCATGTGGCTCGGTAAGGTCTTGGGCGGTAAGCTGCGGCTTCCCCCCTGGAGGATGGTTTTGCCTAATAATTATAAATAATGGAATATATTGTCAAGCCAAAAATGAAAATAATTTAGAGGTCCAAATTGCCGGCCATGATATCTTCTGCGCACTGCCGCACCTGGGGGTAGCGGCTGGTGAGGGCCAGGACCTGCAGCCTGCCTTTGAAGCCCTGCTGTTCCACCCGGCTCCGGGAGCCCACCTGGGCGGCCAGGGCCCGGAGCACCTGCGCCACCACTTCCGGTTCGGGGTAGTCCAGGAGGCGCTGCAACGCCCCCCATTCCTCCGGGAGGCCGTATTCCTCCAGAAACTTCTTGGCCAGGGCCGGGAACTTCTTGCCGCCGTGGTGGGCCTCCAACTGGCGCAGGGCCGCCTGGTATTCCGGCCGGGCCCGCTTGCCCTTGAACAGGGCCTCGGCCTGGGCCAGGGCATACTTGCGCACCAGTTCCGCCTGCTTCTTGGGCATCCGGGGCTCTTTGGGGGGGCGCAACCCCCCGGCGCGGTCCCGGCGGGCGTCAATCTCCCGCCAGCTGGGCCGCTCACGGTCGTCGTCTTTCGGAGCCATCTGCCATAATCTCCTTGCGTAAAACTGGGAACCGAAAACTGTCTTTAAAAGATCCAGTTGGGATGCCGGGCTGTCAGGTCCTGGACGTAGTCCCAGATCCAGTCCTGGACTTCCCGGGCCAGGTAAAATTTGGGCCAGAGCAGCGGGTCCCCTGGTGCCACCATCCCCTCCGCCAGGGCCTGGCGGTGGAGGGGCAGGCCCGGGTAGATGCGCACCCCCACGGTCAGGTTCACCAGGTGGGGGCCGTGGGCCTCCAGCAGGGCCACGCTCTCCTGGACGGTCGCCAGCGTCTCCCCGGGCCCGCCCAGCAGCAGGAAGCAGTTAAAGGGCAGGCCCTTATCCTTAAGGAGCTTCAGGGTAAGTTCCACCTGCTGCCGGCCGAAGCCCTTGCCCAGGCGGCTCAGGACCAGCTCGGAGCCGCTTTCGTTGCCCACCTGGGCCATGACGCAGCCGGCTTCCTTGAGGAGATGGAACAGCTCCTTATCCGGGAAGGCCGGGTTGATGAGGCAGGCCCACTGAAGCGGGAGCTTGAGTCCGGCAATGGCCCGGCAGAGAGCGCGGGCGTAGTCCAGGGGGTGGTTGAACATGTTATCCACGAAATAGAAGCGGGTCAAGCCCCACTTCTCATGCCAGGCGGCCAGCCAGGCGGCCACCTCCTCCGGGGGCCAGGACCGCACCCGGCGGCCCTCCAGGAGGCGGGTGGTGCAGTAGATGCAGCGCATGGGGCAGCCCCGGCGGGTCTGCACCGGGACCATGCCCGGGAGCTTGGCGCTCCCCTGGGCCTCTTGGTAGAGGCGGGGGGTGAAGAGCTCCAGGGCCGGGGCCGGCAGCTTCTCCAGTTGCGGCACTCGCCGGGGCGGATTTTCCTGCCAGTCCTGCCCCCGGCGCCGGAGGAGCCCCGGCACCCCCTGCCACGGTTCCCGGCCCTGGCAGGCCCGGAGAAACGCGGCCAGAGCCTCCTCCCCTTCCCCCACCAGGCCGAAGTCCGCGTTTAGATACTCCATCAGCGCCCGGGGCACGATGCTGAAGGCCGCGCCCCCCACGACCACGGGCGCCGCGGTCTCTTGGCGCAGCCGGGTGATGAGGTCCTTGACCTCCGGGAAATAGGTGACGGGCTGGCGGCTGTCCTGGTTGTCGAGGTTGCGCAGGGAAACCCCCACGACTTCCGGCCGAAAGTCTTGCAAGGTGCGGCTGAGTTCAGTCAGGGGGTCGTCCAGGAACATGAAGTCCAGGACCGCCACCCGGTGCTCCGGTTGTAAGGCGGCGGCCAGAGAAGCCACGCCGATGGGCAGGGGCGGCACCACCAGGCGCAACTGGTTGGGGGAAATAAGGAGAACGCGCATGGACTGGGCTGCTAATTAAACGGGCTCACCGTGGAAGCGGTTCTGGGCTGCGGCCAGGCCCTCGGCAAGCAAAGTCTCCACCGCGGACGCGGCCCGGGCCACCAGTTCCGGGACTTGGGGCGTCTCTTCCGGAGAAAAGGGAGAGAGCACGTAGTCTTCGGGAGAGACCTCCGGCGGCGGCCGGCCCACGCCCAGCTTCAGGCGCAGGAACTCCTCCGTGTCCAGCTCCGCCATCACCGACAGCACCCCCCGGTGGCCGCCCGGCCCGCCCCGGTTGACGATCTTCAGGCGGCCGAAAGGGACGTCCAGGTCGTCGTGCACCACCACCAGGGCCTCGGGGGATAGTTTGAAGTAGCGCAGCAGTCGGGCCACCGCCCGGCCGCTGAGGTTCATGTAGGTGGTGGGCTGGGCCAGGACCACCTGCTCCCCCCCTACCCTGCCCTGGCCCCAACGGGACTCCAGGCTATGGCGGCTGAGGCGGAGGCGCCAGCGGGCCGCCAATTCGGCCACCACCCAGTAACCCAGGTTGTGCCGGGTGGCCGCATACTCCGGCCCGGGATTGCCCAACCCCACGATCAGATGCATGTCAGCGGTCAGCGGTTAGCAGTTGGCAGTCAGCAGTTAGTAGTAAGCAATAAGTAGTCAGAGCCTTTGTCCCCGAAGGATGACAGAGAGGATTAAGAAGCTGAAAGCTGACAGCTAATTACACAAACAGTGAGCTCACCGAGTCATGGTTGTGGATGCGGCGGATGGCTTCGCCCAACAGGGGCGCCACCGACAGCACCCGGATCTTTTCCAGGGCCGCGGCCTCGGGGCTCAAGGGGATGGTGTCGGTCACGGCCACGGTCTGGATCATGGAACCCTGAATATTGGTGGCCGCGTTCCGGGACATCACCGGGTGGGTGACGCAGGCGTGCACGGTGCGCACCCCGTGGCGCATGAGCAGCTCCGCGGCCATGGTCAGGGTGCCCCCGGTGGTGATCATGTCGTCCAGAATGACCGCGTCCTTGCCCCAAACGTTGCCGATGAGGGTCATGCCCTTGATGGCGGTGGCCTCCCGGCGTTTGTCGATGATGGCCAGGGGACTGTTGAGGCGTTTGGCGAAGGCCCGGGCGCGCTCCACCCCGCCGGCGTCGGGGGAGACCATCACCACCTCGTTGCCGAAGTTCTCCCGGATGTACTGCAGGGTCACAGGCGCGGCAAAAAGGTGGTCCACCGGAATGTTGAAAAACCCCTGGATCTGGCCGGAGTGCAGGTCCATGGTGAGGAGGCGCTGAGCCCCTGAGGTGGTGATGAGGTCCGCCACCAGCTTGGCGGTGATGGGAGTTCGGGGCGCGGTCTTGCGGTCCTGGCGGGCATAGGCGTAATACGGCACCACCGCAGTGATGGAGCGGGCCGAGGCCCGCTTCAGGGCGTCCATCATGATGAGGAGTTCCATGAGGTGCTCGTTGCAGGGCATGGACAGGGGCTGGATGGCGTAAACGTCTTTGCCCCGCACGTTTTCCCGGAACTCCACGGAGATTTCGCCGTCGGAGAAGCGGCCCACCGCGGCTTCTCCCAGGGGAATCTGCAGGTGCTGGCAGATCTTTTCCGCCAGGGGGCGGTTGGCATTCCCGGTAAAGATCTTCAGAGCATCCATACGTCATTCTCCCAGTCGGCGGGGAGTTCATGCCGGGTAAGGCCCCGGGCCACGGCCAGCCAGCCCGGGAAAGTCCGGCGTATTATTGCCGCCGCGCTCCGGGCCCCGGCGAGGCCGAAAAACAGGCCGAAGACCGTGGGGCCGCTGCCGGAAACCGCAGCAGCCGCGGCGCCCAGCTCTTTGAGTTGCAAAATCCGCGCCGCCAGTTCCGGCAAGCGCCGCACGGCTACGCCTTCCAGGTCGTTCTTTACCCAGTCGCCGGGGTGGTCCTGGTCCCAGGACTGAAGCCCCGGGTCCGGGGCCAAGCCGCCCACATCCAGGTTCTCATAGACCCAGCGGGTGGACAGGGGCACCCCCGGATTGAGGAGCACATACCAGTAAGGCGACAGGTCCAGGGGCGTGAGGATCTCCCCCACGCCCCGGGCCACCGCCGGGCCATCCTCCAGGAAAAAGGGCACGTCCGCGCCCAACTGCCGGGCCAGGCGGTGCAGGTCCTCCTGGCTGAGGGGGCCGTCCGCCAGCCGGTTGAGGGCCAGGAGCGCGGCCCCGGCGTCGCTGGAGCCGCCCCCCAGGCCCGCGGCCACGGGAATCCGTTTCCTCAGGGTCAGGTGCACATTTAGACGCCGCCCGGCGGCTTGCTCAAAAGCCCGTGCCGCCCGCCACACCAGGTTGCCTTCCCCCGGGGGCAGCCCCGGGTGATCGCAGGAGAAGCGGAGGCCGGGGCCGCCGGGGGTGACGGTGAGCTCGTCGGCCAGACTCAGGGGCTGCATCACCGTCACCAGTTCGTGGTAGCCGTCGGAGCGCCGGCCCAGCACCCGAAGGTACAGGTTGATCTTGGCCGGGCAGAGGCGACGGAGGGTTTCCACTTAGGGAGCCCGGCCTAGCCGGTCTCCTTGACATACTGCAGGCGCAAGTCGTACAGCAGCGGGTCGAACAGGTTCTCCTCTTCCGGGGTGAGGTTGTTCCGCGTCTTTTCCCGGAGCAGACCCAACAAGTCGATGGTCTGTTTGGCCAGGGGGAGGTTCTTCTTGACCTCGCCGGTTTGGGGGTCGGGGAGGGCCCCCAGGTGGATGAAAGCCGAGCTCCCCAGGGAGAAGATGAAGGCCGAAAAGGTGATTTCCGGCAGGGGGAAGTCGGCCTTCGCCTCTCCTGAGGGCGGGGCTCCGGCCTCCGGCTGGGCGCTCCTTTGGGACTTCTCCTCCCGGACGCGGGCCTTCTCCTCCTCGCTCAGGTGCAGGAAGCGCCGGTCCTTGACGGTAAAGCCCTGGTCTTCCGGTTTGTCCATACCCGCCTCCCAGCCTCATCAAGATTGCCGTTTGCCGGTCAGTGCCTGACGGTAGGTGCGGGTTTCAAACCCGCGCCCACCCTAGTTATGGTCAGAGCTCCAATTGGATGGCCATGGCCACGTGCTCCAGATCCCGAATATCCTTCAGACACTCGGGCGTCACCGGGGTGTCCGTGGTCAGCAGGATGACGTTCTGGCCCCGCTCCTTTTCCTGGCCCACCATCATGCGGGCGATGTTGATGTTGTGTTTGCCGGTGGTGGTGCCGATGGCGCCGATGACCCCCGGGCGGTCGGTATTGTAAATGAAGAGCATGTGCCCTTCCGGGACGGCCTCCAGGCGGAACTTGTTGATGCGCACGATGCGGGGCTCATACTTGCCGAAGATGGTGCCGGCCACCACGTTGTCCTCGGCCCCGGCGCGCACCGTCAGGCGGATCAGGGTGGAGAAGTCCTCCGCGGAGGCCACCTTTTCCTCGCTGATGTGGATGCCCCGGGCCGCGGCCATGGCGGGCGCGTTGACGTAGTTGACGTCGTCGCCCATGACCGGGGCCAGGAGCCCCTTGAGCACTGAGTGGGTCAGGGGCTTGGTGTCCAGCTTGGAGACCTCGCCGATGTAGGCGATGGACACGGACTTGATGGCGCCTTCGGTCATCTGGGCCTGGAAGCTCCCCAGGGCTTCGGCCAGGGTCAGGTAGGGCTTGAGCTGGGCCAGGGTCTCCTGGGTCACTGAAGGCGCGTTCACCGCGTTCTTGATGGTGCCGAAGAGGAGGTACTCCAGGACCTGCTCGCAGATGGCCACGGCCACATTGGCCTGGGCCTCCTCGGTGGAGGCGCCCAGGTGGGGCGTGCAGATGACGTTGGGCAGCTTAAGCAGGGGGAAGTCCGCGGGGGGCGGCTCGGTTTCAAAGACGTCCAGCGCCGCGCCGGCCACTTTGCCGTCCTTCAGGGCCTCCAGGAGGGCCTTTTCGTCGATGAGGCCGCCCCGGGCGCAGTTGATGATGCGCACCCCGGGCTTCATCTTGCGGAAGGCCTCCTTGTTGAGCAGGCGGGCGGTGTCCTTGGTCTTGGGGGTGTGCAGGGTGATGAAGTCGGAGCGGGCCAGGAGCTCGTCCAGGCTCACCAGCTCCGCGCCCAGGTTGGCGGCCACTTCCTTGGTGATGAAGGGATCGTAGCTCAGGACCCGCATCTTCAGGCCCAGGGCCCGCTCCGCCACCACGGTGCCGATGCGGCCCAGGCCGATGACGCCCAGGGTCTTGTTAAAGAGCTCGGTGCCCTGGAACTTCTTCTTCTCCCACTTGCCTTCCCGCATGGACTGGGCGGCCTGGGGCACATTGCGGGCCAGGGCCATGAGCAGGCTCAGGGCGTGCTCCGCGGTGGTGATGGTGTTGCCGCCGGGGGTGTTCATCACCACGATGCCGCGCTTGGAGGCCGAGGGGATGTCCACGTTGTCCAGGCCGGTGCCGGCCCGGCCCACCACCTTGAGACGGGGGGCCGCCTCGATGAGGTCCTGGGTCACCTTGGTGGCGCTGCGGATGACCAGGGCGTCGGCGTCCTTGATGACCGCCTTCAATTCCTCCGGGCTCAAACCCGGCCGGTTCACCACCTCGATGGAGGGGTGGGCCTCCAGGATGGCGATGCCGTCTTGATGCAGGTTGTCGCTGATGAGGACTTTCATGCCCCGGCCTCCTTGTTCAGAACCTCCTGGGCCGCCTTCAGGCCGGCGCCGTAAGGCACCTTATAGCCCAGTTCGTTGAGCACCGCTTCCAGGCCGCCGATGGTGCCCAGGAGGTCCAGTTCGTCGATATAACCCATGTGGGCGATGCGGAAGATCTTGCCCTTGGCCTGGGCCTGGCCGCCGGCGATCCAGATGCCCCGTTTTCTAAGTTCGCTCACCACCTTCTGGCCGTCCACCCCCGCCGGGGCCAGGACCGCGGTGAGCACGTCGGAGGGGTAGTCCCGGGCGTAAAGCTCCAGACCCATGGCCTGCACCGCCGCCTTGGTGGCCAGGGAGAGGCGGCGGTTGTGGGCGAAGATTTTCTCCAGGCCCTGCTCCTTGATGCGCGCCAGCACTTCCCGGAGGCCCATCGTGAGGGACACCGCGGAGGTGTAGGGCGTCTGGTTCTTCTCCTGGGACTTCCGCTGCTTGGCGAAGTCAAAGTAATACTTGGGCAGGGTGGAGGCCTTGACGAACTCCCAGGCCTTGGGGCTCAGGGCTGCGAAGGCCAGGCCCGGGGGCAGCATCATGGCCTTCTGGGAGCCGGCCACCACCACGTCCAGGGCCCAGGCGTCCATGGCCAGCTCGTAGCCCCCCAGGGCGGAAATGGCGTCCACCACCAGGATGGTGCCGGGCCGGCCCTTGGTCACCGCGGCCAGCTCCTTCACCGGGTGCTGCACCCCGGTGGAGGTCTCGTTGGCCTGGACGAAGACCACCTTGATGGCGGGGTTGGCGTCCAGGCGCCGGGCCACTTCTCCAGGGTCCACGGCCCGGCCCCATTCCACCTGGAGGCGCTCCGCCTTGACGCCGTAAACATTGCACAGCTCGGTCCAGCGCTCGCCGAACTTGCCGCCGTCCACCACCAGGGCCGCGTCCCCGGCGCTCAGGGTGTTGGCCACCGCGCCTTCCATGGCGCCGGTGCCGGTGGCCGCGAACATCAGCACCTCCTGCTGGGTCTGGAAAAGATATTTAAGGCCTTCCCGCACCTCGCCCAGGATCTCCATGAACTGGGGGGCGCGGTGGTGGATGATGGGCTGGGCCATGGCCAACTGCGTCTGCGGCGCCACCGGGGTGGGGCCTGGGGTCATCAGATAGGTCTTCATCTCTCTTACCTTTCGACAGGTGAAAATTAGTGGCGGGAATGCGGCAAATAATTCTCCAAAAACTTAATTAATTTATCTAGTTTCCCCTTAGCTGTCAAGGTCTTGGCGGCAAAATTTAAGCCCGGCGCCAAAAGGCCGGGCCCGGCCCAGGAAGGGGAATTAAAGAGGCAGGTGTGGAAGGCGCGCCGTGGTTCCCACTCCGGGTAAGACGCCTTCCCGGCCAGGCCCCGCGCGCCACGGGTGCCAAGAGGCCGGGAGGCAAAGGCACGCAACGCGCGGCTGGAGAAACCTAGCCCCCGCCGGCGGGGAGGATTCAGCGAGCGTGGCCGTTAAGCCGTCCAGAAGGCGGGCCGGGACCCTCCTAATGAGGATACTTCACTTCAAAGACGCGCTTGGCCACCACGAAGGTGCCTTCGTAGTAAGGCTGGCGCAGGTCGGTGACGGTGACCCCCAGGCGCCGGTTGGAAGCGTGGATCATCTTGCCTTCGCCGAGGTAGATGCCGGCGTGGCCGATGTGGCGCCCGCCCCGGCTGAAAAAGAGCAGGTCCCCGGGGAGCAGCTTGGAGAAGTCCATGGTATGGGTGACGACCTTGCCCACCTGGGCCTGTTCGGCGCTGGAACGGGGCAGGTTGATCTTGAAGCCCTGGTAGATGTACTGCACAAACCCGGAACAGTCCGTGGCGTAGCCGGTGGCAAGGGAGCCGCCCCGGCTGTACGGGGTGTCACGGTAGTGCTTGGCCTGACTGAGGACCAGGTCGGAGAAGTTCCAGGGCTCAAAGCGGTTATATTCCCGGGAAGAAGGCGGGGCCGGGGGAAGTTGGGAGGTGGGGCGGGAAACTTCCGGCTTTTTGGGGCTCAAGGGCTCCAGCAGGAAACGGCCGTCCCGCTGGGGCGTGACCTTCATCAAGGGCGGGGTCTCACCCACGCCGGCGCTGCGGCCGGGGGTGGAGGCATCAGAAATCATCCCCGCGCGCACCGGGCTTTCGTCGGCCTGGGAGGCGCGGCGTTTGCTGCTCCTGACTTTCTTGCTCTTGGCCTTGCTGGCGCTCTTGGCCTTGGAAGCGCTTTTCTTGTTGACGTCCTGCGTGGGGGTTGCCTGGGCCAGGCTGGGGGTTAGGGTCAACGCCATGGTAAGCACCGCGCCCAGAATTATCCGCTTAGCCATACGGAACCTCCTTGGTTATAGGACAATCCAGGGGGGCCCGGCGCGCGGCTCTTGGTCTCGGCGCGCGCTCAGACCCACGGACCACCGCCCCGGTGGCTGAACCGATGCTGACTAAGACTGCTATTTACTTTTGGGGATTGAGGGCACCTTAATACAAGGCTTAAGGCATGTCAACCCTTTTTTTCCGCCGGGCCGGGACCATCTGGGTTTTGTGAGGATTTTAAGGAGGTTAAGGGGGGGGAAAAGTGAGGTGTTGCCGAGGGCGGCAAAAACCCCGGGGACGGTGAACCCGCCGCCCCCTGGGGAGGCCGGTGCGCCGGCCTGCCCCGGAGAAGGCTGCTTTTCGCTGGTGGCTTATTCTCCCGCGGCCTTTTTTTCGCCCTTCTTTTTCTGGGATTTGGGCAGCTTCTCCGGGCGGCCCACCAGCTCCAGGAGGGAGACCAGCGCGCCGTCCCCGGGCCTGACTCCCAGGGGGATGATGCGGGTGTAGCCGCCGGGGCGGTCCAGGTAGCGCTCCCTTAATTCCCCGAAGAGCTTGGCCACCGTCTTCTTGGTGCGCACCAGGGACAGGGCCTGGCGCCGGGCGTGGAGGTCCCCCCGCCGGGCCAGGGTGATGATCTTCTCCGCCAACTGCCGGGCCTCCTTGGCCTTGGCCCGGGTGGTTTGCACCCGTTCGTGCTCCAGGAGCGAGGTCACCAGGTTGCGCAGCATGGCCTGGCGGTGCTCTGTGGTCCGGGACAGCCGGCGTCCGGCCTTCAAATGTCTCATGCCACTTCTTCCTTCCGCTCCGGCACCAGGTCCGGAGGCACAAAGTTCTCCAGCTTCATACCCAGGTGCAGACCCATCTCCGTGAGGATTTCCTTAATCTCATTCAGGGACTTGCGCCCGAAATTCTTGGTCTTGAGCATCTCCTGCTCGCTCTTCTGCACCAGCTCGCCGATGAAGCGGATGTTGGCGTTCTTCAAGCAGTTGGCCGCCCTGACCGACAGCTCCAGCTCGTTGACGCTGCGGTAGAGGTTCTCGTTCAGGGGCGGCGCCTCTTCGTAGCCCCTCTCCTCCAGGCCCTCGGGCTCCTCTTCGAAGTTGATGAACATGGTGAGGTGTTCTTTGAGAATCTTGGCGGCAAAGGCCACCGCGTTCTCCGGGGAGAGGCCGCCGTCGGTCCAGACTTCCAGGGTGAGCTTGTCGTAGTCGGTGCGCTGCCCCACCCGGGCCTGGGTGACCACGTAGTTCACCTTGCGGATGGGGGAGAAGGAGGCGTCCAGGGGGATGAAGCCGATGGGCTGGTCCTCCTCCTTGTTGGCCTCCGCGGGGACGAAGCCCTTGCCCTGCCTGGCGGTCATCTCCAGGCTCACCTGGCCGTCCGCGGAGAGGGAAGCAATGTGGTGTTCGGGGTTGAGGATCTCCACTGTGGCGTCCCTCTGGATGTCCCCGGCCTTGAGTTCCCCCTGGCCCTTGCCCTCCAGGCGCAGGATCTTGACCCCGTCGCCGCTCATCTTCAGGCGCACCTGCTTCAGGTTCAGGAGGATCTCGGTGACATCCTCCATCACCCCAGGAATGGCGGAAAATTCGTGGAACACGTCTTTGATGCGCACCGCGGTGATGGCCGCCCCCCGGAGAGAAGAGAGCAGCACCCGCCGCAGCGCGTTCCCCAGGGTGATGCCGAAGCCCCGTTCCAGGGGCTCGCAGGAGAACTTGCCGTAGAAGCGGTTGTGGGTTTCGCTGTCCACTTCCAGCTTTTTGGGCTTGATCAAATCGGTCCAATTTTTCTGGATCATGGCTCCTCGAGATACTGCTTGGCTCCCCCCGGAGCAGTCCGGCCGGACCGGCCCACCCGGGGCGGGAGCATGGCGCTACTTGGAATACAACTCCACGATGAGATGCTCCTGGACGGGCATGGTGATGTCCTCCCGGCTGGGGAACATGACCACCCGGCCCCGGGCCTCCTCTTTTTCCAGTTCCAGCCAGGGGGGGCAGCCCCGCCGGGCCGCAGCCTCCAGGGCATCCCGGATGAGGGGCAGATTTCTGCCCTTCTCCGTCACCTGGATGGCATCTCCCTTGCGCACCAGGAAAGAGGGGAGATTCACCCGCGACCCGTTCACCAGGACATAGTTGTGGCGCACCAGCTGCCGGGCCTGGGCCCGGGAGTTGGCAAAGCCCAGACGGTAAACGATGTTGTCCAGACGCCGCTCCAGAAAGACCAGCAGATTGGTGCCCGTGACGCCGCGCTGCCGTTCGGCCTTCTCAAAATAACCCCGGAACTGCTTTTCCATGATGCCGTAAATGCGTTTGACTTTCTGCTTTTCCCGGAGCTGCATGCCGTAGTCGGAGAGCTTGGCCCGGCGGTGGCCATGCTGCCCTGGGGGGTAATGGCGGCGTTCGATGGCACACTTGTCGGTGTAGCAGCGGTCCCCCTTGAGGTAAAGCTGCATTCCCTCCCGGCGGCAGAGCCGGCACGCAGGTCCCACATATCTAGCCAAGTTTGTCTTCCTCCCGGTTTAAACCCGACGCCGTTTCGGGGGCCGGCAGCCGTTGTGGGGAATGGGGCTGACGTCCCGGATCAGGTTGATGGTGAGGCCCGCGGCCTGGAGGGCCCGGAGCGCCGCTTCCCGGCCGGCGCCCGGCCCCTTGACGAAGACGTCCACGCTCCGCATGCCGTGCTCCATGGCCTTCTTGGCCGCGTCCTGGGCCGCGAGCTGGGCGGCAAAGGGGGTGCCCTTACGAGACCCCTTGAACCCCTGGACCCCGGACGAGGACCAGGCGATGACGTTGCCCGCCGGGTCTGTAATGGTCACCAGGGTGTTGTTGAAAGTGGCCCGGATGTGGGCCATGCCCGCGGGGATGTTCTTGCGCTCCCGTTTCTTCTTGGTGCGTGCCGGTCCTTTCGCCATCACCCCTCCTTACGCCTTTTTCCTTTTGCCCACCACGCTGCGCCGGGGACCCTTGCGGGTGCGGGCGTTGGTGTGGGTGCGCTGGCCCCTCACCGGCAGGCCCCGGCGGTGCCGGAGGCCCCGGTAGCAGCCCAGGTCCATGAGGCGCTTGATGTTCATGGACACTTCCCGGCGCAGGTCCCCCTCCACCTTGCAGGTGGTGTCGATCACCTGGCGGATCTGGGTGATCTCCCCGTCGGTGAGGTCCGCGGTCTTGGTGGCGGGGTCCACTCCCGCTTCCTTCAAGACCCGGGCCGCGGTGGTGCGGCCGATGCCGTAAATATAGGTGAGCGCGATCTCCACCCGCTTGTTCCGGGGCAAGTCGATGCCCGCGATCCTGGCCAACTCCCTACCTCCCTTAGCCCTGCCGCTGCTTGTGTTTGGGGTTTTCGCAGAGCACCCGCACCACCCCCTTGCGGCGGATGATCTTGCACTTGGCGCAGATGCGTTTCACTGAGGCCCTGACTTTCATGGCGCCTCCTATTTGACCCGGTAGATGATGCGCCCCCGGTTCAGGTCGTAGGGGGAGAGCTCCACGATCACCTTGTCTCCCGGCAGGATCTTGATGTAGTGCATGCGCATCTTGCCGGAAATGTGGGCCAAGACCTTGTGACCGTTGGCCAGCTCCACCCGGAACATGGCGTTGGGCAGGGGCTCGATGACCGTGCCTTCAACCTCGATGGCGTCTTCTTTGGGCATCTAACTGGTCTTCGTAAGTTATTCCAATCTGTTAATTTAAACTAAATTTTAACCTGAAGCAAGCCGTCGGGCTCGCTCTACAATCGGCTCAAAATGAGCACGCCTTTTTCCGTCAGGGCTACGGTGTGCTCGAAGTGGGCGGCCACCGCGCCGTCCTGGGTCACCGCGGTCCAGCCGTCGGGCAGAATTTTCACCCGCCAGGAGCCCGCGGAGGTCATGGGCTCGATGGCCAGGGTCATGCCCACCTGGAGCACCGGCCCCTTCCCCGGCGGCCCGAAATTGGGAATCTGGGGGTCTTCGTGAAGCGACCGGCCGATGCCGTGCCCCACGAACTCCCGGATCACCCCGAACCCCTTGGCCTCCACCACCTCCTGCACCGCGTGGGAGATGTCGCTGAGGCGGCCTCCGGCCTGAAACCGGCTGATGCCGGCGTAGAGGGCCGCCTCCGTGGTCTCCATCAGCTCCCGGGCTGTCGCCGGCACCTCCCCCACCGCCACGGTAAGGGCCTTGTCGCCATAGAAGCCGTCGTGCCGGACTCCGAAATCCAGGCTCACCAGGTCGCCGTCCTTAAGGCGCCGGGGGCCGGGAATGCCGTGCACCACCTCCTCGTTGACGGACACACACAGGGACGCGGGGTAGCCCCGGTAGCCCTTGAAGGCCGGCTCCACGCCCCGGCGCCGGCAGAGGTCCTCGGCCAGCTCATTAAGTTCCCGGGTCTCCACCCCGGGGCGGATTCTCTCCTTCACCCCCTCCAGAATCTCCGCCACGATGCGGTTGGCCTTCTCCATCCTGGCGATTTCCCAGGGGGATTTGAGAAGAATCATATCTTGCAGGGGCCGGGGGCAGGGGTCGGATATCAGACCTTTACCCCCGCCCCTTTCCCGTTAGTGAGCAGCCTCACTTATTCCTGGCCCCTGCTCCCAGCCTAATGGCCGCAGGAGCACTTGGGCGCGCCCAGGATGCCGACGATCTGGTTGAAGATGTCGTCAATGGAGCCCACGCCCTTGATGGGCCGCACCAGCCCCTTCTGGCTGTAGTAGCCGATGAGGGGCGCGGTGGCCTGGTTGTAGGTGGCCAGCCGGTTGCGCACCGTGGCTTCGTTGTCGTCGTCCCGCTGGTAGAGCTCGCCGCCGCATTTGTCGCACACCCCGGCCTTCTGGGGCGGGGTGAACTTGATGTGGTACATCTGGCCGCAGGCCGCGTTCTTGCAGGTGCGCCGGCCGGTGAGGCGCTCCACCAGGGCCTCTTCGTCCACGTCGATGGAGACCACGTGGTCGATCTTGGTGCCCAGCCCGGCCAGGACCTGATCCAGGGCCTCGGCCTGGGGCACGGTGCGGGGAAAGCCGTCCAGAATGAAGCCCTTCTTGGCGTCCGGCTGGGCCAGCCGGTCCTTGATGATGCCGATGACCACCTCGTCGGGCACCAGCTTGCCGGCGTCCATGTATTCCTTGGCCTTTTTGCCCATCTCGGTGCCTTCTTTCACCGCGGCCCGGAGGATGTCGCCGGTGGAAATCTGGGGAATGTGGTACAGGTCGATGAGTTTCTTGGCTTGGGTGCCTTTGCCCGCGCCCGGGCCGCCCAACAGGATGAGATTCATAAGCTTCCTCCTTAGTCGCTAGCGCCTGACTCGACTCATGCGTTTTTTCATGAAGCCCTCATAGTGGCGGGTGAGCAGGTGGGACTCGATCTGGGCCATGGTGTCCATGGCCACCCCCACCACGATCAAGAGGGCGGTGCCGCCAAAGTAAAAAGGAACGTTGAACTTCTGAATCAAAAAGGAGGGCAGGACGCATACCGCGGACACGTAGATGGCCCCTCCCAGGGTGATGCGGGTGAGTATCCGGTCAATGTACTCCGCGGTGGGTTTGCCGGGCCTCAGCCCCGGCACGTAGCCGCCCCACTTCTTCAGGTTGTCGGCCACGTCCACGGGATTGAAGGTCACCGCGGTGTAAAAATAGCAGAAGAAAATAATCAGGCCCACATAGACCACGTCATGGAAAATATGCCCCGGGCTGATGGCCTCGGATACCCACTTGATGTAGTAGTTCTGGGTAAAGCTGGCGATGGTGGCCGGAAACATCAAGAGGGACGAAGCGAAAATGGGCGGGATGACCCCGGAGGTGTTCACCTTCAGGGGCAGATGGGTGCTCTGGCCCCCGTACATGCGCCGGCCCACTACCCGCCGGGCGTACTGCACCTGGATGCGCCGCTGGCCCCGCTCCACGAAGACGATGACTCCCACCACCACCACCATGGCAACGATCAGGATGACCATGAGCAGGGGCATGATTTCCCCGGTTTTCATGAGCTCGAAGGTCTTGATGATGGCCGAGGGCAGCCGGGCGACGATGCCCGCGAAGATGATGAGGGAGATGCCGTTGCCGATGCCCCGCTCGGTGATCATCTCTCCCAGCCACATGATGAACGCGGTGCCGGAAGTCAAGGTCAGCACGGTCATCAGGCGGAAGGCCCAGCCGGGGTGGAGCACCACCGGCATGGTGCCGGCGCCGCCGGTCATGCCCTCCAGGCCCGCGGCGATGCCCAGCCCCTGGATGGCGGAAATGATCACGGTGCCGTAACGGGTATACTGCTTGATTTTCTTTTGCCCGGCCTCACCTTCCTTGTAGAGCTTCTCCAAGGAGGGAATGACCACCTTGAGGAGCTCCATGATGATGGCCGCGCTGATGTAAGGCATGATCCCCAGGGCGAAGACGCTCAAGCGCTCCAGCGCACCCCCGGAGAACATGTCAAAGAGCCCGAAGATGGTGCCCCGCTGCCGGGCGAAAAAGGCCATGAGCGCGTCGGGGTCAATACCGGGAGTGGGAATCTGGCAGCCCAGGCGGTACACCGCCAGCATCAGCAGGGTGAAGCCGATGCGGCGCTTCAGCTCCGGAATCTTGGCGATGGAGGCGAAGGCGCCCACTTAGACGACCTCCACCCTGCCGCCTGCGGCCTCGATGCGGGCCTTGGCCTGGGCGCTCACGGCCTGGACTTTCAGGACCAGGGGCACGGTGACCTCGCCCTGGCCCAGGACCTTGATGCGCCGGGGCTTGTTCTTCACCAGGCCGGCTTCCCGGAGAGCCGCTTCGTCCACCAGGCTGTCCGGGGCGAAGCGGTTCAGGTCCCGAAGATTGACGATGGCCCAGGGCTCCCGGAAGATGTTGGTGAAACCCCGTTTGGGGAGGCGCCGGGTCAGGGGCATCTGGCCGCCCTCGAAGCCCGGCTTGGTGCCGCCGCCGGCCCGGGAGTTCTGGCCCTTGGCCCCCCGGCCCGCGGTCTTGCCGGTGCCGGAGCCGGGCCCCCGCCCTACCCGCTTCTTGGGGTGCCTGGACCCCGGCGCGGGCTTGAGCTCACTCAGACGCATGGCCCTCGCCTCCTTCCGGGAGTCGGCGCACCTGCAGCAGGTGCCCCACCTGGCGCACCATGCCTAAAACCCCCGGGGTCTCCTTCAGGCGCACCTTCTTGTGCAGGCGGGTGAGCCCCAGGGCCTTCAGGGTCAGGCGGTGCTGGGGCGGCCGCCCGATGCCGCTTTTGATCAGGGTAATTTCCAGAATCATTGCTATTCCTACGCTTCCTTTGCGCCCTTGGCGTCTTCGCGTGAGATTTCTCGCCCCGGCGACAAGTCGCAAAGAGAATACTTATCCAATAATCTCCGCCAAGGGGCGGTTGCGCCGGGAGGCCACCTCCTCCGGCGCGGCCAGGAGCTTCAGGGCCACCATGGTGGCCTTCACCGCGTTGTGGGGGTTGTGGGAGCCCAGGCACTTGGTGAGGACGTTCTTGATGCCCGCCACCTCCACCACGGCCCTGACCGGCCCGCCGGCGATGACCCCGGTGCCTTCCGAGGCCGGCTTCAGCAGCACCTTGCCGGAGCCGAACCGGCCCTGCACCGTGTAGGGGATGGTGTTGTTGATGATGGGCACCTGGATCATCTCTTTCTTGGCCTTTTCCACCGCCTTGCGGATGGCTTCGGGGACTTCGTGGGCCTTGCCCAGGCCGGCCCCCACCTTGCCCTGGCCGTCGCCCACCACCACGATGGCGCTGAACCGGAAGCGCCGGCCGCCCTTGACCACCTTGGCGACGCGGTTGATGCTCACCACCTTGTCGGTCAGAGTGTATTCTTGCGCCTCGGCTTCGAACAAGTTTCCTCCTGTGTGTAGCTGTCAACTGTCAGCTCTCAGCTAAGTAATGCTGACGGCTGCGAGCCCCCTGAGTCTGTCTGTAATTATGCCTCTCATTAACCGCTCACTGCTTACCGCTAAAAAGTCAGCCCGTGCTCCCGGCAGGACTCGGCCACGGCCTGGACCCGGCCGTGGTAGAGAAAGCCGTTGCGGTCGAAGACCACGGCCTTAATCCCCTTTTCCTGGGCCCGATGGGCCAGGAGCCGGCCCACCTCCCGGGCGGCGTCGGCCTTTTTCAGGCCCTTAAGCCGGTCCCGGATTTCCCTGCTCAGGGTGGAGGCGGCGGCCAGGGTGCGGCCCTGACTGTCGTCCACGATCTGGGCGTAGATGTGCCGGGCCGAGCGGAAGACGCAGAGCCGGGGGCGCTCCGGGCTGCCGTTAACTTTTTTGCGGATGCGCTGCTTCCTTTTGAGCCGGGCCGCCATTCTGGAGCCGGTCATGGTCATCCTCCTTAACGGCCGCCGGCCTTGCCGACCTTGCGCTTGATGGTTTCGCCGGCAAACTTGATGCCCTTGCCCTTGTAGGCGTCCGGGGGCCTCAGGGCCCGGAGCACGGCCACCGTCTGCCCCAGCTGCTCCTTGTCGGCGCCGTGCAGCTCAATCCTGGTGGCCTTCTCCACCTTGGCAGTGATGCCCTGGGGCAGATGAAATTCCACCGGGTTGGAGTAGCCCAGGCTGAAAACCAGGGTGTCGCCCCGGCCGTCCACCTTGTAGCCGGTGCCCACCAGTTCCAGCACCTTGGTGAAGCCTCCGCTCACCCCGGTGACCAGGTTCTGGGCCATGGTGCGGGCCAGGCCCCAGTAGGACCGGCTGAGGCGGCTGTCGTCCCGGGGGATGACCCGAAGCTCCTGCGCGTCCACCTCCAGGGAGACGCCGGGGGGCAGGGCCTGGGAGAGCGTGCCCTCGGGCCCGGTGACCGTCAGCACCCCGCCTTCCCAGGTGATTTTCACCCCCTTGGGCAGAGGGATGGCTTTCTTGCCGATGCGGCTCATGTTCTCCTTCCTACCAGATTTCGCACAGGACTTCGCCGCCCACCTGGAGCTTGCGGGCCTGGCGGTCCGTGACCACGCCCTGGGAAGTGGAGATCACCGCCACCCCCAGGCCCCCCTGCACCCGGGGCAGGTCCTCATGGCCGGCATAGACCCGGCGCCCCGGCCGGCTCACCCGGCGCAGCCCCTGGATGAGGGGGAGGTTTTGCTCATTGTATTTGAGATAGACCCTCAGGATGCCCTGGCGGTTGTCCTTGATGACCTTGTAATTCTTGATATAGCCCTCTTCCTTGAAGATCTTGGCCAGGCTGATCTTCATGCGGGAGGCGGGAATGTCCACCTTGTCGAAGCGGGCCCCCGCGGCGTTGCGCACCCGGGTCAACATGTCGGCGATGGGGTCGGTCATGCTCATAACTGGGCGCCTACCAACTGGATTTGATGACCCCGGGGATCTCCCCCTTGAGGGCCATGCTGCGGAAGCAGATGCGGCAGATGCCGAACTTGCGCAGGAAGGCCCGGGGCCGCCCGCACAGAGGACACCGGTGGTACTGGCGCACCTGGAACCGGGGGGGGCGCTGCGCCTTGGCGATCAACGATTTCTTGGCCATCCTATCTCCTGAAGGGCATGCCCAACAGACTCAGGAGAAGCTTCCCTTCTTCGTCCGTGGGCGCGGTGGTGATGATGGAGATGTTCATCCCCTTGACCTTGTCGATCTTGTCATAGTCGATTTCCGGGAAAATGAGCTGCTCCTTGATCCCCAGGGTGTAATTGCCCCGGCCGTCGAAGCTCTTGTCCGACATGCCCCGGAAGTCCCGGACCCGGGGCAGCACCACGTTCACCAGCTTGTCCAGGAAATGGTACATGCGGTGGCGGCGCAGGGTCACCATGCAGCCGATGGGCATGCCTTCCCGGAGCTTGAACGCGGCGATGGACTTCTTGGCCCGGGTGACCACGGCCTTCTGGCCGCTGATGGCCGACAGCTCGGCGGCCGCGGACTCCAGCAGCTTGATGTTCTGAATGGCTTCCCCCAGGCCCAGGTTGATGACGATCTTGGTGACCCGGGGCACCTGCATGGGGCTCTTGTAGCGGAACTCCTGCATCATCCGGGGCACGCACTCGGTGCGGTAATATTCCCAGAGGCGCGCCGCCACTTTCTCCGGCTTGGAGGCCGCCTTCTTTTCCGCGGCCGCGGGGGCCGCGGTCTCCGGGGCCGTGTCGGTTACTTTGGGGGCCTTGGGGGCCTTGCCTTTGGCTTTGGGCTTTTCTTCAGCCATCGATGAGTTCCTTGCATTTCCGGCAGACCCGGGCCTTTTTCCCTTCCGCGGTGCGGGTGAGGCGGAACCGGGTGGCCGTGGCGCACTTGGGGCACACCAGCATCACCTTGGCGACGCTCAGGGGCCCCTCCTTCTCCAGGATGCCGCCTTGGCCGGTGGTGGGGCTGGGCCGGGTGTGGCGCTTGATCATGTTGACCTTCTCCACCACCACCTGGTTCTTCTCCCGCAGCACCCGGAGGATCTTGCCGGTCTTGCCTTTTTCCTTGCCGGCGGTGACCTCCACCAGGTCGTTCTTCTTCAGGCGGATGCGCACCGGCTCCGGCGGGGCTTTTGGGGTTTTCATCTACAGCACCTCCGGGGCCAGGGAGATGATCTTCATGAAGCGCTTGGCCCTGAGTTCCCGGGCCACGGGCCCGAAGATGCGGGTGCCGATGGGGTCTCCCTGGGGGTTGATGAGCACCGCGGAGTTGTCGTCAAATTTGATGTAAGAGCCGTCGCCCCGGCGGGTCTCCTTCTGGGTGCGCACCACCACGGCCCGCATGACGTCGCCCTTTTTCACCTTGCTGTGGGGCATGGCCTCTTTCACGGCCACCACGATGATGTCCCCCACCCGGGCGTAGCGGCGGCGGGTGCCGCCCAGGACCCGGATGCAGGCGACCCGCTTGGCGCCGGAGTTGTCGGCCACAGTCAGTTGCGTCTGAACCTGGATCATGCTCGTATCCTGGGGCGCCGGCCTACTGGGCCTTCTCCAGGACCTCCTTGACCCGCCAGTGTTTGTCCCGGCTCAAGGGTCGGGTCTCCTCCAGGAGCACCTTGTCCCCCACCTGGCAGGCGTTGGCGGGATCGTGGGCCTTAATCTTCACCCGGCGCCGGATGATCTTGTGGTACAGGGGGTGGGCCACCAGGCGCTTCACCTCCACCACCACGGTCTTGTCCATCTTGTCGCTCACCACCGTGCCCACCCGGGTCTTGCGCACGCCGCGCTTCTTTTCCATGGCTTCTCCCACCGGCTAGTGCTTAAGCCCGGTCTTTTCTTTGAGCACCGTCTTGAGGCGGGCCAGGTCGCGCCGGGCCTGCCCCAGGCGGGCGGTATTGTCCAGCTGCTGGGTGCGGTGCTGAAACTGCAGATTAAAGAGCTCCTCGTTCACTTCCTTGAGCTTGGCCCGGAGCTCTTCCAGGGTCAGGTCCCTTAAGTCCGCCGCCTTCATGACTCTTCTTTCTGGATGAACTTGGTGGGCACCGGCAGTTTATGCGCGGCCAGGCGCATGGCTTCCTGGGCCACTTCCCGTTCCACCCCGCTCATCTCGTAGAGGATGAGGCCGGGGCGCACCACCGCCACCCAGCCTTCGGGGCTGCCCTTGCCTTTGCCCATGCGGGTCTCCGCGGGCTTCTTGGTAATGGGCTTGTCCGGGAAGATGCGGATCCACACCTTGCCGCCCCGTTTGACGTGGCGGGTGATGGCAATCCGGGCCGCCTCGATCTGCTGCGCCGTAATCTTGCCGCATTCCTGGGCCTGGAGGCCGAACTCCCCGAAGGCCAGGAAATTGCCCCGGGTGGCCGCGCCCTTCATGCGCCCCTTCATCTGCTTGCGATATTTAACCCGTTTGGGACTGAGCATTTGTTGTCCTTAAATCTTTGCTTTGCGGCCTTGCACCTTTGCGTCTTGGCCTGGCTTCCTCACGCCAGGGCGCCAAGATTGCCAAGGAAAAGCGCTAGAAGGTCATGCCTTCCTCTGCGCCCAGGACCTCGCCGTGGAAGATCCAGGCCTTGACGCCGATGACCCCATAAGTGGTCATGGCCTCGGCGAAGCCGTAGTCAATGTAGGCCCGGAGGGTGTGCAGGGGCACCCGGCCCTCCCGGTACCACTCCTGGCGGGCGATCTCCGCGCCGGCCAGGCGGCCCTTGCAGCGGATCTTGACGCCCTTGGCCCCGAACTTCAGGGACTGGCCCACCGCCTTTTTCATGGCCCGGCGGAAGCTCACCCGGCGCTCCAGTTGCTGGGCGATGTTTTCCGCCACCAGCTGGGCGTTGATTTCCGGCTTGCGCACCTCCTGCACGTCAATGACCAGCTCCCGGCCGATGGCCTTCTCCAGGCGCCGGCGCAGGTCCTCGATCTTCTTGCCCTTCTGGCCGATGACCATCCCCGGCCGGGAGGTGTGGATCTTGATGTTCACCTTGTTGGCGGCCCGTTTGATGTCAACGCCGGCGATGCCGGAGCCCTTGAGCTCCGGGTCGCCCTTGAGAAAGCTCCTGATTTTCTTGTCCTCCAGGAGCAGGGCGGAAAATTCCTTGCGGGCAAACCAGGTGGAATCCCACTTGCGGAAATTACCCAGGCGGAACCCGATGGGGTGAACTTTCTGGCCCAAACTAACCTCCTTGGCGCTTCTTTACGGGTCCTTCGGCCAGGACCACGGTGATATGGCTGCTTCTTTTCAGGATGCGGTTGACGCGGCCCATGGCCCGGGCCTGGAAGCGCTTGAGGCTGGGGCCGCCGTCCACCCGGACGCCCTTGACCACCAGGGTGTCCACGTCCACCTGGGGGCGCTGCTCGGCGTTGGCTACCGCCGACTCCATGACCTTGCGCACCAGGCGGGCCCCCCGCTGGGGGAGGAAGCGCAGCAGGGCCAGGGCGTCCTCCACCTTCTTGCCGGACAATACCCGGGCCACCAGGCGCACCTTCCGGGGGGCGATGCGCACGTACTTGGCGCTGGCCTTGATCTCCATGGCTACTTCTTACCCACCTTGGTCTTGCGGTCCCCGGCGTGGCCGCCGAAGTGGCGGGTGGGGGCGAATTCCCCCAGCTTGTGCCCCACCATGTTCTCGGTGACGTACACCGGGATGAACTTCTTGCCGTTGTGCACCGCCAGGGTCAGGCCGATGAACTCCGGGGTGATGGTGGAGCGCCGGGACCAGGTCTTGATGACCCGGCGGTCCTGGGCCTCCCGGGCGTTGAGCACCTTGTTGCGGAGGCCTTCTTCCACATAGGGTCCTTTTTTCAGCGAACGGGCCACGCGTCTGTCCCTCTGCTATTTGCGCCGCTTGATAATGTAGCGGTCCGATTCTTTGGTTTTCCGGGTTTTGTAGCCCTTGGTGGGCACGCCCCAGGGGCTGCAGGGGTGGCGGCCCCCGGAGGATTTGCCTTCTCCGCCCCCCAGGGGGTGGTCCACCGGGTTCATGGCCACGCCCCGGACGCGGGGCCGCCGGCCGTGCCAGCGTTTGCGTCCCGCTTTGCCCAGGGAGATGTTCTCCTGTTCCACGTTGCCCAACTGGCCCACCGTGGCCCGGCAGGCGAGGGGCACCATGCGCACCTCCCCCGAGGGAAGCTTCAGATGGGCGAATTTGCCTTCCTTGGCCATGAGCTGGGCGTAGGCCCCCGCGGCCCGGGCCAACTGCCCGCCCTTGCCGGGCTTCAGCTCGACGTTGTGCACCAGGGTGCCTGAGGGCATATTCTGCAGGGGCAGGGAGTTCCCCGCCTTGATGTCCGCCTCCGGGCCGGCCACCACCCTATCCCCCACCTGCAGCTCCTGGGGCGCCAGGATGTAGCGCTTCTCGCCGTCCAGGTAGTGCAAGAGGGCGATGCGCACGGTGCGGTTGGGGTCGTATTCGATGGCCGCCACCTTGGCTTCCACCCCCACCTTGTCCCGCTTGAAGTCGATGAGACGGTAGCGCCGCTTGTGCCCGCCGCCCCGGTGGCGGATGGTGACCCGGCCGTAATTGTTGCGGCCCCCGGTCCTCTTCAGGGTCTTCACCAGGCTTTTCTCAGGCCTGGCCCGGGTGACCTCGCCGAAGTCCGACACCGTCTGGGACCGCCGTCCCGCGGAGGTGGGCTTCCGGGAAATGAGTGCCATGTCCGTTGGTCCTTAAAATTAATAAGCTTTCTTAAATATTTTTTATAACCCCTCGAAACCAGGGATTTTCTCCCCCGGCGCCAGGGTGACGATGGCCTTTTTCCAGTCCGGGCGGTAGCCTTCGGTGCGCCCCACGCGTTTGTACTTGCCCTTCATCTGGATGGTGTTGACCTTCAAAACCTTGACCTTGAAAAGCTCTTCAATGGCCTTGCGGATTTCGATCTTGTTGGCTTTCACGTCCACCCGCAGGGTCACCTTGTTGCCCGCTTCCTTCAGGGCGTGGGTTTTCTCCGTGATGATGGGCCCCTTGATGAGGTGGTGGTAAGCCTTCATGGGGCCAGCCTCGCTTCAATCTGGGCCACGGCCGGGGAAAAGAGCACCAGGTGGTCGTGGCGCAGGAGGTCGTAAACGTTCAAGCCTGCGGTGGGCATGACCTGGACGTAGGGGACGTTGCGGGCGGACAACTCCAGGGTCTGGTGCTCCGCCGGGGTGATGAACAGAGGCTTCTCCAGGGCAAAGGCCTGGAGCACCTTGACAAAGTCCTTGGTCTTGGGCGAGCCCCCGGGGTAGTCGTCCAGGACCACCAGTTTGCCGGCGCTGAGCTTGCTGGAGAGGGCCATCTTCAAAGCCAGGCGGCGCACCTTTTTGGGGAGGGTGTAGGCGTAGCTCCGGGGTTTGGGGCCGAAAATAACGCCCCCGCCCTTCCATAAGGGGGAGCGGGTGCTGCCCGCCCGGGCCCGGCCGGTGCCCTTCTGGCGCCAGGGTTTGCGGCCGCCGCCCTTGACCTCCCCCCGGGACTTGGTGGACGCGGTGCCGGCCCGGCGGCAGGCCCGCTGCCAGGTGACCACTTCGTGGAGCACGTGGCCCTTCACCTCCACCCCGAAGATCTCGTCCGGGAGCAGGATTTCCCCTACTTTTTCCTTGTTGACGTTATAGACATCCACGGTCGGCATAATCTCACCCGGCCTTCCTGATGAGCAACAGGCCCTGGCGGGGGCCGGGGACCGCGCCCTTGAGGACCAGCAGGTTTTCCTCCGGGCGCACATCCACCACTTCCAGGTTTTTCATGGTCACCCGGGCGTTACCCAGATGCCCCGGCAGCTTTTTCCCCTTGACCACCCGGGAGGGGAAGGCGGAAGCGCCGATGGAGCCCGGGGCCCGGTGGGACATGGAGCCGTGGCTCATGGGCCCCCGGTGGAAGTGCCAGCGCTTCACGGTGCCGGCGAAGCCCTTGCCCTTGCTGGTGCCGATGACGTCCACCTTGTCGCCGATGGCGAACTGCTCCACGGTGAGCTCCTGACCCGCCTCGACCTCCGCGGCCGCGTCCAGGCGCAATTCCTTGAGGTGCCGGAAGGCGCTCTTGGAGCCGTGTTTCTCCAGGTGCCCCTTGAGGGGCTTGCTCACCTTGTCCAGGGTGACCCTTTCAAACCCCACCTGCAGGGCCTCGTAGCCCTCCTTGGCCGCGGTCTTCTGCTGCACCACGAAGCAGGGACCGGCTTCGATGACCGTCACCGGCACCGACAGGCCGTCGGAGTCGAAGATGCGGGTCATGCCCAGTTTTTTGCCTAGAATGCCGCCACGCATTGCTAACTCCTCAGGTTTCAGGGTTAAGGTTTCCGGGTATTAATCCCTGAAACCTGGAACCTGACGCCTGCCTTTAAACTTTTATCTCCACATCCACCCCCGCGGCCAAATCCAGCTTGCTGATGGCGTCCATGGTCTGCTGGGTGGGCTCCAGGATGTCCAGCAACCTCTTGTAGGTGCGGATTTCGAACTGCTCCCGGGACTTTTTGTCAATATGCGGCGAGCGCAGCACCGTGTACTTGTTGATCTCCGTGGGCAGCGGAATGGGCCCCGCCACCCGGGCCCCGGTGGAGCGGGCGGTCTCGACGATCTCCAGCACCGACTTGTCCAGCAGCTTGTGGTCGTAGGAGCGCAAGCGGATGCGAATCTTGGGGGTGATCATGTACCCTTCCCTACTCGATGATCTGGCTCACCACGCCGGCGCCCACGGTGCGGCCCCCTTCCCGGATGGCGAAGCGGAGCCCCTCCTCCAGGGCCACGGGGGTGATGAGGTGCACGGTGAGGCTGACGTTGTCCCCGGGCATGACCATCTCCACCCCGTCCGGCAGGGTGGCCACCCCGGTGACGTCCGTGGTGCGCAGGTAAAACTGGGGCCGATAGCCGGAAAAAAACGGGGTGTGGCGCCCGCCCTCCTCCTTGGTGAGCACGTAGACCTCGGCCTTGAACTTGGTGTGGGGCGTGATGGACCCGGGCTGGGCCACCACCTGGCCCCTTTCTACTTCGTCCTTCTTGATGCCCCGGAGCAGCAGGCCGACGTTGTCCCCCGCCTGGCCGTAGTCCAGGGTCTTTCTGAACATCTCCACCCCGGTGCACACCGTCTTCTGGGTTGGGGCGAAGCCCACGATCTCCACGTCATCCCCCACCTTGATGACGCCCCGCTCCACCCGGCCGGTGACCACCGTGCCCCGGCCAGAGATGGAAAAGACGTCCTCGATGGGCATCAGAAAAGGCTTGTCCACCGCCCGCACCGGCTCCGGGATGTAGTTGTCCAGGGCGTCCATGAGCTCGAAGATGGGCTTCACTTCCGGGGCGTTGAAGTCTTCCGCCTCCAGGGCCTTCAAGGCGCTGCCCCGGATGATGGGGATGTCATCCCCGGGGAACTCATACTTGGAGAGGAGCTCCCGGAGCTCCAGCTCCACCAGCTCGATGAGCTCCGGGTCGTCCACCAGATCCACCTTGTTCAGGAAGACCACGATGTAGGGCACCCCCACCTGGCGGGCCAGAAGGATGTGCTCCCGGGTCTGGGGCATGGGGCCGTCGTCCGCGCCCACCACCAGGATCGCCCCGTCCATCTGGGCCGCGCCGGTGATCATGTTCTTGATGTAGTCCGCATGCCCCGGGCAGTCCACGTGGGCGTAGTGGCGCTTGTCCGTCTCGTATTCCACGTGGGCCAAAGCGATGGTGATGCCCCGCTCCTTCTCCTCCGGCGCCTTGTCGATCTGGTCGAAGGGCACGTACTGGGCCAGCCCCTTCCGGGCCAGATGCTTGGTGATGGCCGCGGTCAAGGTGGTCTTCCCGTGGTCGATGTGGCCGATGGTCCCCACGTTCACATGCGGCTTCTTGCGCTCAAACTTCTTCTTGGCCATTGGGACTCCTCCTAGGCCCGGGCTTGACGCCGGCCCAAAATTTCCTCCGCCAGGGAAGCGGAGACAGGTTCGTAATGGTCAAACTGCATGGTGAAGGTGGCCCGCCCCTGGGTGGCGCTCCTCAGCGCCGTGGCGTAGCCGAACATGGTGGCCAGGGGCACCTGGGCGTGGATGATCTGGGTGGAGCCCCGGCTCTCCATGCCGAGGATGCGGCCCCGCCGGGCGTTGAGCTCGCCCATGACCTCGCCCACAAAATCTTCCGGGGCCACCACTTCCAGGTCCATCACGGGCTCCAGGAGGATGGGCCGGGCCCGGCGCACCGCCTCCTTGAAGCCCAGGGAGCCGGCGATGAAAAAGGCCCGCTCGCTGGAGTCCACTTCGTGATAGGAGCCGTCCACCAGGTCCACCTGCAAATCCAGCATGGGGTAGCCCATGATGCCGGTGGCCGCGGCTTCCTTGACGCCCTTCTCCACTGCGGGGATAAATTCTTTGGGGACCACCCCGCCGACGATCTTGTTGGCAAAGACGACGCCGCTGCCTTCAGGCAGGGGCTTCACTTCCAGGACCACGTGGCCGTATTGACCCCGGCCGCCGGACTGGCGGATGAACTTGCCTTCCGCCCGGGCCTCGGCGCTGATGGTCTCCCGATAGGCCACCTGGGGTTTGCCCACCCGGGCGTCCACCTTGAACTCCCGCATGAGGCGGTCCACGATGATCTCGAGGTGCAGTTCCCCCATGCCGGAGATGATGGTCTGCGCGGTCTCGGGGTCGGTGTGCACCCGGAACGAAGGGTCTTCCGCGGAAATCTTGCCCAGGGCCTGGCCCAGCTTGTCCTGGTCCGCCTTGGTCTGGGGTTCGATGGCGATGTCGATGACGGGCTGGGGGATATGCAGGGCTTCCAGGACCACCGGCTCCCGCTCGTCCGCCAGGGTGTCGCCGGTGGTGGTGTTCTTCAGGCCCACCGCGGCGACGATGTCCCCGGCGTAGGCCGCGTCGATTTCCTCCCGCTTGTTGGCGTGCATCTTGAGGAGACGGCCGAGGCGTTCCTTCACCCCCTTGGAGGAGTTGAGCACGCTGGTGCCGGACCGCAGCACCCCGGAGTAAATCCGCAAGAAAGTGAGATTGCCCACGTAGGGGTCGGAGAGGAGCTTGAAGGCCAGGGCCGCCAGGGGGGCGTCGTCGGCCGGGGGGCGCTCCACCACCCGGCCCTTGGGGTCCAGGCCCTTAACCGGGGGGATGTCCTGGGGCGAAGGCAGGTAGTCCACCACCGCGTCCAGGAGGGGCTGTACACCTTTGTTCTTAAAGGCCGAGCCGCAGAGCACCGGCACCAGGGCCAGGGACACGGTGCCCCGGCGCAGGGCCGCCTTGATGGCCTCGGGGGCCACGGGTTCGTCGGCCAGGTAGCGCTCCATGATCTCTTCGTCCACTTCCGAGACGGCTTCCAGCAGGCGGTTGCGGTTTTCCTGGGCCAGCTCCTGGTAGTCAGCGGGGATTGGAGTGACATGAAACCGCGTCCCCTGGCCCGCGTCCTCATAAACCACGGCCTGCATGTTAATCAGGTCGATGACGCCCTGAAACTTGTCCTCTTCCCCCAGGGGAAGCTGCACCAGCACCGGGTTGGCCTTGAGGCGCTCCCGGAGCATCTCCTCGGTGCGGAACAGGTCCGCGCCCACCCGGTCCATCTTGTTGACAAAGGCCAGGCGGGGCACGCCGTAGCGGTCAGCCTGGCGCCACACCGTCTCACTCTGGGGCTCCACCCCGGCCACCGCGTCAAAGACCGCCACCACCCCGTCCAGGACCCTGAGGGAGCGCTCCACCTCGATGGTGAAGTCCACGTGGCCCGGGGTGTCGATGATGTTGATGCGGTGGTCCCGCCAGTAACAGGTGGTGGCCGCGGAGGTGATGGTGATGCCCCTTTCTTGTTCCTGGGGCAGGTAGTCCATCACTGCCGCGCCTTCATGCACCTCACCCATGCGGTACGTAATCCCCGTGTAAAAGAGGATGCGCTCCGTGGTGGTGGTCTTACCGGCGTCGATGTGGGCCATAAACCCAATATTTCTGACCCGGCTTAACGGGGTCGTCCTAGCCATTGTTCTCTGTTATCTGTTTTCTGTTTTCTGTTTTTTGTTTTCTGTTGGTATATCAGCCGTCGTTATCTTTCTGCTCTTACAGAAAACAGACCTCCGAAAACAGAAAACCTTCTTTTAGTTACCAGCGGTAGTGGGCGAAGGCCTTGTTGGCTTCCGCCATTTTATGGGTGTCTTCCCGTTTCTTGATGGCCGCGCCTTTGTTCTGGGCGGCGTCCATGAGCTCCCCGGCCAGTTTGGCCTCCATGGACTTCTCCCCCCGGGCGGTGGCGTAGCTGATGAGCCAGCGGATGGCCAGGGAAATACGGCGGTCGGGGCGCACTTCCACGGGGACCTGATAGGTGGCCCCCCCCACCCGGCGGGACTTCACCTCGATCAGGGGCTTGACGTGGTCCACCGCCTGGTGGAAGACCTTGAGGGGGTCGTCCGCGCCCCTTTGGCCGATGAGGTCCAGGGCGTTGTACAGGAGGCGCTGGGCGGTGCTTTTCTTGCCCCGGCGCATGAGGCCGTTGATGAACCGGCTGACCAGCGTGTCCTGATAGCGCAGGTCCGGCAGCACTCCTCTTTTGACCACTCCGCCTTTTCTCGGCATGCTCTGTACCTTACTTGGGTTTCTTGGCTCCGTACTTGGAGCGGCCCCGGCGGCGGTCGGAAACCCCCGAGGCGTCCAGGGTACCGCGAATCACGTGGTAGCGCACCCCGGGCAAATCCTTCACCCGGCCGCCCCGGATGAGGACCACGGAGTGCTCCTGCAGGTTGTGCCCCACTCCCGGAATATAGGTGGTCACTTCGATGCCGTTGGTGAGGCGCACCCGGGCCACCTTGCGCAGGGCGGAATTAGGCTTCTTGGGGGTGGTGGTGTACACCCGGACGCACACCCCCCGGCGTTGGGGGCAGCTTTGCAGGGCCGGGGAAGCGGTGCGCTTCCTGAGCTTTTCCCGGCCCTTGCGGACCAATTGGTTGATAGTGGGCATAGCCTCTCCGCGTCATGGGCCCTTGCCGGGGCCGTAAATTTATTAGTTTAGTTTATTTACCTTAATTCTGTCAACCCTTATTGCTCGGGCAGGGCCTCTGCTTCCACCTGGGGCTCCGGGGCCTCCAGGGCCTCCGACGCCGGCAGGGCCGGAGCCTCTTCCCGGGCCTCGTCCGTCAGCTTCATATCCAGGTCCCGGTACAGGGGCAGGCCCGTGCCCGCGGGGATGAGGCGGCCCATGATGACGTTTTCCTTGAGGCCCCGAAGGTGGTCCACCTTGCCCTGCACCGCGGCGTCGGCCAGGACTTTGGTGGTCTCCTGGAAGCTGGCCGCGGAGATCCAGGATTCGGTGGTCAAAGAGGCCTTGGTGATGCCCAAAAGCAGGGGTTCGCCGGTGGCGGCGCGCTTGCCCTGGGCCTCGGCTGCCTCGTTCTTCTCTTCGAAGACCCACTTCTCCACCTGCTCCCCGGGGAGGAAGTCGGTGTCGCCGGGGTCCACCACCTTGATGCGCCTGAGCATCTGGCGCACGATGACCTCGATGTGCTTGTCGTTGATCTTCACGCCCTGGAGGCGGTAGACCTCCTGCACTTCGTCCACCAGGTAGCGGGCCAGCTCTTTCAAGCCTTTAATGGTCAGGATGTCGTGAGGATTTGCGGATCCGTCCATCAGGGGATCGCCGGCCTTGACGAAATCGCCGTCCTGGACGGCCACGTGCTTGCCTTTGGGGATCAGGTACTCCTTAGGCTTACCCACTTCAGGCCGGACGATGATTTTACGCTTACCCTTAATGTGTTTCCCCGATTCCACAACCCCGCTGATATCGCTGATGATGGCGGTTTCCTTGGGTTTGCGCACCTCGAAGAGCTCCGCCACCCGGGGCAGGCCCCCGGTGATGTCTTTGGTCTTGGTGGTCTCCCGGGGAATCTTGGCGATGATGTCGCCCGGGAAGACCTGGTCGCCTTCATTTACCATCAAAATGGCACCCACGGGCATAAAGTAGCGGGCGTGGGCCGGGGTGCCGGGGATCCGGGCGGTCTGGCCGGCTTCGTCCTTGACGGAGATACGGGGCCGCATCTCCGGGTCCCGGCTCTCGATGATGATGCGGCTGGCCTTGCCGGTCACCGGGTCCACCCGCTCCTGCACGGTGATGTTGTCCGATATGTCGCCGAACTTGATCCTGCCGCCCACCTCGGTGAGGATGGGGTTGGTGAAGGGGTCCCATTCCGCCAGGACCTGGCCCGCCTCCACCATCTGGCCTTCCTGCACCTTGATGTGGGCGCCGTAAATCAAGGGGTAGCGCTCCCGTTCGATGCCCTTCTCGGAGAGCAGCACCAGATCCGCCTGGCGGCTTAAGTTCACCAGTTCGCCGTAGCGGTCCGTCACCATCTTGGGGTTGTCGAAACGCACCCGGCCCTTGGCCCGGGCGGTGTGGTAGCTCTGCTCCGCCCTCCGGGAGGCGGTGCCGCCGATGTGAAAGGTGCGCATGGTGAGCTGGGTGCCGGGCTCGCCGATGCTCTGGGCCGCCAGGATGCCGATGGCCTCGCCGATGGACACCGGGGTGCCGTGGGCCAGGTCCCGGCCGTAACACTTGGCGCACACCCCCCGCCGGGACTGGCAGGTGAGCACCGAGCGGATCTGCACCTTTTCCAGGCCGGCGTCTTCGATGCGGGCCGCGGCCTCTTCGTCAATCTCCTGGTTGAACTTGACCAGGACCTCGCTGGTGTGGGGGTCCACGATGTCGTCCAGGGCGGTGCGGCCCAGCACCCGGTCGCCCACCCGCTCGATGATCTCGCCGCCCTCCACCAGGGGGGTGACGTAGATGCCGTCGATGGTGCCGCAGTCCTCCTCGATGATCACCGCGTCCTGGGCCACGTCCACCAGGCGGCGGGTGAGGTAGCCGGAGTTGGCGGTCTTGAGCGCGGTGTCCGCCAGGCCTTTTCGGGCTCCGTGGGTGGAGATGAAGTACTGCAGCACCGTGAGGCCTTCCCGGAAGTTGGCAGTGATGGGGGTCTCGATGATTTCCCCGCTGGGTTTGGCCATGAGGCCCCGCATGCCCGCCAGCTGGCGCATCTGGTCCTTGCTGCCCCGGGCCCCGGAGTCCGCCATCATGAAGATGGGGTTGAAAGAGGCGATTTCCTCCTTGCGCACCACCTTCCTGCCCTTGGGGCCGGCTTCCTCCACGGTCACCACTTCCCGGGCCATCTCGCTCATCATCTCCGCGGCGATTTCGTCCGTGGCCTTGGCCCAGATGTCCACCACTTTGTTGTATTTTTCCCCTTCGGTGATGAGACCTTCCTGGTATTGTTCCTCCACCTGAGAGACCTCGGCCTGGGAGCTTTGCAAAATTTCCGCCTTGCGGGCGGGGACCTTCATGTCCTTGATGCCGATGGAGATGCCCGCCTGGGTGGCGTATTTGTACCCCAGGTTCTTCAGCTGATCCGCCAGGATGACGGTTGCCTTGATGCCGCACTTGCGGTAGGCCAGGGCCACTAGCTTGCGGATTTCCTTCTTGGTCATGGTGGTGTTGATGATCTCGAAGGGCAGTCCCGGAGGCAGAATTTCCCCCAGCAGCACCCGGCCCACCGTGGTCTGGTGCACCTTGCCGTCGATGCGCACTGGAATCCGGGCCTGCAAGTGCACCTGGCCCTGGTCGTAGGCCACCCGCACTTCGTCGGGGGAGGCGAAAGGCAAAAGTTGCTTGCCGTCCTTGGGGACCCGTTCGCCCTTGGCCAGAGGGCGCTCCCGGGTGAGGTAGTACAGGCCCAAAACGATGTCCTGGGTGGGGATGATGATGGGGTCCCCGTTGGCCGGGGAAAGGATGTTGTTGGTGGACATCATCAGGGTCCGGGCCTCGATCTGGCTCTCGATGGACAAGGGCACGTGCACCGCCATCTGGTCGCCGTCAAAGTCGGCGTTGAACGCGGTGCACACCAGGGGGTGGAGCTGGATGGCCTTGCCCTCGATGAGCAGGGGCTCAAAGGCCTGAATTCCCAGGCGGTGCAGGGTGGGGGCCCGGTTCAGCATCACCGGGTGCTCCTTGACCACTTCGTCCAGGATGTCCCAGACCTCGGGGGTTTCCCGGTCCACCAGGCGCTTGGCCACCTTGATGGTGGTGGCGTAGCCCCGGGCCACCAGCTTGTGGAAGATGAAGGGCTTGAAGAGCTCCAGGGCCATCTGTTTGGGCAGGCCGCACTGGTGCAGCCGGAGTTCCGGGCCGATGACGATGACGGAGCGCCCGGAGTAGTCCACCCGTTTGCCCAACAGGTTCTGGCGGAAGCGGCCCTGCTTGCCCTTGAGCATGTCGCTCAGGGATTTCAGCGGCCGTTTGTTGGGGCCGGTGATGGTGCGGCCCCGGCGGCCGTTCTCAAAGAGGACGTCCACCGCTTCCTGGAGCATGCGCTTTTCGTTTCTGATGATGATGTCCGGGGCGTTGAGCTCCAAGAGGCGCTTTAAGCGGTTGTTGCGGTTGATGACCCGGCGGTAGAGGTCGTTCAGGTCGCTGGTGGCGAAGCGGCCGCCGTCCAGGTGCACCAAGGGGCGCAGGTCCGGGGGCAGGACCGGGATCACCTCCATGACCATCCATTCGGGGCGCTGCCCCGACTCCCGGAAGGCGTCGATGATCTTCAGGCGTTTGCCCAGCTTCTTGCGCTTGGCGTCGGAGCTGGTCTTGGCCATCTCGGCCCGCACTTCCTGGCTCAGGGAGTCCAGGTCCAGGGCCTTGAGCATATCCCGGACGGCTTCCGCGCCCATGCCGGCCCGGAAGCGGTCCCCGTATTCCTCCCGGTGCTGGCGGTATTTTTCTTCGGAAAGCAACGCCCCCTTGACCAGGGGGGTGTCGCCGCCGTCCACCACCACGTAGGCTTCGAAATAGAGGACCTTTTCCAGTTCCTTGAGGGTGAGGTCCAGGAGGTTGCCGATCTTGCTGGGCAGGCTCTTGAGGAACCAGATGTGCACCACCGGGCAGGCCAGCTCGATGTGGCCCATGCGCTCCCGGCGCACCTTGCTCTGGATCACCTCCACGCCGCACTTTTCGCAGGTGATGCCCCGGTGCTTCATGCGCTTGTACTTGCCGCAGTTGCACTCGTAGTCCTTGGCGGGCCCGAAGATGCGGGCGCAAAAGAGGCCGTCCCGCTCGGGCTTGAAAGTGCGGTAGTTGATGGTCTCCGGCTTCTTCACCTCGCCGTGGGACCAGGAGCGGATCATTTCCGGGGAAGCCAGGGCCAGGCGCACCGCCTCCACGGAAATGGGGTCTTCCGGGCGGGCAAAGAGGCTGTTCAGGTCTTCCAGGGAGATTTCCCGCATCTTCTCCATGTCTTTTTATTCCTCGGCCTTCTGGCCCTTGTCCTTTTTCAGGAGCTCCACGTTCAAGGACAGGCTCTTGAGCTCCCGCACCAGGACGTTAAAGGATTCCGGCAGCCCTGCTTCCAGGTCGTGTTCACCCTTGAAGATCTTCTCGTACATGCGGGTGCGGCCGGCCACGTCGTCGGATTTCACAGTGAGGAATTCCTGGAGGGTGTAGGCGCCGCCGTACGCCTCCAGGGCCCAGACCTCCATCTCCCCCAGGCGCTGGCCGCCGAACTGGGCCTTGCCGCCCAGGGGCTGCTGGGTCACCAGGGAGTAGGGGCCGATGGAGCGGGCGTGGATCTTGTCCGCCACCAGGTGGTGGAGCTTCATCATGTACATCACCCCCACGGTGATGTCCCGGTCGAATTCCTCCCCGCTGCGGCCGTCCCGCAGGCGGGCCTGGCCGCCCTCGGGGAGCCCCGCATCCTTGAGGAGGGCGATGACTTCGTCTTCCGTGGCCCCGTCGAACACCGGGGAGGCCATGTGAATGCCGTCCCGGTAATTGCTTTCCCACAGGGCCCGGAGCTCCTCGTAGGTCATGGCGTCAATCTCCGGGTCCAGGCGGGAGTCCTTAAAGATCCGCTTCATCCGGGACTTGATGGCCTTGAGGCTGTAGAAACGCTCCAGCATCTCCCGCACCTGCCGGCCCAGTTCAAAGGAGGCCCAGCCCAGGTGGGTTTCCATCACCTGGCCCACGTTCATGCGGGAAGGCACCCCCAGGGGGTTCAAAACGATGTCCACCGGGGTGCCGTCGGCAAAGTAGGGCATGTCCTCTTCGGGGAGGATGCGGGACACCACCCCCTTGTTGCCGTGGCGGCCGGCCATCTTGTCTCCTACGGCCAGTTTGCGTTTCATGGCCACGAAGACCTTGACCTTCTTGATGACCCCCGGGGGCAGCTCGTCCACCTTGCGCAGCCGGGAGAGCTTGGCCTCGAAGAGGTTGGACACCATGTAAATCTGGTCCTGGTATTGGTCCAGGAGCTGGTCCACCTGGTCCTCCAGCCCCGGGTCCTCAAAGTTGATGTGGCGCCAGAACTCCAGGGGGTGCTTGGCTACCATCTCCGGGGGCACGGCGTGGCCCGCCTCCAGGATGAGGTTGCCGCTGCGGTCATCTTCGATGCTCTCCTGGATCTTTTTGCCCACCAGGAGCTCCGCCAGTTTCTGCCGGTAGGACTCGGTGATGATGCCGATTTCGTCCGCCTGATCCTTCTGCAGTTTGGCTACCGCCTCGTCCTCGATGGAGCGGCTGCGGTCGTCCTTTTCCACCCCTTTACGGGAGAAGACCCGGGCGTCGATGACCACGCCCTCGATACCCGGGGGAACCCGGAGGGAGGTGTCCTTCACATCGCCCGCCTTTTCCCCGAAGATGGCCCTCAGGAGTTTTTCCTCGGGAGTGAGCTGGGTTTCGCCCTTGGGGGTGATCTTCCCCACCAGGATGTCCCCGGGGCGCACCTCCGCGCCCAGACGGATGATGCCGGAGTCGTCCAGGTGGGCCAGGGCCTCTTCACCCACGTTGGGGATGTCCCGGGTGATTTCCTCCTTGCCCAGCTTGGTGTCCCGGGCCATGACTTCGAATTCTTCGATATGGATGGAGGTGAAGACGTCTTCCTTGATGAGGCGCTCGGAGACCAGGATGGAGTCCTCGAAGTTATAGCCGCCCCAGGGCATGAAGGCCACCATGACGTTCTTGCCCAGGGCCAGTTCGCCCTTGAAGGTGGCGGGGCCGTCGGCAATGATCTGGCCCTTGTCCACCCAGTCGCCCAGGTGGACGACGGGACGCTGGTTGAAGCTGGTGTTCTGGTTGGTGCGCTGGAACTTGATGAGTTTGTAGATGTCCACCGGCGAGCCGTCCCCTTCGGAGGAGGGCTCCGCGGCCCGGATGACGATGCGGGTGGAATCCACATCCTCCACCACTCCGCTCCTCTTGGCCACCACCGTGACCCCGGAGTCCCGGGCCACCACGCCTTCCATGCCGGTGCCGATGACCGGGGCGCTGGAGGTCAGGAGCGGCACCGCCTGGCGCTGCATGTTGGAGCCCATGAGGGCCCGGTTGGCGTCGTCGTGCTCCAGGAAGGGGATGAGGGACGCGGCCACGCTCACCAGCTGGTTGGGGGAGACGTCCATGTAGTCAATCTGGTGCGGCTGGACGATGATGAACTCGCCGGCCTGGCGGGCCTCCACGGTGGGGGCCAGGAAGCGCCCCTGGTCGTCCAGCAGGGCGTTGGCCTGGGCGATGACCTTGTCACCCTCTTCCAGGGCGCTGAGGAAACGAACCTCCCGGGTCACCCGGACGTCCCACTTGTCCCCCACCTTCTTCTTTTCCACCACGCGGTAAGGCGTCTCGATGAAGCCCAGCTCATTTACCCGGGCGAAGGTGGACAAGGAGACGATGAGGCCGATGTTGGGGCCTTCCGGGGTCTCGATGGGACAGATGCGGCCGTAGTGGGTGGGGTGCACGTCCCGCACTTCGAAGCCGGCCCGCTCCCGGGTCAGGCCCCCGGGCCCCAGGGCCGAGAGGCGCCGCTTGTGGGTGATCTCGGAGAGGGGGTTGGTCTGGTCCATGAACTGGGACAGCTGGCTCGTGCCGAAAAACTCCTTGATCACCGCCTGCACCGGCTTGGCGTTGATGAGGTCGTGGGGCATCAGGGTGTCCAGGTCCTGGATGGCCATGCGTTCCTTGATGGCCCGTTCCATGCGCACCAGCCCCACCCGGAACTGGTTCTCCAGGAGTTCCCCCACGGTGCGCACCCGGCGGTTGCCCAGGTGGTCGATGTCGTCCACCGGCCCCTCCCGGTCTTTCTGGACGATGAGCTCCCTCACCGCCAGGAGGATGTCCTCGGGAACCAGGGTGGTCTGGGTCAGAGGCAGGCGTTTTTCCTCTTCCCGGAGTTTTAAGTCCAGCTTCAGGCGGCCCACCGGGGAGAGATCGTAAAACTCCGGGTTGAAAAAGAGGTTATTGAAAAACTGGGTGGCCACTTCCTCGTTGGGGCGGTTGCTGGGGCGCAGGCGGCGGTAAATCTCCAGGATGGCGTCCTTCTGGCTGCCGACCTTGTCCATGGCCAGGGTGTTGCGCAGGCAGGGGCTGACGTTGACGCCGTCGATGTGCAGCAGGTCCACTTCCTTCACGCCCCGGCTTTGCAGCAGGTCCACCTTCTCCGGGGTGAGCACCTCGTTGCAGGCGGCCAGGGTCTCGCCGGAGTCGGGGTCCAGGATGTCGTGGGCCACCACCTTGCCCGCCAGGTCCTGGGGCGCGCCCAGGATATACTCCAGCTTGGCCTTTTTCAGCTTGGCGATGGCCGCGTGGGTGACCCGCTTCATCTTCTTGACCAGCACCTCGCCGCTTTCCGGGTGGAGGATGTCCTGGGTGGCGGTCCTGTCCACCAGCAGTTCGGGGATGAACCTGCGCCGCACGGTGGCGCCTTCCAGGTAGACCCGTTCCGTCTGGTAAAAGAAGTTGAGAAGCTCCTCGTTGCTGTAGCCCAGGGCCTTGAGCAGGATGGTGGCCGGAAACTTGCGCCGCCGGTCGATGCGCACGTAGAGGATGTCTTTGGGGTCGAACTCGAAGTCGATCCAGGAGCCCCTGAGGGGAATCAGCCGGGCGGAGTAAATGATCTTGCCGCTGCTGTGAATCTTGGCCCGGTCGTGGTCGATGAACAGGCCCGGAGAGCGGTGCAGCTGGGAGACCACCACCCGTTCCGTGCCGTTGATGATGAAGGTGCCGTTTTCCGTCATCAGGGGCATGGTGCCGAAATAGATCTTCTGCTCCTTGATGTCCCGGATGCTCTGGGATTTGGCGTCGGGGCCCACGTCGTAAACCACCAGGCGCACTGTGATCTGCATGGGCACCTCGTAGGTCATGCCCCGCTGCAGACATTCGTCCACGTCGTATTTGGGGTCGCCCAGGGTGTAGTCCACGAACTCCAGGGCGCACACCCCGCTAAAATCCCTGATGGGGAAGACGCTTTTAAACACGCCCTGCAGGCCGCAGGGGGCCCGGTCTTCCGGGGCCAGGTCCTTTTGCAGGAAGCGCTGGTAGGACTCCTTCTGCATCTCGATGAGATTGGAGATCTCGACGATGCGCTCGATCTTGCCGAAATTCCGGCGATGCAGCCGCAAGGGCGATAATGCTTTGGCCATGGGTGCTCCTTAATGTATGGCCCTGGTTCTTTCATGACCCCCGGCGGTCTTGGCAGCCCGGGGGAAAAGGGAAAAGGGGAAGAGGGGAAAAAGGAGGGGATTTTAATCTGAACCCCGTTTAACCTTTTGCCCTTTTCAACGTTTGCCCTACTTTATCTCCACCGTGGCGCCCTGGGCCTCCAGCTTCTTCTTGATCTCCTCGGCTTCGGCCTTGGAGATGGCTTCCTTCAGGGTGGTGGGCAGGTTCTCCACCGCCTCCTTGGCTTCTTTCAGGCCCAGGTTGGTGATGGCCCGGACTTCCTTGATGACCTGGATCTTATTGGGGCCGCAGACGGTGAGGACCACGTCAAACTCCGTCTTCTCCTCTTCCGCGGGTGCGGCCGCGGCGGCCGCGGGGGCGCCCACCGCAGCTACGGCCACCGGCGCGGCGGCGGAGACCCCGAACTTCTCCTCCAGCTCCTTGATGAGCTGGGAGAGCTCCAGGACGGTCATGTTGGACAAAGCGTCGATGATTTCGGCACGTGTGATGGACATCTTTCCCTCCTAAGCTAATAGCTGTCAGCTTGCAGCCGTCAGCATTTTTCCTTATTTAGTCGCCGCGGGCTGAGCCTGCGTTTGCTTAATTGCCATGCCCTCCTGGCTTTTAGGCCTCGGGGGCCCCGCCCTTCTGCTCCTTGATGGCGTTGAGGGCGTAGAGGAGGTGGCGCATCACCCCGGAGAGCACGGTCACCAGGGCCGTGGGCACCCCTTGGAGGACCCCCAGCAGTTGGGCCAGGAGCACCTCCCGGGGCGGCAGCTTGGACAGAGCCTCCAGGTCCTTGGCGCTCAGCAGCGCGCCGGCCAGCAGCCCGGCCTTGATCTTGAGCTGGGGCTTGTCCTGGGCAAACTTGATGAGCACCTTGGTCACCGCCACCGGGTCGGCGTAGCCCAGGGTCAGGGCATTGGGACCGGCCAGCTCCCGGGTCAGGGGCGCCAGGGGCGACTCCCCGGCCGTGGCCCGCCTAAGCAGGGTGTTTTTCACCACCTTGAGTTCGCCCTGGACTTCCTTGAGCTGCCGGCGCAGCCGGGTCATGTCCTCCACCGTGAGGCCGGCGAAATCCGTGAGGATGCTGATACGGCAGCCCTCCACGCGCTGCTGCAAGTCCTTGACGATTTCAGCTTTCTCTGGCCTGCGCACCTTGGTCCTCCTTTACAGCAGCCGCACCAGGTTTTTGGCGTCCGCGGGGTCCACCGGGATTCCCGGGCCCATGGTGGTGGACAGGTAAATGCCCTTCAAATAGGCGCCCTTGCTGGTGGCCGGCTTCTGGCGGATGAGGGTGTCCATGAAGGCCGCCAGGTTGGTGAGGAGTTTTTCCGCCCCGAAGGAGACCTTGCCCACCGGGGCGTGGACCACCCCGCCCCGGTCCACCCGGAACTCCACCTTGCCGCCCTTGAGTTCGGAGACGGCCTTGGCCACTTCGAAGGTGACGGTGCCCACCTTGACGTTGGGCATCAGGCCCCGGGGGCCCAGCAGTTTGCCGATTTTGCCCACGGCGCCCATGAGGTCCGGGGTGGCCACGGCCTTGTCGAACTCCAGCCAGCCGCCCTTGATGCGCTCGATCAGGTCTTCGGCGCCCACGTAATCGGCCCCGGCGTCCAGGGCCTCCTTTTCCTTCTCGCCCTTGGCGAAGACCAGGACCCGCACGGTTTTGCCCAAGCCGTTGGGCAGCACCACCGCGCCCCGGACCATCTGGTCCGCGTGGCGGGGGTTGACGCCCAGGGAAACCGCCACCTCCACGGTTTCGTCGAACTTGCTGGGCGCGGCGGCAAGCGCCAGGTCCACTGCCTCCGAGAAGGGATAGCGGCGGCTGCGGTCCACTTTGCTGGCAGCCTCCCGATATCGCTTGCCGTGTTTGGCCATCGGTGTCACTCTCCCTTTTCGATTCAGGTGTCAGGTGTCAGATTTTTGGTCTTGATTTTTTTCCTGCAGAACCGGAAACCTTGAACCTTGAACCTGTTAGTCAACAATCTCGATGCCCATGCTCCGGGCGGTGCCGGCGATGGTGCGCATGGCCATCTCCACATCCGTGGTGTTCAGGTCCGGCATCTTCACCCGGGCGATTTCCTCCAACTGCGCCCTGGTGATCTGCCCCGCCTGTTCCCGCTTGGTCTCTTTGGCGCCCTTGGCCAGCTGGGCCTTCTGCTTGAGAAGCACCGAGGCCGGCGGCGTCTTGGTGATAAAGGTGAAAGAGCGGTCCGCGTACACGGTGATGAGCACCGGGATGATGGTGCCTTCCTGGGCCGCGGTCTTGGCGTTGTAGGACTTGCAGAACTCCATGATGTTGACGCCGTGCTGCCCCAGGGCCGGGCCCACCGGGGGCGAGGGGTTGGCCTGGCCCGCGGGGAGCTGCAACTTGATCTGGGCGATTACCTTCTTGGCCATTTATTACCTCTTAACCTTTGCGCCCTTGGCGTCTTGGCGAGAGAACCATCACGCCAAGGCGCCAAGAGCGCCAAGTTAAATCTTCTCCAACTGCGTGAATTCCAGTTCCACCGGGGTGGGCCGGCCGAAGACGCTGATCATCACCTTGACCCGGCCCCGGTCCGGCCGGACTTCGTCCACTACGCCGGTGAAGTTGGTGAAGGGGCCGTCGGTGACCTGGACCTTGTCCCCGGTCTCGAACCTGATCTTGGGCTTGGGCTTCAGCACCCCTTCCTGCATCTGGGCGATGATGCGCTGCGCCTCCTCCTCGGGGATGGCCACGGGCTCTTCCTTGCTGCCGATGAAGCCCGTCACCTTGGGGGTGTCCTTCACCAGGTGCCAGGACTCGTCGGTGAGCTCCATGCGCACCAGGACGTAGCCGGGGTAGAACTTCCGGGCCGAGAGGCGGCGCTGGCCCTTGACCATCTCCTCCACCGTCTCCGTGGGCACCAGCACCTCCGGAATTTGCTCTTCCAGGCCGTGGGCCTTGGCCCGATCCAGGATGGCGTTCTTCACCTTCTGCTCAAAGCCGGAGTAGGTATGGATGATGTACCACTTCAGGGCCACTTTGGCTCCTCGCGCCTCAACGGATAAAGTAGCGCACCAGCCGGGAGAGGCTGAAGTCCACCATTCCCAAAAATAGGGCCAGGATGACCACCAGGATCAGGACCACGCCGGTGGTGCCCAGAGTCTCCTTGCGGTTGGGCCAGGTGACCTTGCGCAACTCCTGCCAGGCCTCCACCACGAACATCTTGACCGTGGTCCAGGAGCCCCTCACCGAGGGCAGCTTGACCTTGCTAATCCAGGAGGCCTTGGGCCTGGCCGCCTTGAGCCGCACCACCTGGCCCCGGGACTCCGCCGGCGCGCCTTTGGGGTCGGCCTTGGATTTGGTTCGGTTCTTTTTCATGCCTCACTCTTTCAGGTGCGGCCAGGACCGCGCTTCCCGGGGCCGGGCGGCGTTTGCCGGCGAGTCACGCCTCGTTTAACGGTTAAGCACCGTGCCGGGTGAATTCAAGGAAAGAACCTGGGGAGGGATCCTCAAATTTGCTATCCCGCGGGGCCCATCTGCCGCTTTGCATGACTGGCAGGCCAGGAGGGATTCGAACCCCCATCCCCCGGTTTTGGAGACCGGTGCTCTAGCCGTTGGAGCTACTGGCCTGAACTTTACCCCCTACTTGCTCTCGCGATGAAGGGTGTGGGTCCGACAGAACGGACAGTACTTCTTGAAGGACAAGCGGTCGGGCGTGCGCCGCTTGTTCTTGGTGGTCGTGTAGTTCCGCCGTTTGCAGTTGCCGCAGGACAAAGTGATGATGTCGCGCATGGCTCATTCCAAAATCTGGCTCACCACGCCGGCGCCCACGGTGCGGCCCCCTTCCCGGATGGCGAAGCGGAGCCCCTCCTCCAGGGCCACGGGGGTGATGAGGTGCACGGTGAGGCTGACGTTGTCCCCGGGCATGACCATCTCCACCCCGTCCGGCAGGGTGGCCACCCCGGTGACGTCCGTGGTGCGCAGGTAAAACTGGGGCCGATAGCCGGAAAAAAACGGGGTGTGGCGCCCGCCCTCCTCCTTGGTGAGCACGTAGACCTCGGCCTTGAACTTGGTGTGGGGCGTGATGGACCCGGGCTGGGCCACCACCTGGCCCCTTTCTACTTCGTCCTTCTTGATGCCCCGGAGCAGCAGGCCGACGTTGTCCCCCGCCTGGCCGTAGTCCAGGGTCTTTCTGAACATCTCCACCCCGGTGCACACCGTCTTCTGGGTTGGGGCGAAGCCCACGATCTCCACGTCATCCCCCACCTTGATGACGCCCCGCTCCACCCGGCCGGTGACCACCGTGCCCCGGCCAGAGATGGAAAAGACGTCCTCGATGGGCATCAGAAAAGGCTTGTCCACCGCCCGCACCGGCTCCGGGATGTAGTTGTCCAGGGCGTCCATGAGCTCGAAGATGGGCTTCACTTCCGGGGCGTTGAAGTCTTCCGCCTCCAGGGCCTTCAAGGCGCTGCCCCGGATGATGGGGATGTCATCCCCGGGGAACTCATACTTGGAGAGGAGCTCCCGGAGCTCCAGCTCCACCAGCTCGATGAGCTCCGGGTCGTCCACCAGATCCACCTTGTTCAGGAAGACCACGATGTAGGGCACCCCCACCTGGCGGGCCAGAAGGATGTGCTCCCGGGTCTGGGGCATGGGGCCGTCGTCCGCGCCCACCACCAGGATCGCCCCGTCCATCTGGGCCGCGCCGGTGATCATGTTCTTGATGTAGTCCGCATGCCCCGGGCAGTCCACGTGGGCGTAGTGGCGCTTGTCCGTCTCGTATTCCACGTGGGCCAAAGCGATGGTGATGCCCCGCTCCTTCTCCTCCGGCGCCTTGTCGATCTGGTCGAAGGGCACGTACTGGGCCAGCCCCTTCCGGGCCAGATGCTTGGTGATGGCCGCGGTCAAGGTGGTCTTCCCGTGGTCGATGTGGCCGATGGTCCCCACGTTCACATGCGGCTTCTTGCGCTCAAACTTCTTCTTGGCCATCTCTTTTTCTCTCCCCAAGATTGGGTTAAGTTCCGCCCCCGGCGTCCGGAGGAGTCTTTGCCTGCATTCTGGAGCCCACGACCGGGATCGAACCGGTGAACCTCATCCTTACCAAGGATGTGCTCTACCAACTGAGCTACGTGGGCCGAAATCCTGGAGCGGGAAACGGGACTCGAACCCGCAACCCTCAGCTTGGAAGGCTGATGCTCTGGCCATTGAGCTATTCCCGCCGGTCTTCGGAAATGGTGGAGAGGGGAGGATTCGAACCTCCGAAGGCTGCGCCGGCAGATTTACAGTCTGCTCCCTTTGGCCGCTCGGGAACCTCTCCAGACGGACGACCTGCTCCTCCCTGGAGCTGGCGATGGGATTCGAACCCGCAACCTGCTGATTACAAATCAGCCGCTCTACCATTGAGCTACGCCAGCCTCGCGTGCCAGATTCCTCAGGCCAGAACTGCCCAACTTTAAACCATATAAATTTATAAGGCCGCCAATTTTTTGTCAACTGTTTTTCGCAAAAATCTCCACAAGCCGGTCCATAATCCTAAGCATTTGACAGCCCCGGATTTTAATGGCATATTTCAATCAGTTAGCTGTGAGCCGTGAGCGACGGGCAGTCAAGAGGGGGCCAATGGCTGCCCCGGCTGCCATTGCTGCTCAATGCTGGCGGCTCCATGCCCAGTCCCCCGAAAAAGGAGCGCCCATGGACCCGGCCCGATCCCGGTTGCTGCGTCAACTCCCGGGCGTGGATGAATTGCTGCGCCACCCCAGCCTGGCGCCCCTGGTGGCCTCCCTGCCCCGGCCCTGGGCCGCAGCGGCGCTGCGCCGGGCCCTGGAGGCGGAGCGCCGGCGCCTGACCTCCTGTCCGGCGGCGGAACTGCCGTCCAGCCTCAATGAGGCGGCGCTGCTGAAGCAGCTTGCGGCCGCGCTTCGGGAGGCAGGCCAGGCCTCCCTGCGCCGGGTCATCAACGCCACCGGCGTGGTCATCCACACCAACCTGGGGCGCTCCCTTCTGGCCGAAGCCGCGCTGGCGCAACTCCGGGAAGTGGCGGCCCACTACAGCACCCTGGAATACAACCTGGCCCGGGGGGCCAGGGGCTCCCGCCAGGATCTGCTGGAGGGGCTGCTGAAGGAGCTCACCGGCTGCGAGGGGGCGCTCATCGTCAACAACAACGCGGCCGCGGTGCTCCTGGCCCTGAACACCCTGGCCAAGGACAAGGAAGTGGTCATCTCCCGGGGGCAGCTGGTGGAGATCGGCGGCTCCTTCCGGCTGCCGGAGATCATGCGGGTGAGCGGCGCCCTCCTCCGGGAGGTGGGGACTACCAACAAAACCTACCTGCACGACTACGAGCGGGCCATCAATTCCGAGACCGCGCTGCTGCTGAAGGTCCACCCCAGCAACTTCCGGATCCTGGGCTTCGCCCACGAGGTGGAGCTGCCGGAGTTGGTGGCCCTGGGGCGCAAATATGACCTGCCGGTGCTGGAGGACCTGGGCAGCGGCTGCCTGGTGGACCTGAGCCGCTTCGGCCGGGAGAAGGAGCCCACCGTGCAGGAAGCCCTGCGGGCCGGCGCCGACCTGGTGCTTTTCAGCGGCGACAAGCTCCTGGGGGGCCCCCAGGCGGGCCTGGCTTTGGGGTCCCGGGAGGTGGTGGCGCGCCTCCGGCAGAACCCTCTGGCCCGGGCGCTCCGGCCAGACAAACTGACCCTGGCGGCGCTGGAGGCCACGCTGCGACTCTACCTGGAAGAGCCCCGGGCGCTGGCGGAAATTCCCACCCTGAGGTCCATCATCCAGCCCGTCCCGCTCCTGCGGCGCCGGGCCCGGTCCCTGGCCCGGAGCCTGAAGGCGCGCCTGCCCCGACTGCAAGTAGAGGTGCGGCCCAGTGAAGGCCGGGTGGGCGGTGGCGCTTTGCCGCAGGCGGCCCTACCCTCCTTCGCCCTGGCCCTGAACCTGCCCCCCTTGCCGCCCCACCAACTGGAGGCCCTGCTGCGGCGCGGCGACCCTCCGGTCATCAGTCGGCTGGAACAGGGAGCAGTGCTGCTGGACGTCCTCACCCTCCAGGCGGAGGACCGGGCCCCGTTGCTGGCGGCGCTGGCAGCCGTGGCGAAGGCCGCGGCCACCCCCCGGCCGTAAAGCCCCGGCGGCGCCGCGCGCTGGCCGGAGAAAAGGAAAGCCGCGGCAGCCCGCCGCGGCTTTCTTATGAGTTTAAGGGGACCGGGTGCGGATGTTACCCGGCCGGCGGCTTTTGCAGAAGTTGGCTCTAATGCTTGTCGATGGTCTCCTCCCCCACCATGGTGGTGAGTTCCCGGGGCTACCGTCAGGGGCCTGGAGCCGCCCGCGCCCTCTGCCCCGGGGAGAGACAGGCAGGCGCGAGCGCCGGGCCTTGGTGTGTCTGCGGCCCCGGACCAGCATGGGCCTGGCAGACCCTACCTTTTGGCTACTTTACTAATTCTTTCAGCTGCTTGCCCGGCTTGAATTTCACCACCTTGGTCGCCGGGATCTTGATGGGCTTGCCGGTCTGGGGATTGCGGCCTTCCCGGGCCTTGCGCTGGGCCACCGAGAAGGTGCCGAAACCCGCCAGGGCCAGGCGGCCCTTCTTTTTCAGGGTCTGAGAAACGATGCGAATCAGGCTGTTAACGGCCTTTTCCGCGTCAACCTTTCTCACCTGGGCCTCACCCGCCACCGCCGTAATGAGTTCTGCCTTCGTCATAATCTTTTCTCCCTTTCTCCTTGATTGCGGTTAATTGCGCCGTAGAGCCAAGGTCAACTTCTGCAATTTGTTCGCCTTTCGCCCACCCCCCCCGGTAAATTATTGTCCAACCCCGGACACTCCCATTCCCGGGGGACTCCCGGAGAGAGCCCGTCCGAGATTGAGGCTTTCCCTTGATAGCACAAAATCCCCGGGGCTGACAATAAAATTATTGCAGAATTTCGGGGCTCCCCTCACTTTTATGGGAAAAAACATTTCCGGTCCGGGCAGAGGCCCAGCCCGCGTCCCTGGGTGCACCCTTTCACCCGCGGGTAGGGCTTGGCCGCGCCTGACTTTTTGCCCTACCTGGTAATGCGCCGCAGCAAGTCCAGGGAGCCCAGGCCGAAAACCAGGTGGGGCAGACCCACAGCCAGGAGGATGGGGAGCTTCTCAGCCTGGGCGAAGGACAGGCTGAAGCCGTAAAAGAGCCAGTACGCGAACATCACCAGCAGCCCCAGGGCCACCACCGCGGCGATGTGCACCTTTTCCTGGTGCAGGCTCAGGCCCAGGCCCAGGATCACCAGAATCAAGGGGGTCAGGGCCAGGGAGACCCGGCTGTCCAAATCCAGGCGGTAAGGCGTGGACCGGTAGCCGTCCCGCTCCAGGCGCCGGATGTAGCGGGAGAGTTCCGAAAGGTCCATTTCCGTGACTTTCTTTTCCAGGAACCCGAAGTCTTCGGGGCGCTCGGTGAGAACCAGGTCGCGTTCCTGGAACTGCTCCCCGGATTCCGGCCCTTCGGGGCCGAAGGTCTGGATCAGACCTTTGTAGAAGCGCCAGTGGTCGCCCTGCCACTGGGCCCGGGAGGCGGCGATGACCTGCACCATGTTAAAGTTCTGGTCGAAGAGATAGATCTTGATCCCTTCCAGGGTCTGGACTCCTTTGCGGTAGTTGAGGATATTATAGATAGCCTGGTCGCCCTTGTACCAGAAACGGTGGAGCTTGAGGACGCTGGCGGGGGGCTTCTTCTCCACTTTGAGGTCCCAGAAAAGGCTGAGGCGTCCCTGGCTCCAGGGGATGACGTAGAGATTCAGGGCCAGCAGGGCGGCCGCCACCCCGCCGGCGATGACAAAGGCCGGCCGGCTCAGTTGCAGGATGTCCAGGCCCGAGGTGCGGATGGCCATGGTTTCCCGGTTGCGGGACATGATGCCGAAGGTGAGGGTGACCCCGAGGAGGACCGCCGCGGGCAGCACCTGCCCCACGGCAAAGGGGACCTTGAGGAGGAAATAGCGCAGCAGGTCCACCACATCCAGCTCCGCCCGCACCAGGCGGTCGATCCTCTCAAAGAAGTCCACGATAATGAAGAGGGAGACAAAGGCCACCAGGCTGAGGCTCAAGAGCTTGAGAAACTCCCGGGCCACGTACTGTTCCAGGATCCGGGAGCGCAAGACGTCAGTGCGTTCCATGAGGTTGGCTATATCAGAAAATGCACGGCTTTTCACCTGGGAAAAAAGAAAAAGACGGAAAGACCGAAGCTATGCGCCTGGGCTTTCACCTTTCCATTGCCGGTGGATTGACCCGGGCCCTGGAGGAGGCCCGGGTCCTGGGGTGTGAGGCGCTGCAGATTTTCGTGCAGAACCCCCGGTCCTGGACGGAGCGCTGTCACCCTCCGGAAGAGGTGCGGGAATTCATCGTTTTCCGCCGCGGCTTGGGCCTCGGCCCCCTGGCGGTGCACCTCAGCTACCTGCCCAACCTGGCCGCGGCGGAGCCGGGGCTGTACCAGCGCTCCCGGGCGCGGCTGGCGCTGGAGCTGGAACTGGCCCGGGACCTGGAGGCGGACTTTTTGGTGGCCCACCCCGGGCACGGCGAACCGGGGGCCGGGAGTTTCCGCCGGGTGGCCGCGGCCCTGGCCGCGGCGGTGCATAGAGTGGGAGGGCCCCCGCCCCTGATGCTGCTGGAAAACACCGCAGGTCAGGGCCGGGAGCTGGGCTGGCGGCCGGAGCAGTTGGCGGAAATCGGCGCCTTGAGCCGCGTGCCCGTGGGAATCTGCCTGGACACCGCCCATGCCTTCGGGGCCGGCTACGACTTGAGGAGCGCCGCGGGGGTCGAGGCCCTGCTGGCTGATCTGGCCCTGGGTCCGGGGCTGGAGGCGGTGAAAATGCTGCACCTCAACGACTCCCGGACGCCACTCGGCTCCCGCCGGGATCGCCACATGCACCTGGGCCAGGGGGCCATCGGCCTGGAAGGCCTGCGCCGATTCTTATCCCACCCCTGGCTTAAGGTGCCTGCGGCCATCATGGAGACGCCCCGGCGCCACCTGCTGGACGACCGGGTCAACCTGGCGGTGGCCCGCAGCCTGGTGGCGGGGGCCCCGGCCCTCCCCCCCGGGGTGGACAGCTAACCCCTTGCATTTCCTGGCGACCGTGGCTATAATTTGGCCGATTTATCCCGGCCCGAAGGAGGAACCAGAAATGCCCACCTACGATTATCTGTGCGGCCAATGCGGGGAGAAGTTCACCCGCTACATGAGCCTGAAGGAGTATGAGAGCGAGAAGGTCGCCTGCCCCAAATGCAATTCGCCAGACGTCAAACAGCAGCTCGGCGACGTGATGGTCAGGACTTCCCGCAAGAGCTGAACCGCCGGCATTCCCCCGGCCTCGGGGGCCGGGGGATCTGAGGAAAACGGTCCGGAACTTTCCGGACCGTTTTTTTGTGGCGGCGCCCCTGGCGGGCGTTTATCTCCGCGACGGCTTCACGTCCAGGCCGGCGGCGGAGAGGCGGGCGGTCACCGCGCCCTCCCGGGTGAAATGGCAGGGGACTCCGGCTAACGGGCCCCCGGGGGGTAGAGACGGCCGCGGCGGGCCATACACCACCAGGCACCCCGGCCGGAGCCGGGTCCACAAAGGCGCCAGTCCAGCATCCTGGGCCAAGGCCGCGGGGAGGACCAGGAGGTCCACGGAGCCCGGGGCCGGCAACGCCAAGTTCTCGGCTTCCCCGCGGCGCAAGGGCGGCAGGACCAGGGCCCGGCGGCCTTGAAAGCTGAGCTCCAGGGCCGGGGGCGTCCGCTCCCCCAGCCTGGGGAAAGCGAGCCCCACGGCCCCCAGAACCGAGGGCGGCTGGCGCTCCAGAGACCGGGGGGCCCGGCCCCGGTCCCCCATCAGGTTCCAGAACTCCCAGTAAGCCGGGCCTTCAGGACCACGCCGGCCGCACCAGCATTCCCTCAGGGAGAACTGCCGCGCCAGGGCCAGGAGTTCCGGGGCGTTGCCCTGGCTCAGGGAGAGGGCCACCACCTGGTCCAGGCGGCGGAACTGGCGCCAGTGGAGGTAAGCCGGCAGCGCCCCCGGCCCGCCCCCCTGCTTCCCCCACCACAGGGGCGAGGCCGCGCTCACCACCAGGCGTTGGCCTCCAGGGGCCACCGCCACCGCGGCCAGGTCGCCGGCGGTGTCCAGGCAGGTCAGCTCCAGGCCCCGGGGTGCGGCCAGAAAGGGCAGGGTCAGCGTCACCGCCAGCAGCAGCGCCGCGGCGGGCACGGCCGCCCTTTTCACGAGTCCGCTCCAGGGGGCCGCCAGCAGGCCGAAGAACAGGTAGTAGGCCGCCAGTTGCGGGGGCGTGGGAATGGGGATGGTGAGAGCGCTGCCCGGCAGTAAGGCCGCGCCCCGGATGGCCTTAAAAGCCAGCAGCAGGGGCCATTTTCCCAGGAACAGCAGCCCCTGGCTGAGGCCGGGAAGGCCCAGAGCCTGGGCCAGGACCGCGGCCTCCCCCAGGGGCAGGGACAACCCCAGGACCAGGGGGATTGCCACCACGTTCACCGCCACCCCTGCCAGGGACACCACCTGAAAGTGCGCGGCCACCAGGGGCGCGGTGGCCAGCACTACGACCAGGGAGACCAGGAGCCATTCCTTAACCCGGAACCAGACGCGGACCGCGCCGCGGGGGGCTCCCTCAAGGGTGGGGCCGGCAGAGGCGCCTTTAAAGATCCAGGGGCCCGCCAGGGTCAAGCCCGCCACCGCGGCAAAGGAGAGCTGGAAGGAGATGGAAAAGAGCCGCAGGGGTGCCAGGCAGAGGATCCCCAGGGCCGCCAAAGCCAGGGTGCTCCAGTATTCCCGGGGCCGGCCCAGGAAGACCAGGAGCAGGTAGGCCAGGACCATGACCTCAGCCCTTTGGGTGGAAGGAGAACCCCCGGCCACCCAGGCATAGGCCACCACCGCGGCCGCGGCCAGCAGGGTGGCCGTCTTCAGGGCGTTGAGCCGCAGCAGCAGCCAGGCGCACCGGCGCAGCAGCCAGAAAGCCAGAAAATAAACCACCGCGGCCACCATGCTCAGGTGCAGACCGTTGATCACCAGGAGGTGACTGGTGCCGGTGCGGGCCAAAACGGCCCGGATCTCCGGAGTGATTTCCCCCTGGTCCCCCAGGAGCATGGACTGGTAGACGGCGCGGCTCACCGGGTCCAGCACCGCGAGCTGGCGGCGCACCCCGCCCCGGAGCTTCTCCCCCAAGGGGGCGCGGCGGGGATAGGCCAGAAGGACCAGGCCGTCCCGGTCCCGGAGGGGCATTTCCCGGAAGATGCCGTCCGCGGCCAGATAAAGGACGCGGTCAAAGGCGCCGGGGTTCCTGGGCGTCCGGGGGGCCCGCAGGGGGCCTTTTACCACCAGGGCCGACCCCACCGGGGGGAGCTCCTGGGCCGGCAGGGTGACCAGAAGTTTGCCGCAGGCCGGCTGCCAGCCGGCCGCGCCCCTGAGGGCCTGGGCCTCCAGGTAGAGATGGACCCGCTCCCCCACATGTTTCCCCGGGCGGTTCACCCGGCCCAGGATGGAGACTTCTGCGCCCAGGGGCTGATGCACCAAATGGTGGGGAGGCAATGAAGGGGCCCGGGCCTCCTGGGACAGGGCCAGACCCAGGCCGCAGAACAGCAGGAGGGGCAGCACCAAAACCGGGCGGCGGCGCCGCCAGTTGAGGGCCAGGCCCGCCAGGAGCACGGGAATCCCGGCCACCAGCCACCGCGGCGGCAGGTTAAGATCCCAGGAGGGAGCCGCCACGCCGGCCATCAAGGCCAGGACCAAAGGGATGAGGGGCCGGGCCAGGGTCCGGGATTGCAGCGCCGCCCAGATTTCTCCAACGTTCCAGCCCATGGGGCTTACCCTGAAGAACCACCAGGAAATGACGCTGGCCTATTGTGCCGCAAAACCAGCCGGGAGGCCAGTTTTCTTTGGCTGGAGGG